>Ga0136635_10000520_pt1 | contig 10779 bp, 9 predicted proteins | sample AntDrymeUQ852106_2_FD_105495 | JGI IMG/M metagenome (GOLD analysis project Ga0136635, IMG submission 105495) | Polar desert sand microbial communities from Dry Valleys, Antarctica - metaG UQ85 (21.06) | ecosystem: Environmental > Terrestrial > Soil > Desert | place: Antarctica: Dry Valley... | reverse complement strand
GCTCCAACCAGTACCGCGAGCACTATCCCGGCGCCGGCAACGCCGGCCCTCGCCGCCAATCCGGCGCCGATGGACGCGCCACTCAACACCGGAATGATTATCCAGCTGCCGAGACGGTAGAGATCGGCGGCCTCCGGACCGAGGTTGTCGAAGAGACTTCGCTTGTACTCGCTCAAATAAAGATCAGGTGTCCTTTACCGCCCGGTAGTGCTGCCGGGGATCGAGCGCATCACGCAGGGCATCGCCGAGCAGATTGAAGCCGAGCACCGCGGCGCCGATCGCGACTCCGGGGAAAACCGAAGTCCACGGCGCGCGTCGAAGTTGGTCGAGATCGCGTCCGTCTGCAATCATGGATCCCCAGCTCGGCGCCGGCGGGGGAACTCCGAGACCGAGAAATGACAGCGCCGCCTCCGCCATGATCGCGCCGGCGACTCCGAGAGTGGCGGCGATCACTACGGGAGCAATGACGTTCGGAAGCACATGCTGAAGCATGATCCGCAGGTCCCCCGCTCCCAGCGCGCGGATGGCCTGGATGTATTCCAGCTGACGCACCACCAGCACTTGTCCGCGCACCAGTCGCGCCATTCCCGCCCAGCCGACGATTCCTATCGTCGCATACACGACCCCCATCGATGGCTCGAGCGCGGCAACCATCGCGATCAGGAGGAGAAGCGTTGGGAACGCGAGCGTGACATCCGCCAGCCTCATCACGAGCTCGTCGACCCACCTTCCGTAGAATCCCGCCAGCAGGCCGAGAGAGACGCCAAGCAGGAGAGCGATGCCCTGTGAGATCAACCCGACCGTGAGCGAGACCCGGGCGCCATAGACCAGACGGGACCAGACATCGCGGCCCTGGATGTCGGTTCCGAGCCAGTGATCGGCCGATGGCTTCTCGAGCAGGTGCACGAGGTCGATCCCGATGGGGCTCTGGCGCGCGATAACCGGCGCCAGCAGAGCGGCCAGACTCATGATCACGACGATGACGATCCCGATTCGAGCGCGGTTGTCGCGCAGAAACCTCTTTCGCTGTGCGGGATCGAGCATCATCTGTCTCCGTTTGGACTTCTCACGCTGATGGATCTCGCAGCTCGGGTGGCGTGTCCCTGGGCTGACGCTTCCAGCGGCGGTGCTGCCAGAAGTACTGCTCCGGCGCTACGCGGACCCACTTTTCCAGAATCTGCGTGTAGCAAGCGACGATCGCATCCACATCGCTGTCCTTGTTGCCCGTCCCGGTAATCTCGACGCGCTCGATCACAAGTCTATAGCGTCCATTCGGTTTTCGTAGCGCGACCACGAACAAAACGGGCACCTCGAAACGCAAGGCGAAAACCGCCGCACCCCGCGGGGTCTTGGCCGGCCTGCCGAAGAACGGAACGAAGGTGGACGCGAGACCCAGCACTCCCTGGTCGGCGACGAACCCGACGGCGCGTCCCGCGCGCAGCGACCGCGGAGTGCGCCGCACGGCCTCCGAATCGTGCACGATCGTCATGCCCAGCTCCTCACGCGCGCGGGTGAGGTACGCGTCGAAGAGCGGGTTGGCCATCCTCCGTCCGATCGCGTCGAGCGGAACGCCCCGCGCCGCGATGTAGGCTCCACCGAGCTCCCAGTTGCCCATGTGGCCAGCGACGAGGATGAGTCCTTTCCCCCGCACCATAGCCTCCTCGATCAGGTCCCAGCCTTCGACCGTTTCGACCAGGTTTATGAGACCCTCTTTGCCGATCGATCCGAGCAGCGCCGTCTCGATCGACGACCGTCCGAGGTGGCGGTAGGACTCCCTCGCCAGATCGATGACCTGCTTGTGCGACAGCTCGGGGAATGCCGCCGCGATCTGGCGCTCCACCACTCGCTTGCGAATGCCGAGCGGGCGGTAGCCGAGCTCACCGAGCTTTGCGCCGATGGCGGCGGCACGGTCCCAGCTCAGCGCGCGGAGAGCCTCGATCGTCCCGCGCATGGCGTAGAACTCCGCCCGGTGCGCCAGCGTCGCCCTCGGCTCTTTCTTCATTTTTCTTGCCCCTGCACCAGCGAGCGGAGTCATCGAGCGCCCCGCGCCTCGAGCTTTGCAACTACCTCGTAGGTGAACTCGCGGGTATCCCGCGCGACGCGATCCCAGTTGTAGTGAGTCTCGACTGCGTGGCGCGCTGCCCGTCCCATCTGTGCGCGCCGTTCCCGATTCAGAAGGAGCGAATGGATCGCTCCGGTCACCGCGTCGGCGTCCGTGGGTGGAACGACAATCCCGGTCTCTCCATCGCGAACCGCCGAGCGAACTCCGCCCGAGTCGCCTGCCACGGAAGGCACTCCGGAAGCGCCCGCCTCGAGGAACGAGATCCCGAATCCTTCGACGTTGATTTCCTTGTCCACTCTGGAAGCCCCGAGGTAAAGCGTGGAAGTCGCGTAGGCTTCCGGGAGCTCGTCGTCGCGCATCGGTCCGACGAATCCGACGCGCGAGACAACTCCCATCGCTTCTGCGAGTGCGCGCAAACGCGGCTCGTCGTGGCCTTCGCCGACGAGAATGTATCGCAGGTCCGGAAAGTCGCGGCTCAACATCGAGAGCGCCCTGATGCCCATGTCCTGACCCTTGTGGGGGACGAGGCGCGCGACGGTGAGCATTATCGACCCATCTCCAACTCCCCAGCGGCGGCGCAGCGCACCGGTGTCACGCGAAGGGTGGAAGCGCACCGGGTCCGTTCCGAGGTCGAGCGCCGCGACCGGCGGGGGAGCCGCGACGCCGACTTCCCGCATCACGTCGGACGTGAGCTGTGCCACCCATTTCGAGGTGGCGACTATGCCCGCGGCGCGGCCGAGAATGGAGCGCGCGGTGCGGCGCTTGAGCTCACTCCGCTCCGATTTCTTGCGCTCCCGGAGAAGGTCGCCGCCATTCACGTAGATGAGGTAGGGAACGCCAAGCTTCTGGTGGGTCCAGCGCACGGCATATCCGACCGGACGAATGTTGCCGCAGTGGAGCACGTCGAATGGAGGTGCGCTACGCGAGATCAGCCACCGCGCCCAGCGAACCTGATTCGAGAACCGGTTGGCGCGCTCGAACGGAAACCGTTGGCGATGGATGCGGTAACGCTCGTGCGAATCGAACTCCCGCGCGTCGCGGGCTGCGACCGTCGAGACGCTCATCGTAGTCTCGTTCTCGACGCCGTCGGCGAACCGCCGGCACAGCTCGACGTGCCGCCTCGCCATCCCGCCCAGGTCGGGCGCGTAATCCTGCGTGACGAAAAGGTGGTTCAAGCCTGATTCGGTCCTGAAGTCAGGCGCGGCAGATCTGCGACCAGAGTTTTTGCGGTGTCATCGCTCCGTGAGGAGCCAGAGGCCTCCAGATCTTGTAGCGAAGCTTGTTCCAGCCGGCGAGTCCGCGTGGTGATTTGGCAACCGGAAGGATCTGTTGCGCTGGAATCGCAAGCAGCCGCCGCTTGATCCGGTAGCCCGGCCGGGAACCGTCGAGGGGCCTGTACTGCGCCCATCCAATAGAGCCTGAATAGCCCGCTGGTCCGAAATCGTCGGAGCCGAGCACGTTTTCGATGAACACCCTGAGCGAGCCGTAGTGGGTCCCCAACACGTCGTGCATCAGCAGCAGCGCACCGGGAACGAGGTAAGGCTTGAACAGCTCCACGTCTGCCTTCGCTCCTTCATAGGTATGATCACCGTCGATCCAGAGAAATCGAATCGGCTCGTCCCATTTGGCGGCGAGGGCGCCCGAGTACATCACGCGCTCGTCAACGGCGCCAGCCATTCCGGCTCGCTTGATGTTTGTCCGGAATTCGTTCAGCGTCGACGCGCCGCCCTTGAGGTCGGGGTCGGTTACGGACGGAGCAGTATGTGGGTCGACCGCGACGATGACACCGAGGCGGTAGTGGCTGCAGACATGCGCAAGGCCGATGGTCGAACGGCCCTTGAAGCTGCCGATTTCCACATTCGCGCCCTCTGCCGGCGAGAGGGCGGCCGCCATCATCAGACAACGCGCCTCACGTTCCGACAGGTATCCCTCTGCGTCGCGCATCAGCGCCCAGCCTCTGTCACACACCGTGTCGAGGTCGCGAAAGCGCTTTGGCAGTGAGGTCATGTTCTCTTCTATCCGAGCGGATTCACATATGACTCGCCGGAAAGCAGGTTCTCGATTCGCTGGTCGTAGGTGTGGTGCTGCCGGACGAATACCTGTCCTTCGCGCCTGATCCGTTCCCGGGAGGCGGAATTCTCCAGGTAGTAGCCGATCTTTTTCAGGCAGGAATCAACATCGGTGTACCAGGCGCAGTGATCTCCCTCGCGCAGCATCTCCGTCAGTCCCGGCGTTCCCTGCCCCAGGTAGAAACCGCCGCCCAGGATCACCATCCAGGTACGGTCCGAGGTGTAGGTGCTTCCTCCCTTCGCGCGGTCGGGGTTGATGCCGAGGGAGATCTTGGAGCTGGAGCAGACCGCCGCGAAATCCTCTCCCTCGACCGAGCGCGCCTGCCAGTTGATGTCCTTGCGCCACTTGTCCCAGCCGGGGCCCCACACCTTGAGGTCGTATTTTTTCGCGACCTTGAGCAGGAACTGGGCACGGGACGGATCGTAACCGCTGCCGATGAAGCTGACATCGGAACGGAAAAGCGGCTGTGTGTCGGGAACGGGCCGAATGTCGCGGTCGCCCGCGGCAGGGAGAAACTTCGCGTTGAGACCCAGCGTCTGCCACTCCTTCTCGAATCCCGACACGAAGAACGTCTGACTGAGCTTGCCGACCTGCATGATGTGCTTGATGTCAGGGCGATAGGTCGCCCGATGCCATTGCGGATCATGGTACCACATCGCATTCGGTGTATTACCGAGAATCGTGTGGACGGTCTCGAGACTGAGCCCATGGCACTTGGACAGGAAGATGAAGTCGGGCTTGAACAGACGTGCCTTGGCCAGCGCCCAGCGCTGAGTCAGCGTCATCCCCATCAACCGCTTGGCGCGGCGGTCATCGATCAGGCGCGTCTGGTGGCCGGCGCGGCGCAAGGCCCGCTCCACGCCCTTTTCCATGCGCCATTTATTCGAGCTGCCGATGATCAGAACTTTCACGTTTTCTTTGGTCGCTCATTGTTGTCGCGAATCGATCGCTCCCAGAGCCGCGCATACTTCGCCATGACACTGGCCGCGGCGAGGCAGGCGAGAATCAATCCGTGCGCGCCATCCCGAAACCCGCCCTTCAGCAAATACATCCTGAAAAAACGCGCCGGGGGCCTGATGAACACGGCAGCCGCCGTGCCCCGGCGCCCTCTTCCATAATTCTGGTCGGCCCACCACCGGCTGTACCTGTCGAACTTTTCAAAGTACTGATCGAGCGAAGTGTAAGTGTAGTGCAGAAGCGCTCCGCGCAATTGCCCGGTGTCGCCGGAAACATCCACGTGCTCGTGCACCCGGCTGGCGTTGTAGCGGTGCTCCCGCCTGAACAGGCGGACCGGGTGGTCGCTTTCGCCTCCCCATCCGCCGTGTCTGATCTCGCGGCCCAGAAAAAAGTTGCGCCGCCTTACCCGGTATGCAGTCAGCCGGCCGCGACCGGCGACGACATCCCGGACTTCGGCGGCAAGCTCCGGCGTGCATCGCTCGTCCGCATCCAGCACCAGCACCCACGACGTGCTCACCTGTTCAATCGCGTTGTTCCGCGCCGCGCCAATGGTGGTGAAGGGCGGGCTGATCACCGTCGCCCCGGCCCTTCTGGCGAGTGTGACGGTGTCGTCCGACGAATCGTTCTCGACGACGACGACCTCGCGCGCCCACCTCACCGACTCGATGCACTCCCTGATGTTTGCGGATTCGTCGTGCGCCGCGATCACCGCCGTAACGTCGGGGGCGGGGGAGCCGCGGTCGGAAGCGGTCACCGGGTCCGGCGAGTACCGTTGCGCGCTTTTTCCACCGCGCCGGAGAAGCCTTCGATCGTGCGCTCCTCGGGGAATTCCCTCGCCACGCGCACCCGGGCGGCGCTTCCCATCGCCTCGCGCTGTTCCTCGCTGACAAGGAGCCCAGCTACCGCCGCGGCTGTACCCGCCGAGTCGTCGCGGGGATGCAGCGCGCCATTGATCCCGTGGGCGATGTAGCGCTCCCCGATTCCGCCCTCGCTGGCGATCGTCGGGACACCGAGCGCCATGAGATCGAGCAGACCATATGCTCCGGTGTCTCCATCGGCGACGACCCACCCCAGATGCGCATCCTGCATGATCTGGATCTCATCGCCGCGCTCGCCCAGGAAGCTGACGAGGTGCAGGACACGGAGGGCAGCGGCCTGCATGCGCAGGTCTTCGTCGTCCGACCCCGCGCCGACGATGAGCAGGCGCAGGTTCGGGTGACGTGGCGTCAGCATTGAGATGGTGCGTATCGCCATTGCGGCGCGCCCGCGCGATGACGGGTCGTATACACAGACGATGTATCGCGGCGCGGGCGCCTCGGTCTCGTCTCCTTCGTGCTCCGCTGCATCTTCCGGCGGCGCATGCACGTCATACAGCGACGCATCGATGCCGATCTCGGCGACGCCCGGCTCGAGCGCATTCCTGGGAAGCGATGCCGCGTGGCGGTCGGTTTCGCTGGCAAAGAGAAAGCAGGTCCTGGTGAGCCGGGACGCCCAGCGTCCGGACAGTCCCATCTCGAGCTGTTTGCCCGCGGGCGTCCATCGAACTACTGCGCCGCCTCTGCTCATCCAGCACGCGGTCGCGGCGACGAGGTGCTCGCGATCGGTAGAAACGAAAACCGCGTCGACGTCCCACCGCCGGAAGATCCTCTTCAGGCGCCGCGCAGCCGCCAGGAAGAACCCATCGGACGAGAACGGTATGATCTCGAAGGGCTCGGGGATCGGTGTGTGCCGTGCCTGTCCGGCTTCGCGCCGGGGAGATATCGCGAGATGGACGTTGCTGTCAGGAGTGACGAGCAGGGACGCCTTTGCGCCCTGCTCCGATAATCCGCGCGCGGCTCTGGCGAACAGCCTGGCGGTGCCGGACCATTCCCGCGCCGAATGAATGAAGAGAGCGTGCAATTTGTGCTTTACCTCTACCCTGCTGAAGGAGCCATCCGGGCCGAAGGCGTCGCGCTGGCGACGCCATCCTCCCCGAACTGCATCGAATACAGACGATAGTACGCTCCACGCTTCGCCAGTAGCTCGACGTGCGTGCCGCGCTCGACGATCTCGCCGCGGTCGAGAAAAACGATCTGGTCAGCGTGCACGATCGTAGACAGCCTGTGCGCGATGACAAAAACGGTTCTTCCTTGCAAGAGTCGGTCAACCGCCTCCTGCACCAGCCGCTCCGACTCGGTATCGAGCGCCGAGGTCGCCTCATCGAGAATGAGGATTGGCGGGTCACTGAGCAAGGCCCGTGCGATGGCGAGCCGCTGCCGCTGGCCGCCCGAAAGCCGCGTCCCGCGCTCGCCGAGCACAGTGTCGTAGCCCTGCGGAAGCTCGGTGATGAAGTCGTGCGCGTTGCCGGCTTTCGCCGCCTCCTCGATCTGCTCCCGGGTGTACCTGTCGGGCGCCCCGTAGGCGATGTTGTTGCGGGCGGTGTCGTTGAAGAGCACTGTCTCCTGGCTGACGATTCCGGTCAATGCGCGCAGCGCCGGAAGCCTGATCTCACGGGTGTCCACGCCGTCGAGCAGTATCCGGCCGCTCGCCGGCTCGTAGAACCGCGGAATCAGGTCCACCAGGGTGCTTTTCCCGGCTCCGCTGGGGCCGACCAGCGCGACCACCTCACCCCTGCGTACCGTCAGGTCGATGTTGGAGAGCACCGGGTTTCCGTCATACGAGAAGCTGACTCCCTCGAAGCGGATGTCGCGCCCGAAGCTCGCGCGCTCCCGGGTGCCGGTGTCGCGCTGGAACTCGGCGGGCGAATCGAGGATCTCGAACAGCCTCTCGGCCGATGCCAGAGATGATTGAGCGGTGGCGCGCATGGCGGACAGCTGCTTGAGCGGCTGGAGGAGCCGGAGAACCAGTGTCAGGAACGCGAGGAGCGTTGCTCCGGTCATGCTGCCCGCGATCAGCACTTCCCTCGCGCCGAGCCAGAGGACGAGCACGGCGATGATGGTGCCGACGATCTCGGTGATCGGCGGCGCGAGCAGCGCCAGCCGGGTCAGCCTGACGCTGCTGCGCGCGTACTTGTTGCTTCCCTCCCCGAACCGCCTATCCTCATATCCTTCTGTGCCGAAGGATTTGACGATCCTGATGCCGGCGATCGTCTCCTGTAGAACGCTGGTCATCTCTCCGTGCACGTTGCCGCGGCGGAGATTGCCCTTCCTCAGTTTTTTGAGCATCGGCTGGAGCGCGACCGCGAGGATGGGAAGAATCACCAGAGCGAGCAGCGTCAGCTTCCACGAGATGCTGAACAGGATGGCGATGTAAACCACTACCAGCGAGACGTTCTGAAGCGACTGGGTCACGATCTGGGTCAGGATCAGCCGCGTCTCGAAGGTGTCGTTGATCACGCGCGACAGGATCTGCCCGGCCTTCATCTGGGTGAAGTATCCGAGCGGCAGATGGGCGAGGTGCCGGTAGACGGCATTGCGCAAATCGCGCGTCACGTATTCCTGAAGCGAGGCGCCGAACTGCCCGGCGATCCACACCAGGATGTTCTTCGCGATCACCGCCGCCAGCACGATCATGATCACGTTGCGCAGCGACATCATCTCGTCGCCCGGGACGATCGTCGTTCCGACAGTGGCGTCGAGGAGGCTCGCGACCCACCCCTTCTCCATTCCGGTCGGCGGCTGGTGGAACAGGATGTTCAGGAACGGGATCAGCAGCGCGATCGCAAAGCCGTCGAGAAGCGCCGCGCCGAGATTTCCCACGATTGTGATCGTCATGCGCCACCCGTGAGGGCGCAGAAACGGGAGGAGCTTGCTGTAGACGCCTGTCGCCACTACCGGCGGGGAGTGAGCAGCGCCAGCGGCAGGATCACTTCTTCAGGGGTCACGCCACCGTGGAGAAACGATCCCCGGTAGCGGCTCTGATACTCGCGCAGCTTCGTCGGGTAGACGAAGAAGCAGTCGTTGGTGGCGAGAAGAGTGTTCCCCCCCGCGCCGCGCCGCGGCAGCCGCAGCATGTCCTCATTCGTGAACAGCAACGCCTGATCCGGCCGCTCGGCGCGCAGGTCCTCGCCGAACTTGTAGCGCAGGTTGGCGCTGGCGTCGCGCTTGGCGTAAACCGTCGCCGGGGTGTTGCAGTGGATGGAGCCGTGGTCGGTGGTGAGCAGGACTGATATCCGCCGCCGCGATGCTTCCTTGAGCACGCTGAACAGCGCCGAGCGCTGGAACCACTGCCTGGTGATCTGACGAAGGGCGATCTCGTCGCGCGCGACCTCGAACAGGATCTGCGATTCGCTGCGGCCGTGGGTGAGGAGATCCACGAAGTTGAAGACGAACGCGCTCACTCCTTCCGGTCCGATCGCCGTGCCCAGATGACGCTCGAGCTCGTCGGAGTTGCCGGCGGTCGAGATCTTCTGATACCGCACCGGAGTCTTTCCGCACAGCTCCTCGAGATGCGACTCGAGCAGCTCGCGCTCGTGCGCGTTGAGCGATTCGTCTTCCCGGTCCGCGTTGCCCCACCAGTCAGGAAGGCGCGCGGCGATCTCGCCCGGAAAAAGTCCGCTGAAGAGCGAGTTCCGTGAGTACGGCGTCGCGGTCGGGAGAACAGCGAAGTAGTGCGTCGTCTCGACGTCAAAGAACGGGGCAAGCAATGGCTCCAGCACCCGCCACTGATCGAGCCGCAGACAATCCACGACGATGAACACCGCCGCCTTGTCGCGCTGGAGGATCGGGAGCAGGAACTCGCTCACGATGTCGATGGAGAGCGGAGGACGGTTGCCTTCCAGATCCTTGAGCCACGCCGGATACGCGTCCTTCATGTAACCCGCGAACTCGCGGTGCATGTCGGGATAGAGCCCACGCAGCGATTCGTAGAGACCCATCTCGCCGGCGGCGGCGAGCTCGACATCCCAGCGCGTCAGCTCGTCGTACCGCTCGATCCAGCCGCGCCAGTCGAGATTGGTGTCGCGCTCGAGCTCGATGGCGCGGAATCGCTCGACAAAGCTGCGCGCGATCGCCTGCTGGCGGATGCGCGGACCGTCGAGGATGCGCGTCACGACGCTCAGCACCTGGCGCGGATTGATCGGCTTTACGAGATAGTCGCGGATGTTGGCGCCGATGGCCTCCTTGAGCGTCGAGTCCTCCTCGCTCTTGGTGACCATCACGACCGGGAGGTTGGGGGCCAGCTCGCGGACATCGCGATACACCTCGAGACCCCGCTTGCCGGGCATCTGCTCGTCGAGCAGCAGGATGTCGAAGGGCCGGCGCCTGAGCAGCTCTACCGCATCGTCGGCGTTGCTCGCCCACTCTACGGTATAGCCCTTGGAGCGCAGAAAGATGCGGTGGGGCTCGAGGAGCTCACCTTCATCGTCTACCCAGAGTATCGCTTTTGGGGGGTTCAGGACCGGCGCGGCCATGAATCGGAATGTAGCCGGGGCGCAACTCCGTGCCTAGATTCGGAGCGTGATAGGTCAGCCTCCGCGTTTCACTCTCACAACGCCGGTTTTTCGCTTTCGCGCGCTCGCCGCGCTGACCGCGCGGGCGCCGCTGGGCGGCGACCGGGAAACCGTGCTGGCGTGCCTACAGCTGGGGCGATTGTGCGCGGGCCTTCTGCCCCCGTACACCCTATCGCGCGAGCTCACCGTCGAGCGGATCGACCACACCCGGCAATGGGTCTCGGCCCTGGCGGTGCCGACCGGAATCCGGGCGGTCGCCTTCAGCATTTTCGGGGCGCTGAACGGCTTCGACCGATCCCGC
>Ga0136635_10000518_pt1 | contig 10791 bp, 8 predicted proteins | sample AntDrymeUQ852106_2_FD_105495 | JGI IMG/M metagenome (GOLD analysis project Ga0136635, IMG submission 105495) | Polar desert sand microbial communities from Dry Valleys, Antarctica - metaG UQ85 (21.06) | ecosystem: Environmental > Terrestrial > Soil > Desert | place: Antarctica: Dry Valley... | reverse complement strand
GAAGCCATTTGTGCCATCGCTAACAAACGTAGCATTTTTTATCTATGGCGACCAGCAGCAAGCGACCCAGATGACGACTTTATAATAGATTTAGCCGTCGAAGCAAGAGCTGATTTTATCATCACTTACAATCAAAAAGATTTACTTGCCGCAGAAAAATTTGGCATCAAAGTAGTCACACCTAAAGAATTCTTACAACACGTAGGAGAAATATCATGAGCAACTTAAACGTGCAAATTCCCGATTCTTTATATAAACAAATAAAAGCCTTAGCAGCCAAAGAAAATATACCCCTTGAGCAACTTGTAGCCATCGCCTTATCTGCACAAGTTTCAGCATGGATGACTAAAGATTATATCGAAGAAAAAGCCCAACGCGGTAGTTGGGATAAATTTCAGCAAGTTTTAAATAAAGTTCCTGATGTTGAACCAGAAGACTACGATAAATTGTAGAAACCTACATTAAACCTACATTTTTTTTGGTATAGATATTTTAATATTGCGTACCTAAATTGGTTGACATTAACTGAATAGTTAGGGGAAAAACATTATTCAATCATGGAACGCATCGCAGCTGGAGAATCACTATGAAAGCCACCATCCAAAATGCAGATACTCTCAAAAACATCTCTTCCCAACAAGTAGAAGCCTACTTCAAAGCACATGGTTGGCAGCAACAGCAACTTCGGAGTGATAAAGCCTCGATTTGGACACGCCTCGGATAGCCAAGGTTAACTTGGAGTTACAACAGAAACAAACGCTATCATTAATCATTTGATTTATACATTTACTCCTAGTTCGCGCAAATATTTATTCATATCATTCTCAGCGAGGGCGCGTTTAGCTTCTAATTCACGCAGCTTAATAAGTTCTGCCTCAATATCAATTTCCTTATTTTCCAGATTGCAGGGTAAAACGTATCGATTGATATTAAGCATATAGTCATTAACAGCTAACTCTTCAAGAGAAACAACCTTGGTGTATCCCTGTTCGTCTGTAAAAGCTTGGTAGTAAGTGATAATGCGATTTATCTCTTCTGAAGGTAAATAATTTTGGTTGCGGCTCTTTTGGTATTGATTGCTAGCATCAATAAACATAATTTTATTTTTACGTTCTTTGACCTTGTTCCGAGTAAAAATCAAGATAGCAATAGGAATGCTAGTGCCATAAAACAGATTGGCTGGAAGACCAATAACCGCTTCAATCAAATCATCTTCAACTATTCTTTGGCGGATTAAACCCTCTTTTCCACCACGGAACAGTACTCCAAGTGGAACAACAACTCCAGCTTTTCCAGTTTCTTTTAATGTAGCTAATATATGCTGAATAAAAACAAAGTTAGCACTATTTTTAGGTGGAATGCCATAGCGGAATCGTGAATAATAATCAAAGTCAGCATTCTCATAACCCCAATTATCAAGATTAAACGGTGGATTGGCAATAACCCGGTCAAACTGTATTAGCTTTTTATCTCGCACCAGTTGGGGGTCACGAATTGTATCTCCCAAGCGAATATCAAAATCGAAGATGTCGTGTAACAAGAGGTTTATTTTGGCAATGATCCAACTATCCCAATTTTTTTCCTGCCCGTAGAGAAGCACATCATTTGATTCTCCTGTCTTATTTATGACGTAATTAGCGCACGCTACTAAAAAACCGCCTATTCCGCAGGTAGGGTCACAAATACTCATTCCTTTTTGTATATCAAGTAGGCGAACTAGTAATTCTGTTACATTTTGTGGGGTACAAAAAATTCCACCTGCTTTCCCAGCATTTTTCTCAAACTTTTCAATTAAAAAATCACAAGCTCTGCCTAATAAGCCTAGTTCAGCAAGGTTGCTATTCTGCAAATTAAGACGTGAAAACTCAATAATCAATTCGCGCAGTGCCTTGTTGCCATCTCTGTAACCAAGACGATTGTGTTTATTCTCAAAGTCGAAACTAGTAAAAATTCCTTCAAGTCTTGGGTTAGAAGCTTCAACATCTCTAACAGCTATATTAAGTGCATTCCCAATATCTCGATAAATATCTAAGTTTTTCCAGAGGGCATTCTCAGGGATAAAAAATTGGTGTGAGCTTGGCATATTCCATGCCAAGTCGTGGTTGCCTGTTCTCTTCTCAATCGTAGAGGCTTCTTCTTCAAAGACATCACATAACCGTTTGAAAAGTAGAAGTCGAAGCAAAGAGTTAATAGAGTCATTTGTATTCAATTCATGACGTAGAATGTCAGCAGCAGCCCAAAGTCGTTCTGACAAATCTTGTAAAGTAATCATTGCCGTCCTTCTAAAATTTGAGACAGAGCAAATTCGGTTAAATTATTCCGCATTGCCAATACCTCTAAGGTACTTCGGGTATAGCGTTCAGTCGCTATAAATAACTGAGCTAGTTTATTTTGCGTGTCTAAATCGGGTAACGGTATCTTCAGGTCACGCAATTGAGAAATCTTTAGCAACTGAGTTCCGCTAGACTGGCTGTACAACTTAGCAAGCTGCTGCTCAAGCCATTTTGAACGCATTACTACTGCTAAATACACGGGATGAATGTGCTTTGATGAACGCAAGACGGCTAAGTTTTGACCAACCAAACTTCCTTCGACTTCTTTTGCTACTACTGACGCCTTTAAAGAAGTCCCTCGAATAGTAATAACTACGTCACCAGGGTACAATCGGTACTGAGCAAGGTTGGATGCGTTAAGTTTAACAATACTCAAGTCACCCTCTACATATAAATGCTCAAGGTTACGCGCGTTGACAACCTGCTCAAAGGAACCCTCGTCGTTTTGGTAACGACTGAGTGTAATCCCTTGGAATATATGCACTAACTGTTCTAGCGGCAGAACTGGGTTGGACATTCGCAGTATTGCTATATTTCATTACAACAATATCATCATACTGCGTTGACATCTTCGGTGAGGGTTGTTACTATATCGGAAACTAGATTGCAAAATAATGAAAAATGCTACCCGGATTGGACCTCCAGGTAGCACTCCAAATTTTCAAAGTTTTGCAATTTTAGTTATCTATCTCCGGTCTAAGTGACTATTTTTAGACCGTCAATTAACTATTAGGAAAAAAATATGCAATTTCCAAAAAACTATCATAGCTCAAACGGACTTCAGTCACAACCCGAACCCCTACCGTTCATATCTACCTTACTCACCCTACCCGACCCCACGGCGTTTCTGACTAAATACGTTGAAGCACTGCACCTTAGCCGCCAAATTCAGCAAGAACAAGTAGAAAAGGACGTAGCTCGCCGCCAAGCTTCATCTGAAACCGAAGCAAAGGCTTGTAATCGGCTTATTGCCATTATCTTAGAACACGCAAAGCGCCAGGGAGTTAATCCCAGCAACTTGCCCAACCTCAAGCGCAAAAACTACGAACAGCTTTGTGCGTATATCAATGAGCATTGGACAGAGCTAAATACTTTCGTCTAAGCATTTTTAAGTATAGCAGTGGAATACCAAAAATTCAGTTAGGAGTTTTGGTATTCCATTCATCTAATTTCACGATTGGGGGGCGAACCGACGAAACTTATCTATAGTCGTACCTTTACCCCAAATAGGTGGAGAGAAAAGGTCTTCTCGCAACCTAAAACGGGTGTGGGGTGTAGTAAAAAATCTTGTAACGAATGAAGAGTGAATTAAGCTGGATTTAGCAGACGATATGTTTTAAAGCCTCAAAACTTGAAGAAGGTGAACATCCACCACCAGATCGCCAATTTTAATTTCAACCCTGAGTCGCTGGCGTATCCCTTACCGGTACCGCTAACTTTGCACCCAGCTGAGGTTTACTTGCGATCCTTGGGTGAAGGTTCCCGACGCACGATGCGCGAAGCTCTCAATAATATAGCGAAACTCCTCACTAACGATGCTTGCGATGCAACAACTATTGATTGGTCGAAACTAAGATACCAACACACGGCTGCGGTTAGGTCGGTGTTAATGGAAAAATACAGTCCGGCAATGGCTAACAAGATGTTATGTGCGTTGCGACGGACTTTGAAGGAAGCATGGCGGTTGGGGTTGATGTCCACGGATGAGTATGGACGAGCGACTGATATTGAATCTGTGCGGGGGAAGAGTTTACTGAAAGGGCGATCGCTCGATCCGGAGGAAATTACTGCTCTGTGGGATGATTGTATACGGGATAACTCAAATTTAGGGGCGAGGGATGCGGCGCTGCTGGGGGTTTTGACGGTTGGGTTGCGCCGTAGTGAAATCGCGCACCTTGATTTGAGCGATTTCAAGCCGCGCAGTCGGTCGCTGACTATCCGCGAAGCTAAGGGGCGTTCTGAGCGAATTGTATACTTACCATTAGCGAGTGTACGGGCTGTGCAAGATTGGTTGCTTATCAGGGGGAAAGAGGCGGGAGCGTTGTTTTATCCGTTGGATAAGGGACATAAAATTATACCAAGACGCATGAGCGAGCAGGGGGTATTACGGGCTTTGCAACGGCGTGGGGAACGCGCGGGTGTGGAGGGGTTTACGCCGCACGATTTTAGAAGAACTTTTATTGGTAATTTATTAGATGCGGGGGCAGATATTGTCACTGTATCCCATTTGGCGGGTCATGCGTCGCCAAGCACTACAAGTAAGTACGATAGGCGTGGGGAAGCGGCGAAGAAACGAGCGGTTGATTTATTGGATGTACCTTATGGGAGGCGGGGTAAAGGTAATTAAGCAGTAATCAAATTAATCTACTTCCACAGAAGAATGCATGTCAAATTACTTTTTATTAAACCGTCGAGGATACCCCGTTCTGCTTCTTGACGGGGTAGTTGACTGTGTTTAATCTCCGATTCTTTGCGCGATAGCGTTCGCGCTCATGGTCCGCTCTGCGAAAGCGAGAAGTGCGAAGCGCAGATCGCGCCATCAAAGTCCGCATATAGCTGCCGTGTACCGGATACCTATACCACCCACAACATTTACTATGTACTTCTGCACGCGAATAAGTGACTAATCCTGTCCAAGTCAACTGGTGAGGAGGCATGACCAAACACCTGATAATTCGTTCGAGTTTCCTCAACCATCCACGCAGTAATCCCTGAAACTCGTAAGAACGCGAATACTTCTGCCGCGTGTTGGGCTTTTTCTATGTCGGTCATCGCCTGCTACTCCAATCCCGCCTTAATTAATTTACCACTTTTGGTAATACATAAGTACTAATAAATAACGGGATTGGTAGCGTAAAAGTTCTTTACAATTTGTCCCAATTAGTTGCTTGTTCTTACGCCTACGAGAACTTTGTGAGCGTTCTTTCTACGAGTCTGCCTCTCCCTCAGTGTCCTTATCTTCAATCGCAAACTCGCTGATGTAGTCCCGAACAACACGCTCAAAAAATAGGGGAGCAGGTAAAGTAGTCCATTCGCTATAATGACCAAAGCTATAGCGTAGTGATTCCACGAGGGAAGCTATACAATCAGGGTCATCCTGTGATTGACGCAATGTAACAACAATCTCAAGAGGGTTTGGAGTGGGCCACTGATCCAAAAATGGTGGTTTTTCCGAGACTTGATGAACCTCTAACCCAGCCTGGTTCAGAATTTTTTCTCGTGAACCATCGTGTTTTTTTACAGTTACAAGTGTATTTATTTTTGTGGAACGATAACAACTTTGCCCACGTACATACTGATGGAGTGTTTTACGTCCCACAGATAAGTAAGCAACACATCCCGTTTGGTTAGTTGCAGTAAGTCGGAATAATCCCCTAGCATCAGATGCTGAAGGAAGCTTGAGGATTGGGGGCAATTTTTTTAATTCCTCTTTAGACCGTGTGTCTTCTAGAGAGGTTTCAGCTAGCAGCCTTTCTTTTTTATCAATAATTCCGGGGGCAAGGTCTTGACGAATCCGAACTATGCGTGCGCCCTGCCACTCTTGCTCCATCCATTGATACATTTGCTCAAAATTAATTTCATTTGCATTAATTCTGATATCTGCAAGCCAAGGCCACAGTTGGACACAGTTAGAAGAATCAATCATTACTAGTGGCTGTGCTCCTTCTTCCACGGAATTAGAAATAATCTGTTTCACAAATTCCATGAATCGAGTCTTACGCACTTCATTTTTATCACCCAGTTTTACTGGAGACAGTTGAGCAATGAAGGCGATCGCATCGGTAAAACTGCTCCAAGGACTAATTGCTAAAGTATTTCCTTTTTCGTAAGCACAGCAAAGCTCGCACTTGCCTGTATCTACCTTAAGGCGCATTGCCACTGCCAAAAAGGTATCTTTGATTAAGCCGCGAACACGACCTCTCTGTTTACGGACGATTGTAATCGCCAAAATTTCTTTTGGTCTGGCTTCTGGGGGAATATTTTTTAGGTATTTATCAACCTTCTCTTGCACGCCATCAATGCGACCAGAATGGGCAGAAAGCAAATCTTTCAAAGCTGCTTGTAACCGATGGAAGAAATTTCCAAGTTTAAAACGCTTTGTTGTTAAAGTCTTAGCCATCGGTTCCAAAAACTGTACGCAAGCACCAGCCTTTGCAGCCAGCGCTTGGCGGGTTGAAGGTTTGTTTACCTTATCATCACGTTTAGCAATTTTCTGACTGTCTGAGTCTGGGTAAAATTTTGGCGCTAGTATGAGACAGAAAGTTTGCTGGCTACGGTTTTTAATTTGTTGCGCTATTGATTCCCATGCTTCAACTCGATGACGCGATCGCTCTTTTGCTTTCAATTTGTCACCAGGTAGTAACTCTCGCGGTCCGTGGGTATTGGCAGGCAAGCGGTTAAACAGAACTTCGAGAGTATCCCCCCATAAAAGGGGAATAATTGCTTTTAGTAGCTTTACTTCCGTTTCTAAGCCATCTTCATAAAATACGATTAGCGACAAACGCTCGTTGGGATACAGCCGTCGCATAGCTGCCTGGTTTGCCTGCATAATATCTTGAAGTTCTTGGGTCTGGTTTGGTGATTTGGGTTTGCTAAATTTAAGGGCTTTTCTTCCGCTATCAATAGCTTCTAAACTTAGATTAAACTGTTTGTTTAGCAAGCTGTTGAGTTTAATATCGTCTAGTTTATCGAGGTAGTTCGGGGTAAATTTATAATTGGGGTTTGGGTTGGGATTCGAGTCAGGATTTTGGTCGGTATTTATTTCCATAACTTCCAGAACAGCACCAAGCAAAGTAGGTAAATTAATCATGCGTGATGCAATATCATCCAATGGATGCCTGGATTTCACTGGCTTATAACTATCGAACGGTTTTATATTTAGTGGCTTAAGAATTTTTGTTATTTCCTCAAAAGCTTCTAACTTATCAATTTCCGGTACGCCCTTTTCAATTCCATCTTCTTCTGAAGTATCTGAGGATGAATCAGAATTGTCTTGAAGTCCATCACGGTAAGTAAGTACTACTTTGCATTTCTCATTTGATGCCGCGCCCGATGCAATTTGTTGCCCATCAAATGCCTGCATTGATAACTTTAGCTCGCGGCGTATGACTTCAAAATCTTTATCTGTTTCCCAACTCCAGTTCTTATTTTTATCCTGTTGGCAGATTATTTTGAAACTAAAGGCGCGGTCAGAATAGTCTTCTGAGAAAATATAGCCGCTAATATCTCGGCGGTCAAAGCTAGGAGATTTTAATTGAGTGAGCCAGCGACGTTTGGAAACGTCAATTTTCAACAAAGGCTGATGCAAAGATGGATAAGTCACAACTTCCAACCGTATCACCAAACTGAATTTTTCATTGATGGGATTGGTAATTAGTTCTGCCACACCATTCGTAAATGTTCCGCTGCTGGAAATAATGCGTTTTACGGAACCTAACCCTTGGAAAATCTCATGTCCAGCAATTTGACGAGCTACAAAATCTGCTAGCATTCTATAGGCGTGTTTATCTTTTGGCTGAGTTGTACCTGTTTCTTTTGACCAATCCCAAGGTAAAGTATGGGATTTAAATGAAGAAATTTTTAGCCAATTTTCTTCTTCTAGAAAGTCTTCCAAACGGTCAACAACTTCTGGCAATACTTTTTCCTTTTCAGCAAAAGGTTTAACATAGTTAGTTACCCAATCGTTGAGAATTGAGCGTATAATCTTTTTAATTTCTTCTTCAGTACCACCATTTAAGTAAGCGAAAGGTTCTGGTTCATTTGGGTTTTTAGGATTTAATGCGTATTTCTTCAGTCCTAAATTTGATTGAATTCTTGCTGCATTGTTCAGTCCTACTTCTAAAAGTCCTCGCAGTGATGCATAGGGAATATTTTTGACATTAAAACTTTCATGGCTAGGACTTACTTTTAAAATTTCTGCAAAAGTTGCCAGAGATTGTTTTGTCCAAGTAAGTGTGAAACCTTCTACTAATACGGTCGATAAATTATCAGGTACAGTAAAGGCTAAAGGATACCGATTGATAAGCTTAGGCACTCTTGATAGTGGAACATAAAAGGTTTCTGAGAGCGAAGTGATTTCTGCTATTTCATTTTCATCTAACATCAAGGATTCTTCATCCAGTTCAGATAAATCTACTCCTACGGGAAAGCAAGCTTCATTCAACTCCAAATCATCCGAAAAGCTACTACTCATTATTACATCTCCAAAAAATGGTAAAAAATATCGAATTTTTCTTAGGAAATAAACTGTTATTTTGCGAACATAATTCCAGCAAAATACATAATTAAATCCAAATTTAACAAGTCTAATTTCATGCTTAAGTGCCTACTAAATATTCAAAAAAGTGAAAAAAGTTATTTTCCCCCGCTTATTAACTCTTCCATCTGCGATAAAATTTTCTTTTTTTTTAACACTTTACATCTCCAATAATGGTGAAAACTCATCGAAATCTTCCTCATCTGTCAACTCTTCTTTTGAGCGCAGGCTTTCAGGGTATATAACACCTTCAATTCGTTGCAAAGGTGTCAGAAATGCACCGTAAAGTTCTTTATAAATTTCCCGAATTACAGGGACAGGATGGTTTACACATTCTTCTAAAATGATTCGCATCTGCACCAACATACTGTCTCGCCCAGAGTCTGGTTTATCCTTTGTGGATTGAATCGCCCAAGCTGCGTCCACAAAATAAACTGCTACTGGACAACCATTCCGCATACCTCGCCCAATTGTTTGCAAAATGGCAACCATTTGATTAGCTGTAAATGGTCTAAATAGATCGGGACCAAGACGGCTAGCCATCAAGGGTTCGCGTAACAATCGATTGGCATATCGCCAGAGGTTTTTTCGAGACTGATGCCATATTGAAGCGATCGCACTCAGGTCTTCTGCTTCGGTAAAAACTTTACTATCAAATTCTTGCGTTGACTGTCCTGCTAGGCTGTACAAAAGCTGCATATCATCCGTGGACGGATGAGGACGAGTGAGAAAGTAAATCGAGCCAATTGCAGCATCAAGTTTTCTCATTCCTTTGGTAAAAACAATGTTTACGCCCCGACCAATTGCAAGTATGGGGAAAATTAAAATATCGCAGGTTTCATCATCTCCTAGTGCCTCGCACTGGGCAGTTGTAACAAAATCTGTTGGTTGCTCTCCTTCTTTTAGGGAACGAACAATTGCTTTTGTGAGTTTGCTAACTTCTGGATGATAGTCGTTAAGAAATTTTTTGATAGTCCGAGCTTGCTCGTAGCTATTGACGATTAAGGCTGCTTTGCGGCGTATGTCGTCTTTTACATCAAAATTGCGGATAGACTTGAAAATTTCAGATTTTGTAGTGCCACCCCGTACCAATGCGTCCACCATTCGCTTCAAATTGCGTTCTTGAAGCTCACTGCCAGCGCCACTGTATCGTAGGGGTTCATCGCCACGCTCGCTATCGGGAATCCATTTGAAGCGGTAAACGCTGCGGCTGCGTTTTGGGTCATGTTCCGATTGGCGCGGTTTGAGTAAATAATGCGGACCAGCATTAATGTGGTAAGCCGGACTTGCTTCTAAAAATGACGTTGCCGAGGTCATTAAAATAGCTGGTCTTGATTGTTCCCCATCTGCTTCTAACAACTTATAAAAGCGGTGCATCAACATTCGTGGCGCACCCACAAAGGTAATATATGAAAGTTCCACATTTCGGGCAGTAGTACGAGTTGTCTGTGCTTTCTTGAAACTGTATTTCACCCCGGAGAACGAGCCGAGAATATTTTCTGGGATAATCTTCCGCAGTTCAGGCGTTGCTGTGGACTCAACAATTGGTTCCCGGATTAGCCCTTCCGCCACCATTGTCCTAGTTCCCGGAACAATGCGCTGGTAGCCCAAAATCATGAAAGTGACCGACACCAACAATGTAATTACGTCGTTTGCTTCGGTCGGAGGTTGACGGTTACGAAAGCAGAGGGGAAGAAACAATTCGGCAATTTCTTCCACAATTTTGTCACGTTGCTTAATCGAATCCTCTGCTAGGTAACGGCGGAAGTGCTTAATTAGATTCTTCCACTGTGGTTCTAGAACATTACGATTTGTCTCTAAAATTTGAGCGCACAAATCAGCTTTAGCCCAGTCTGTTTCCTCAATACCTGTACGGTTGTAAAAGGCACGGTAAGCTGCTGATTCCCAAACTTCAGTCAGCGCCCGACTTTTACTGAAACCAAGTTTGACTTCAAGGTCATCAAGGCGATCGCGTTTGGAGTATTTCTCAAAGCCATCTAATAAATCGCTAACAATCCTCAATACAGTTAGCAGTTGGTTTTCGTAACGCTGCCCCACCCGAGACGAGGGCATATTCTGAATGGCGGTCATTAGCGAAGTATTGTGATTGCCAAATTCTGCTAAGTAACGACTGTACAGTTCCACATCCCGGTCAGATAGTCGATGATTCTCCCCACGAGCAAAGCGGTTATGGATTTGTTC
>Ga0136635_10000517_pt1 | contig 10798 bp, 13 predicted proteins | sample AntDrymeUQ852106_2_FD_105495 | JGI IMG/M metagenome (GOLD analysis project Ga0136635, IMG submission 105495) | Polar desert sand microbial communities from Dry Valleys, Antarctica - metaG UQ85 (21.06) | ecosystem: Environmental > Terrestrial > Soil > Desert | place: Antarctica: Dry Valley... | reverse complement strand
TATCATTTACATTTCTTTATACTCTGTTATTATTCGTTTTCCAAGCGGTGTTTTGTAATTTGTCTAGATGCAAGGTATTTAACCAGCGTTGGCGATAAATTTCATAAAGCGCCATACCAGCCGCCACGGAAGCATTCAGGCTAGGAGTATTGCCTTGTAAGGGAATCGACACCAAAACATCGCAAGAGCGTTGTGTGAGCATACTCAAGCCTTCGCCTTCCGAGCCAACTACCAACACAATCGGAATTGGTTTTTTGTTGTCATCTTTGGGATTGACGAATTCAACGGTATGCAGCGGTACGCTACCAGTGACAGCAGTCCCATAAATCCAAAATTTAGCGGCTTTCAAATCTTCCAAAGCGCGGCTGAGGTTAACTACTCTTGCAACCGAAAAGGTTTCTAGCGCACCTGCCGCTACTTTCATCACGGTGGAAGTGATTCCAGATGCTCTGCGTTGCGGGATTACTAATCCTTGAGCGCCAATCGCTTCAGCGGTGCGAATAATTGCTCCCAAGTTGTGCGGATCGGTAATACCGTCAGCCACGACAATTACTGGCGCATCAGTAGTAGCAAAAGCTTTGGTAATTAACTCGTCTAACTCCATGTAGGCGTGAGGGGCAATTTGTGCCGCTATTCCCTGATGATTTGCGTAGGAGGTGATTTGGTCTAAGCGCTTTGGTTCAACTTCATCAATCACCGTGCCGTTCTCTTTCGCTTGCAAAATCAAATGAAGAAAGCGGGGATCGTAGCGCAGTTTAGAAGTAATCCAAACCCGATTTAGACCGCGTTGATTTTCTAATGCAGTCAACACCGGATGGCGACCGTAGATTAGATCGCTATCTTCTGTTGATTTAGATGAAGATGCATCAGAGAAACTGTAACGCGATCGGTTGTCGTCTTTTGCCCTTTCGTTTGGTTTATATGCAGATGCATCAGAGAAACTGCGACGTGGTGGGCGTGAGTCGTCTCTTGCCCCTTCGCTCTTGTTATATGCACGACGTGGTGGGCGTGAGTCGTCTCTTGCCCCTTCGTTTGGTTTAGATGGGGATGCATCAGAGAACTTGCGACGAGGGCGTAAATCGTCTTTTGCGCCTTCGTTTGGTTTAGATGGTGATGCATCAGAGAACTTGCGACGTGGGCGGAAGTCGTCTTTTGCCCCTTCGTTTGGTTTAGATGGCGATGCATGAGAAAACTTGCGACGCGGGCGTGGATCGTCTTTTGAGCCTTCGCCATCTTGAGGTCGGGGACGAATCGAACTAGAAATGATACGCTTGCCCTTAATTTTTAAAGATGGTGCGCGATTCGATTCGCCATTCGACGAGTTGATTTTTCTTGGATTTGACATATTAAGTGTTTGCTCTCTTGGGATGGGTGGACATCCCGATTTAATCAAGTTGGATTTACGCACTCTCAGTTATTATTTTTTTAGTGAGATATATTTCTCACGGTTTTTCTAGCTGGAGTTTTTGTAGCAGTTCGGTTAAGCGTTGAGAATCGGTAAGATACAAATAACCAATTAAAGTTTCTAGACTAGTTGCTTGTTGATAAATTTCTCTTTCAAGGCGCTTGGGAATTTTTGTGGCGGCATTACGACCGCGCCGAACAATTTCTAATTCTGTATCCCTCAAATAAGGAGTAAGCGATCGCAATATTTTCGCTTGTGTTTCTGCTCGCACTTGTGCCACCACTAGACGATGGTAAGCTTCTACTCGCTGCGGTGGCAGCAAATAAAACATTCTCATATGAAGTTCATAAACTGCATCCCCCAAATATGCCAGGGCTGCTGGAGAAACTTTTCGCACATCCGAGCCGGAAATCTGTTGAGGTAATTGCTCTGTGGTTGCCTTAATTAATTGGCGCGAAGATGAATTCTGCTTGTTTGCTGCATTTGATTCATCTAATAGCTCTTCCTCCTTTGATTCCACAAGTTAACTATTCCTTTCGGCTACATTGATTTTTTACACAGATTATGGTGCTGATATACATAGCATAATCAACACTACCAAAATTATTACTAATTTTATCTTTTTAGTTTTAAATTTACATTTAGTTAGACAATTTTCAGATTGGTCTATACTTTACCAACAGGTTTTATCAAGCTTTTGTATCTTTAATTGCGATCCCCAAGTTTGAGTTTATTATTCTTTATTTTAGCTAGTACGCCACTAGGCATTTATACGTTCACTGAAGATGCGTGGATTTAGTCGCAAGCAGGCGATCGCACTTTTATTTTTATCAGATAAATGTATATATTAAGAGCGAAAGTCATAAAAATTAAGCTATCCAGATTTTAACATCGGATAGCTTAATTAAAGAGCGTCAAGCAATTCCCGACTACTTGATGTTTTCTAGAGCCGCATCAACTGATGTTTGCAGGGAGAGAAACTTCTCTAAGCGAACAAGCTTGACTGTTTGAGTAACGCGGGCGTTTGTGACAATTTGCAAAGTGCCTTCGGCGTTAGCCTGCTTGGCTAGCTGCACTAAAGCACCCAAGCCAGAGCTATCCACAAAGTCAATTTGTGAGAGATCCAGAATTATGTGCTTTGGACCCTCATCAATCTTGCTGCCTAGCACCTTGCGAAAAGTCGGTTCCGAAAAGGCATCTAACAGACCTGTGAGACGGAATAGCTGACAGTTATCCCGGACTTCGCGAGTACCTCTCAGGCTCACGGTTAGATTAAGTGGTTCAGCTATAACTCCCTCCTCATCGTTAAGGTAAACGTTCAAGTATAGATGGTTTTTAAGCAAGTTGTCTACAACTAGCGCTTCATGGGTTAAGGGTTAGTAGATAGTAGATAGTGGTTAAGAGTAATTTTTGACAACGCTCCAACGCTCCCACGCTGCCACTAACCACTTTCTACATTTTTAGCTTACTTCAGCGGCGGCGCGACGTGCTGTTTGCATCGATTGGACAAACTGTTCAAACAAATAATCAGCATCGTGAGGTCCGGGACTTGCCTCTGGGTGATATTGTACTGAAAACACAGGTAAAGACTTATGACGCAATCCAGCAACAGTGCGATCGTTTAAGTTGAGGTGGCTGATTTCTACCTGGGTGTTGGTTAAAGAATCTGGGTCAATGGCAAAACTGTGATTTTGGCTGGTAATTTCTATCCTTTCTTGCAATCCTGCGGGCTGATTTAAACCCCGATGCCCAAATTTGAGTTTAAAGGTTTCTGCCCCCAATGCATGACCTAAAATTTGGTGTCCCATGCAAATGCCAAAAATGGGTTTTTCCGCAGAAAGCAATGCTTTGGCGGTTTCAATACCTTCGGTGACTGTGGAGGGATCGCCAGGACCATTGGAAAGAAAGATACCATCGGGATTGTGTTTAAGAATTTCCTCGCTTGACGTGTGCGCGGGAACAACAATAACTCGGCATCCGTAAGCAGCTAAACGGCGTAAAATATTGCGTTTCACGCCAAAGTCAAGAGCGACAACGGTGTATGTTTCTTGAGAATTTGCCACACCAACCGGGTTAAATTCCCAAGTTGCTGTGGTGGCATCTGACCATTCATAAACTGTCGGGGTGGTGACTTTGCTAACCAGATTTAATCCTTTCATGCTCGGAGCCGCTTGTACTTTTTCTAACAATTCCGCCTCATCGAGAATTGAGGTGGATATGCCGCCGTTCATGGCTCCAAACATGCGAATTTTGCGGGTGAGGGCGCGGGTATCAATACCGTAGATACCGGGTACTTGGTGTTGTTTGAGGTAGTCTGGCAACGATTGTGTTGATCGCCAATTACTCGGCTTATAACAAATATTGCGAGCGATCGCACCTTGTACTTGTGGTCCTTCCGATTCCTCATCCTCTGGATTCACCCCAGTGTTTCCTAATTCAGGATAAGTAAAAATAACTATCTGACCGCAATAACTAGGGTCGGTCAGCACTTCTTGATATCCGGTCATCCCAGTATTAAAGACCACTTCCCCGATCGCAGTGCCAGTAGCACCGAAAGACCAACCGCGATAAGTAGTTCCATCTGCCAGGACAAGTAAAGCAGGTATTGCGTCAGACAGGGGCATAGGTAAAAAAGTAGGGAATTGGGGATGGGGCATGGGGCATGGGGCATGGGGCATGGGGCATGGAAAGAATCGTATTTATTCGGGTATCACAAGAAGCGTCTTTACAACCTTTTATTCAATTCCTATGCCCCATGCCCATTGCCCATTGCCCAATTCCCACTGCGAATGTTAATTATCCCATGAGTTGTTCAATTTTGAGTTGTAAGTAAAATTAATTAAAAATTAATAATTAAACAGATAAAATCTTAGAAGGAGTAAGGTGCAAAAGTAGAATTCAACAGCCTTGGGCAGGTAAAATGTCAAGTAATTATGCTTCATTCTTATTTATCTCGTTCAGCGCTAATTTTTCTATCAGGCACTTTGGTGGTGTTGAGTTTTGGCTGTCGTGAAGACAAACAAAATACCGCGCTCGGTGGCAATGAGCAACCAGCTCAAATGAATAATCTGGCAACAGAGCCTGACATAAGAGAAACTGCACCAGCACCAAGTCCAGAAAGAGAATCTCAGACACCAGCCAACATTGAACCGACTTCTTTTGAGTTGGGGTTAGATAAAGCCACTGGTGGTTTAAGTATCAGTCAATCTGCGAAATCAAGCGCGGATTGGAAGTTGGTGGCAAGTCAATATCAAGATGCGATCGCTCTGATGAAACAAGTTCAGCAAGAAAGCCCGGACTTTGCGATCGCTCAAAGAAAAATTATTGAATATCGCCTCCAAGTCAAGTATGCTCAGGAAAAAGCGATTGTTAACCCGCTTTTAACGACATCACCAGAACCGCAGAAAATAGTAGTTGCTGTTCCCGAAGCATCACCATTACCAAAGTTCATCCTCCGACCTTTGCCGCAACCTGTACGGATACAAGTAAAAAAACTACCACCGACCGTATCATCGACGCCACAGGCACTCAACCAAGCCAAAGAAAAAGAAAGTACAGAAGTATTTTCAGTACCCATCAAACGGCGAATCGGCGGCACACCAATTATAGAAGTCACCTTCAATGGCAATCAACAATTTGAGATGATTGTCGATACAGGAGCGAGTGGTACAGTTATCACTCAGCAAATGGCTTCTTCTTTGGGAGTCGTGTCTGTGGGGAAAGCTAAAGCTAACACCGCTAGTTCCAAAGCCGTGGAATTTTCCATCGGCTATGTTGATACAATTGAAGCTGGTGGAGTATCAGTTAATAAAGTAGCAGTTGCGATCGCTGGCTCAGATTTAGAAACTGGACTTCTCGGACATGACTTTTTTGGCAATTACGACCTCACCATCAAACGCGATGTGGTCGAATTTCGTCCCCATGACGATTTACAATCTAATTCCCCAGAAACTCAACTAACTGTTCCAACTTCGCCCAAGCCGCGCCGGATTGTAGAATATCCTTAGCCGCACTAACACCTTGAGCGTGGTTCATCAACTCAACTGCACCCCCTACTTGCATCAATTCAGCGGCTTGATTGCGAGACAAGGATTCGCGGTCTAATAATTGTTGCAGCAGTGTCCAGAAGAAGGAAAATTCTGGCGCAGTAATTGGGGAATTTGTCATAGATTGGATTTCTTCGTAGTAAGCGTTTTAACATGCAAGTTTAAGGCTTACATAGCGATTTAAGCTAACATTTTGCTCTGCCGCTTCTATAGCTAGTCTACGGTGATGCTCTGGAAGGATACGAACTTGAAATTTACCACTATAGTTTTTTTCTGCCATAGGCTCTGGAATCTTTTCCCCGTTCGCGTCCATATCAGCTACTACATCTTTTACCAAGTTTATAATACCTTCGAGCGCAGTTAAACGATTTTCATGGAGATAAGACAAACTAGGAAATTCAGCACACAGTCCTACAAATTCATCATCCTCGCTTGACCAAGTAACTTTATAAGTGTAGTGGTCTAAGTTAACCATCGGACATTCCCTCAATTTTTTCAATCGCGTCTAAAACTTGCCTAACTTGATAAGCCTTTGCTTTCCCCTTTTTTTCTTGAATGTTGACACGCGGATCGCCAGCCCAAGGGGTTTTATAAACACAATGGCTTGTTCCTTGCTGTCTGGGTTCTCCAAAATAATGATTACAAACCTTGACTAAATCGGTAAAGTTTACATTTTTAGGATTGTTCTTTAACTGAGCAAGGAGTTTTTCTATTTGTGCCATCTCTCAATTAATAATAGTATCAATATTAATACTATGTCAAGCGGGATGTTTTTTAGGATTGATACCTGGAAAACCTTAATATATATAGGTTTGGGCGGGTTAATCTGGCATTTAATGCTTTACTCTAGGCACTTTTGGGTTAATGTCGTCTAAAGTATAAAAAATGGCTAATCTTATTCTTTGCGCCTTTGCTACGAGTGCGTCAGGCAAATTCATCTTGTAAATCAGCAACGCCTAATTTGGTTCTTCTTTAGTCCACTTCCTGATTTGTCGTTTGTGGTTGAAAGCCATCTCCTACCAACATTCCCACACCTAACAGCGCTATAAGTCCCCCGATAAACGCTCGGACTGATATCGGCTTACGGTTTGATTTAACGCTTAATATGGCATTGATGAAAATCCCGACTTATTCAGCATACCTGCCTTCTGCACTGATTTTTAACGGTTTGTTGAAGTCGGAATTAATCACAAGCGATCGCACTGATTTTTGATTGCGCGAACGACATCGCACCAAAACTTTAAAGCTTGCAGATTGTCAAAAACGCCCGATAGTACAACGGTTGATTTTTCCAATTTATAGTCAAATTAACTTGGCGTATTACGGGCATCGAATCTTGGGTTTGTACTATTTGAGCAAGCGTGCCTGAGAATGTAACGCAGCTAACGTTTGTAAACATCATAAAACCAGGAGTTACATTAATTCCTTCAACTCGTTGAGACATAAGCCAGAAAGAACGGTTGCTACCACTTTTACTTAGGCTTCCGGTGTCGTAGCTGAGAAAAATTGTTCCGTCGTTGCTAATGTCAACAAACTTTCCTGTCATTTGCGGTGGATTGGCTAGAGCGGGAGAGCCAACGACTGATAAAACTATTCCTAAAGCAGCACTGATAAATTTTTTCACGGAAGGGGCATCATATAGAATTCCTTCAGCTTGTCTTTTGGTTTGAAATTTGTACCTCAGCAATTTCTGGGATTTTAATGTGAAGATATGACCATCGCGAGTATCTCCATTCCTAGAATGGCTTGTAACGTATTGCCTTGCGGCTACCTAGAAAGGTTTTAGTTCTCTCGCGGTCTATGTCAGTAGGTGAACATTTGTTGCAAACCGTCCAACCGGTTCAGGGGTGCAATTTGTACCACCCATACAAGTGCAGAACTGCTAGCCAAACTGCGGAAAGTAAACCCGCAAGGCTGAGGGTAAGACCGCTAAATGATACTAATAAGGCAAAAACGGGTAGCACTGCCCCCGCAATGGTACAAATAAGGGCTGCGAGAGATGCACGCAAATTTGCTCCTAACCCCCATGACAAAGCTAGCAAAATCAGGGAAATCAACGTCCAAGCAAATTCGGCGTTCATTAAACGGGCTAAATAAGTCAAAGTCAATAAACAAGCAAAGAAAATCCCGCTAGCCAGGGTTACGTTTTTTAAACTCATTGGCATGGATAAATATAACAACAATATCCACCAGAGAAATAACGCCGGCGCTAGCAATAATAGACGCGGCATGATGCCAGTGTTCCGAATCGGCTCGGTGTTGGTATATACTCCCAAGGGATTTTTGACGGAAACATTATCATCAAATATCCAAGTAAATTGGGTGCTTTTTCTATCAACTTTAATGTCATTTGGTATAATACCGCTGGCAAAATTAGCAAAGAGCGAAGTTAGCGATCGCTATCAAGCGAAAGTTAGAAAGTAATTGCCCTTGGGCACTATAAACCCAACGTGGTCCACCTTGCGCTTTATAGGTAACGCGAAAGCTAGTTTCTTCTCTCGGTTGCAAGCTAAATGCAAAGTTATAATCACTCCTATTTGTTTGTTGTAATCTAGTACCGGCACGCTCTACTTTATAGCTTTGCAGTAATGAGTAGCCGTTGGGTGGTGGTACTTCAAAGATAAAATTATTAATATTATCAAGTTGATTGACAACTTTGTAGTCAGCAGTGTAATCTACGCGATAAGTTGCACTACGACCTTGAACATCTGGAGTTTGGTCAAGCTTTACCTGAATTTGCGAGCCAGCTAGCGTCAGAAAGCGGTTAACATCTCGCGTTTCATTTATTTTGACTATTTTGCCATTAACTTGAGTAGTGGTGGTATATGGCTCTTTAATGATGTAGCGTACTTGTGGTGCTGATTGTTCTAGTTTATCTCCGGCAACACTCAGAGCTACATTCGCTACTTTTGCCTGTTCCCAGTGATGATAGCGATTGCTAAGAGTTGAACAAAGAAAAAATCCTACCACCAGCAAAACTAATACTAAGGCTAGATGCTGCAATCCCCGCAAAAGCTCAGAATAACGAATCCCCCATTCGCCAATAAATAAAGATTGTTCTGGCTGCAAACGACGCAGAGAAAAACTCAATAGCGCGATCGCTATCCCCAAAGCTATCACCATAAATACTAACAACACTGAAGCTTTGAGTATTTGGCTTCCCAGCTGAACTAGTTCAACAGGATGTGTTAAATCCGGCACTCCGGGAATGCCTTGTGCAGAAACAGACATTAGCTTTTGTCAGAATGTACACAATGAGACAGATGAAATTTCTCAAAAGTTTCTCTTGTTAACAAATCTCTGAGCACACGCTAGCTAAACTACCTATAGTTGTTCACCCGGAGTTTCAAGGTTTTATCCTCAAATAACGGTTAAACGATAGGAGTACCGTACAATAAATTTATGACTATTTCATTAAAGGTAGAAAAAAAATCAATCTAGCTCTTAATGTCAATTAAAAGATAAACTATGAACGCGAGTGCGTAAAAGTGCGATTGAGAAGGATAAAGTGATACGTTTGCATTGTTTATACATATCACTATAAATGAATACGTTCGCTTGTAAAGCAATGTGTTTTTTTATCCTTTATCCTTCTGCTTTATTAGTTATCACCCAAGAAGGAAAACGATGACTCAAATTCTTGACTATTTAAATATTGACTCGGAACGTCAAATTTTGTGTGGTTATACAAATCACACTTCTCAAATCCAAATTATTCGGATTTCCAACATTCCCAATTGGTATTTTGAGCGAGTAGTTTTTCCAGAACAAATACTTCTGTTTGAAGCTTTACCTGAGGCAGAATTAGAAATTCATACAACTACGTCTGTGAATACGATGTTGGTTGAGAAAATATGCTGTAATGATTTATACTTGGATAATGAGCGATCGCATTCTTTCACTAGTGGGTAAAAAGAGACAAGCGATCGCTCTAAGGCTATCCAATGAGTGTCCAGGTTCAACCCAAGGGGACTGGGGAGTGGAAAAGTTAAAAGACAAAGAAAAGGAGGTCAAAAATTTACTGACACTTAGAACAAGACTTTGGGAACAGCCAAATTGTAAAGACCCAAGGAACCTTTATCTGGACACCGCAACCCGTATCAAAAAGCTTCAAGATTCCAACAACAGCAGCAATTGCGGCTTTTACCATAGGTGGAGCGGCAAGTGATGCAATAGAACCACCATTAGAAATCCATTCTACAGCACAATGGTTAAGTCTTATCCTCACTCCCCACCATTTAAATTTCCAGCAAATTCTTCCATTGCTGCATACTTGCTTTGTAAGAGAATTAACAGGAAAGGCTATAGTTTCTTCATCTTTTTGTCTAAGTGCTGATCGATTTATCTGGTTTGCTTGAACTTGTTGCTCAAAACCAGTAATCAGGTTTTTTGCAGCTTCCTGTTCGACCGATGTAAGTTGTACTGAAGAATTTGGTGTCAAGCTCGATGTCGCATCTGACGAAGCATCATCTGAAGGAACTGCGCTGTCGCTAGGGTTAGCTTTGGTTGAAGTTAATCTTAAAAGTCTGTCTTCGATCGCATCAAGTGCAGCATCTACTTCTTCAGCGGTCGCTTTTAATTCCTGAGAACGCTTAAGAATTACTGATGAATCTAGACGTCTTATCAGTGAAGCAGCAGCAATCTGGGAAATGAGATTCTTTTCCAATGCAGTTGTTTGACTGGGTAGCGTTGGACGTTGTGTAAGTTGTCCATTTGATTGTGCAAAGGCTTTTTTTGTAAAATTCCCAAACAAACCTGCAAATGCACCTGTAATCATCACAACAAATTGTCTACGTTTGAAATTATGTCGCATATTGACTTACCTTAATCATTGTTAGGACTTATGCATTGACAAAAATCTGATTATGTGAATCAGACTTATTTGCCTTCCTTCTTTGATTAAGTGCAAGCAAAATCAACTTATGCACATTAGTTCTGGGGGGTTAGCGATCGCACGTTGGTCAACTTGATGGCTGGTTTGTTTGCTTATACCTAGTTTTGAAAAAACCGTCCTTTGATAACTACCCGAAACACTTATCTACACTAACTTCTGCTATTTTTGAGTTTTGTCGAACTTACTAGGTGAATTGAGAGTGGGATTGCTGTTACGTATCCACAAAGCAAAATCCACCTACACATTAGTGTCAGGTGGATTCTTTGACTTTTTTAGTGGAACCGGGCAGAATTGAACTGCCGTCCGCAATGGGTATTAACGCCCCACTCGTTCACAGGTTTAGCCTTTCTGACCCTCAAGGCGGGAATCGTTCATTATCCCGAACGTAGGATGCTCTGATTTAATCTTAGCTAGCAAGCCAACCAGAGAACGCTTACTAGAGCATCCGTTGGG
>Ga0136635_10000515_pt1 | contig 10811 bp, 6 predicted proteins | sample AntDrymeUQ852106_2_FD_105495 | JGI IMG/M metagenome (GOLD analysis project Ga0136635, IMG submission 105495) | Polar desert sand microbial communities from Dry Valleys, Antarctica - metaG UQ85 (21.06) | ecosystem: Environmental > Terrestrial > Soil > Desert | place: Antarctica: Dry Valley... | reverse complement strand
TGGCGCACCGCGTGGGACGTGGCCTGACATGGCGACGACTGTCTCCGGGGATCCGCTCGCCGGGTTCAGCGAGCCGACCCGGGCATGGTTCACCGAATCGTTCGCCGCACCCACGCGTGCGCAGGAGCTCGGGTGGGCCGCGATCGGCGGTGGCCGGCATTCGCTCATCCACGCCCCCACCGGTTCCGGGAAGACCCTCGCCGCCTTCCTGTGGTGCCTGGACCGGTTGCTCACCGACCGTCCGACCTACGCTCGGACTCGATCGCTTCGCGTCCTGTACATCAGCCCGCTCAAGGCGCTGACCTACGACGTCGAGCGCAACCTGCGGGCGCCGCTGGCCGGGATCCGCCGCACGGCCGAGCGCCTCGCGGGTCCGGTGGAGGAGGTGCGGGTCGGGAGCCGCACCGGGGACACGCCCGCTGAGGCGCGTCGACAGCTGTCGAAGGACCCGCCGGAGATCCTGGTGACGACGCCGGAGAGCCTCTACCTGCTCCTCACGAGTCAGGCGCGCGAGATTCTGCGCGGGGTCGAGCACGTCATCGTCGATGAGGTGCACGCCATCGCCGGCACGAAGCGCGGGGCGCACCTGGCGTTGAGCCTCGAGCGCCTCAGCCACCTGACCGATGCCGACCCGCAGCGCATCGGGCTGTCCGCGACGCAGCGGCCGCTCTCGGCGATCGCGGCATTCCTCGGAGGAACCGGACGCGAGGTCGAGATCGTCGATGCCGGGGCGCCGAAGGAGCTCGACCTCGAGGTCATCGTGCCGGTCGAGAACATGGCCCGCATGGGTGAGGTGATTCCGGTCGACGAGGCGCCCGGCGGGCCGGCCGCCGGCCCGGAGGCGCGCCACTCCATCTGGCCGTCGATTCACCCGCGGCTGCTCGAGCTCATCCGCTCGCATCGGTCAACGTTGATCTTCGTGAACAGCCGCAGGCTCGCCGAGCGGCTGTCGGCGCGGCTGAACGAGCTCGCCGGCGAGGACCTCGTCCGGGCGCACCACGGGAGCGTCGCCCGCGAGCAACGCCTGGAGATCGAGGAGCAGCTGAAGAACGGCACCCTGCCGGCGCTCGTCGCCACGAGCAGCCTCGAGCTCGGGATCGACATGGGTGCCATCGACCTCGTCGTGCAGATCGAGGCGCCACCGTCCGTCGCATCGGGTATGCAGCGCATCGGCCGCGCGGGACACCAGGTCGGAATGCCCTCGACGGGAAAGATCTTTCCCAAGTACCGAGGCGACCTCGTCGAGGCGGCGGTGGTCGTCGAGCGCATGCGCGCGGGAGCGATCGAGGAGACGCGCATCCCCCGCAACCCGCTCGACGTGCTGGCGCAGCAGATCGTCGCGACCTGCGCCATGGACCGATGGAAGGTCGACGACCTGCATCGGCTCGTCATCGGAGCCGAGAACTACCGCGACCTCTCCCGTGAGCAGCTGACCGGGGTCCTCGACATGCTCAGCGGCCGGTACCCCTCCGACGAGTTTGCGGAGCTGCAGCCCCGCGTGGTCTGGGACCGGCTGACCGACGAGGTCGCGTCCCGCAACGACGCCCGGGTGGTGGCCATCACCTCCGGAGGGACCATTCCGGATCGGGGCCTGTATGGCGTGTTCCTGCCCGGTGACGCCGCCGGGCGCGGCGGGCGCAGGGTCGGAGAGCTCGACGAGGAGATGGTCTACGAGAGCCGAGTTGGAGAGGTCTTCCTGCTGGGTGCCTCGAGCTGGCGGATCGAGGAGATCCTTGCCGACCGCGTGATCGTCACGCCTGCCCCCGGTGAGCCCGGGAAGATGCCCTTCTGGCATGGCGATGCGGTCGGCAGACCGATCGAGCTCGGCCGCGCCATCGGTGCCTTCCTGCGTGAGCTGGAGCCGATGTCGGAGGACGCTGCTGTCGCCCGCGTCCGGACGGACCACGCCCTCGACGAGCTGGCGGCCCGGAACCTCGTCGCGTATCTCGCCGACCAGCGGGAGGCGACAGGCTCGCTGCCGACGGACCGCACGATCGTCGTCGAGCGTTTTCGCGACGAGCTCGGCGACTGGCGAGTGGCCGTCCTGACGCCGTTCGGCGGCCGCGTGCACGCCCCGTGGGCAATGGCGATCGAGGCGCGGTTCCGTGACCGCCACGGCGTCGAGGTGCAGGCGATGTGGTCCGACGATGGCATCGCGGTCCGCCTCCCCGAAGGGGTGGAGAGCAACGGCTCCACGATCGACTCCGCGCTGCTCGTGGAGCCGGACGAGATCGAGGAGCTCCTCATGACCGAGCTCGGTGGATCGGCGCTCTTCGCCGCGCGATTCCGCGAGAACGCGGCACGTGCGCTCCTCCTGCCCCGTCGGCGACCTGGTCAACGCACCCCGCTCTGGATGCAGCGCCAGCGCTCCGCGGACCTCCTGAAAGTCGCGTCGCGCTACGGGTCGTTCCCCATCATCCTGGAGACGTACCGCGAGGTGCTGCGTGACGTCTTCGACCTCACGGCGCTCACCGAGGTACTCGGGGACATCCGCGCCCGACGCATCCGGGTGGTCAGCGTGGAGACGCGCTCGGCGTCGCCCTTCGCCGGCTCGCTCCTGTTCGACTACGTGGGCTCGTTCATGTACGAGGGGGACGCCCCGCTCGCCGAACGACGCGCGCAGGCCCTCACCCTCGACCGCGATCTGCTCGCGGAGCTGCTCGGCAGCGAGGAGCTGCGGGAGCTCCTCGACCCCGCGGCGGTCGCCGACCTCGATCTCGAGCTCCAGTGGCTGACCGGCAACCGCCGTGCTCGGTCGATCGACGGGGTCCACGACCTCCTGCGACGCGTCGGCGACCTCCGGGCCGATGAGGTCCTCGCCCGCTGCGCCGAGGGGGTCGATGGCGAGGCCGCTCTCCGGGAGCTCGAGGCCACCCGGCGCGCCGTGACCGTGCGCATCGCGGGGGAGGAGCGCTGGGTCTCGATCGAGGACGTCGCTCGCTATCGCGACGCGGTCGGGGCCAGCCCCCCGCCGGGCGTCGCCGAGACCTGGCTCGCCGCCTCCGATGCGCCCCTCGACGCACTGCTCCAGCGGTGGGCTCGCACGCACCCGCCGTTCGTGGCCGAGGGGCCGGCAGGCCGCTGGGGTCTCGCAGTCCCGACCGTTGAGAATCGGCTGCGGGCGCTGGCCGCTGCCGGCGCGCTGCTCGAGGGTGCATTCCGGCCCGGTGGTGCCGCGCACGAGTTCACGGACCCGGACGTGCTGCGCCAGCTCCGCCGACGGTCCCTGGCTCGGCTCCGTCGAGAGGTGGAGCCGGTGGAGCCGGACGCGCTCGCCCGTTTCCTGCCCGCCTGGCACGGCGTCGGATCGGCCGCCGGTGGCCTGGGCCGGCTGCTCGAGGTGGTGGCGCAGCTCGAGGGCGTGCCGATCCCCGCATCGGTCCTCGAGCGAGACGTCCTCAGCGCTCGCGTCGCGGGCTACACGCCGCGCCTCCTCGACGAGCTGGGCGCCGCCGGCGAGGTGGTGTGGGTCGGGCGAGGCTCCCTCGGCCGAGACGATGGACGGCTCGCCCTCTTCCGACGGGACCGCGTTGAGCTCCTCGCCCAAGCCGGGGGAGACGACGCGCCCACGGGGCCGTTGCATGAGGCGCTGCGGGAGCACCTCCGCCGACGCGGTGCCTCCTTCTACCCGCAATTGCGCTCGTCGGTGGCGGAAGCGCGATCCGATGACCAGCTGCTCGATGCGCTGTGGGATCTCGTATGGGCTGGCGAGGTGACGAACGACACGTTCAGCGCGCTTCGTGCGCTCTCGCTGCCCCGATCGCGTTCCAAGGCGTCACCGCGTCCCGGACGGCTCGTGGCACTCGGCCCGCCGCGCGCCGCGGGTCGCTGGTCGCTCGTGGCCGAGCTGGTTGGCGAGGGCCGCGGCGCCACGGAACGGGGGCACGCTCTCGCCGTCTCCCTCCTGGAGCGGTACGGCGTGGTGACACGCGAGGCGGTCGCGGCGGAGGGCGTGACGGGCGGATACGCGGCGGTGTACCCGGTGCTCCGCGCCATGGAGGAGTCGGGGCAGGCCCGTCGGGGGTACTTCGTGGCTGGATTGGGCGCAGCGCAGTTCGCCCTGCCGGGTGCGGTAGAGCGCCTGCGGTCGGCGCGCGTCGAAGACGGGAACGAGGTTCGCATCCTGGCCGCCACGGATCCGGCGCAGCCGTACGGCGCCGCGATCGGCTGGCCGCGCTCGGAGACGGACGAGCGGCTTCCCCTGCAGCGCGCGGCGGGTGCCTACGTGGTGCTCGTCGCGGGGCGCGCGGTCCTCTACCTCGAACGCGGTGGGCGCGGCCTTCTCACGCTGCCGGCGGCATCGGACGCGGAGCTGCTCGAGCTCGCCGTGGCGGCCCTACCCTCGCTGGTCGCGCCGGGCGGCCCGCACCGCGAGCTGCGCCTCGAGCGTGTCGACCGCGGACCCGTCGGTGAGTCCGCGATCGCGGCGGCGCTGGTCTCCGTCGGCTTCAGGGCCGGCTATCGGGGGTACGTGCTCCGCCGGGCCTGACGGCGCTACGGTCCGTCGACGACACTGACCGCCTCCAGCACCATCTGCGCCCGGCAGTCGAGTATCGCCTGCTCCGGGATCGGCTCGGGGTAGACCGCCTCGGCGCCGTCGGGGCAGCCCTGCGCCGCCGCATCGTCGAGGTGGACGCGCACTTCGACCCACCTGCCGCGCTCCGGCATCGAGAGGCCGGATGCGGGGTTGATCGACACCCGCGCGCCGACGCCCCCGAACCCCTGGGACTCGTCGATCGTGAGCTGGTTGGAGTTCGTCCCCTGGCAGAGAAGCCAGCCGGATGGCCGGTCCTGTGCCGTGCACGCGCCACCCGGGCCGCCGTCATCGGGCATCTCGGGCCACCATGCGCGGAACGTGAAGGGCTCGCCCCCGAGGCACGCGAGCCGCTGGAGGTCGGTCCGCCCCGACATGAGCTGCTCAGCGCTGAGCGGCGCCGCCGGGCAGTCGAGCGCCTGTGGCTCGAGCCACGGCTCGCCCTCCTCGCTCGCGGCCGCCACCCAGCCAAACCAGTAGGGACAGTTGTACGGATCGGTCTCGATCGGCCCCACGCAGCCCGTGGCGGGCGGCAGGCCGAGTGCCGACACGAGGTACCAGGCGAACCCGTCCGCCTCGGTCGGACCCGCCACCACGAAGTTCTGGCTGCCCGCCGGCAAGCTCCCGAGTCGCTCGGCGTTCCTCCCGGGTGCGTTCCGCAGCGAGAGCCCGTCGACCGTGGTCGCGACGATGGTGTCGACGGCAAGCGGGGCCAGAGGCGCCGAGGGGGTGCCCGAGGCCACCTCGCTTGCGGACGGCGACGGCGACGCGGACTCCGACTGCGAGCCGCCGGTCGATGGCGATGCCACCAGGCTCGGGTCCGGCGAGGCGGCTACCTCTCCGTCCCGATCGCCGCCGAGGAGGATCGCGATGACCACGCCGCCGAGGAGGGCCAGGACGCCCACGCCGAGAATCATCGGCCAGGGGGTGGGTCGCGTTGCCGGGCGCACCGGTCGCTGCGGCCGGAGTGGCGGGTAGGGATCGCTGCGCGTCACGGATGCTCCCTGCCGAATGCTCCGGGCATGGAAATGTCCCGAAGGAACCAGGTGCCCTTTGATGCAATCGCAGGGTCCACGACTCCTCCGGGACAAGAGGAACAATACGGGCTGGGGGCATGATCGGACAAGCGACTTGTCCACGACTTTCTCGACGTCGACGCGGAGTTATCCACCGGTTATCAACAGAGGCCCGGTCTCAGAGGCGTCCGGCGTCGATGATCCGTTGGAGGAACTCGCGCGTCCGCGCCTCACGCGGTGCGTGGAAGATCTCTCCCGGTGGGCCCTCCTCCAGGATCGCACCTCCTTCCAGGAACAGGACGCGATGGGCGATGTCGCGCGCGAACGCCATCTCGTGCGTCGCGATCACCATCGTCATGCCCTCGGACGCGAGCTCGCGAATGACGTTGAGCACCTCTGCCACGAGCTCCGGGTCGAGCGCGCTCGTCACCTCGTCGAGGAGCATGAGCCGTGGCCGCATCGCCAGGGCACGGACGATCGCGACGCGCTGCTGCTGGCCGCCCGACAGGCTGTCCGGGTAGGCGTCGCGCTTCTCCGCGAGCCCGAATCGCTCGAGCAGACCGACCGCCTGCAATTCCGCATCGGCGCGCGACAGCCGAAGCACCTTCCTTGGGGCCAGGGTGATGTTGTCGATCACCGACATGTGGGGGAAGAGGTTGTAGGCCTGGAAGACGATGCCGATGCCGCGCCGGATGCGGTCGACATCGACATCGGGTGCCGTGATCTCCTCTCCGCCGACCATGATTCGCCCATCGTCGATCGGCTCGGTGAGGTTGATGCAGCGCAGGAGCGTCGACTTGCCCGAGCCTGAGGCGCCGATGACGCAGACCACCTCGTGCTCGGCTACCTCGAGGTCGATCCCGCGCAGCACGTCGAGATCGCCGAACGACTTCCGCAGTCCCTCGATGACCAGCGCCGGCTCGCGCGTCTCGGAGCCTCCTATCCCCACATTCGCCCCCGACGTCCGCCGGACGAGGTAGCGTCCACCGTCCCTCCGGAGCGCCGGCCGCGCTCCCTCGCCACGAGCCAGTCGGTGAAGCGCGCCAGGGGGATCGTGAGCGCCAGGAAGACGAGCGCCGTGACCAGGTAGGGGGTGAAGTTGAAGGTCGCCTGCTGCCGGATCTGCGACTGGCGGAAGATCTCGACGACGCCGATGAAGGACACGAGGACCGTGTCCTTCTGGAGGCCGATGAAGTCGTTGAGCAGGGGAGGGATGACGCGCCTGATGGCCTGCGGCACGACGACGTAGCGGAGCGCCTGGAGCTGGGTCAGGCCGAGCGAGCGGGCCGCTGCCTCCTGGCTCGGGTGGACTGACTCGATGCCGGCGCGATAGACCTCTGACACGTACGCCGAGTACACGAGCGTCAGTGCGACGACGCCCCAGAAGAAGGGGTCGTTCGGGACCCCGGGCAGCCGCAGCCCCGGGATCCCGAAGCCGAGCAGGAAGATCACGAGAACACCGGGGATCGCTCGGAAGAGGTCAACGTACGCGGTCGCAAGCAGGCGGAGCGGGAAGAGCACTGGTCCCTTCAGGCCGCGGACGACCGCCAGCACGAGTGCCCACGCGAGGATGAGGACCTCGGCGATCAGGAAGAGCCTGACGTTGACCTCGAAACGGGCAATGATCCGAGGTGCCGATTCGACGAAGTTGTCCCCGTCGAGAAATGAACGGCGGAAAGCCTCCCACCCCGGCGCGTTGACGGCGACAAGGCCGATGACGCCGAATACGAGCAGCGTCGAGATGCCCGCAACCAGCAGCGCGCGCCAGCTGTAGCGCCGCACCGCCCTACGCCGCGGCGGCCGTGCCGGCGCCACTGCTCGCGCGACGGGCGGCGCGTCCTCGATCACCGGGAGGGCCGAGCCGCTACGGCGCGATCTCGGGAACGCCGGCGCTGTCGGACATCCACTCCTGCGTGAGGTCGTTCAGCTCGCCGCTCTCCGTCAAGGTGGCGAGCGCCTGGTTCACGCAGTCCGTCACCGGGCTGTCCTTCTCGAGCACCAGGCTGAAGTACTCCTCCTCGTCGCCGGCACCCGGGAACTGGCCGACGACCACGCCGTCCTCCATCTGGACCGCGGTGATGAAGAAGGCCGTGGGCAGGTCCACGACGATGCCATCCACCTGCTCCGCCTGCAGAGCCGCGATGGCGCCGTCGTTGTCGTTGTAGACCATCGGATCCTGCTCCGGCTGGATGACCTCCTCGACGTACGCCAGGCTCGTCGTGGCGGACGCAACCCCGAGCCGCGCCGCGCGCACCTCCTCGATCGACGTTGCCCCCTCGAGGTCGGTGCCCGAGCGCGAGACGAGGGCCTGGTTCGCGAAGTAGTAGCCGTCACTCATGTCGACCACTTCCGCCCGCTCCTCGGTGTACGAGATCTGCTGCAGCGCGAAGTCGAAGTCCTTCTCGCCCGGCGCGAAGGTGTTCTCGAACGGCACCGCGATCCAATCGACCTCGTCTGCGGAGAAGCCGAGCTCCTCTGCCACCGCGTATGCGACCGCGGCCTCGAAGCCGCGGCCCTTGGTCGGGTCGCCGAACTCCCAGGGCTCGGTGGCCTCCTCGCCGTCCTCGGGTGCGAGCACGTAGGGTGGGAACGCGGGGTTGCTGGTGCTGATGGTGAGCCGGCCGTCAGCCACCGTCTCGAGGCTGTCGGCGGTGCACTCTGCGGTCGCGGCCCCCGAGGCCGCCTCCGATGCACCAGGGGAGGATCCACCGCTGGCGTTGCACGCGGCCGCGAGAGCGAGCGCGAGGGTCAGGGTGGTGATACGGATGAATTTCGGCATCGGACATTGCTCCAGTGATGAGAGGCGGTGAGTGTAGAGGGCGGCCGACCTCGCGGCGACCGTCAGAGCTGGACGACCTCGCGGTGCTTCGCCACGTGGGCGTTCATTCCGAGACCGTCGCGGATGCGTGTCGCGAATGCCTCCGCCGCGTCCGGGTCGCCGTGGACGATGAAGACGCGCTTCGGCTTCCCGTTCGTGCCGTTGGCCGTCGCGCCGAAGTGGCGCAGCCATGCCTCCAGCTCATGCTGGTCGGCGTGCGCCGAGAATCCGCTGATGGACCGGACGCGACAGCGCACGGCCACCTCCTCGCCGTCGATGCGCGCCGTCTGCCCACCGTTCTGGATATGCCGCCCGAGCGTCCCCTCGCCCTGGTAGCCGATGAACAGCAGCGTGCAGGCAGGGTCTGGGAGGAAGTCCTTGAGGTGATGCATGACCCGGCCGCCGGTGAGCATCCCGGAGCTCGCGACGATCATGAACGGCCGCTTGGCGGTGCGGATTGCCTTGGACTGCTCGACCGTGTCGGTGAACTCCTGTCCGGGGTACTGGAGTGGCGAGTCGCCGGATCGGAGCAGCGCCCCCGTTTCGGCGTCGTACGTTTCCGGATGGTCGAGGTAGACCTTCGTGGCGCGCGAGGCCATGGGGGAGTCGAGATAGAGGGGCAGGCGCGGGATCCGACCCTGGCGCACGAGCTCGTCGAGGACCCAGATCATCTCCTGCGTACGGCCGATGGCGAAGGCCGGCACGAGCATGACGCCCTCGTCCCCGGCCACCTCGCTGACCGCGGCCACGAGGTCCTCGATGGCCTTTTCGTGCGGCGCGTGCTCCCGGTTCCCGTAGGTCGACTCGACGACGACCGCGTCGGCGTGCGAGATCGCCGCCGGGTCGCGCAGGATCGGCGTGTCGTTGCGGCCGAGATCCCCGGAGAACACGATCGTTTGAGTCTCGGAGCCGTCACTCACGCGCAGCTCGATGATCGCGGAGCCAAGGATGTGCCCGGCGTCATGGAAGACCGCCGCGACGCCATCGGTCACGGCCACCTCGTCGCCGTAGTCGCAGCCCTTGCCCAGGCGCATGGCGGTCTCGACGTCGCGCTCGTCGTAGAGCGGCTGACGGGTGGTGGTTCGTCCCTCGGGGGGCGCGTTGCGAAGCCGGTCGGGGAGCGAGTCGTCGTCAACCTGCGTCTCCGCCGCCGTCGCCTCGGAGGCGGCCTCCGCCCGGCGCTCGGCCTTCTTCGCCTGACGCCGATTCCAGCGCTCCGCTGACTCGACCTGCAGCTTTGCCGAGTCGCGAAGGACGATATCGGCGAGGTCCAGGGTGGCGCGCGTGGCGTGGATCGGTCCGCGGAACCCGGCCTTGACGAGGGCCGGCGTCCTCCCGCAATGGTCCAGGTGAGCGTGCGTCAGCAGGAGCGCGTCGAGCCGGTCCACCTCGAAGGCGAAGGGCATCTGGTTGCGCTCCACCTCCTCGGGCGAGCCCTGGAACATCCCGCAGTCGATCAGGACGCGGCGCTCACCGACGGTCAGCAGAAACTGCGAACCGGTGACGCAGCCGGCCGCACCAAGAAACTGGATCTCGATCCCCACGGGGTCCTCCATGTGCGCGCGAATGGCGCTCGGGACGGGGAGTATGGCCGATGCCGACCGCGCCGTATCATCGCCGCCATGTCGTTTCCATTGCCTCCCCCGATCGAGCCGATGCTGGCCAAGCCGACGCCCGCCATCCCGGTCGGCGAGGGCTGGACGTATGAGCCGAAATGGGACGGTTTCCGCGCGCTGGTCTTCCGCGATGGGCCGGAGGTCTACATCCAATCGCGCGACCTCAAGCCGCTGAACCGATACTTCCCGGAGCTCGAGGAGCCGCTGCGCTCACTGGGTGGGCCGGACGCGCGCTTCGTTCTCGACGGCGAAGTGGTGATCGCGCGTCCCGACGGGGGCCTCGACTTCGATTCGCTGCTGCTCCGCATCCACCCGGCGGCGAGCCGCGTGGCCATGCTCGCCGCTGAATCCCCGGCCTCGTACGTCGCGTTCGACTGCCTGGCGGACGGCGAGGCCGACCTTCGTACGGAGCCATTCTCGGCACGTCGTGCGCGGCTCGAGCGGATTGCCTCGGACCCTCCGCCATCGGTCCAACTGACGCCGTCCACGAGGGATCCGGTGGAGGCGCAGCTTTGGTTCGAGGTCTTCGAAGGTGCCGGGCTCGACGGCGTCATCGCCAAGCGTTCCGACGAGCCATACGCCCCCGGCAAGCGCACGATGGCGAAGATCAAGCACGCACGCACGGCGGACTGTGTCGTGGCCGGCTTTCGGTGGCACAAGAACGGGCCTGGCACGATGATCGGGTCGCTGCTGCTCGGTCTCCTCAACGGGGTGGGGCAGCTTCAGCACGTCGGCGTCACGTCCTCGTTCACGCTCGAGAAGCGGCGCGATCTCGTCGAGTTCCTCGCCCCCTACCGGCGGGACGCGCTGGACGAGCATCCGTGGCG
>Ga0136635_10000513_pt1 | contig 10832 bp, 14 predicted proteins | sample AntDrymeUQ852106_2_FD_105495 | JGI IMG/M metagenome (GOLD analysis project Ga0136635, IMG submission 105495) | Polar desert sand microbial communities from Dry Valleys, Antarctica - metaG UQ85 (21.06) | ecosystem: Environmental > Terrestrial > Soil > Desert | place: Antarctica: Dry Valley... | reverse complement strand
CCCAATAACTTTTTATGTCAGCCCTCGAAGACAGCAACTGCCCGGACAGGTGAGCCGGTTCCTCCACGGATTCTGAGCGGCAGACCAATAAAGCGAAAGCGCCCCCGGCTAATAAGCTGGTGCAAGTTGATCATGTTCTCGTAATGCGTAAAGCCCAGCTCCCCGCAAATATGGTGGACTTCCTTATTAGAAACTTGACGGACACCCGGCGCCATCGTTTCGACGCCAAACGCCGCGATCTTCTGTTGACCCAGCCAGCGCGCTGCCTCAATGCTGATCCCTGGCCCATGCTGCCAATCGTCTGTCCCAAAGACGCGTCGATAATGATCCGTATACAGTAGAACTGTATCTCCCTGCTTAATGTCAAGGCCTGCCGCGGCGAGGGCGCGTTCCATATCGGCTGGCTCGATCAACTCCCGCAGACCTTTATGAGATAGATCTAAACAGATTCCCTCTGTATAGAACATCGTTAGAGGCATCGTGTCAATGGACTGTCCCCGGAACTGACGTGCCATATGGTTGATGGCATCAACGTGCGTGCCTGTATGTTCGCCCAACTCCAGCCGGTTCACAGCGGGTGAAACGACGTCGCTATCGGTAATGCCATCCCACTGCTCATGCGAGACGTGCATGGAGATCTCCACTTCTGGAAGGCCGGGAAAGACGGGCATGCCAGTGAATATTTCCTGACTCAGATCAATTATTTCAAGCATACCTTCTCCGTCCAAAACTACTTGACCTGTTCATCCTTATCGAGCACCTGAAACAGTGTAATCTGCATGCCGTCAGGGTCCTGGAGCCGCACGTTATAATCACCCCATGGGGTCATGACCGGTGGATGGACCAATGTGGCCCCATGGGCGACTAAGCGCTCCATAGCCGCCTTCAAGTCAGGCACCTGAAGTGCAAACCGGATCTGTCTGCTAATGCGTTGTCCCGCTTCCAATTGGTCGATGACCTCTGCCTGCCTTTCGTCAAAAAGCTCCAGGGTGGCCTTGCCCATATTGAGGATAAGCGCCCGACCTCCATCGTTATTCCATATTGCGGCAGGTTCAAGACCGAGTCCATCGCAATAGAATTTTACGGATCGTTCATAATCACTGATTGTAAGTGCGACGCGCAATTCAATGATAGGATCATTTGAGTTAGCTGTAGACATGTTGGGAAGTAGGCCTTTCGTAATTACAAAGTACGGCGCGCATGTCTGACATGCGTATCTAAACCAGAATAGTCAAATTTGCCTTACTTTTGGCAAAATCCGGTTTAGGGATTGCCGGGGAGTGCAGGTGAGAGACTGCACGCTTTCTCCCGCCGCGTTATCGTCGTCAACTGTGCTATTTCAAGGCGTATTCGACTGCCGCTTCAGCATGAATCCTTGTTGTGTCAAATAGCGGGACCTGGCTATCTTGCTTGTGGATTAACAACCCGATTTCGGTACAACCTAAAATAACTCCTTCTGCGCCCTGATTGACCATCTGCTCGATAATGAGAATGTACTGTTCTTTGGAATGTTGCCGTATTTCACCAATAACCAGCTCATCATAAATTACACGATGGACAATCTCGCGCTCCTGAGCATTCGGAACATTTACATTCAAGCCGTATTTCTGAGAAAGCCTGCCTTTGTAGAATTCTTCTTCCATTGTAAAGCGTGTACCCAATAATCCTATCTTCTTGATGCCAGAATCTTTTACCAGTTGAGCAGTTGCGTCTGCAATGTGCAGGAGTGGAATTTTGACGTTGGCTTGTATATCATCTGCAACCTTGTGCATTGTGTTAGTGCAAAGGACAATAAAATCCGCACCACCATTTTCCAGATTCTTTGCCGCGTCAATTAACATTTGGGCGGCTTCTCCCCATTTTCCTTGGTGTTGGAGAATTTCTATCTCTGCAAAATCAACCGAATACATAATGCTTTTTGCCGAATGAAGTCTGCCGAGTTTTGCTTTGGCTGTTTCATTGATAATGCGGTAATACTCGAGGGAGGATTCCCAACTCATGCCCCCGATTAGACCGATTGTTTTCACATATACTCCTTAAAATTAAGGTGATGTGCTATGGCAGCCGCCGAACTAGGGGCCATCCAGATAAAAAATGCCTGACTTGGTTCAAGCTAGGCGAATAATACCAAAGAAAAGGTCAAGCCATTTTATCCTTTTGACCGAATCGGACATCTGAAGAGAAACGTTTCGTATGTCCGATGATGGCAATTTTCGGAAATAGGATGACAGAGTCAAATCAAAGGCTAGGTGAGCCAATAGACTGCGGCAAAGTTGGCGAGCCATATACCAGCTAGCAGTGCGAGTACCTGCAACGACTCTCTTGGTCGCTTCGGCAGCCATTTGACCATGAAGTAAGCCACTATCGGTAGCTGTGCAGCCATAAGTATTTGCCATGTATGGGCAGCGGCGCCTTCATCTGCTTCATGGACAACGCCGTATACTGCCGCGTGACCTAGAACCAAAGTCAGGGCCGCGAGCGACATCGCTAATGGAAGATAGGCGCTAGGCTGTTTTATCGGCGAAATGTTCTCCAATTTTGTTTTCATCGCTTATTATCCTTCACCAAAAACTTTTTTGACACGATTTTATGGGCAACCAGGATTCTATATCATTATTGTTGATTATGTATCTGCTATCGCGGCATTGCCATCGTCATGCGACGATGATAGGAGAATCACATTCTTTGCTATCTTCTGCTCATTGCTATTTCTCTGGCGCATTCAGCAGAAAGATGGGGAGCAGGGTTAGCCAAGCCCAGCCGATGGTGAGTGCGCTGGAAGAGACCCGCATAATCCGCCAAACCCTCGACCTGGACAAATCCTGCGCTGGTAACGATGAACATGACCAGGAATGCGATGCCGGTGCCCACCGAGTAGATCGACCATTTTCGCTCGCCCCATTTGGCGAAGAGCCGCGCGAACACAAAGCAGCCGCCGGGCAAACCCAGAAAGACAAGCGCTGAGAAGAGCCGGTGGAGGCGGCCGGGGAGGCTGTATTGAAGGAGCAGGTCGGGCGTTCCCGGAGGATAGCCGTTCATGGGATCGGTGACGAAGATCCCCGCGCCAAGCAAGCCGATCCCGATGGCCCCGATGAGAATCGGGCCCCAGGTTGAGCCTTCACGGATCCGGGGTATACGCCGTAAGCCGAAAGCGAAGCCCAGCATCAGGAGGCCTGTGATAATGAAGGTGGCGGCTTGCGTCCATCCGGCGTCGCCGATGGATAGTGAGCTAATGGGATGTCGCAGCGGATTATAGTTGCCACGCGTGGCACCTGCCACGATCCAGGCGAGGGTGAACAACGGGCCAGCGATTACTCCGCAGACAAGAAGCACCTTCGTCTTCACATCGTTTGTGTACAAAACACTATTCGATGGCATGTTAATACTCCTTGGCACAGATTTGCAATAAGGTGGTCAAAGTTCACCAGATGAGAAGTTGCCTGGGCTATCGCTGACAGCGACCCTGGATTGCCGCCCGACCGAAGCGGAGCGAAAGGGACTGCACGCTGGGGTCAGTGCGTCTTAAGGTTTGATGTTATTTTGATTTGCTTACTGTACTTCACAAATCCTTAAAATACCGAACTAAAGGTAAGGGAGTATATCCGGACTTCTCGTAAGACTTTCTAGCGGGAGCATGAGATTCATCTCCTCCTGTAGCTACCACAGCCATTCTCATTCCACCTTCCTTCATCTTTTGAAGCGCAAAAGTGTTTAATTCTGTGCCGACCCCCTGGTTTTGATGTTCAGGATGGACTGCAAGCAATTGGATTTCCCCAGTTTTATCATCATATAGTTCATATGCTACATAACCGATAACTTTCCCATCCACTTCGGCAACCCAAAGACTAATCTTTTCATTATTACTAATCTTTTCAACTCCCTCTGTTTGGATTTTACGCCAATCAGGATAAATAATCGGATAGATTTTTGGACCCAGTATTTGTTCAAATGAGATAAACACTGGCTCAAATGCCAGTAAGGTGAGTTGAACTAGATTGTTAATATCATTTGTCTTGAAAGGACGAATTTGTAAATTCATATTTATTTCCTCAGCAGATTCTATAATCTTCCAATGGTTTGCGTTATATTCCATAAGAGCGCAGGTTGCGGTCGAGCGGACGTGGTGGGTGTTCTTGACGCCAAAAGCCCAGCCGCCCGACCGAAGTGTAGCGACACTTGCACCTGGCGCAAGTGCAGGTGAGAGGCGGCATACTTTGTTGGGTGCGTTCAGGGATTGCTGTACATCTTTGAATTTTATCTGACCATTGCGAAAAAGAAAAAGAGACGATAATAGCGGTGGGACTTTACCACGGCCACTCTTTCCCCTCGTAATCTACCAACACCAATCGTCCTTTGTATGGACTGGATAGAAGGTATACGGGTGTTCGGGTAGATAGTATACGCATTGATTTGTTAAGGATTATCTGCCAAAAGATTGATTTGAGCGATCCTTTGCTTGAAGAAAAACACATTGAAAACGCCGTCCATCGCTGTGGGTCGAAGAGCCACAAGCGATTTCTTAAATGCTTTTCCAATGCGAAATTTTCGACCTTGGTATTGCAACTCTCCAAGACAATCTATTTTTCTGAGAATGTCTCCTGCTTCATATTCAACAGGTGGAAAATTCCCTGTGAAATTTCGGGAACTGGGGTGGTAATGTGAACTAGGTGTCTGCATATCCAAGGCTTGATGAGGTCGTTCGTAGTTATAACTATTTCTCCAAACATCAAACTTGCACTGACAATCGTTCAAATCATAAAACGGCAGACGGATTAGGAGTTCATTCTTTAGGGTTCTATGTAATCGTTCGTCTTTCCCTTGAGTCTGGGGATGATGAATACGACCATGCACAACCTGAATACCCAAGCGCACCAACCAAAAATGTCTTTCAAATGTTCTTGCACTGCTCTTGCGTGCTGGTATGGGCATGCTTTCAGCCCTACCAGAAAGCGAGAATGATCATCGATCACTGTGAGCGGATGGCACAATAAACCATTCGCCATCTCAAAATGACCTTTGAAATCCATTTGCCACAATTGGTTTGGACATTCCATCTCAAACCTTTGCATGGGACTATGCTTCGTCCTTTCTTCAAAATCCAACATCTCATTGCGAGACAAAATTGCAGTGATCGTACTGGCAGCTGGTGGCTTGATTCCATTCTGAACTAACTTCCATTGGATCTTTCTGCCTCCCCAGGCTGGATGGGCACGTCGCACTCTCAGCACTGCTTCTTCAACGACTGCACTACTTTTGAATGGGCTATGCTGTGGGCGACGGCTACGATCATATAATCCATTAGCTCCCTCTTCTTGGTAGCGCTTGATCCACTTGTAGGCTGTGCGTGGCGTGATGCCAAATTCTCGACATAAGGCTCGTACGTTTGCATTTTCTTTCAAGGCTAATTCAACAAATTCCTGGCGTTGAGACATAGTTGTCATCGCTTTCCACGGCATAGCGGCCTCCTCTGGTCCATATGCCGATTCTACAAATTATGTATACTATGTCTCCGAACGTGTGTTTACCATGTCCCCAGTCCATACACCTTCATCCTCCTGCTGGCCTAGAAAGATGGGGATAGCCTGGGAGGCGGCCTCCTCCGGCTCCAGAGTTGCCTCCATGTTTTTTCCCCGCTCATATACGAGCGGATCCATCCAGGATGATACACTCGAAATGTATATCCACCGGCATATAAATCTTTGAACAGGATTTTGACCCCCATATTCAGCGCGGCTTTCGACATACAATAGCCAAACCAGGCTGTGCGCTCGGCCCGGGCAATGCCGCCTGCCTCGGAAGAGACAAAACACAAACGCTTGAGGTTTCCGTGGTCTGTCTGTGATAGAAAAGCTGCCACTACTCGCAATGGCCCCAATGCGTTGACATCGTACAGGCGATGCATCTCAGTGTAATCTTGCGGTTCACGGATCGGGCGTCCAGCAGTGGGCGAGTAAATACCCGCGTTATTAATCAGGACATCCACATGATCTGTTACCGTTGCCACAGTCTGCGCGGCGCCATAGGTAGACTCCACCGAACTGACATCCAGGGGAACAATGTGCAGCGTTTGAGGGTGTTGGCCCGCTAGGATGGACAGGTCTGGCCACTCTGGCAGGTATTGCCCGGCAAAGACTTGCCAGCCCTGCTCGAGCAGCTTAGCGCACAGCGTAAACCCCAGGCCGCGATCCCCGCCCGTAACAAAAACTGTACGTGCCATCCGAAAACTCCTGTTTGAATCATAGTAGCTTGCCACACCAGCGCAAGGAGTTGAGCAACAAAGCCTGGAAAGATGGGTGCAGCCAGACCTCCAGATTGTGACCAGGCGTCAACACTGCCACGCGCCCACTGCCCTCTACCCGTCTCCAGGCGCCGGGCTGTTCGCCATGCTCGGACTTTGTCGTCATAAACACATCAGCCTGTGGATCATCCAACGCCATGAAATAATGCTCATCTTTGAGCGTGAACGGAGCACTCCCGGCGGAAAGTGGATGCCCTAGGCGCGGGTTCACAGTGACCAGGCACTGTTCGGGATGATGACTGAATACTCCCCCCAACAAGTTGCGCAGCACGGCCATCTGTTCATACTCAGCAGTACCCGAGTGGATGGCAAGCAGCCCATTTCCTTTACGCACATAATCGGAAAAGGCCGCCTGGACGGTATCTGTCATCCAGCCAGTTCGGTCGGTTGCAGAGACGTTGTTGGACTTGGTCAGGATCACCAACGGGTACGTCAGCACGTGTTCCGGTGACCAGTCTCGGGCATTTTCGATCCAGTCAAACCTAAATTCGACCCCGGTCAATGCCCCCAAACCTTCTCGAGGAAGACGGGCCGGATGCCAATAATCATCACAAAGAACTAAGGTTTTCATTCTACAAACCTGATTGATTTCAACTGTGCATCAACGTTTTCGCCACCAGCGGCTGAGCGGATGCCGACAAGGCTTAAGAGTAGGATTGCGCATCTCTGTGCTTATGTTTCGAGTGTGCTTGCGAGCAGGACTTTCATATACACATTCTGTTCCCAAGCGTCGCCGACCGGCTGATTAGTAAAGGGTAGAGTGTGCATATAGGCTGGCGGACCAAATTCGGGCGTGATGTACAGACTTTCTTTGTCATTGCTCTTATGCTGATCAATGATCTGTTGCCAAAGCTGTAGATGTCTCGCCACAGTTCCCTGCCATTCCGGGGCGCGTGGATCAGTAATCTGCGGTCCTTCGGCATAGCCCACGCGCGCATGAATATAGTCTGCTCGGGCGATGGCAAGCTCGACGTTCGTGCTCTGGTCACCCAGATCTGATTCATGAACCACCATCCAATGGGAAAAGTCCGCGGTCAGGCGCAACTCTGGAACGGCTTCCAGATATTTGCGAGTCTCGACGGCGGAGTATGTCGGTCGGCCACGATGTGTTTCGATCAGAATGGGAATGCCGCTGCTCTGACTCAACTGTGTCGCACGCTGGAAGACCTGCACGTTCTCGGCGAAGCTAAAAATATCGCGGCCAGTATGGCTATTGATAAACGCGACCTGACACTGCGCGGCAAACTCGAACTGCGATTCCAGGCTCTTAATATGATCCTGGTAGGATCTCCCCTGGGTCAGGATCTGACCAATAAGGTGCAGTCCATAGGTAGCATGGAGGCGCGCGATCTCGGCCGGTGACTCGTGCAGGGAGCCCAGATAGATCTCGGTAGCCTCAAAGCCACTAGCCATGACTCGTTGCAGGAAGACCTCCAGCGGATCATCCCGCATTTCCCACTTGGATTTGCCAAAGATCAGCTTCAAGACGAACCTCCAGTTCTTATAGTCGTGTACCACTCGGATTATTTATGTTTTGATCTTTCGATCAATCAACGGTACCACTTGCCTCATAAAGATTTTGATCTGTTCCAATTCATCTGCCAGGGGCCATAGGTAGACTCGCTGGACGCCAACCTTTTGATACGCCGCAAGCTTTTCAGCACAATCCTGGGCAGAACCAATTGGAAGCCGCTCCCTCAATTCTGCAATCGGACGGTTGAGCGCGGGAGCCAGGACTTCACTTAGCATCCGTTCGGAATCTCGCTCATCTTCAGTGATGTAAACCCACATGGTGGCAATGGCGTTTGGGAAAGAGGATAGATCTTTGCCTTCTGCAACAAGGAATTCGTGAAGCTGTTGCCACGCTTTGGTGAATAATTCTGGGGTTGTGTTATATCCTGATGCTAACCAACCATCGGCCAGGCGCGCAACTCGTTGGAGGCCAGCCTTGGAGCCCCAGCTTCCCACCCAAATGGGTGGACCAGATTTTTGGGCCGGGAACGGCTCAAGCATGATCCCTTCCGTGCTGTAGAAGCTCCCTCTAAAGACTGCGCCCTCCCGATTCCATAAGGCACGTAGAGTTTGAATGGCCTCATCCAAGCGTTTCCAACGTTCATCAAATGGGATACCAACCGCAGCGTAATCGCCCGCGGAGGAGCCAGGTCCAACACAGGCAATTAGGCGGCCACCGGAAAGTCGATCGATGGCTCCTAAAGATTTGGCTAGCGGAACCGGGCCGCGCACGATAGGCAAGGAAACCGTGGTTGCCAAGTCCATGCGCCCCGAGTGTGAGAGAACTGCAGCCAGTGCTGTGGGGCCATCTAGCCAGGGCTTGGAGTAGACTAGGTGGTCATTTGCGGCTAGAGCACTGAAACCCAACTGTTGGCTGGTCTCGGCATATGTGATTAGATGGTCAAGCGTGAATGGGTTACCGCCGAAATCCATAAGCGGCAGATGTAATCCAAAATCCATACGGTTGCTCCTTGCTTAGCCAATCAATAGGCACAAGTTTTCAGTCTAAATCGTTCTAGAATCTAGATGGAACAAGACCACACTCATTTATTAATGGCGAAACTGAGCCGATTAATAACCTCATATCTTTTTCTGTTGGAATATTACTTTTAGGATTCCTGCCATGGCGATGATACCACTGGTTAGATATACTTGGAAAACTGGTGATAAACGATAAGCAACATCGCTATTGACGAACATACCTCATAGGTATTGTATTCTTGGAGAGACGGAAAGGATGGATGAACTTAACATTAAAACCAATTGGATGCCAGGCTCTCAACCTGGGCAAACTTGGTGAAATCTGATCATGGCTGAAGTACCTGAAGTTGAAACGCTTGTGCGTGACCTGCGTGAAGCTGTTGTCGGGCGGAGGATCATTGAGACCGAAGTGTTCCTACCCGCCGCCGTGCGTTTCCCCTCTGTAGTCGAGTTTACAACCCTACTTACCGATCGCGTTGTTCTGGCTGCTCAACGACGAGCAAAATATATGCTGTTGTCGCTTTCGGGCGATGAAGTGCTCGCCATCCATTTGGCATTATGGGGGACAGTCGCACTCCTACCGACCCAGCAGCCCCGTTTACCGGAAACGCTGATTATCTGGCACCTGGATCAAGACGAGGACCTGCGTTTTGTTGACAAGCTTGGATATGCCCGTGCGGCGCTGGGACCAGTAGATGTTCTAGCGGAGCGGCTTGGTCTCAATTCTCTTGGTCCAGAGGCGCTGGACCCAAACTTTGACGTGGGTGTGCTCGCCCGCCAACTCACCCGGCGTCGTGGAGTGCTCAAGAGCGTGCTATTGAACCAGCGTGTGCTCGCCGGGTTAGGAAACCGGGATACCGATGAAAGCCTGTGGCTGGCGGGAATTGACCCGCGTCGTTCCGCCGCCTCATTGACTTCCGATGAGCTGGTAAAGCTGCATGCTGCGATTGTAAAGATGCTCACCGAAGGGATTGCCCTGCGTGGCACGCAACGAGATCTATTCGGACGCAAGGGACAAGCCATCCATCGTCGTCATATCTTTGAGAAGGCTGGAGAACCCTGTCCACGTTGCGGGACCCGAATTGCTTAGCTACGGATTGGTGGACGGAATACTTTCTACTGCTCCAACTGTCAGCATTGATCTCTGCTTCAAGGTAGAACTTTGCTGAGAAATGCAAGCATTGCGCTGTTGAATTGCTCGGGCCTCTGCAACGGCGCGAAGTGACTCACACCAGGAAGATAGATAAATTCTGCATTTGGAATGCTCCGGGCCAGATATGCGGCATGTTCACGCTTGATGAATTCATCATGCTCGCTATGTACGATCGCGACGGGCACGCTGATATGAGCCAAATCATTCGCCGAATAATTGGGCTGCGTTCTCTGCATGAGGCCGACCGCCTCGGAAAACTCGTCGAATTGATCCGGCGTGGCCGATAGCTGTGCGTAGTCCTTCATATGTCGGCTTATACATCGTTTGAGAATCGGAGTAAATTCAATTTCCTTTGTGCCACTTGGGTCCATATTGCACGCAAAGAAGAACACGCCTGCAACGCGTGCGGGAGCTTCCGAAGCAAGGATCAATGCTGTGCACGCGCCGTCGCTCCAGCCCACCAGAGCCGCCTTCTCAAGTTGCAATACATCCATCACCGCCGAAACGTCGGATGCCATCAGCTCATATGTAAAGGGTCGCGCGTCGCGCGTGCTGCGGCCGTGGCCACGGCTGTCGATCAAAACGGTACGATAGCCACTCCTGACCAGCGCTGGAACTTGATAACCCCAATTGCCACTATGGCCGAGGCCGCCATGCAGCGGGATCACGGGCGGGCCGGACCCGTACGTTGCGTACCAGATCCGGGCGCCGTCATGTTCGACGTAGCCTTGATCCTCTGTGACCGGCAAAGGCGCGGCGCCGTCCGCTTCAAACCGGCTGAGGTCGTCGTCGTACGTTTCCATTTTGATCTCCTTGGATGGCCTCGGCGCCTAACGCAGTGTTAGCCCGCGCTGGAACGTTCCTGCCACTCGCGGCGTAGTAGGCCAT
>Ga0136635_10000512_pt1 | contig 10853 bp, 10 predicted proteins | sample AntDrymeUQ852106_2_FD_105495 | JGI IMG/M metagenome (GOLD analysis project Ga0136635, IMG submission 105495) | Polar desert sand microbial communities from Dry Valleys, Antarctica - metaG UQ85 (21.06) | ecosystem: Environmental > Terrestrial > Soil > Desert | place: Antarctica: Dry Valley... | reverse complement strand
GACACCGACGTGATCTGCATCTACGTCGCGATCGGGCAGAAGGGCTCGACCGTCGCGCAGGTGTACGAGCGCCTGAAGGAAGAGGGCGCGATGGACTACACGATCATCGTGACGGCAGCGGCGCACGAGGCCGCGCCGATCAAGTGGATGGCGCCGTTCGCGGGCGCCGCGATGGGCGAGCACTTCCTCTACAACGGCAAGCACGCGCTGATCGTCTACGACGACCTCTCCAAGCACGCGGACGCGTACCGGCAGCTCTCGCTGCTGCTGCGCCGCCCGCCGGGCCGCGAGGCGTTCCCCGGCGACGTCTTCTATCTCCACTCGCGCCTGCTCGAGCGCGCCTGCAAGCTCTCGGACGAGCTCGGCGGCGGCTCGCTCACCGCCCTGCCGATCGTCGAGACGCAGGCGGGCGACATCGCAGGCTACATCCCGACGAACGTGATCTCGATCACGGACGGGCAGATCTATCTCGAGTCCGACCTCTTCTTCTCGGGGATCCGGCCCGCGATCAACGTCGGCACCTCGGTGTCGCGCGTCGGCGGCTCCGCCCAGACGAAGGCGATGCGGAAGGTGGCGGGCCGCCTGCGCCTCGAGCTCGCCCAGTACCGCGAGCTGGAGGCGTTCTCGCAGTTCGGCTCCGAGCTCGACCAGGCGACGCAGAACACCCTCGCCCGCGGCGTGCGAATGGTGGCGACCCTCAACCAGCCGCAGTACAAGCCGTGGCCGCACGCCGAGCAGGTTGTCGCGCTCTACGCCGGCATCAACGGGTTCCTCGACACGGTGCCGCCCGCCCAGGTGCCGCGCTTCCAAGACGAGCTTCGTGAGCACCTGCGCTCGGAGGGCACGGTCTACAAGACGATCGACGAGACGAAGGATCTCTCCGACGAGACGACGGCCAAGCTCGACGAGGAGCTGAAGAAGTTCGTCAACAACTTCAACATCGTCGAAGACACGGGTCTCGTCGCCTAGATGGCCTCCGTTCAGGACCTGAGGCGGCGCGTCCGCTCCGTCAAGAACACGCGCAAGATCACGAAGGCGATGGAGCTCGTCGCGTCGGCTCGCCTCCGCCGCGCGCAGACCCGGATCGAGGCGATGCGCCCGTACGCCGAGACGATGCGCGAGCTGATCGCAGGCGTCGGTCGCGCGAGCGCGTCCGTGCGCGGGCTGCCGCTGCTGCAGCAGCGCGACGAGGTGAAGACGGTCGCGGTGGTTGCGCTCACGGGCGACCGCGGCCTCGCCGGCCCCTTCAACGCGCAGATCATCCGGCGGGCGTTCTCGCTCGAGCGGCAGCTGCGCGGCGAGGGAAAGCAAGTGCGTTTCGTCGCCGTCGGCAAGAAGGGCCGCTCGACGCTCGCCTTCCGCGGCTACGAGACGGCCGGCGAGTACACCGGCTTCACCGACCGGCCCGCCTACTCCGACGCGCAGTCGATCGCGCATCGCGTCGCCGAGCTCTACGTCGAGGGCGAGATCGACAGCGCCGTCCTCGTCTACAACGCCTTCGTCTCACCGCTCGTGCAGACGGTGACCGAGCAGGAGCTGCTGCCGATCTCGGCGGACATCCTCGAGACCGACGAGGAGGAGCGGCGCGACGACGCCATGCGCGGTGACTTCATCTTCGAGCCCGAGCCGGAGGAGATCCTCGCTCGGCTGCTGCCGGTCTACCTCGAGACCCAGGTCTACCGGGCCCTGCTCGAGTCGGCCGCTTCCGAGCAGGGGGCCCGGATGACGGCGATGCGGAACGCGTCGAAGAACGCCGGCGAGCTGATCGACACGCTGACGCTGCAGATGAACCGGGCGCGGCAGGCGGAGATCACGCAGGAGATCCTGGAAGTGGTCGCGGGTGCCGAGGCGCTCACGTAACTCCGGCTTAACAGCGTGTTCGGGCGGCCTGACTAGGATCGGGGGCCATGGAAGCCGGGGTTGAGCGCGCGCACGAACCCGACCGCTTCGCGCTTGCGATCGACGTAGCCTCGCGCCTGCTCGACAACATCGAAACCGTCGTCTACGGCAAGCGCGAGGAGGTCAAGCTCGTGCTCGCCGCGCTGATGTGCGGCGGACACGTCCTGCTCGAGGACGTCCCCGGCACCGCCAAGACCGTGCTCGCTCGCGCGATCGGCGGCAGCATCGGGGGGGTCAGCATCTCGCGGATCCAGTGCACGCCGGACCTGCAGCCGACTGACGTCACCGGCATGTCCGTCTTCGATCAGAAGACGCGCGATTTCGAGTTCCGGCCCGGCCCGATCTTCACGAACGTCCTCCTCGTCGACGAGATCAACCGCGCCACACCGAAGACGCAGTCCGCCCTGCTCGAGGCGATGGCGGAGGGCCAAGTCACCGTCGACGGTGAAACGCGCGAGTTGCCGAGCCCCTTCTTCCTGCTCGCGACCGAGAACCCGATCGAGTACGAAGGCACGTTCCCGCTACCCGAGGCGCAGCTCGACCGGTTCCTGCTCCGCACGGCGCTCGGCTACCCGGGCGTGCTCGAGGAGCGGCGCATCCTCGAGGAGCAGCGCTACCGCCATCCACTCGGTGACCTGCAGCCGGCGGTGAGCCTCGACGACATCCGCGAGCTGCGCGACGCCGCTCAGCACGTCTACGTCGACGAGGTGTTGCACAACTGGATCGTCGACCTCGTCCGCGCGACCCGCGAGCTCGAGGTCGTCTCGATCGGCAGCTCGGTCCGCGGCAGCCTCGCCGTCGAGCGTGTCGCGCGCGCGTGGGCGCTCCTGAACGGGCGCGGCTACGTCGTCCCCGAGGACGTCGAGCGCCTCTTCGTCCCGGTGCTCGTACACCGCGTCGTCTTCACGCCCGCCCTCGTCGCCCGTGCCCGGGTGGCCGGGTGGCCAGCCGCGATCGAGGAGTTCCGCCAGGCCTGCCTGGAGCTCGCGCCCCGCCCCGGCTCCGACGAGGACCCGCTGTTCCACGAGCGGCCCGTCGAGGCTGGACGTTGAGCGGCGGAAACCAGACCTTTCAACTCCTCGCACGCCGTCGCCTGATCGGGCTGACACACGGCACGATGCGGAGCGTCCACCGCGGCCGCGGCTCCGAGGTCGCGGGCTCGCGCCCCTACCGCACCGGCGACGACATCCGCTCGATCGACTGGTCCGCGTCAGCGCGGCTCTCCTCGGCGCGCGGCCAGGACGAGTTCGTCGTCCGCGAGCGCTACGCCGACGAGGGACCGCGCGTCGTCGTCGTCGCCGATCGGCGTCCGGAGCTCTCGTACTTCGCGCCGCCGCTGCCGTGGCTCGACAAGGGCGCGGCGATGCGCGCGACGATGGAGATCGTGCTCGCGAGCGCGGCGCAGGCAGGAGGCTTCGTCGGGTACATCGACCACGCCGACGGCGAGCCGTTCTGGCTGCCGCCGCGCGGCGAGCGCAGGCTGGCGCACGTCCGCGAGGAGCGGGTCGACACGGCAGGCTGGGGCGCTCCGGCGGACGGCGTCGAGCGCTCGCTCGAGCACCTCTTCGAGCACCGGCGGAACGTCACCGCGGGCAGCTTCGTCTTCGTCCTCTCCGACTTCCTCGAGCCGCCGAGCCGGGAGACGTGGCTCACAGCCGTCGAGCACCTCTGGGACGTCATACCGGTCGTGATCCAGGATCCGGTCTGGGAGCAGAGCTTTCCCGACGTGAGCGGGATCGTCGTGCCGCTGCGCGATCCGCGTACCGGCCGCGTCACCCATGTTCGCCTCACGAAGCAGGAGGCTGCCGCCCGCCGGCGCGCCCACGAGGAGCGGCTGCTGGCACTGCTCGACGAGCTCGCGTTGCTCGACCTCGATCCCGTGCTGATCTCGTCGAGCGAACCGGCCGAGGTGCTCGCCTCATTCCTCGACTGGACCGAGTTCCGCCGCGCGCGCCGCGGGGTGATGGCTTGACGGTAATGGCTTGACGGTGATGGCGTGACGCGGCGCCGAGCGCTCGCCGGTGGGCTCCTCGTGCTGGCCGTCGCGGCCGGCGTGCTTGCGTTCCTGCGGGACTCCGGCGGCGACGACTCGGGCCTGCGCCCGCTGCGGGCGCGCGCCGCCCTCTCCGACCGGATCGTCGTCTTCGGCGACACCGTGCGGGCGCAGGTCGAGATCACCTTCGACCGGCGCCAGATCGAGCCTGCCGCGATCAGGGTGCGCGCGACGTTCGGCGCCTGGCGGCGCGTCGGCCCGCCGCGGGTGACCCGCGCTGACGCCGGCTCGAGCTCGCTGCTCCGGATCGTCTACGTGCTCCGCTGCCTGAAGCAGGCGTGCGTGCCGGAGCGGGACACGCTTCCGTTCGAGTTCGACCCGGCGCGCGTCGATTTCGTCAACCGCGGGGGCGGGCGCGGGGCGCTGAGGCTGGAGTGGCCGCGCCTGATCGTGCACTCGCGGTTCCAGCCGGGCGACCTCGCGAACGCCGCTCCGTGGCGGCTCGACGGCACGACCGTGCCCGAGCCGTCGTACCGCGCCTCGCCGGGGCTGCTGCTCACACTCCTGCTGGGCGGTAGCGTCCTCCTGCTCGGCGCCGGCGGCGCCCTCGCCTACGCCGGCTGGCCACGTCGGCACGTCGAGCCGGAGCCCGAGCCGGAGCCGGAGCCGGAGCTACTGCTGACGCCGCTCGAGCAGGCGCTCGAGCTGCTCGAGGACGCGGCGCGTGCGAACGGCGCCGCCGACCAGCGCCGCTCGCTCGAGCTCGTCGCCGAGGTGCTCGGCGAGCGCGGGGAGGAAGACGGCCTCGCCCAGGCGGCGCGCGAGCTCGCCTGGTCGCCGACCGCGCCGCCGCCCGCCGCGACAAAGCGGCTCGCGGCGCGGGTGCGCGCGACGCTTGAGGAAGAGCTGCGCCGGCTCGAGGAGGAGCGGCTGCTCGAGGAGGAGCGGCGGCGCGCCGCCGAGGAGGCCCATGCGCGTGTGGAATAGAAGCTCACTGCCCGCGGTCGGGACGCACGACGTCCGCTCGTTCCGCGCGGCGGCGAGGCGTACGCTCGCGCTGCGGGTGCTTTTCGCCGGCGGCGCCGCGTTCCTGCTCGCGGCCGCCGTCGCGAGCGCGCGTGACCTCGATCCGAGCGATCGCGGGCTGCTGCCGACCGGCACCACCGGCGTCGTCGTGCTCGACCTCTCGCTCTCGATCCTCGACGACCGGTCGGGCGTCGTGCGGCGGACGCTCCAGACGCTCGTCGACACGGACGCGCCGGTCGGCTTCGTCATCTTCTCGGACGTCCCCTACGAGCTGCTGCCACCCGGGACGCCCGCGAAAGAGCTGCGGCCGATCATCCGCCTGCTGACACCGACCGGCGGCGGCAAGGTCGTCAACCCATGGTCCAGCACCTTCCGCAGCGGGACGCTGATCTCGTCCGCGCTCCAGCTCGCGCAGGACATGCTCGTCGGCGACCACGTCGAGGACGGCTCGATCCTGCTCGTCAGCGATCTCGAGACGTCTCCGGACGACGTGCCGGACACCGCCAAGGTCCTCCGCGCGATCAAGCGCTCCGGGACGCCGGTCCGCCTGCTCGCTCTCGGGCCGTCGAGCGACGCCCGAACGCTCTTCGGCGGCATCCTTGGTCCAGGAGCGTTCACGCCACTTGCCGACGGGCCGGTTCGCGCGCCCGAGGCGCCGGACGCCCGGCGCCGGCCACTGCCGAAGACTTTGCTCCTGCTCGGGCTGCTCTTCCTCGTCGCGCTCGCAGCCCACGAGCGCTACGCCGGGCGACTGGCGCTGCCGATGGTGGCATGAGCCGGCTGCGCCTGCCACGCGAGCTGCTCCTCGTCGCCGCGGCCGCCTGTGCGGTCCTCGCCGTCTTCCTCGGCCTCGCCGCCGCCGACGTCGGGCGCTGGCGCTCCGCCGTGCCGGCAGACGACGTCCGCTTCCGCGTCGGCTCGGGCGGCTCGAAGCTCTGGCGGCCGGAGACACTCGCTCCGTTCGACGCCGGCAAGCGCGTGCTCGGGATCGAGGACGACCTCGACTTCCGGCACATGCTCCAGGACCTGCGCGCCAGCAAGCTCCGCGACGCCACCGTCTCCGATCCGGCCCTAGCGCTCCACCGCACCGCCACGAGCGAGCGGCTCGAGTCGATCGTCGTGCGCGACCCCGACCTGACGCTGCGTTCGCGTGCGTTAACCCTCCTCGGGGTGCTCAGCGTCGCCGCCTGGAACTCGACGCCGGAGGCCGGCGCCAGTGGGCCGGACCGCTCCGAGCTGCTGCTCAGCGCGATTGCGAGCTTCGAGCAGGCGATCGCCCTCGACCCAGAGAACGACGACGCGAAGTACAACCTCCAGCTGCTGCTCCAGCGGGGCTCCGGCCTCCTTCCGACGGAGGCCTCTGCGGGTAAGAACCCGACCGCCGGCGGCCGCGGCTCGCGCGGTGCGGGCGCCGGTGCTCCCGGCAGCGGCTACTAGCTGGATGAGCTTCACGCTGCTGACCCCGCTCGGCGCCGTGCTGGGTCTCGCCGTCGCGCTGCCTCTCGCCGCCCTCGTGCTCGTGCGCCGCCGCGGCTTCGAGGTGCGCCGGGCGATCGGGCTGCCGGAGCCGACGGCGCTCGCCCGCCGCCTCCCGGTCGCCGCACTCCTCGGGACGGCCCTGCTGCTCGGGCTCGCCGCCGCACAACCCCGTCTGGAGTGGAAGTCTGCGCGCCAGGTACGGTCGGATGCGGAGGTCTTCGTCGTGCTCGACACCTCCCGCTCGATGCTCGCCCGCTCGGGCCCCGGCTCACCGATCCGGTACGACCGCGCCAGCCGCGCGGCGCTGCGCTTCCGCAGCGCCTTCGACGACGTGCCGATCGGGATCGCTTCCTTCACCGACCGCGTGCTGCCGCACCTCTTCCCGAGCGTCGACGACGACGTCTTCGTCGCGACCCTGCGGCGCTCGATCGGGATCGACCGGCCGCCGCCGCAGGGCACGTTCGCCTCGACCGCGACGCGGCTCGCGGCGCTCGAGAGCGTCGTCAGCCGCCGCTTCTTCACGCCGACCTCGCGTGCCCGGCTGCTGCTCGTGATCACGGACGGCGAGAGCGTGCCGATCTCCGGCGCGAAGATCGGCGCTGCGTTCCGGCGCCCTCCCGGTGTCGACACGATTTTCCTCCACGTCTGGGACGGGAGCGAGCGCGTCTACGACGGAGCCGACCCCGAGCCGCAGTACAGTCCCGACCCGCGTTCGCGCGGCATCCTCGACGCCGCCGCCGCGACGCTGGGCGGCCACGTCTACGGGGAAGACGAGCTCGGCGCCGCGATCGTGAAGGCGCACGACCTGCTCGGCGACGGCACCACGGTCACCCGGGGCGAGCGCCGCAACCAGCTGGCGCTCGCCCCCTACCTGGCCGGCGCCGTCTTCCTCCCGCTCGCCCTCCTGCTCTGGAGGCGCGACCGGTAGCGCGCTGAGCATCCGCTTCCGCGGATGCTCAGCTTGCGCTAATCACGAGGGTCCGGGAACCAGGGCTCGACCGCCTCGGGGAAGCCGGTTTCGTCGAGGTAGGAGAGTGCCCGGCTGGCGAGCCAGACGACGACCTCCGGGCTCGCGCCTTCGAGCACTCGCCTGACGGCCGCGTCGCCTTCCTGCGGCCCGCCGTTCATCCCGGCCGCGGCGCGGCGGAGGCGGCAGAGGGCGAATGCTGCCTCGTCCACCGGGCTGCCGTTCTCCTCGTACCAGTCGACCCCCGCGGAGCGCTCGAGCGCGGCCGCCGCCCGGTCCGAGAGCCGCCCCGCGTCCTCCGCCGCGACGAAGTCGTCCGGCGCTCGTCTGGGGGTCGTTCCACCCCGGCGAGGAATTTTCATCACGACCTCCTAACCAATTCGACTGCGAAACGTCACAAGCCATGAATCCTGCACTCGACCGCGGCGACGGGCCAGTACCAGATCGGGGAAGAGAGCTCTGATGCAGGGACAAGAACTCAATGGAGGGATACATGCGTAAACGTTCACTATGGCTTCTGGCGGGCCTCGCGCTCGTCGCTAGCCTCATTATCGGGCCGGGTGCAACGGCATCGCCGCAGAAGGCGACGGCCGGTACGGTCGTGTTCATCCACGACCAGGAGCCCCCGAACCTGCAGGGACCCTGGGTCGGCAACAACCTGTACGCGACCAGCCTCGTGCTGAACAACATCTGGTACGGCTGCCAGATCCGCAACGCGGCCGCCGACTTCGTGCCGCGGCTCTGCGTCGCCAAGCCGAAGCTCGTCAAGAAGGCCCCGCTCACGATCTCGCTCGAGTACAAGCAGAGCGCGGTGTGGAGCGACGGCAAGCCCGTCGTCGCCGAGGACCTCTGGGCGACCTGGAGGGTCTTCATCAACCCGAACTGGAACGTGATCAGCCGCACGGGTTGGGAAGATGTCGCGAGCGTGACTCGCGGCAACGGCAAGAAGATCACGGTCGTCTTCAAGAAGGGCAAGACGTTCGCCGCCTGGGAATCGCTCGTCTCGGGCGGCCCCTACGCCGCGCACATCATCAAGGGCAAGAACATGAACGAGATGTTCCTGAACTCGGTGCCGATTTCCAGCGGTCCGTGGCTCTTCGACGACCTGCAGAAGGGCGTCCAGATCACGGTCAAGCGCAACCCGCGCTTCAAGGCGGGCCCGCAGATGAAGCTCGACCGGCTCGTCTTCCGCTACATCCTGGACACGAACTCTCGCTTCCAGGCGCTGAAGGCCGGCGAGGGTCAGACGATGGAGCCGCAGCCGCAGCTCCAGATCGCGGACTTCTTCAAGGACAGCAAGTTCAAGGTCGATCGTCAGATCGGCTACACCTACGAGCACATCGACATCCAGTTCGGCGCCAAGGGTCACCCGGCCCTGAAGCAGCCGTACGTCCGGCAGGCCCTGATCACCGGCATTAACCGGTCTCAGGTCGCGGGTGCGCTCTACGCATCGATCGCTCCGGGCCTCCCCGCCCTGCAGAGCCTCTACTTCAAGCCGTTCGAGACGCCCTACAAGAAGAACTTTACGGCGCGTCCGTTCAGCCAGAACAAGGTGATCACCATCCTCAAGGGCAAGGGCTGCACCGGTGGTCCGGACAAGCCGAGCCGTGGCAACGACAAGATCTTCTCGTGCCCGGGTGTCGGTAAGCTGTCGTTCCGGTTCCACACGACGACAGGCAACCAGCTCCGCGCCCTGACGTTCGAGATCATCCAGCAGCAGCTGAAGTCGGTCGGCATCGAGCTGACGCCGCGGTTCCAGACCGGCGGCGTCATGTTCGGCACGACGCTGCCGTCGCGGGACTGGGACCTGATGCTCTTCGCATGGGTCGGCTCGCCGGACTCGCCGATCACGCTGAAGGACATCTACGGCTGCGGCGGTGACCAGAACGACGGCGCCTACTGCAACCGTGCGCTCACCAAGGTCCTGAACACGGTCTCGACGACGCTCGACGCCGGCCAGCGGGCCACGCTGCTGAACGCCGCCGAGGCCAAGTACATGGTCAAGGACATCCCGTCGATCCCGATGTTCGCTCGGCCCCTGTTCGTAATTCGCTCGAACAAGGTGAGTGGCCCTGCGGTCAACCCGACGCAGGAGGGTTCGCCCTGGAACGTCGGCACGTGGACGACCTCGTAGCACCCGTCTCAATCCGCTGACGGGAACCATCTACGTCCCGTCTCCGCCTCTCAGGGCGGAGGCGGGACGTAGATCAGTAAGATCCCGCACCGAACCGCCTTGCTCACCTACATCATCCGCAGACTGCTCTACAGCGCCGTTGTCTTGGTGCTGGCGAGCTTCCTCGTCTTCACGTTCGTCACGTACTCGGGTGACCCGCTCGCGGGCCTGAAGATCTCCCCGAACGTGTCTGAGGTGACGGTCAAGAACGTGATCGAGCGCAAGCACCTGGACGACCCGATCCCGAAGCGGTACCTCTACTGGGTGCAGGACGCGTTCACGAATAAGTTCGGCACGACGCTGCTCGACAACCGGCCGATCCTGCCCGATCTCTGGCGCGTGATGAAGAACACGATGCAGCTCGTGTTCGCTGCGCAGCTGCTCGTGATCATCCTCGCCGTCCTGATCGGTGTCTACTCGGCGATCAGGCAGTACTCGCCGTTCGACTACACGATGACGGGCTTCAGCTTCCTCGGTCTGGCGACGCCGGTCTTCTGGCTGGCGCTGATGGCCCAGATCGTGGTCGTGCAGATCTACGAGCGTACGGGAAGCCGAATCTTCCCGATCGCGAATCTGAGCGACGTCGATCCCGGCACGGGCATCGACTTCTGGATCGACCGCGCCCACCATCTGATGCTGCCCGTGATGGTGCTGATGGTCGCCGGCATCGCCGGCTACTCGCGCTACATGCGCGCCGCGATGCTCGAGGTCGTCAACTCCGACTACGTTCGCACCGCGCGGGCGAAGGGCCTCAACGAGCGGCGCGTGACGATGAAGCACGCACTGAGGAACGCGCTGATCCCGCTCGTCACGCTCGTCGCGCTCGACTTCGGCACCATCCTCGGCGGCGCGGTCGTGACCGAGACCGTGTTCTCCCTCGATGGGATGGGCCTCTACTTCGTCAACGCGCTCCTCAGCAACGACCCGTACCCGGTGATGGCGTTCCTGATGGTCACCGCGGTGATGATCGTCATCTTCAACCTGATCGCCGACATCGCCTACGGCCTGCTCGACCCGCGGGTTCGCTATGACTGAGCTGCGGTATGGCTGAGCGACCTCCGGGGGACGACATGCGCCGGCAGGACCGCGAAGAGGTCTCGCTCGCCTCGGACACTGTTGGGCTCCCCGCGAGCGCTCACGGGCAGGTGGGATCGATGGCGCTGCAAGGCGAGCCGGAAGGCCCCGCCGGTTCGCCCCAGCGTGTGATGAGCTCGCCGGAAGACCTCGCGCTGTCCTACGAGGCCGGCGTCGAGCCGAAGGCGCGCAGCCAGTGGGCGTACGCCCGCATCCGCTTCTTCCGCCACAAGTTGGCGGTG
>Ga0136635_10000510_pt1 | contig 10875 bp, 7 predicted proteins | sample AntDrymeUQ852106_2_FD_105495 | JGI IMG/M metagenome (GOLD analysis project Ga0136635, IMG submission 105495) | Polar desert sand microbial communities from Dry Valleys, Antarctica - metaG UQ85 (21.06) | ecosystem: Environmental > Terrestrial > Soil > Desert | place: Antarctica: Dry Valley... | reverse complement strand
CGGCATCAGCTTCGTAAAGCCCTTGGTGTGCACCTCGTAGATGATCGTCTCGTGCCACGGGCGCTCGGGGGGCACGTCGTCCTGCCAGTCGAACGAGTCGTCGATCACGACCGACTTCGGGATCGCCTCCGCATCGTCCTCGTCGTCGCGCTCGATGTCGGCATCCTCGCTCCCGAGGACGTAGGCGAACGTGTTGGCCTGATTCCAGAGGATTGGCCCCTCGATCGACTTCGCATACGGGTCGATCACGAGCTTCGCCGGGTTGAAGAGGTGGCCCTGCTCCGGCGCCCACCGGCCGTGGACGCGAAAGCCGTAGCGCTGGCCCGGGCCGATGCCCGTCAGGTAGCCGTGCCAGTGGAAGGCCGTGCGCTCGGCCAGCTCGTACCGCGTCTCGCGGTCTTGCTCGTCGAAGAGGCAGAGCTCGACTTTCTCGGCGTGCTCGGAAAAAAGGGAGAAGTTGGTGCCTTCGCCGTCCCACCGGGGTCCGAGCGGGAACGGCTTGCCCGGCCACACCCTCATCCGTCGGACTCCAGGTCGTTCCGATACACCGCCTAGCCGGCCGCCTCTGCTGAACGGAGGCCGCGCAGGGCCCAGAGCGCGAAGCCCGCGATCAAGCCCAATGCGAGTCCGAAGGCAAGCAGGACATGCACCTCGTCGCCCGCGAGCATGCTGCGCACCGCCTCGAGCACATACGTGAGCGGATTGACCTTCGCGAGCGCCTCGATCCAGCCGTCGAGGAGCCCGAGCGGCACGTAGACGGGAGCGAAGAAAAGCGTCAGGAAGACGGGCATCTGCATCACGGGACCCGCCTGGATCGTCCGGAATCGCATCGCGACGCCGGACGCCCAGAGCAAGCCTGCGATGTTGATCAGGAGAGCGAGTGCGTACATCCCGAAGACGTCGACCGCGCCGCCGAAGACGTTCATTCCCGCGAGCACGGCGACGAGCGTCAGGACCGCCGCGGTCACTGCCCAGCGCAGCAGCGCCGCGATGGCGTAGCCGAGCACGATCCCCGTCCGGTTCGGCGCCGCCAGGAGGAGCCGCCGTGCGAAGCCGTACTCGAAGTCGCGCGCGATCCCGAAGCCGGTGAAGACGCCGCCGAACGCCGCGGACTGGATCAGGACGAAGCAGAACTGGAAGGCGGTGTAGCCGGGCTCGAAGTCGAAGCCCGGGACCTTCGCGACCTGCGAGAGCCCGCCGGCGAACGCGGTGAAGAAGAAGAGCGGGAAGATCAGCGAGGGGAAGAAGAGCGCCGGGTTCGTGAAGACGATCTTTAGCGTCCGCCACGCAACCCCGCTCGCCACCGGCCAGATCCTCATGTCCGCAAGAGCCTCCCTTTGAGCGAGAGGGTCGCCGCCGCGGTCGAGACGATTCCGATCAGCACGGCGAAGCCGAAGCCGAGCAGGAGCGCATCGCCGTTCCAGCCCGTGATGATCAGGCTCCGCACGCACTCGATCAGATACGAGACCGGGTTCGCAGTTGCGACGAAACGGAACCAATCGACCCCGATCAGCTCCCGCGGCGTGTTCATGGAGGAGAGGAAGAGAAAGACGAAGAGCAGGGGGAAGAGGCCCTGGATCGCCTCGGCCGAGCCGGTGCGGAGCGCGAGGAACGCGCCGAGCGCACCGAAGCTGATCGAGATCACGGCGGCGAAGCCGAAGAGCACGAGGATCCCGAGCGCGCCGGAGGCAAAGTCCACGCCCACGAGCAGACCGACCGTGATGTAGAACGCGGCTTGAACGAGACCGAGAACGACGACGCCCGCAAGCTGCCCCGCGATCAGCGCGACGCCTCGCATCGAGGTCAGCGAGAGCCGGTTCAGGAAACCGGTCTGGATGTCCTTCGCGAGGTCGGTGCCCGCGTTCATCGTCGAGAACAGCGCTCCCTGGATGAATGGAACAGCAAGAGCGAACGCGAGGAACGAGTCGGTCGGGAAGCCCGGCAGCTTCGTCGAGGCGTCGAGCCCACCCGAGTTCACGAGCAGGAGCATCATCGGGAAGATCAGCGGGAAGACGACTGCCGCGGGCTGGCGGATCGTCCGAATGATCGAGCGACGCGCGAGCGCCCCGATCTGCGGCAGGATCGAGCTGGTCATGCGACCGGCTCGGCCGCGTCGGCCTCGTTCTCGGCGGCGCCCTCGAGCGAGCGCCCCGTCTTGGCGAGGAAGACGTCGTCGAGGGAGGGGGCCTGGATCTCGAGGGTCGCCAGCGTCAGCCCGGCGTCGTCGACCGCCCGGACGACCGCCGGGAGCCCGGCAAGACCCTCTCGGAGCCGGACGACGACGTCGCGCGAGCCGTCCCCGAGCGCGTCGCCGAATGGGGCGAGGACAGAGGCGAGCCGCCCACGATCGGCGTCTTCGGCGGGGGTCGCGTGCACGCTCGGCAGCCCGATCTCGGCCTTGAGCGCGGTCGGCGTGCCCTCGGCGACGATGCGACCGTGGTCGATGATCCCGACGCGGTCGGCGAGCACGTCCGCCTCCTCGAGGTACTGCGTGGTCAGGAAGACCGTGACGCCGTCCTCGCGGGCGAGCCGGGCCACCTCCTCCCAGAGGGCTGTGCGGCTTTGGATGTCGAGCCCGGTCGTGGGCTCGTCGAGGAAGAGCAGGCGCGGCCGGTGCACGAGCGCGAGCGCCAGGTCGAGCCGGCGCTTCATCCCGCCCGAGTAGCCGCCGACCTTGCGGTCGGCAGCCTCGGTCAGGCCGACGCGCTCGAGGAGCTCGTTCGAGCGCGGCTTGCGCTCGGCGCGCATTATCCCCTGCAGGGTCGACTGCAGGCGCAGATGGTCTCGTCCCGTAAGCATCGGATCGAGCGCTGCCTCCTGGAGCGCGGCGCCGATCACCGAGCGCACCTTCGGCCCTTCCTTGACGACGTCGTAGCCGCTGACACGCGCTGTTCCCGAGGTGGGCGGCAGCAGTGTCGTCAGCATCAGCACGGTCGTCGACTTGCCCGCGCCGTTCGGCCCGAGGAAGCCGTAGATCTCGCCCGGCTCGACGCGCAGGTCGATCCCGTCGACCGCGCGCGGCCCTTTTTTGAACTCGCGAACGAGCCCTTCGACCTCGATGCTGTTGTCCCGGCTCACTCCGGGCAACACTACCCGCGCCTCGGCGAGGCGCTTAGGCGTCGGGCACGAGCCAAATCGTCGCGAGCGGCGGCAGCGTCAGCTCGACCGAGTGCTCCTGATCGTTCCACGGCGACTGCTCCGCCTCGAGCCCGAGCCCGTTGCCGACGTCCGAGCCGCCGTAGAAGCGCGAATCGGTGTTGAGCGCCTCGCGCCAAGTCCCCCCGGACGGGAGGCCGATCCGCCAGCCTTCGCGCACGACTGGCGAGAGGTTCGAGGCGCACACGAGCGGGCGCTTAGCGTCCGCCGCGAGTCGCACGAACGCAAGCACGTTCTCGTTCGCCGCATTCGGCTCGAGCCAGCGGAACCCCTCGTGGGAGTGGTCAAGCTCCCAGAGCGCGGGCTCTTCGGCATAGACGCGGTTGAGATCGCGCACGAGCGCCTGCACACCCGCGTGATCGGCCTCGTCGAGCAGGTGCCAGTCGAGCGAACCAGCCGGCTCGCTCCACTCCCTCTCCTGGCCGAACTCGCAGCCCATGAAGAGCAGCTGCTTGCCAGGATGCGCCCACATGTAGCCGTAAAGGGCGCGTAGGTTCGCGAAACGCTGCCAGCGGTCGCCGGTCATCCGCCCCAGCAGGGAGCCCTTGCCGTGGACAACCTCGTCGTGCGAGAGCGGTAGGACGAAGTTCTCGTTCCAGGCGTAGACCAGCGAGAAGGTGAGCTCGTGGTGGTGGAAGCGGCGGTGGATCCCCTCCTTCGCGAAGTACTCGAGCGTGTCGTTCATCCAGCCCATGTTCCACTTGAGGCCGAAGCCGAGGCCGCCGAGATGAGCGGGCCGCGAGACGCCCGGCCAGGCCGTCGACTCCTCGGCGATCGAGAGGACTCCCGGCTCGCGGTCGTGCAGGACCTCGTTCAGCTCACGCAGGAAGGAGACCGCCTCGAGGTCCTCCCGCCCACCGAACGCGTTCGGAACCCACTCGCCCTCCTTGCGGGAGTAGTCGAGGTAGAGCATCGACGCGACCGCGTCCACGCGTAGCCCGTCGGCGTGGAACTCGCGCACCCAGTACAGGGCGTTCGCGAGCAGGAAGTTCCGCACCTCGTTCCGCCCGAGGTTGAAGATCAGCGTCCCCCAGTCGGGATGCGAGCCGCGCCGCGGGTCTTCGTGCTCGTAGAGCGCCGTGCCGTCGAAGCGTGCGAGCGCGAACTCGTCGCGCGGGAAGTGCGCCGGCACCCAGTCGAGGATGATGCCGATCCCGGCCTGGTGCATCGCGTCGACGAAGGCGCGGAAGTCGTCCGGCTCGCCGAGAGTCGAGACGGGCGCGTAGAAGCCTGTCACCTGGTACCCCCACGACCCGGAGAAGGGGTGGTGCATCACCGGCAGCAGCTCGACGTGTGTGAAGGCTAGGTCGTCGGCGTAGGAGACGAGCTCCACGGCGAGCTCCTTCCAGCCCAGGCCGAGGCGCCAGGATTCGGCGTGCACCTCGTAGATCGACAGCGGCTCTTTGAGCGAGTCGGCCGTACGACGGCGCTCGATCCAGCCCTCGTCGCCCCACTCGTAGGTCGACCGATAGACCTTCGAAGCGGTCTCCGGTGGCACGTCGGCATGGAAAGCGAACGGATCGGCCTTCAGGCGCACGTGCCCGTCGGCGCCGTGGATCTCGAACTTGTAGCCCTGACCCTCGGCCGCCTCGGGAACGATCGCGGCCCAGATCCCCGACGAGCCGAGCGGCTCCAGCGTGTCGACCCGGCCGTCCCAGCCGTTCCAATCGCCGACCACGGAGACGCCGCGGGCGTTCGGGGCCCAGACCGCGAACGAGACGCCCGCGTCGAGCACGTGTGCCCCGAGGCGCTCGTAGATTCGCTCGTGCCGCCCCTCGCCCGCCAGATGGAGGTCGAGCTCTCCGAGCTTCACTGATCAGCCTCGAGCATCCGCACGAGTCCGGCGACCGGAATCGCGACCCAGTCGGGCCGGTTGCCGAGCTCGTAGCGCAGCTCATAGACGGCTTTCTCGAGCTCGAAGATCGTCAGGAGCCGCCCGATCGCCTGCTCGCCGGAGGGCAGCAGGGCAGGCTCGATGTCGGCGAGGTAGCCAGCAAGGAACTCAGACCGGCACTCCTCCTCCCAGCCGCCGGGTGGCTCGACGCCGCGCTGGATCACCGACGCCGACGCCGCGTACGCGAACGAGCGCAGCATCCCTGCGACATCGCGCAACGGCGAGCGCTTCCGCCGCCGCTCCGCCAGCGAACGCGCGGGCTCGCCCTCGAAGTCGAGGATCAGCCAATCGTCCTCGTCTGTCCAGAGCGCCTGGCCGAGGTGGTAGTCGCCGTGATGTCGGATCACCCTGCCGACCTGGCCGATTCGCGTGAGCGTGCGTAGCCGGTCGCGCACCTCCTCGCCGCGCCCGGCCACCGGCGCGAGCGCCTCGATGTTCGGCAACGCCGCGAACACGTGCTCGATCTCCTCGTCGATCGACGCCGAGAGCAGCGCGAGCGACTCCGTGCTCGGCTCCTCGGGCGCGAAGTGCGGGTCGGTTGGATCGGAGCCGAGCGCATTGTGCAGCCCCGCCGTCACCTCGCCGAGCCGGCGCGCTCGCGCGGGCAGCCAGCCCGGCTCGGAGGCGAGCGTCCCCAGCGCGATCTCCCAGGCGTCCCCCCGCGACGGGACGAACCGCTGCAGGATCGCGAGCGTCGCTTCGAGCGGCCTGCCCTCATAGGAGATGTACCCCTCCAGCGCGGCGACGTGCGGGAAGCCACGCTCGGTGAGGAAGCGGAGTAGCTCCAGCTCTGGATTCATCCCCGGCTCGATCCTGCGGTAGAGCTTGAGCGCGAGCAGCTCGTCGAGGACGAGCGAGCTGTTCGACTGCTCGGCCCCCATCGGCCGAACCGTCTCGATCTCGGCGGGCAGTCCCTCGGAGCCGCGGAAGACGATCGTCGCCTCGCCGAGGTCGAGCGACTCTTCGGATCGGATCAGGTCAAAGATCCGGCAGGCGAGCTCTTGATCCGCGATCGCGTCGTACGCGATCCAGCCCCCCGTCTCCGCGGCGACAGCCTGCTGCTCCCAGCCGTCGTCTCGGGGCCGGAAGCCGAGCGGCAGATGGTAGAGCTCGTGGGTCTGCAGCCCGTAGCGGACCTCGACGATCGCGAACGCGAGGATCGGCGGGCCGCCCGGGACGACGCCAGCGTCGAGCACCCGCGCGTCGAGGACGTCACGCGACTTGCCGCCGAACCAGCGCTGCGCGGCGATCGCCCCGAGCAGCACGAGCCCGTCGAGGAAGTGGAGGTCGCCGCTCTCGATCCGGCTCTGGAGATCAGTCGTCATCGGCCGGGTCCTGAAGCTGGAACCAGAAGAATCCGCGAGGGCCGAGCGTGAGCAGGTACGGCAGTTCTCCGATCCGCGGAAACTCGGTGTTGCCGAGTAGCTCGACCGGCACTCTCCCCGCGAACGGAGAGAGGTCGAGCTCGACGGCCTGCGCCGTGCGCGCGAGGTTGTGGACGCAGAGGACGATGTCCTCCGAGAACGAGCGGATGTGCGCGAAGATCTTCGGGTTCTCGGGCCGGATCACGTGGTAGTCGCCGAGGCCGAAGACCGGGTGCTGCTTGCGCAGCTCGACAAACCGGCGCACCCACCGCAACAGCGAGGTCGGCGTGCGCAGCTGCGCCTCGACGTTGACGGCTTGAAAGCCGTAGACGGGATCCATCAGCGGCGGGAGGTACAGCTGGGCGAAGTCGGCGCGCGAGAAGCCTCCGTTCCGGTCGCCGGTCCACTGCATCGGCGTGCGCACACCGTCGCGATCACCGAGATAGACGTTGTCCCCCATCGCGATCTCGTCCCCGTAGTAGAGCACGGGCGCGCCCGGCAGCGAGAACAGGATCGCGTGCATCAGCTCGATCTCGTCACGGCCGCCGTCGAGCAGGGGGGCCAGCCTGCGACGGATCCCGACATTCAGCTTCATCCGCGGATCCTTCGCGTATTCGCCGTACATGTAGTCGCGCTCGTCGTCGGTGACCATCTCGAGCGTCAGCTCGTCGTGGTTGCGCAGGAAGATCCCCCACTGCGCGTTCGCCGGGATCGCAGGCGTGCGGTCGAGGATCTCGATCATCGGCTGAGCCTCCTCCCGCCGCAGCGACATGAACATCCGCGGCATCACCGGGAAATGGAACGCCATGTGGCACTCGTCGCCGTGGCCGAAGTACTCGACCACATCCTCCGGCCACTGGTTCGCCTCGGCCAGAAGCACGCGGTCGGCGTAGTTCTCGTCAACCTCGGTGCGCACCCGGCGGAGATACTCGTGCGTCCGGGGTAGGTTCTCGCAGTTCGTGCCCTCCTCCTCGAACAGGTACGGCACCGCGTCGAGCCGAAAGCCGTCGAGCCCCAGGTCGAGCCAGAAGCGCAGTACCTCTAGCATCGCGTCCTGCACCTCGGGGTTCTCGTAGTTGAGATCGGGCTGGTGACTGAAGAAGCGGTGCCAGTAGTACTGGCCCCGCACCGGATCGTGCGTCCAGTTCGAGGTCTCAGAGTCGACAAAGATGATCCGGGCGTCGCCGTACGGCTCGTCGCTGTCCGACCAGACGTACCAGTCCGCCTTGGGGCCGTCCGGGTCGGAGCGGGACTCCTGGAACCACGGATGGTCCGACGAGGTGTGATTCATCACGAGGTCGACGATGACGCGAATCCCGCGCTCGTGCGCGGCGTCGACGAACCGGCGGAAGTCCTCGACCGTGCCATAGTCGGAGTTGATCCCGTAGAAGTCCGCGATGTCGTACCCGCCGTCCCGGAGCGGCGAGGGGTAGAACGGCAGCAGCCAGACGCAGTCGATCCCGAGCCACTGCAGGTAGTCGAGCTTGTGCTGGAGGCCGCGGAAGTCGCCGGAGCCGTCGTCGTTCCCGTCGAAGAAGGCCCGCGTGTGGATCTCGTAGAACACCGCCGTCTTGAACCACAGCGGGTTGCTCTCGAACCAGTGCCCGGGCTCACTCATGCGCCGATCTTCATCAGATGAGCGCCGCCCGGCGCAAGGCCTACGTAGTTGCGGCCGATCCGCCAGCGGTAGCGCTGGCCGGTCAGCAGGTCGAGCACCGGGAATTCGTCGGGCAGACCGAGCCCGGACGGCACGACGACGACGTCCTCGCGCTTCAGGCGCGGGTCGAGGTTGACGGCGACAGCGATCTCCGCGCCCTTCGCGTAGGCGAAGACGTGCTCACCGTGCGTGTCGAGGAGGCGCAGGTTCTCGAAGCGCTGCAGCGCAGGCTCCGCGCGGCGGATCTCGTTCAGCTGCTGCACGAGCGGCAGCAGCGGCCCGTCGAGGGCACGCTGCTTGAGCTCGTACTTCTCCGAGTCCAGGTACTCCTCGCTGCCCGCCGCCACGGGCACGTTCTCGAACTGCTCGTAGCCCGAGTAGATGCCGTACGACGGCGACAGCGTCGCAGCCAGCACGAGCCGGGCCTGAAACGCCGGCGGGCCGCCCGCCTGGAGATACTCGTGCAGGATGTCTTGCGTGTTTGCGAAGAAGTTGGGACGGTAGAACGCCCGCCAGCCAAGCAGCAACTCGAGGAACTCCGTCAGTTCGGCCTTCGTATTCTTCCACGTGAAGTACGTGTACGACTGGCCGAAGCCGACCTTCGCAAGCGTCGTCATCATCGCCGGGCGCGTGAACGCTTCGCTCAGGAAGACAACCTCGGGGTCACGGGAACGAATGTCGGCGATCAGCCATTCCCAGAACGGCACCGGCTTCGTGTGCGGGTTGTCGACACGGAAGATCTTGACGCCGCGATCGACCCACACCTGAACGACGTCGCGCAGCGCGTCCCAGAGCCCGCGCCAGTCCTCTGAGTCGAAGTTGAGGTTGTAAATGTCCTGGTAGCGCTTGGGCGGGTTCTCCGCGTACTTGAGCGTGCCGTCTGGTCGCCGGTTGAACCACTCCGGATGCTGCTCGAGCCACGGATGGTCGGGCGAGGCTTGGATCGCAAAGTCGATGCAGATTTCGCAACCGACCGCACGGCCACGCTCGACCATGCGCTCGAAGTCCCGGACCGTCCCGAGCTCCGGATGGACGGCTTCGTGCCCACCGTCTGAGCCGCCGATCGCCCACGGGCTCCCGGGATCGCCCACCGCCGCGGCCGGCGCATTGTTGCGCCCCTTCCGGTTCGTCGTTCCGATCGGGTGGATCGGCGGCAGGTAGAGGACGTCGAAGCCGAGCGCGGCGAGCTGCGGTAGCACCTTCTCCACGCCCTTGAACCCACCCCACGAGCGCGGAAACAGCTCGTACCAGGCGCCGAAGCGCGCCCGCTCACGCTCGACGTCGGCCTCGAGCGTGCCCGACGAGACCTTACCGTGCCGGTCGTTGGCGCCGAGAGCGGGCACGTCTGCGTGCCACTCCTCGAGGTCGCCCGGACCGAAGAGCAGCTCGGCCTCGGCCGTCTCGCCGGCGAGGTCGACCTGGCCGGCCGCCAGCTTGCGGTCGAGCTCGTCGAGCATCGTCGCGTAGCGGTCGACCCAAGCCTCGATCGCGTACTGCCACTGACCGACCTTGGAGGGCTCGAAGCTCCCCCGCCAGCGATCGTTCCCGATCGGCTCGAGTGGGCGTTCCAGCCACTTGCGCGAACCCGCGGGACGGTAGCGGACGACCGCGCGCAGGATGTCGTGTCCGTCCTTGAAGATGGTCGCGGCAAGCTCGACAGGGTCGCCTTGCGTCACCTTGACGGGATAGCGTCCGCAGTCCACCTGAGGCTGGACGTCCTGGATCTGGATGCGGGCTGGAGGTTTTCTGGTGGAGGGTGCAGGCATGGTTCCGAGACTTCTGGCGAGAGGCACTTCGTGATCGAATGAAGCTTCGACGATCGAGCGGGATCGTGCTGCACCCGACCTCCCTGCCCGCCGGCAGGCTCGGCGCGGACGCCTACGCGTTCGCCGACTGGTTGGAAGCGGCAGGGCAGAGTTGGTGGCAGGTGCTCCCGCTCGGCCCACCGGACATGGGTGGCTCACCGTACGCGTCAGCCTCCGCGTTCGCCGCCTGGAACGGCTTCCTCGCCGAGCCCGACGCGCGCGTGACGAGCCGGGAGCTCGACGCATTCCGGAAAGCGAACAGCTACTGGATCGGCGACTGGGAACGGGCCGGCGGCAGCGCCGCCGACCAGGTCCGGTTCGAGCGCGAATGGACGGCGCTGCGCGAGTACGCGCGCAAGCGGGGCGTTCACGTGATCGGCGACGTCCCGATCTACGTCGCCCAGGGAAGCGTCGACCACCTGACGCACGCGGATCTCTTTCTTGACGCGTTCGTCGCGGGAGCTCCTCCGGACCTGCTGGGCCCGCTCGGGCAGCACTGGGGCAACCCGCTGTTCGACTGGGAGGCCGTCGCGACGGATGGCTACCGCTGGTGGATCGAGCGGCTACGGCGAACGTTCGCTCTCTTCGATCTCGCCCGGATCGACCACTTCCGCGGCTTCGCCGATTTCTGGGCAATCCCCGAGCACGAGACAGACGCGCGTAGCGGCCACTGGCTGCCAGGCCCCCGGGAAACGCTCTTCCGGGCGGCCGAGGCCGAGCTCGGCCCGTTGCCTGTGATCGCGGAGGACCTGGGGCTGATCACGCCGGACGTCGAAGAGCTGCGCGACATGCTCGGCTTCCCCGGGATGGTGGTGATCCTCTGGGCCTTCGGCGGCGGCCGCGACAGCCCGCACCGGTTCGAGAACCACCGCGAGCACCAGGTGATCTACACGACCACCCACGACACAGACACGCTCCGGGGTCACCTGCCTGACCGCGAGCCGTGGGAGCTGATCGAGCTGGCCCTCGACTCCCGCCCCGCGCTCTGCATGGTTCCGG
>Ga0136635_10000509_pt1 | contig 10888 bp, 9 predicted proteins | sample AntDrymeUQ852106_2_FD_105495 | JGI IMG/M metagenome (GOLD analysis project Ga0136635, IMG submission 105495) | Polar desert sand microbial communities from Dry Valleys, Antarctica - metaG UQ85 (21.06) | ecosystem: Environmental > Terrestrial > Soil > Desert | place: Antarctica: Dry Valley... | reverse complement strand
TGAAGCCAAACTGGACTCCCGCCTCCATTATCGAAGAATCAGTCACGCGCATTTGCAAACAGGTTGGAAATGAACGTGTGCTCGCAGCAGTCAGCGGCGGCGTGGATTCATCCGTCGCGGCAGCGCTTGTCCATAAAGCCATCGGTGACCAGCTGGTGGCTGTTTTTGTGGATACGGGTCTTCTACGGCACAACGAAGGCGAACAGGTCGCTTCGGCATTTCGGGAGCATCTGAGTGCTGAACTACTAACCGTTGATGCATCTGACAAGTTTCTCAACGCGCTCGTGGGAGTTACTGAACCGGAGGAAAAACGCAGGATCGTCGGGGAGAAATTCATTCGGGTGTTCGAAGAACAGGCAAAACAGCTTGGTCAGCCGAGATTTTTAGTGCAGGGAACAATTTATCCGGATGTCGTTGAATCATCCGCGCCGGATCGGAACAAAGCCGAGAAGATCAAGACTCATCATAACGTGGGCGGTCTGCCTGAGGATATGCAATTCGAGCTGGTCGAGCCGCTACGATATTTGTTCAAGGATGAGGTGCGGGCTGTCGGTGAAGCGCTAGGGCTGCCTGAGTCGCTGGTTTGGCGGCAGCCGTTCCCGGGTCCGGGCCTGACCGTGCGCTGTCTCGGGGAGGTGACGCGCGAGCGTGTGTCCCGTTTGCGGGCAGCTGATGCGATCCTGATCGAGGAATTATCCAATGCAGGTTTTTTAGGAAGGCGTGGTTCGTCCAGCAGTTTAATTGCTGCACAGACAGTGTCGCAGGCATTTGTGGTACTGCTTCCCGTAAGGTCGGTTGGCGTGATGGGGGATCAAAGGACGTACCAGGAAGCGGCGGCGGTTCGGGCAGTAACGACCGAGGACTTTATGACCGCCGACTGGGCGCGCCTGCCATATGATCTGCTGGCAAGGGTGGCAAATCGTATCGTTAACGAAGTAGACGGAATCAATCGGGTCGTGTATGATATTACAAGCAAACCACCTGGGACGATTGAATGGGAGTGACCATGAACTTTGATTTTGGGGAAGTGTTGAGCCGTGCCTGGCAGATCTTTAGAAAAAACATGGGGACTAGGGAGAAATGATGGATTTAATGAAATCAGGCTGGATTTTGACTTACCTGCGTTTGACGCGCAGTCTAAAATTGCAGCCCCTTCTACAGGAAGCGACATTATAAAGGAGTCACAATGAGTTTCAATTTTGGCGAAGTTCTCACCCGCGCCTGGCAGATCATCTGGAAACACAGGGTCTTGTGGGTCTTCGGCATCCTGGCAAGTTGTGGTCGTGGAGGGGCGAGCTTTAATTCCAGCACCAGCCAGGGCGATGGCGGTTTTGGTGTCCCTCCCGACCTGCCGCCTCAGGTGGTGCAACTGCTGCAAGCCATTCAGGAAAATATGACAACGTTCATTACCGTTGGAGTCACACTCTTCTGTTTGATTTGGATTGTAAGCATCTTCCTGAGTACCATCGGCAAGATCGGTCTGATACGTGGCACATCCCAGATAGACGGTGGTGCACAGAGCCTGATATTTGGCCAGTTGTTCAGCGAAAGCACACCGTATTTCTGGCGGATATTCGGTTTATCCCTGCTGGTCGGCCTCCCTGTCGTTGCTGTGGTGGTTGCAGTGTTGATCGCAGGGGGTGCGGCGCTCGCCATTTCAGCAAGCGGCGGTGACGCACCTGGGATTGGGGTCTTCGCCATGCTGCCGGTTTTGATTGGCTGTATCTGCCTGCTTGTTCCCGTGATGTTCGTGGTTGGCATGGTCGCCCGCCAGGCAGAGAATGCCATTGTGCTGGAGGGGATGAGCGTGTTGCCCGCCCTCAGCCGCGGCTGGGAGGTGTTCCGTAAAAACCTGGGTCCGATCATTCTTATGGCGATCATCCTGGCCATAATTGGCTTTGCAGTTGGGTTTGTGGTTGCCATTCCGGTTTTTATTGTTTTGGTCCCAGCCATGTTCGCTTTTATGGGCGGCGAAGCCCAAAACTGGACGCCGCTGATCACCGCAAGCGTTATCCTGTGCCTCTATGCTCCCATTGCATTACTGATCCAGGGCATTGCGATTGCATATACTGAATCGGCGTGGACACTTACCTATATGCGACTGACGAAACCGCAGGATGACGCTCCCATAGTGCTTGAGGCGAATGCGTAGGATCTTTGCGATCTTCTTAATCCTAAGCCTGGTTGTGCTTCCGGTGACGTTCGTCGCACCTGAAACCGCGCGCGCACAGACGGATACATATGCTGAAATTGCATCGATTGATGCGCAGGATTTCCCACTAATCTCCGCGCTCGTGGACGTTTACGACGCGAACGGAGAGTTCACAGCTGGCCTTCAGTCCAATGACCTGACAGCCTACGAGGACGGCCAGCCGCGTCCTGTAGATACGCTCACTGAATCTGCGACGCCAGTACAGATTGTGGTTGCCATCAACCCCGGGCCAAGTTTGGCTGTGCGCGATGGGAATGCCGTCCAGCGCTTCACGCACGTGGTTGGAGCATTGAGCCAATGGACGGGCGCACAACCTGGCGATTCCGGCGATGACTTGAGCCTGGTCTCGTTATCTGGTTCGCTCATCACCCACGCAAATTTAAAAGACTGGTTCGTTAGCCTGGATTCGTTCAAGCCGGATTTTCGCAACACAACTCCCAACCTGCAAACACTTTCCATTGCTCTCGATACGGTCACTGCGGCCGTTTCGCAGCCAGGCATGAAACGTGCAATCCTTTTCATCACGCCCCACATGGATGACCCGAATATCGATAGCGCCATTGCGCCGTTAATCCAAACTGCTCTGGATTCAAAAGTACGTGTCTTCGTCTGGTTTGTGGATGGAGAGGAATATTTTGTCACAGCCAGCGCAAATGCGTTCCAATCCCTTGCATTGCAAACAAGCGGAACCTTCTTTGCGTTTTCAGGAAAAGAAGCCTTCCCGGACCTGGAGTTATCCCTTACTCCCCTGCGGCATACCTACATGCTAACCTATACTTCCTCGCTCTCGACAGCGGGTGAGCACTCCCTTGGCATCCAGGTTGAGTCGCCGCAGGGAGCGCTGCTCACGCTGGATAAAAACTTCAGCGTGGATATCCGGCCGCCGAACCCGATCTTCATTTCACCGCCTTTGCAGATCACTCGTCAGCCGCCCGCTGATGATCCATACAATGCGGAGGTGTTGATCCCGGCCCAGCAGGTCATTGAGGTCATCGTCGAATTCCCTGATGGTCACCCACGAGAATTGAAGCAAACCTCTTTGTATGTGGATGGTCAGCTGGTTGCAGAGAATACATCCGAACCGTTTGAAAAGTTCATATGGGATTTGAGCGGTTATGAAAAAAGTGGCCAGCACGAGATCATCGTCAAGGCAGAAGATGTGCTGGGTCTGCAAAAATCCAGCATGGGAATTCCCGTTACGCTGACCGTGACACAGCCGCCTAGGGGCGTACAGGCGTTGCTTGCCCGTTACCGCTCCTATTTGGTCCTGGGAGCCATTGGACTGGCAGGGCTGGCACTGCTGGTTATTCTCTTGAGGGGCAAAGTGGGTGGTGATTTATTCAAAGGGCGCCGCACAACCCGCAAACGCTTTGAAGACCCGCTCACACAACCTGTTGTGGCATTGACGGAGCCACCTGTTTCGGCTACAAAGAAATCAAAGACAGAACCGCGCCGTGTAGGCTGGCTGCCCGTCAGGCCAGACCGTATAGCCGAGGCACCTGCCTATTTGATTCGCCTGACAAATGGTGGCGAGCCTGCCAGCGTTTCACCTATTCCAGTAGCGGAGAAGGATATGACGTTTGGGACAGACCCGGTACAATCCAAGCGCGTGCTGGATGACCTGTCCATTTCACCGCTGCACGCCCGCATCAAGCAGGTTGAAGACGGAGGCTTTATCATTTATGATCATGGTTCGGTTGCGGGCACATGGGTGAATTACGAACCTGTTGCACGCGCGGGCTGTCGCCTGGCGCATGGGGACAGAATCCACTTTGGGCAGTTGTTCTACCGCTTTGATCTGAACCGGCCTCCGGCCGCGTCTGAACCGAAGGTCACCTCAAAGAAATCCACTTCATGATACGCACCCCGCGCGCTCACCTGAATGTTGAGGCTCAAACGCACCCTGGTATGACGGGCAAAAACAATGAAGACCGTTATGCTATAGCTTCGTTTGTGCTCGGTCGAAAGAATAGGACGCCCGTGCTCTTTGCCGTGCTGGCCGACGGCATTGGAGGACACCGCGGCGGTGAAGTGGCCGCGGAACTTGCAGTCAATCATATGATGCAGGAAGTCGCCCAAAGTGATGGGCGGCATACCCGCCAGACCATCGAACGCGCCATCAGTGAAGCCAGCGATGCCATCGCCGCGCATTCTGCTTCGAAAGATGATTTGAAAGGCATGGGATCAACCTGCGCCACCGCGTGGATCATTGGTGACAAGCTTTATACCGCTTATGTGGGGGATTCGCGCATTTATTTAATACGCAGCGGGCGCATCCAACAACTGACAGTTGACCATACCTGGGTGCAGGAGGCGATTGAGAAGGGCGTAATAACGCCTGAGAAGGCACGTGAGCACCCGAATGTGCATGTCATTCGCCGTTATCTTGGTTCGCCAACTCCTCCTGAGCCTGATTTCCGCATGAAATTATCCCGGGATGAAGGCGATCAACACGCTGAAAATAATCAGGGTGTTCAGCTATTGCCTAATGATGTTTTACTCCTATGCAGTGACGGCCTGACAGACCTTGTGTGGGATGATGAGATCCTTGAGATGATCCGCTCGAAACCCAGTTTGAAGGAGACAGCCCACGCACTGATTGAACTTGCGAACGCGCGTGGCGGCCATGATAACACTACAGTTGTTTTGATCTCCGTGCCGTCCAACTTCAAACTGATTGTCAAAAATGACACGGACTGGCTGCCATGGATCATTGGAGGCGCGGCGGGTATGGTATTCGTTCTGGTCACCGCTTCTTTTCTGACCCTCAACCTGCTCAGGCGCAATACAAATGTGACTCTCACCCCGACCATTTCCCCGACGCTGCTCCCTACTCTGACTCCTTTACTCCAGCCAACCGCCACTGCTATGCTGCTGTCTACAGCAACGTCCGTGCTCGATGTACCGTTGCCCGTCGCGCCGACATATACACCCTGGCCGACGAATACGATATTTCCTTAAGGCGAACGTGGCAATCTCAAGTAACCTTTGAACACGAGATTGCTCCCTGAAAGCTCGCAAGGATATGAATGTAATTGGAGGTTCTTATGCCCATTAAACATGCAAATGATGTAGAGGCTAAAAATGTGGCTGCAGGAAAAGACACGACCATTCAGGTCCTCATCTCCGCGCAGGAAGGTCCGAACTTTGCCTTACGCCGCTTCACGATGCAAAAGGGAGGCGGGATGCCGCGTCACACGAACATAGTGGAACACGAACAATACGTCTTACGCGGAGAAGCAACAATCACAATTGGTGAGGAGACTCATCAGGTGAAAGCAGGCGATGTCGTTTTCATCCCCGAAGGCGCGGTGCATTCCTATAAGAATATAGGTGAAGAGCCGTTTGAGTTTTTGTGTATTGTTCCAAACAAGGAAGATAAGATCACGATTTTGGATGAAACCATGTGTTAAGCATATAGAGATTGGCATCTGCCAATCTCTATACATTATAACGACTGTTTCGCCGGGTTTCTCGGCTTACAGGGTCATTTCTGTCTAATAGATGATAAAAATTTACGCGGTCACAGTGGTATCTGGTGTCTCTTCAGCTTCTAATTGATATAGAAAATCGGGGGCAAAATCTGCTCCATTGGGCCAGGCTACAGTGCGCGAATCTGGGTCTACATACGCTTTGGCAAAATAAGTGGGGTCACGTAGAGGTTCGAATATTGGGCCATAAAGTTCTTGGCGCAAATTCACCCGTTTTTCAACACCGTTATCAAAAGTCAGAACGAGCGAGTGAGAACCGACAACTTTTACTTTTGTTACATGGATGATCATTAGTCATACTCATGTTAATCCAGCAGTGCATTCCTATTTTATCCACCAATACCCTTCGGGCACAATGTCTGCACGAATGCGTGGGCTCATTTCTGAATCTGAGAAAACCATATCACAACGGCATTTTCCCTGGTACGCCTGGCTTGCGCGGATACTTTGGGGGCGTCGCCGCGACCTTATCCACAACCACAAGATAACGATCATCTGCCACACCCGGCAAATTGACGGGGATCAACTGTTTCAACTTTCCACCTAGTAACTCCATCGCTTTTTCAGCGGACTGCGCTTCAGCGGGTCCGCTTTCGCCTTTTTGCGTGAGCATCCTCCCGCCGACTTTTACTAATGGAAGAAGATATTCACTCAGCACGTTGAGGTTCGCCACGGCACGCGCAACTGCCCACTCGTATTTTTCGCGGTGCTGTGAGTTTTGCCCCAAATCTTCCGCGCGGGCTTGAAGGATCTCCACGTGTTCGAATTCCAGCACGCTGGCGATGTGCTGGCAGAACATGGCTTTCTTGCCGACCGATTCGACCAGGGTTAATTTTAGGTTTGGATAAAGAATTTTAAGGGGAATACCGGGAAACCCTGCGCCTGTGCCTACATCAATAAGGTGATTCGGCGGCGAGGCCTTCCACGCAAGGACACACGAGAACGAATCAAGGAAGTGTTTTGTATGGATGGATTCGGTATCGCGAATTGCGGTGAGATTAAATTTCTGATTCCAATCAAGCAGTTCTTTTTCATAGGTGGTCAATGCCATTAACTGCCGCCCGGTGAGATGAATGTTAAACAATTCCCGCGCATCCTGAACAAGTTTTTCCATGTAAGAAAATTATAACCTTTCTCTCCTGCTCAAGCCGCTTGATAACATCACCTTCTTTCCTCCTTCTTCCTTCAACAATTTGGGAAAGACCACAAAAACAAAGACCACCCGTTGAGGTGGTCTTTGTTCACTATCAATGGCAGAGAATAAGATTACTTCTTCACTTCTTCAGACTCTTCCACTTTTTCATTCGGCTTGCGAAACCTGCGGAATAATGCGCGTCCACCAAGGAAGGCCAAATATAGTGGGATACCGATCAGGATCAATGCAGGCAGGCTGTACAGCACAAAGCGGATGAGGAATTCTGCGAGGTTCTGGACGAAGAAGATCAAATCCTGGATAGCTTCTTTCGCGGCGCCCTCAAGGCTCCACGGACCGACCTCAATCGGCTGGGTGCCTTCTTCCGCGATCAGGCGGATGCTGATTGCTGAAAGTGCGGCGGATTCTTCATAATACTTGATCTGTCCCTTCAATTGTTCAATCTCGGTTTGAACAGCTTGTACCTGCAAATAGATGGCGAGCACATCCTCAGCCCTCGTGGCCTGGTCCATGATCTCGAGCAGTTTCTCTGCTGCAGCTTCCTTAGCTTTGAGCTGGGATTGCAGGTCCACATAGATATTGGTTACATCCTCAGCCAAGCGGTTTTCATGATCAATTTCCACGGCGCCTTCTTTGATTCTTTCAAGCGCTTCATCCAATCTTTCAGAAGGGACGCGGATGACAATGCTCGCCTCAGTCACTTCCTTGCCCAGGGGTGTAGGAGATTGGTATAAATTGGAAGAAACCACAAACCCGCCAAATTCCTTCGCCAGATCAGTGATCTCCTGCATGCGCGCCCCGGGGTCTTTGACCACAATGGCCAGTTCAGCATTCTCGATGACCAGACGCTCCTGGGCCTGTGCAGCCCTGTTAAAAGCATCCTGGGTTTCGTCGTACGCGGCAGAGTCAGAGGCTGGCGCTTCCGCAGCAGGCAAAAGACCTACTTCAGGCGCACCACCGCCAAAGCCTCCCGGGTCGCTGGAAACAGTACTAAATGTATTGGCGGATCTTGCACCAAACAAGTACATTATGGATGTTCCAAGCAGCAGGAAAATTCCAATTACTGAAAGAATGATAATGATTGGGCGTCTCATGATGTTCTCCTTCTTGAATGTAAAGCAATCTACTTTACAGACGTCTCCCTTTATAGAAAGTTCCGCTGCGTATTGACCCCCTCCTCAACCCTCCCCCAAATTCAACCTCACCCAATTTAGGCGTGGGCGCGTGGAGGTCACCAACCCTCTGCAATTCGCATGGCATGTTTCTCCGGCAAGCCTGAATCGCGGATGCGTTGCTGTACTTCGGGTATGTTGTAGACAGCGCGGCGCGGTTCCCAGGTTTTGGCTTCGCTGTCATAGATGGCATAGGCAGCGCGCGGGTCGCGGTCGCGTGGCTGGCCGACAGAGCCGGGGTTCAGGATCAGTCTCGGTTCCATTGGGATGCGCTCTCCCACTCTAATCTGTTTAAGACTTACACGGTCCGTCTTCTGATCGAGATAGAACATGCATTGAAGATGTGAATGTCCCACAAAGCACCAGGGCGTGGTGAAGTGATCAAAATTTAGACGCGCCGAAAGCGTGTTCAGAATATATTCCCAGACTGAATCGCGCGGGCTTCCATGCACAAGGCTCGCATCTTCACGAACTTTCAGGTTGGATGGGAGCGAGCGCAGAAAGTCCATATTAGATGCGCTCAAGACGCGTTCATGATATTCCAGCGTGCGGCGGGCGTCGCCGTTGAATGCATCAAAAGGGATTCTGCCGATGATGGCTACATCATGATTGCCAAGCAAACAGGTCAGGTTTGGGATGTCGCGAATCTCCTCTATCACCGCGTTCGGGTCAGGGCCGTACCCCACCAGGTCGCCCAGGCACCAGGTTTCATCGACCGTGCCCGCGTCCTTGAGCACCGCTTCCAGCGCGGTGTAATTCGCATGAATGTCAGAGATCACCAGAATACGCATATCACTCCAGCAGGCTTGCAACTCGTTCCATAATTGTTTCAGCCACTTCAATCTTGCTCATGAGCGGTAATGATTCTTTGCGTCCATCTGCAAACAATAGTGTAACGCGGTTCGTTTCGGATGCAAAGCCTGCATCTGAGGCAGAAATGTCATTGGCAACAATCAGCTCAAGCCGCTTGGAATTCAACTTAACGATTGCGTTTTCAAGGAGATCGCGCGATTCAGCCGCAAATCCCACTACGACGCGCGGCCGGTTCCTTCCGTATCCACTGCCTGCCACCGTTTTCAGAATATCTTCCGTAGCTTCAAGTTCGACCTGTGGAATCCCGCCATCTTTCTTGAGCTTGTCCTTCGCCATATTCTTTGGGCGGAAGTCCGCGACTGCCGCGGCCATAATCAGCGCGTCGCTTTCGGCGGATTCGTCTGATACCGCATCAAGCATCTGTTTTGCTGTTTCCACATGAATGACGCGCGCCCCGGTGGGCGGATTTAATGACGTGGGCGTGGTAATCAGTGTGACTTGTGCACCCGCATCCAGCGCGGCTTGCGTAAGGGCATAGCCCTGTTTGCCTGAGGAGCGATTCGTAAGGACGCGCACAGGGTCGAGCGGCTCCTGAGTCCCTCCAGCGGTGATCACAAGCTTTTTACCCGCGAGCGTGCCGGTATGTCCGAGAAGGAGGCGGATGTGACCGATGATCTCAGATGGCTCAAGCATGCGTCCCGTGCCCGAAAGTCCCGAAGCGAGATGTCCTTCTGTCGGGCCGATGATCGTCGCACCGCGCTTGTTCAATGTATCGAGATTCTCCTGCGTTGCGGGATGATCGAACATACCGCCATCCATGGCGGGCGCGATCAGTAGATGACACGTTGAGGCTAACGCAGTGATGGTTAATAAAGTGTCGGCTTGTCCGTAAGCAAGTTTGGCAATTGTGTTTGCGGTGCATGGAGCAATGACGAGTAGATCGGCGGTATGTCCGAGCCCCACATGTAAAACGTGCGCTTCATTGCCCCATAGATCGTTATCCGTATAGGCGCGCCGGCCAGTGACGGATTGAAATGTAAGCGGTGTGATGAACTTCTCCGCCGCGCCAGTGAGGATCACATCCACCTGCGCGTTGGCCTGTGCCAGTTTGGAGGCAAGGTCCGCGGATTTGTACGCCGCAATGGAGCCTGTGACCCCAAGGAGGATACGTTGGTTGGAGAGAATGGACATCTACCTTCATTATACTTCTTACAAAGATGGATAGAACGCTGCCTGATATCTGCGCAGCTTATCCCCATAAGATTCGAATTTTGCTGAGAAAAATTCTCCTCTTCGGATCCATGGAAAAAAGATGTGATCACTTGGCGTAGAAAGACTGCATTGGCAAGCCCCTGCACCGCCCCGAGAAGTGGAACATCCACGCCTGGTACAAAACCAAATCATCAAGGTGGGAACCGCGGCTCCCACCTTGATGATTTGCTAATCATCGATCTCTCCCCGCCACAGGCGCTGCATCTCTGGGCTGGTCGCAAGCAGATCATCCAGCTGGCCCTGGGCTTCGACGCGCCCATCCTTCATCACCACGATCCAATCGGCGCGACGCAGAGCCGGGCGCCGGTGCGATACCACCAGGCAAGACAGACCGCCGCTGGCGGCGCGGTGTTCATCCAGCCGCTTCCACAGCAGCTGCTCCGTCTCCACATCCAGTGCGGAGGACAGATCATCGAACACCAGCAGCTCTGGGTCGCGCACGAACATGCGCGCCGCGGCGGAACGCTGCACCTGCCCGCCCGACAGGCGCACCCCGCGCGGGCCAACCATTGTATCCAGTCCTTTCTCCAACAGGGCCACGTCAGGCTCCAGCACGCTGGAATAGAGCGCTTCGGGCAGGTCGACTTTGTCTTCCGGCAGCCCTAGCAGGATGTTATCCCGCAACGGTTCCGAGAACAGGCGCGGTACCTGGGCCGTGTATGCCGAGCGCGGCGGGCGGAAGAAGCCTGCCGGGTCATTCACCGGCTGTCCATTCCAGCGGATCTCACCGGAATCTGGGTTGAGCAGGCCGCTCAGCATCCGTGCCAGAGTGGAT
>Ga0136635_10000507_pt1 | contig 10918 bp, 10 predicted proteins | sample AntDrymeUQ852106_2_FD_105495 | JGI IMG/M metagenome (GOLD analysis project Ga0136635, IMG submission 105495) | Polar desert sand microbial communities from Dry Valleys, Antarctica - metaG UQ85 (21.06) | ecosystem: Environmental > Terrestrial > Soil > Desert | place: Antarctica: Dry Valley... | reverse complement strand
AGTCTTGACAAGAAAAGTTTTCTATGTCTTCATTTCTCAGCCAGCCTTCTTCTTCTCGATTGGCTACCTTGAGCAACAGATTCGCAGTTTCTTTGTCGGCTTGTTTCCATTTCCCATCTGCCAATAAATCCCGCAACCGCGTATAGTCTACTTTCGGCTCAGTTGTATTTGAGTTTTTTGTCAGAAGTTTAGGAGTTAGATTCTCTGGAATACCTTCTAAGCGAATTGCAGAGCAGCCAAATTGGTAAGCAAACTCAACAGAGTGTCCGGCTCCTAGTGCATCGTAAAAAGCTACAGCAAATGCAATTGCGGCTCGATCGCCAATTTCCTGACTCATGCCAATCACATAGTTAACATGTCGAGCGATCGCTTTAGCTTGAATCTCTGAGTAGCAGGCATTAAGAACTACACATTCCACCTGCTGAGTGAACAACTCGAACAGTCTCGCTAATCCTTCTGCATCGACAAACTTGACTTGTCCTTTTTCATCCTCAAATGCCAATCCTCCATCCCCTGCTCCATGTCCAGAAAAATGGACAATCTGCGGTTCGACATCCAACATAGCTCGTCGAAAGTCTTTCGGACGCACTGCCCACATTGACTTTATGACAAATTGATCGCGTTTCTGCGCCCGCTGCAACCCTAACTCAATCTCACGCACCTCCTCATCCAAACGTAGTCGTGACGTACCTTTGGGATTCGCTGCCAGAATTAAGATTTTCTTAACCAAAGTGTTGCTGTTCATTCAAAAGTTTGGGACAGGAATGATTGCACGCTCATGTAGCTTTTTCAACCAGCAATCTACTAGATCCGGAATGAGGGCAAAAAATTTTACTCTTCTAGGTATGATGACACTTAAGGGTAGAGTGAGCAATAGCTGTTAGACTAATTGCAAGACATCCTGAAAGTCTAAAATATGTTGTGCCGTAATTTGCGGCTGTTCTAAGTGAGGGACATGACCACAATCTGAAATCCAGATTAGTTTACTATGTGGAATTACCTTGTTAAATCTCTCGGCATCCACAGTTCCCAAAATTTTGTCAGAATCCCCCCATAAAATCAGCGTAGGTTGCTTAATTTGTGATAATTTATTTTTAAAACTACTGTAACCACCACTTTTAGTAAAAGCAATCAAAGCTAAATGCCAACTAGGCATTTCCAGATGTAACGCTGCACAAATTTGAGCATCACTTGAAGCAAGGCTTTTGTTTTTGTAAGCAGCGCGAGAAATGCTTTGGCGTATCTTCGGGTTACGCAAGAACTGAGTCGCAAAATAATCTAACGGCGAAAACATAAACTTGCTTAACGGTGAACTACCCGTTAAACCAGCACTGTCAATTAAAACTAGCTTTTGCACCGCTTCTGGGTAAGTCAGAGTGAAATCAATCGCTGCTGCACCCCCCATCGAAGCACCCACCAAAATGACAGGTTGATTAATCAGGGTTTTCCAGAAAGAATAAAGATGACTTTTGATAGCAGTCGGACTAAACTGTATTCCAGAAACTCTATCTGTAAACCCAAAACCCAACAAATCTACTGCCCAAGTATCATTATTTTCTGCTAATAATGGCAAAAGGCGACGAAATTCTAACAAAGAACTGTCAAAGCCGTGAATTAATAAAATTGGCGTTGAACCACTTCCCTTATGTACATAAGTTGTGGTAATTGGTTGTGCACTCAGGGGAGTACTTATCGCTATCTGCTCAATACTTTGAGCGAGTGCGATCGCATCAGCTTCTCTTAATTGCCCAACTGCGGTAGGAAGAAAACTAGCAAACATAAATTTTAGCTTACCTTGTACAAGTAAACATAGCAATTCTATCCCTAAAACAAAAAAACTATATCGTCAAAATATTTTATCGCAATCCTGAATAAAAGCGTTAAATTAGCTACCTCTATTTCTCTCTTCCTCTGCGTTCTCTGCGATAGGAGTGCGGTTCGTGTAAAAAAAATTATCACAACTCATCTAATATTACTCTATATGAATCAATGGATACTCAGCCCTAACGAAGCCAAGCAATTAATATCCCAATACGCAACAATTCTTGATACTCGCAACAAATTAGCATGGTTTATTGGACATATACCAGGCGCTATTCACGTCACCTGGCAAGAATTTTCGCAACCCGAAAAACCTTACCGAGGCAACCTCCTAAAAGACGAAAAACTACTCGAACAAAAACTGCGTAAAATAGGCATTTCCAACTCCAAACCTGTAATTGTAATTGGCAATCCCGCTCATAACTTTGGTGAAGAAGGGCGCATTGTTTGGATGTTACGCACCTTGGGACATAACAGCGCAGCTTTCGTTGATGGCGGATATAATGCACTTGTAAAAGCAGGTCTTCAAACTACTTTTGGAGGAAATAAACCTCAACCAATCGGAGATTTTGTTGTCAACCGCAGCCCATTATGGGAAATTCAACGTGATGAACTTAAGGCAAATCTTGCTGAAAATAAGTTGATTATTATTGATACTCGTGAAAAGCGAGAATATAATGGGGCAACTCCTTACGGTGAAAAGCGCGGAGGACATATCCCTGGTGCAGTGCATTTCTATTTCAAAGATTTAATAGATAACAAGGAAAACTTGCTTCCAAGTGAAGAAATTATCACAAAACTAGCAAGATTAGGAATTCAGCCTGATACTCCCATTGCTAGTTATTGTACAGGTGGTATTCGTTCAGCTTTTTTTGTCAGCGTTCTTGCTAATTTAGGCTTTACTAATGTGAAAAACTATGCTGGTTCAATGTGGGAATGGTCAGCCGAAGGTGCAAATAGCTATCCACTTAAGTCAAACTCGTAGTCAGGGCTAAAGCGCTCTTCGCGCTTACTACACCCAAACGAACTGAGCGAATTATAAGATGCTGACGTAACAACGTCGTACAATTGATAACGCCCATCCCTTGACTTAGGAGTTGATGCCATGCCGATGGCGGTTGGAGTAATTGAAACTTTAGGTTTTCCATCTGTGTTAGCAGCAGCAGATGCAATGGTGAAATCTGCCGGAGTCACGGTTGTATACTACGGTCTAGCGGAAAGCGCTCGCTTCGTAGTCGCAGTCAGGGGACATGTGGCTGAGGTGAAAACAGCAGTTGCAGCCGGAATCACCGCAGGAGAGGAAGCTTACGGTGGTCAGGTAATCACCCACTACATCGTTCCCAACCCTCCGGAGAATGTGGAAAGTATTTTGCCCATCCACTTCACCGAAAAATCAGAACCATTTCGTGTGTTCTAACCAAGTTCGCTATCAAAATCTGTAGCGAACATTCGTACAATCATTAAGTAGCGCCACATACCTTTACTTATACAGGAGATCAATTATGTCATCAGCACAGGCAGTTGGAGCATTGGAAACTAAAGGTTTTCCCGCTGTGCTAGCCGCAGCAGATGCAATGGTGAAAGCCGGTCGAGTCACCCTCGTTGGTTATATCAGAGTGGGTAGCGCTCGTTTTACAGTCAATATTCGCGGAGATGTTTCGGAAGTAAAAGCCGCTATGGCTGCTGGTATTGATGCGGTAGAAAATGTTCATGGTGGTACTCTCGAATCTTGGGTGATTATTGCTCGTCCCCATGAAAACGTTGAAGCTGTTTTGCCTATCGGTTATACAGAGCAAGTTCAAGAGTATCGCGAATCTGTTGAAAATCCGATTGTTGGTGCTAACAGGAGATTGAATTAAAGTTATTTGTTAATTGTTAATTATTAGTTGGAGCGTTATTTTACTAATACCAATTCTTTGTGATGTTGCGCTTAATCTCCCTGCTGAAAGCGCACGCTGCGCGAACAGGCACCGAAGCCTGGGACTATACAAACAGAGCTTACCTGCGTGGGCTACATTAGACGCATCTTGATACAGAAATGGTATAAGCAATTACCAATTACCAATGACCAATGACGAATAACTAATATATGTCTCGCGTCTCGATTATCATCCCCACTTTGAATGAGGCAAAGTGTCTGGGACGCACCTTGCGTCATCTCAGTCTACTGGAACCCCCAGCTTGGGAGGTGCTGGTTGTGGATGGCGGTAGTTCTGACGAAACGATCGCCATCGCCCAAACAGCAGGTGTACAAGTAATTTCTGCCAAACAATGCGGACGCGCTGCCCAATCAAATCAAGGTGCAGAAGTCGCAACCGGGGAAATTCTCTGCTTTCTGCACGCAGACACTTTGGTAAGCGACGACTTGGTAACACTTATTGAGCTGACACTAGCAGACAAAACTGTTGTTGCTGGCGGTTTTATTTCCCTGATGACAGGTGAAAAAACAACGCGCTGGGCAGTTTCACTGCACAACTGGCTGAAAACTTATTATGCACCGTTGCTTTTTCGCCCACATTTGTTTTTTCAAGGACTGCGCTTATTGTTTGGCGATCAAGTAATTTTCGCACGTCGCGCTGATTTCTGGGAATGTGGCGGTTTTGACAGCAACCTCCCAATTATGGAAGAAGCCGACTTGTGCATAAAAATAGTACGACGGGGAAAAATTCGCCTCGTAAATCGTATCGTCCAAAGTAGCGATCGCCGTGTCGCAAAATGGGGCTTCTTCAAAGCCACCGCAATATATCTTTACATCGGCTTTCTTTGGGGTGTTGGTGTGTCCCCACAATACCTGAAGCAATTTTATAAAGACATTCGCTGAAAATATTTAGCGCCTCGTGTCCTGATTGTAGTCAGCGCAGAGAGCGCGAAAATATCAAAATATAAACAGAAATTGTTGCAAGGAGAACCTTTATTAACTCAAAATACTAAGCCAGTAGTCAGCCATCTGACCACGCCCTTCTAAGCTTGCACTCAGCAAATCTTTGCAGGGTAAGCTTGTATTTTTGTTCTCGTCTAGAAATTTTCTAAGCGCTTGCCCCTCGTTTTCAAGTACCGCATCGAAGTAATAATCAGTTATTAGATAATAGTATGGCAGCATCCATTCTAATTCTTTGTCTAGCTTGTTTGTGGATGCAAGGGCTTCAAGCTGTTCTAGTACACACCACCCATCCAATTCATAAATTCCAGTCAGGAATGATGGCTCTGCAAAATCAAACCACCACAGGAACAATGCTCGTTTAAGTGCTTCGATATCACCCTGGACAGCAAGATCCACATATTTGTTATAAATACGACGGTAGTTGTCGAATATACCGCTACTTTCTAACTCAGCCTGCTTCTGTTCAATTAGTCCTTCGATACCGCGCACTTTGTCAAGTATATGAAACTCCTCTTCAGCAAGTTCATTCAAATGCATTTGCATTTTCCTAATAATTCACAGCCGTCGTCAAAATATTCCACACCCGACGTAGAAATACGCTCAATTCATTGCTATGCTACCTCTAGACCATTGAGTAAACAGAATAATGTTAAAAGTCTTCGCGATCGCGTGGTGGCACATTTAAGGTCACAAAATGTGCTCCTAGGAAACTCCAGAAACTTATGTAGTTCAAACAGCGTCTAAATTGACGTAAACCATATTTGCACTTATAAAGCTGCAATTATAGTCAGCTTTGCCCAACCCCCCCTTCTTCAAAGCTGTATGCTTATATAGTTTTGATAAATCGCTTTTCTCTCTATAAAACATACAACTTTACAAAACTTAAAAATTCTCCCCAAGTGAGGAAAATAGCTAGAAGACATTGATTTCCGGCAATAATATACAAAAAGCAAAAATAGCAATCCGGAAATTACTGCATAACTTGAGTGATTCCAGACCTAATTAATAGAGGAAGTCGAAACAACGGCTTCGAGTGAATAATTACGCTCGATGTCCACCAAAGACATCATTCAATCAGGGGCAACTGCCAGTTAAAAATTTGAGTGGAATAAATGGGGGTTGTGATGCAAACTTTAAAACAGGGTTTCGAGGAGCGCAATCTCGCTATGGCTTCAGAAGCAGAAAAACTGACGCGATATTGGTATCAACGTCTGGCAGCAGAGTGTCCAGAACAAAGCGAAGCAAATAGAGAAAGTATTATTTTTTGGCTAGTGGGAAGTGACTCAAAACGGTTTGACTTGCTTAATCCGAAAGAGTTAGACATTGCCAAACAAGCGATGGAATATCGCTATCGGATTTTAATACAGCGCTACTTAGGAATAGCGCGAGAGCGTGCTTACCGCAATTTAATCACTCGGCTAGGGAGTTTAGTGACATTACGGAATAGAATCCAAGTTTGGATTTCTCTGAGTCGCGATCGCCAACGCAGCGTCGTGGACGTATTGCAAGAAGTACTCCAAGAATTACTGCAAAGCGATAACTACATGCAACAGCAAATGGCTTGCATCGCCGAGTTTACAACCGATGCCAGACTCCATAACTCTTTGCTGTTTGCCAGCATGGAAGAATATTGCTTGCGACCAGTACGCAATCAGCCGTTACTAGTCTACCGTTTCGTCAATTATTTGCGACGGACTCAGCGTGGTGGTTTAACCCAAGTGCCTGGTAGTGATTTAATTAGACTAGTTTCCGAAGAAATTCTCACAGACGACAACGACAACCGCGTTAACTTAGCCGATAATCAGGCGATCGCCGAATATCTTGAAGCACAACAACTAGAAGAACAGCAAGTACTGCGTCACGCAGTCAAGCAAGAATTTGAAACTTATCTCCAAGAAAATTTAGGGCAAGACGCAGTGCAGTGGTTGCGACTGTATCTGCAAGGCAAATCCCAAGACGAAATCGCCAAGAAACTGAGTAAGCCAATTAAGGAAGTTTACCGACTGCGGGAGAAAATTACCTACCATGCCGTGCGTGTCTTTGCCGTCAAAGGCAAACCGGAACTAGTAGATAACTGGCTAGAAATTTCCCTAGACGAACACAATTTGGGATTAACACCGCAGCAATGGCAGCAATTACATGAAAAATTGACTTATATCCAGCGGCAGTTGTTGGAACTGCGAAAAGCAGGCAAATCCATCGAAGAAATTGCTAAACAATTAAAACTCAAAACCCATCAGGTAATGGGTGAATGGAGTAAAGTCTATCTCGCGGCTCAAAATTTAAGAACTGAGGAGTAACCAAATATTCGCGCTTTGAGGACACCTCCCGTCCCACCCGAAAAGCACCTCTAGATGACTATTAATTTTGGACGTTGGATTTGGGATTCACCCCAATCCACAATTCCAAATAAATTTTCACAAATATGTAGTTAATTTAACTTTTATCAACCGAAAAACTAGGTTTATTTACTACCAAATAACTTAGAGGCAGAATACGATATAAGGAAACATCAAGCAATCAAACCTATGTTGTCTTCACAGGGCAAACCAAGTGATACCGAAACAATTGGTAATCAACTGCTAACCGCTACTCCAGGGGAGTCGCTACGCGAACGCCAGCAAACATTTGATCTGATAGAGCGTATCTTGTCCTTTGAAGCTTGCTTATATCATCAAATTTTGCCCTATACCATAGAAGATAACAAACTGTTACTGGGCATGGTCAATCTAGAAGATACTGCGGCGCTAGATTACGTTGGTAACATTGTGTCTTATATTAATTGCACAATGGTGACAGTAGCTCTCGCCGCCGATACCCACCGCAACATACTCTCAGCCTACCTCAATTACAAAAATACATCCCAACCAGTAGCTAATGTTGCCCAAGAACATAACGCAGCTACCATTGCCGACGAGCAAGCACAGCCAGAGACATCTATTTTAGCTAAGACGAAAAAAAGCGAAAACTCTTTTCAACAATCAGATTCTCCCCCTTGGACAAACGCTGAGAACTTGTCTAAAGCTACCATCCTCTTTACGAGCGCAGACAAAAAAACACAGGAAAGTACTTCCGAAGAGCGCTCTGCAGAGAGTTTACCTGTATTACTCATACCAGTTCCTGATTTATTACTGCCTGTTGAACAGCTAGCAACACTGCAACCCAAGAAATTACTCGCAGAATTACTAGGTCGAGTTCTAGCCGGGGGAATTGGTCGTTTGTATTTGGAAAGACAACCATACGAAGGTAGAATACTCTGGAGTGATAATGGAGTCTTGCAATCCGTCTTAGAAAAACTCCCCCTCTCCGTTTTCCAGGGAGTACTAAATGAATTGAAGCGACTAACAAACCTGCCTGTAACTACATTTGCAGAAGCAAAACAGGTAGAGAAAGAATGTTTATATCAAGAAAACCGTTTGTTATTACGCTTGCGAGTGATGCCGGGAATGTACGGCGAAGAAGCCACACTACAAGTACTGCGGGGAGCTGCCTTAAAATTCCATCAACAACAACAGTTGACACGTCTCAGCCGCGATGCTATAGGAATTTCCCAACAACTTAGTTACAAATTGCACGAACTCCAACAACGGTTAGTCGTGAATCGCAACAGCAACCCCGGACAATTGAAAGCTTTTACGGCACTGAATAAACTGTTGGATGATTTAGACAATCAAATCAAAATACTCACAGATGGTTGACCACCGATAAACAACAAATAAAAATCTGTCAGTAAAACCGCTGATTTCGCTGTGATAGTTATTGTGTTGTAATGGAAACCTAGACCGATCGCCTGAACAGGTTGCGGTTGAATATCAAGAAAATTTTGATACCGTATTCCCCTAAAGATTACGGTTTTTAAAACGTATAGTAACAAATCTAATTTTCGGCTCTTAAATCCATATTTTGCAGATATTTCATGCAGACTGAGGTTTTTAGTAAAACTTTCCCCCTAATGAGTACAGCCAATCCACAAACTTTGGAATGGTTGCTCAATGTTGCAATTGACCACGAATACCCAGCAGGACGAGCCGTTTTGATGGAAGATGCTTGGGGGAACGCGGTTTACTTCGTGGTTTCCGGTTGGGTCAAAGTGCGACGCACGCGCAGCGAAGATTCTGTTGCTTTGGCAATTTTAGGACAGGGTGATTTTTTTGGCGAAATGGCAATTTTGGATGAGTCTCCCCGCTCAACTGATGTAATTGCTCTTTCGCCAGTAAAATTACTGAGTATCTCCAGAGAGCGCTTTATTCAAATATTGTTTAAAGACCCGCAGTTGCATCATAGAATGCTGCAATTGATGGTGCGACGATTGCGGCAAGTTAATATACGCTCTTCAATGCGGTCTTCACCACCAGCAGTTAAACTCGCTCAAACTCTAGTTAGCTTGGGCGAAAGTTACGGTCAAGAATCAGAAAAAGGAAAGGAAATTTTTAACATTCCTTACAAAGATTTAGCAGAAGTTACAGAAATTGGTGTCGAAGAAACCACCAAAATTATGTCCAAGCTTGATGAAAAAGGTTGGATCAAAATTGACAACGTTCATCAGGTAGTTTATCTAGTTAACTTCAAACAATTGATGAATTTGGCTGGCAAAGTTTAATACGACGACGTTATGGCGAGAGCTATCCCCAAAATTTCCCACGACTCAATAGCATTTACAAATATTCAGTAGCAATATAATCTTTAATAGTCATTATCAGCCACACAAATCCCTTTACATTTAATACCATTTGTAGCAGTGCGCTGACAGTGAGAACATAAAACTTTTTCGCTTTGTGTTTCTTTATTTGTAGTGTTTTCCTGTGGTTTTTCGGTTTGGAGTTTATTCATAAATAACTTAATCTTACTGATATGGCGTGCTTGTCGTTACCCGCAATATTTCAGGGGAAATACTATTTACTAAAATCATCAATTTGGTAAAAATTATACTTAAATGCTAGTTAAGCGATAGCTGCGCTCTCGAACGCGAAGGAGCGTCTCCGTGATATATAAGGGAAGCGTCCCGAACGCAAGTGCGTCTTTGTGATATATAAGGGAAGGCATCGCTCATTATTAAAGTTAAACGGTATTAGATAGATGCGCTAGTAGGGTGTGTTAGGACGGATGTCCGTAACGCACCATCTTAGAACTAGATTGCGGTGCGTTCACGAAGTAACGCACCCTACGTTATAGGTGCTTTAAGAGCGGAAACTGAGTAGTTATGAGTTCTGAACTGTGAATTATGAGTTATAAGTTAAATTTAACTCTAAATTCCTCGCTCCTACCTTTTAACTTTTAACTACAGATGAGTCACGCAACAGCACCTCGCACCGACACCCGCATCCAAGAAGCCGTGCCGACAATTCATTATCAGGTGGCAATGCCTCAACCAGAAACACATTTGTTTGAGGTGACTTTGCATTTAGCAGATTACCCATTGCCAATTCTGGATTTAAAACTACCTGTGTGGACTCCAGGTTCTTACTTGGTGCGGGAATACGCCAAACAGTTACAAGATTTTGCCGCTTTTTCAGACGCGGAGTCTTTACCTTGGCGGAAAATCAGTAAAAATCACTGGCAAGTAGAAACTATTGGTGTTTCAAAAGTAACCGTGAGTTACCGAATTTTTGCGAATGAACTATCAGTGCGGACAAATCACTTAGATGCAACTCACGGCTATTTTAACGGTGCAGCGTTGTTTTTTAGAATCCCAGGTTGGGAAAAGCAACCAATTCGCGTTTCTATCGTACCACCACACCCAGAATGGCAGGTAACAACGGCATTACCAGCAGATGAACAAACCAATAGTTTTTTAGCTGCCGATTTTGACACGCTTGTAGATAACCCCTTTGAAATTGGTTGCCATCAGTTATATCACTTTGAGGTATTGGGAAAACTCCATGAATTGGCAATTTGGGGACAAGGTAATTTGCAAGTGCAACGGATGATTTCTGATATTACGAAAATTATCCAAGTTGAAGCGCAAATGTTTGGCGGTTTGCCTTATGAAAGATATCTGTTTATACTACATTTATTTTCTCAAGCTTACGGTGGTTTGGAGCATAAAAACTGTTGCTCGTTAGTTTATCAACGCTTTGGATTTCGCGCTCAAGATAAATACGATCGCTTTATGCAATTGGTAGCACACGAGTTCTTTCATTTGTGGAATGTCAAGCGCATTCGTCCCAAAGCACTGGAAGTATTCGACTATGACGCAGAAAATTATACCCCCTCTCT
>Ga0136635_10000504_pt1 | contig 10935 bp, 11 predicted proteins | sample AntDrymeUQ852106_2_FD_105495 | JGI IMG/M metagenome (GOLD analysis project Ga0136635, IMG submission 105495) | Polar desert sand microbial communities from Dry Valleys, Antarctica - metaG UQ85 (21.06) | ecosystem: Environmental > Terrestrial > Soil > Desert | place: Antarctica: Dry Valley... | reverse complement strand
TTTCTCAGCCCTTCCCTGAATACCCAAAACCTTCTGCTTAGAAAACAGCCTTATTTGTACCAAGAAAACCGCATTCCCATGCCTTTCCAAAACCATATTGAGAATTGCTGTACCATACCTTCTTTGCTTGACAGTCACTCAAATCGGCATATAATTCAAGCCATACATTATGATGCGATGACCGGGACGAGTAAGTAGTACATACCTGACAGGGAGAAAAGGCCATAGACTGAGAGCCTTTCAAGGAAAGTCTGCTGAAAACCACCCGCGAGCGTGAAACTGAAAGCTATCAGCGAGTAAGTAGAACGGTTGGCTCCGTTAGAGGCCCAAAGAGATACTTTCGTTAGAAAGTAATTCGGGTGGAACCGCGTGAATCAAATTCTCGCCCCGTGTTCGGGCGAGAATTTTTTGTTTAAGGAGGTCGCTATGACTAAAGATGACACAACTGTCACTTGTCGGCGACCCGGAGGTTGTTAGCCGCTTCTCCGGGTTCGCGAGATATAACTCGAAGCGGCAACAAACCTACTATCTGGAAAGGAAGCAAGAATGTCAGGACAAGTTCAGGAAAAATATGAAGAGTCCCAACTCTATAAAATCCGTCATTCCGCTGCGCATGTTATGGCGCAGGCGGTAGTGGAGATGTTTCCCGAGGCAAAGTACACGATCGGTCCGCCCATCGAGAATGGCTTCTACTATGATTTTGACCTGTCGCGCAATCTAACGCCTGAAGACCTTCAGCAGATTGAAAAACGTATTAGGCAGATCATCCAGGGCAAGCATGAGTTCAAGAAAAAGGTCATCTCTGCTGATGAAGCGCGTCAAGTTTTCAAAGATCAGCCTTACAAGCTGGAGTTAATCGATGGTCTCGAAAAAGGCGGACTCGACGAATACGGGAATCCACTCAAGGAGAGACCTGAAATCTCGATCTACCAGCACGATTCATTCGTGGATCTTTGCCGCGGCCCGCATGTGGAAAATACCAGGCAAATCAAGCCGGATGCCGTTAAATTGATGTCTGTCGCGGGCGCGTACTGGCGCGGCGACGAGAACAACAAGATGTTGCAACGCATTTATGGCACGGCCTGGGAGAACGCGCAACAACTCAAGGATCATCTTTGGCAGTTGGAAGAGGCCAAGAAGCGCGACCATCGCAAACTCGGCAAGGAATTGGAGATCTTCATCTTCGATGATGAAGTAGGCCCAGGCTTGCCCTTGTGGCTGCCGAACGGCGGCGTGATGATCGAAGAGCTCGAAAAACTCGCCAAAGAAATGGAAGAAAAAGCTGGTTATCTGCGAGTCCGCACGCCTCACTTGTCCAAGGAAGATTTGTTCCTGCACTCGGGTCATCTCCCCTACTACGCGGAAAGCATGTACCCGCCTATGGAACTCGAAGGCGTAAAGTATTATGTCAAGCCGATGAACTGCCCGATGCACCATAAAATCTTCGGTTCAAAGGGTCGTTCCTATCGTGATCTACCTATCCGCCTTGCCGAATATGGCACGTGCTATCGCTATGAGAAATCAGGCGAACTCTTTGGCTTGATGCGCGTCCGCTCGATGCAAATGAATGATGCTCATATTTACGTCTCGGAAGATCAGTTCGAACAGGAATTCCTTGCTGTCGTAGACCTTTACCTTAAGTATTTCGAGCTATTCGGCATTGAGAAATATATGATGCGTTTGTCTCTGCATAGCAAAGCTGGCCTTGGCAAAAAATATGTGGATAATGAGCGCCTATGGCTCAAAACGGAAGAGATGATCCGCCACGCCATGATCAATGGCAATGTACCTTTCGTTGAGGTTGAGGATGAAGCCGCGTTCTATGGACCCAAGATCGATGTGCAGGTTTGGAGCGTCATCGGAAAAGAATTCTCACTAATGACGAATCAAGTGGACTTTGCCCAGCCTGCCCGCTTCGAGCTGAAGTACACGAACAAGGAAGGCAATGAAGAAGTGCCACTCTGTATCCATCGCGCACCGTTATCCACGCACGAACGCATGATCGGGTTCCTGATTGAGCATTACGCGGGGAACTTCCCTGTGTGGCTCTCGCCTGAACAGGTACGCGTCATTCCGATCACGGACAGTCAAAACGAGTATGCAGATGGCATCATCAAACAATTGCGCGATCACGGTATCCGTTCCCATGCCGATGTGAGCGCACAGCGTATGAACGCGAAGATCAGACAGGCCCAATTGATGAAAGTTCCCTATATGCTTGTGGTTGGCGATAACGAAATGAGAGCTGAACAAGTCTCACTCCGTGTACGGGATGGGTCACAGCAAAATAATATTTCTTTGGGTGAGTTCATGGCACGAGCTAAGGATAGGATTGCCAAAAGAGCGGCAGAGCTGTAAATGAAATGTCACACCTGCACTTGCACCTGGCGCGAGTGCAGGTGTGACATGGTGCGTTTTGTTGACGATTCATGTGCCTTCATGGTATCATCTGTCCGCTAAAAAGCTAGCCAAGAGCTGGTCAACTATTTTGAGGTAGGAGAAACTTATCAGCGCTACAGAATTTCGAGTAAATGAGGGCATCCGCGTCGCGGAAGTCCGACTGATTGGGCCAGATGGCGGTAACGTCGGTGTTGTTCCTATAAGACAGGCCCTGCAGATTGCACGCGACGCCGATTTGGATCTTGTGGAGGTTTCGCCAAACGCCACTCCGCCTGTGTGCCGTGTGATTGATTATGGCAAGTTTGTTTATGAGCGTGCCAAGAAAGAGCGCGAAGCCAAGAGGGCACAGACCAAGATCGAGGTCAAGGAGATCCGGCTGCGACCAAAGACAAATGAAGCGCACCGCGGTTTCAAAGTGGATGATGCCCGCCGCTGGTTATTGCAGGGACATAAAGTCCGTGTGACGATTAAATTCCGCGGCCGCGAAATGGATTACCCGGAGATCGCACTGGAAGATCTGAAAGAGATTGCTGAGTCGCTTGCAGATTTAAGCGTCGTTGAACAGGCCCCGCAAATGGAAGGCCGCACAATGCTTGTAGTACTCTCTCCAAGCAAAGCTAGCGCGAAAAAGAAGGAAAAGAGCGAACAGCCCAAGGCTGAGAAAGAAGCAGAAGCCTAGCGGTGCCGAGGTCCGTCCTGAACATAATCGAAGGGATGGCATCTGGAGCAGTAGATCCCAAAGCTGTTGAACATCCGCGGGCCACTACGTCGGTTAGTCCCGCGGTTTTACTGCTCAATACCTAAATTACTAAGCCCCATGATAATGTCAAACAAAGATATAAAGTCATGGTTTGGAATAAACGCAGTAGTGCGTATTTTGTCTGAAAGGAGCAAGTAAGAATGCCTCGCAAAGCAAAAGCTGGCAAAATCAAGCTTAAGACCCATAAGGCAACGTCCAAGCGTTTTCGCCTGACTGGTTCCGGCAAGCTCATGCGCACAAAAGGTGGCAAGAGCCATTTACGTCGACGCACCTCCAAGCGCACGAAGGCGCAGTTGTCTGAGATGCACGAAGTGAAGGCCTCCAAGATCATTAAGCGTGTAAAGCGCCTTGCGCCCAATATGGAATAAGTAGGATTTTCCAAATATCGTATCCGTTTTTATTTGCGGCTTTCGGGTGTATACAACTGGTGCGCTGACACAGCGGCCGACGCCCGCGAGACCGCGGGAGAGTAACAATGCGTGTTAAAGGAGGCCCGCAAGGGCATCAACGTCACAAGAGAATTCTAAAGATCACAAAAGGACAGCGTGGTTCAAAACATCGTCTGTTCAAGCGTGCCAATGAGGCCATGCTTAAGAGCTTATGGTACGCGACCCGTGATCGCCGCGTGCGCAAGCGTGATCTGCGCAAATTATGGATCGCCCGCATCAACGCCGCGGCCCGTTTGAACGGAACCACCTACAGTAAGCTGGTGGCTGCGCTGAAAAAGGCGAACATCGAACTCAATCGCAAGATGTTGTCTGATATGGCAATTCGTGAGCCTCAGACATTCGCAGCGATAATTGCGAAAACGAAGTAATTCTGGTAGGTCACGCTTGAAGCGTGACCTACAACTTTAACGGGGTAAAATATTTGCATGAATACCGTTCTCATCGAGCGCGTTTTCCAGACCGGTCAGACGATTCAGATTGTTCAAGGCGACATCACCACTGAAGATGTAGACGCTATCGTCAATGCAGCGAACGAACATCTTCAACATGGCGGAGGTGTCGCACGGACGATCTCCAAAAAAGGCGGTTCAACCATCCAAAAGGAATCGGAGGAATGGATTCGTCAGCATGGACTCGTCTCTCATTCGCATCCCGCCTGGACGTCCGGTGGGCGCCTGCCTGCGAAATATGTGATCCACGCAGTAGGGCCTATCTGGGGTGACACCCAAAGAGCGGGTACAAGTGGCGATGAGGATGCCGAATTAGCGGACGCAGTGCGCGGCTCACTGCAAGTTGCTGATGAATTGAAGTGTTCTTCCATTGCACTGCCTGCTATTTCAACTGGCATTTACGGTTTTCCGAAAGACCGCGCCGCAAGGATCATTTTTTCTTCTATTGAGAAATATTTTGTTGAGAACTCATTATCAGCACTAAAAAATGTCAAGCTTGTCTTATTTGATCAACCCAGTGTGGATGTATTTATAAAAACCTGGCAGGATCAGTGGGGACAATGATCACCTCCAGCCAGAATCCAAAACTGAAACTTGTCCGTGCCTTGCTTGGACGCGCAAAAGAACGTCGTGAAGCAGGCGCGTTTGTGGTTGAGGGTGTGCGCTTGGTGGAAGAAGCAGTCAGAGCCAATTGGCAGTTTCAATTTGTATTATTCAGCGATAGTTTGGGTGAGCGTGGAAAAGAGTTGGTCAATATATTAAGTGCAAAACTGATTGAAGTGGAGGAAACATCTGGTGATCTTCTCCAAAATGTAAGCGAAACAGAAAACCCCCAGGGTATTCTTGCCGTTCTTCAACTTTCCTACCTCCCAATTCCTGATTTGCCAACCTTCATTCTTATCCCGGATCAAATCCGCGATCCGGGCAATCTTGGCACATTACTCCGCACGGCTGCCGCGGCAGGAGTTCAGGCAGCTTTATTGCCTCCCGAAACGGCAGATGCTTTCGCGCCGAAAGTGCTCCGCTCTGGAATGGGCGCGCATTTTCAATTGCCAATCCATTCCATGACATGGGATGAAATTCGTGAGCAAATAAAAGATACGCAAATTTATCTAGCCGATATGAATGGAGGCTCTTGCTGGGAAACAGACTTACGCGAGCCATTGGCTTTGGTTATCGGCGGTGAAGCGGAAGGCGCAAGTGAAGAGGCGCGGAACCTGGCAACTCGGAGAATCTCGATCCCGATGCCAGGAAAGGTTGAGTCGCTCAATGCAGCTGTGGCAGGATCAGTATTGATGTTTGAGGTGATAAGGCAAAGGAGTTTAAACACAACGGGCACAAAGGGATACTAAGGAAATTCTTTGTGAAACTTCGTGTCCTTCGTGTTTAATAAGAACTATGAAAATCCGTTCCATTACCTACTTTTGCAATCCTCAATGGCCTCTGAAAGATAAAGTCCTACAAAAGGCAGGAACATTTCTAAAAGAAGCCAAGTCCGTATACGAAGCCGCAGGATATGAAGTGCAGACCACACGATTGGCGACGATCCCATTTCCCCAGTTGCTCGGTGAAAAGAACATCAACGATTTGCCGAAACTTGTAACCCAATTTGCGGAAATTGCTCAACAACACAATATTGAATATGTATCACTCGGGCCCGCTCTACCAGAAATACCACGAAGTTATGAAGTGATCCCTGAAGGGATTTTTATATCCAAAAACATTTTCTTCGGCGGCCTGATGGCAGATACAACGCGCGGGCTCAACCTATCCGCCGTGCGAGCCTGTGCGGAGATTATTGTCAAAGCTGCGATGATCGAGCCGAATGGATTCGCCAATTTGCAATTCGCCGCGCTGGCTAATGTGGACGCTGGCGCGCCGTTCTTCCCTGCCGCATATCATGACAATGACGAGCCTGCCTTTGCAATTGCCACTGAGTCGGCGGATTTGGCTGTGAATGCTTTTTCCAATGCAAAGACCCTGGATGAGGGACGAAAAGCTCTGATCGTCGAAATCGAAAAACATGGCAAGGCAATCACCCGAATATCCAGGGACGAATTATCGAATACCAAATTTGGCGGAATAGATTTTTCGTTTGCCCCCTTCCCAGATGACGCACATTCCCTCGGCAATGCAGTTGAAAAAATGGGAGTTCCCAAAATTGGGTTGCATGGCTCTCTGGCAGCCGCCGCGATATTAACTGAAGCAGTGGACCGCGCCGACTTCCCACATGTGGGCTTCAGCGGATTTATGCAGCCTGTGCTCGAAGATTCAGTCCTTGCCCAACGCGCTGCAGAAGGGACTCTAACGATAAAAGATATTTTGCTTTATTCCGCTGTATGTGGAACGGGATTGGATACCATTCCATTGCCAGGCGATACGACTGCTGAACAAATCACGCCCCTGCTGCTTGATCTCTGTGCGTTGGCATTGCGGCTGGATAAACCCCTGACTGCGCGGTTGATGCCAATCCCGGGCAAACAAGCAGGCGATGAGACGAACTTTAATTTTGCGTTCTTTGCTCCAAGCCGCGTGATGGCGCTTGAGTCGGCTGAATTAAATTCCCCATTCAATAGTCAGGAAGTTTTACACATTAATAAACGTTCAAACGGTTAACGTTATGACGTTTCGAAATCACACCTTCAATCTCCACATCGTAAACGGCTCATCGAAACCCTTCACATCTCCAGTAAAGCGAACTATTGAAGTGGGCTTTACAGTCTGCGCGAGAAAACCCTGCACTTCGGGGTCATCATAAATGGCTTCGGAGAGGATCAATTCGCCGCCTTGTGAAAACCCCGGCAGGCGCGCAGTGATGTTGACCGTCGAACCGAAATAATCCAGTCGTTCATTTAAGTTCACCACAATACACGGCCCCTTATGCAGACCCACTTTGAGCCATAACATCGGTTCGCCGCGCTCAGCGATTTTCGTTTGCGCGTTCCATACTGCGCGCAGCGCCGCGACCGGATGACGGAAGGCGGCCATCACCGAATCCCCCATCGTTTTCACGATTGAGCCGCCTTCAGATGCAACGGCTTGTTCCAATACCTCAAAGTGTTCGCGCACGCGCCCAAATGCAGAGGCATCACCGATCTTGCGATACAGGCGGGTTGAGTCGCGCAAATCAGTGAACAATAAGGTAACGGAACCAATCGAGATCTCTTCACCGGGTCTTACCACTTCGGTCGCAAATAAATCACGGAACACTTGTAGCGCGGTCACATCCGCCGCGGTGGAGGCTTGATCACTCCAGGCAGTGCGCTCAAGCTGAAAGGTTTGATCCGCTTCCGTTGCGTTGATCAGGTTAAGGGTGGGAAGAAGCGAGATGTTTTGTTGTTCCGGAGGCCACCCGTATTCAGTCACGCGCAAATCATTTTGAGTTGTTCCATCAGGATCTGCAAACAAAGAGATGGAGCCAGCCACATTTGAAGCCCGCAAGGTATAACGCCCAGGCTCAAGTTGCAGATTCATAGGCAATGAATGCAATGCAGATATTGTTTGCACCATCACAACATGTGGTTGCAGCTGTGGGCTTCCTACACAGAAGGCGGCTTCGACCTCCACAGGGCGCACGGATGGATTCGGTCTGAAGATAACCTCAATATTGTGATCAAAGTTCACTGTGAAATCGATCTGGCAGGTGTTGCAATGCGATTGACCACGCACGTCACCAAGGTTGGTATGACCCTCTGTTGTGCCGCGGCACGTTGGACAAAGCAAATCCCACGACATATCGAGAATGCCTGCACGTGTTGCCTGCAGGAACATTTCAAGAACGGCACGGCGATTTACTTTCCAGTGATCTGCGAGCGCATAAGGCCGGATACGTTGCAAGGATAAGTCATCGGCATGATCGAGAAATTCTTCGAGACGCGCTACCAGTTTAGCATCTGTGCCCTGCTGAGTTAGCACTTCACCCAAGGACTTGAAGCGGGCGCGGTCACCCGAACTGAGGCCACGCTGACGAGACGGCTCTAATATAGAACCGACTTTGCCTGTTTTGACTGTCATGCGGTCGTATGAACGGAGGGCCTTCTCAAATCTTTTTTTTGCGATGACGCCGATTACAAAAGGGATGGCAAGCGGAGCAAGGATATGGTTCGACTTAATCCATGTTTGATAAACAATGCGCGTGCCAGCCTCGGGACGAGGGTTGAAATCGACCTGCACGCGCATTTCGTCAATCGGCCCTCTGCTGTACGTTCGGAGTACACCGAATGAATAAGGGTATGTCCACTCGAAAGGCTCCTCCTCCCATTCCACCTTGACGATCGGGAGCTTCATCCGAAGATGCTTTGTTCCCTGAATATTATCCAGCATCTCAATTTCAGGCTGGCCGGTATCACGGTTAAAGCGATTCGTATCCGCCGCGTACGGCCAGATCGCTTCAGGGGGGGATTGTAAATCCCATTGCCAGGAGAAGTAGAATTCTTGGGTCATGATGTATAGATGAAGACGACGGACTGAATTTTACAGTCAACATCATAAAAATACCATTGCGATCCTGATGCGAAGTGTCAAACCCATTAACAAGACCTTAACTCTAGCGAAAATGTAATATGGTATAGTTTGTTAACAAAACAAACCATGCCCGAAACCATTCTCGTCGTTGAAGACGAACCTGCCTTGCGTGACACACTTGCCTATAACCTGAAAAAGGACGGCTTTATCGTGGAAGCCGTGAGTGACGGCCGCTCGGCGCTCGAATCCGCACGCCGCTTGAAACCTGATCTCATCGTGCTCGACCTCATGCTCCCTGAAATCGATGGCTTTGAGGTCTGCCGCATCCTGCGCAAGGAAATGATAACGCCCATCCTCATGCTCACCGCACGCGACGACGAAATCGACCGCGTCGTCGGTCTCGAAGTGGGCGCGGACGACTATCTGACCAAGCCCTTCTCCATGCGAGAACTCGTTGCGCGTGTAAAAGCACAACTACGCCGCTCGCGTTTGTTGCGCGAAGAAATTGACAAATCAAACGAAACCCAGAAACAACAACAGAAGCTGAAATTTGGCAATCTCATCGTTAACCTCACGCGCCGTGAAGTGACGCTGGATGACGAACCCCTTGCGCTTAAACCGCAGGAATACGACCTGCTCGTCTTCTTTGCGGAACACAAAGGACAAATGCTCTCACGCGGATTTGTCCTTGAGCGCGTTTGGGGCTGGGACTTCATTGGCGACAGCCGCACAGTGGATGTGCATGTAAGATGGCTTAGGCAAAAAATAGAAGATGAGCCGAGCAACCCCAAAAGGATCGTCACAGTGAGAGGCGGGGGGTATCGATTTGAAGGCTAAAACCAGACTTTGAAATGAACACATTCACGATCATTTCACTGATCGTCTTATTTTTTATCGCGCTATGGTTTGCATGGCGCTATTTTGATCTACGGCGTCAGTTGGATAAGTACGCAAATCTCATTCGCGGACAAAATGATCTTCACGTTGATACGAAAGAACTTGAAAACCTGTCCAGCGCGGTCACATCCCTTATAGCCACTTTCAGTATGCATCACTCGACCCTGGACGCAGAGCGCGCCCGGCTTGCTACGGTCCTGGACCAAATCACGGATGGCGTGCTCATCGCCGATGCACAGGGTTTGATTCAATTTGCCAACCCCGCCGCAGGAAAACTCTTTCAAACTTCCAATCCCCTTAATCGAAGCATTGCTGAGGTCGTTCGCAACCACCAGCTTGTTAAAGCATGGCGACACAGCCAGCAAACTCGCCAAATGCAAAGCGAGTCCATTGAGGTCCCTACGCGCCATCAGTTTTTGCAGCTCGTTGTCATTCCCGATGCACACGCCAGCGGAAGTCTTTTGCTCGTTCAAGACCTCACCCGCCTGCGCCGCCTCGAAACCGTACGAAGGGATTTTGTCAGCAATCTCTCACACGAACTCCGTACGCCGCTTGCATCCCTCAAGGCGTTGGCAGAAACACTTCAGGAAGGCGCGCTGGATGACCCGCCAGCGGCCCGGCGCTTCATCGATCAGATCCAAATTGAAGTGGATGCATTGACACAAATGGTCACTGAACTATTGGAACTCTCCAAAATTGAGTCAGGCCGCTTCTCTCTGGACCTTGTGCCTGTCGCGGCTTGCGATCTGCTTGACTCTGCCTTGAAACGGATGCAACTACAGGCCGAGCGCGCGGGCCTTTCGCTGTGTGCGGAATGTGCGGATGACCTGCCAAACGTCCACATTGATTCACAGAGAATGGAACAGGTACTGGTTAACTTAATCCACAACGCGGTCAAATTTACACAGGTGGGAGGCGAAGTCACCCTTTTAGCGGAAACCGATAATGGCTTCGTAAGATTCGCCGTTCGCGACACAGGAGCCGGGATCCCGGCAGATGAAGTCACACGTATCTTCGAGCGCTTTTATCGAGTTGATAAATCCCGCACGGGAAGCGGAACGGGGTTGGGCTTATCCATCGCGAAGCATATCGTCGAAGCACACGGAGGAAAGATCTGGGCGGAAAGCATTGAGGGACAGGGAAGCACTTTTTATTTCACGATCCCGCAATGAAGAATACAAAACAGTTTCTTCGGGAATTTTTTAGTTTTTTTTACCCCTGTAATTCCTCATAAAAAATTCCTGCACATCAACCGCCTTATCATCACTGGGTGGCTTAAGACGAAGATAGGTTCCGTCTTCCTGCATCACGCGGGCGCGTACATTGTCTTTAAGTTGAGTCTCCAGCATCTGATAACGCAGATAATAAATATGCTCAGCGCTTTCAACAGGGAACACCACTTCAACCCGGTGATCAAGATTGCGTCTCATCAGGTCGGCACTGCCCATGTATATTTGTTCCTCGCCATTGTTGCAAAAATAATAGACGCGGCTGTGTTCGAGAAAGCGCCCGACGA
>Ga0136635_10000503_pt1 | contig 10940 bp, 9 predicted proteins | sample AntDrymeUQ852106_2_FD_105495 | JGI IMG/M metagenome (GOLD analysis project Ga0136635, IMG submission 105495) | Polar desert sand microbial communities from Dry Valleys, Antarctica - metaG UQ85 (21.06) | ecosystem: Environmental > Terrestrial > Soil > Desert | place: Antarctica: Dry Valley... | reverse complement strand
TCCTACTTCCCGTTGTTTAACCGACGACTTTTGGCTTTTGTGGACAAATTCGATTGGATCTTCGATGGTGATGATGTGTTTAGCCATCTCCTTATTAATGTAATCAACCATCGCCGCCATTGTGGTCGATTTACCAGAACCAGTCGGACCTGTCACCAAAATCAAACCTTTATGGAAGTGGCAAATATCCCGAAAAACTGAAGGCAAGTTTAATTGTTCCATAGTCAGGATTTTCAGGGGAATTAACCGCATTACCATCGCATAGCCTTTGAGAGAGTCAAAGATATTAATCCGCACGCGGGCAAAGTCGTACTGAGTTGCTCCATCAAATTCGAGATTTTCTTCAAAGTGCTTAATTTCTCCTTCTGTCAGCACCTCCCGCACCCAACTGATAAAAGTCTCTTTATCCGTTTCTGGATATTCTGTTTGCAGCATTTCTCCTCGGTTGCGGAAGCGAGGCACTTCACCCACACCCAAATGAATATCAGAAAAACCTTTATCGTAAGCTTCTTTAATTAATTGGGATAAAGTCATTCCCGAACTGCTTTTCGGACGAGCAGCACCAGGCATTGGTGGTGGAGTACCCGGACGATGAGAGGCTTTTTCAGCTGGTGGTGGAGCTGGTGCAGCGTTCATCGCGGCGCGGTTGGCAGTCTTTTCTGGTGTCATGTCCAGGGTTTGAGTAGCCTGACGCTGGGTGCTTAAGGTTGCTGGTGGTGGTGGGGGCAGTGGGGGGATATTACGGGCTGCGATCGGTGTCGAATTTGCTGGATGCTGTGATTCTGTCATATATCTTCAAATTAATCTGCGTTTTTGTAAAGACGTGGAATTAGCAGCTAGTTTTGGTTCTAAAAATCGGCTTTTAGTGAGAGAAGATGAGATAACGAGCATAAGCACCGCAGCCTACTTACTCATTTGGGAATGGGATAAGGCAAATAAATGTCTATCACCAGTTCTATATTTTCTCCCTTCACTTGTATCCGTTTTTTATTACTTCGACTAGCTTTCAGTTCAATAAACAAATTATTATCCCTGATATAGACTGGTTTAACACATCAAAGGCAGACAATACCTTCAGTATATATATGTACAAAAGATAAATTAAATATAACTTTTAATCTCATGTAAATATACTTGTCTAAAGATGAGGAATTTGTCTTAGGCATTTATACACCTAGCTAGCAAATAACAGCGAAAGCAATAGCCGATAAATTGTTCAGCCTTATCAGAGCGATTATGAGAATCTATCTTGTTTTTGATAAGATATGTTAACCATAAATTATCTCTAGTACTAAGAACACATCCTATTAATTAATACTTTTACCTTCTACTCCTTAAGGTAGATACTAAGGAAGGATAGTCAAGAAAATGCTTATCAGGGCATTTATCCATGATCCCCAAAGCTTAACTGTAAAGTTTCTTAACTAAATGCTCATTTACCCGATTTGCTTTTATATACTGAAAGTCATTCAGATATCGAATTTGCTTTAAACAAGCAAGATAAATATTTCACATTTTCTTAGGAGGAAAATTCATGGTTGCAACTCAAAGCTATAATCTAGGCAAAACTCAGTCTTTGTTGATGATCAAAAGCTTTTTAATCTGGTCTTTCACATTGGCAGTATGCTTGCTGGTTGTTGGTTTTCCTTTAGTCGTCTTGATGGCTACGGTCGGATGTTTGTTGTCGATTGTCTTACAATCTGTGATGCCTGTTAGTGCTGTTCTGCTGGTTGCTGGTGGTTTGATTTTGTTTAATGTGATGGCTGTTGTTTTCGCTGCTGGGATGTTAACTCTCAAGGGTGTTCATCCAAGTCAAGTCAGCTGGTTAAGCTGGCTGCATGGAGAGGCAGATGAAACGCAAACTAGTGTCTACGCTGCTTGTCCTTTAACTTGTGATGTCGAAGTTTAATTATCACTTCCAAATTCGACAAACAGTGCATCTGCCCGGTCAAGCCGGGTTTTTTCATGTTTACTTTTCTACTCAATAATGTGCAACAAAATTGACCAAAATACCCAGAACTTGCTCAACTGGAGGAAGATTGTATTCTAAAAGTCCAATAGTTACCGTATTCGATTCCAGCTTGAGAAACTTCCATCTGTCTCCGGTAGTAACTGTACCAAAAATAGTAGGAACCGACTGATTATTTTGTTCATTAAAACGCTGTGCTGCAATCATTTGGGCAACGCACTGACCTAACCCTCCATTCAAATCTTCTTTTTTCGCTTCCACCACTACTACCGCAGGTGCATCAATAAACAACTGTTCGGGAGAACGACTGATCAAAAAATCGCGTTGCCCCCGTTTAGTCCTACTGATTGGTCTACAGAAAAATCATTTCCAGAAAATAAACTAATTTTCTGGGGAAAAATATCTTTAAGTTCCAACAAAATAGGACATATAAGCATTTCTGACCTAGCTTTTTCAGTATTTAACGCTAGAGCTAAAGGTAAATATTTCTCCAAAAAAGCTGCCAAAAAAGGACTTGGCTGTTGTGATTCGATAGATGTGAGAAAAGTCGTTTCTTCAACGATTGTTAAATTAAAATCTTGTTTGACACGTCGTAACGTAAAGTCGCTATAGGACATTTATTTACCTTAGCGTTACAAGAGCGATCGCTATGCGCCAAATTAATCTTCTACCCAATAAAGTAGACCAAAAGAACTAACTCCACCAAACAAGTGGACACCAATCAAATTGACATTTGCTAGCATAACAAAAACATCTAGCGGACGAATCACATTTTCTGGCTGATAAACTGCTAAACTCTGAGGTTGAGCTAATGCTTTACCCAATATGACTGCAACCGTTTGTTCAGATGCTATAAAGCCGATTAATAACCCGATTGTACTAACGATTAATCCAATACGTAAAGCTTTAATGACATCTTCCTTTTTTGGTTGAATGCTGCTAGAATTGGGTGTTTGTAAAAGTTTAGCCATGCGTCTGTAATGCAATGCCCAATATATTCTAAACGACAGCAATATAACACCAACAATAGCTAAAAATATCCCAAATCCAATGCCTGCACTATTGGTTTTGGCAGTAAGACTACTACGGCTAAACCAAGCTAGCGATAAAGCAATAACGGAAATAGCCCCCAGCGCTAACTGTACCCAGAAGCTAATTCGACTGACTAAAAGAAAAGTAGCAGCGAATTCTCGTTTGCTGGGTGGATGTGATAAAGATTCTAGATTGTCTAACATATATACCTTGGGGTAGTGGTTTGGAAGTAAAGACACAAAAACTGAGCTTGATTTAGGCTTTTATCTGAATATACTATAAATTAATAAATACATGAATTTACAATTTATTGTATGTATCATCAGAAATATCTTTTTTAGAGAAGCTAGTTTTAAGTTAGTTTTAGATTAGATGATAGTAGTGGAAAACTGGTAATGAGTGGGCTAATTCATTTTTTTCTGCGAAGATGGCTCAAGTACGTTGACATTAACCAAAGGTGTAATATTAAAGTTTTGTTTTTGGAGATGAGTTTGAATTTCTTGGGTTAAACGAGAGCTAATTTCTTCTGAAGATGCACTGACACCTTCTCGACGTTGAACATAGACAACAGAAAGTAAGGTATTTTGACCTTTAATGTTATTGCCCGTAAATTTAGCATTTGAATCTACTAAATCAACTAAGGAATTTTGATTGACAACTTGTTGAATGTCTGCATTTACTCTTTGAGCAATAGTAGAGCGTTGCAAAAATGGGGGACTAGCAAACTGCCAAGTCAACAAACTAACTAGTACTGCAACGGTAAAAGCTAAAGTTACGGGAAACAACCAGCGTTTTCCCCGTTTATAGCGCGTACCTTGAGTAGATAAGCCAAAAACTCGGAATAACAACGCCGCAGTAAAATTTATTCCTACTAATTGCAGCAACAATACAAACAAGCCGCTGATTGCCATATCCCATTTACCCATTACACTTGCCATGCCTACGATTCCCGCAGGTGGTGCTAATGAAGCGGCGACTAGCATTCCTGTTGCTGCCCCAGATACTAAACTGCTTTGTTGAGCTTGAACTAAGCTCAAAGCACCTACTGCACCTGCTGCTAAAGGTAACAATACTGCGACAGAAGAAATTTGACTTCCTTCAACCATCAAGGTGGTGGCTATATCCTGCCCCCAAATTAAACTCAAAATTCCAGTAACAGCAATTGTGACTGCTAGGGCAGCAAAATATCGCAGAATACTACGTCCAAGTAGTTTTTTGTCTCCTTTTGATGTGGCGATCGCCACATTCATTGCAGGACCTGCAAATGGTGCAATTAACATTGCCGCAATCAACAAGTAAGCTGTGTTGGTATATAAGCCAATCCAAACAACGATACCAGCCAGTGCCGCATATCCTAAAAATCCCTGCCAAGAACCAATGCTTTGTAAGCCACCCAAATAAATCTCAATTGGGCTGAGTTCTTGCACATTTGTGACTTGTTCGGGTGCTTGGGATGCCGGAGGACGCAAGGTCATTACACCAGTTGGCAATAATGTAATGTGTACTTTGGGTATGTCTTCGATTTTTTCTAGTAATTTCTCAACTTGCTTATTGGAAACATGAATCAGCACTAAGTCGATTAATTCCTCACTCCCCATTGCCTCAAACTGAGCAAGGTTCGTTCCATTAAGTGACTTAGCAATATCGAAAACTTCTTTTCCTTGTCCGCGTGGCACTTGGATAATCAGTTGGCGCATATAATCCTGCTGTTGCTAATGTTTCATCACATTACAGAATAGTTTGTCTACAATTGATTTCAGTTTAACCGACAGAAATTAATAGCATCAAGTCTATTTATAAACAAAGAATCATCCTCTTGTGTGCTGAATTTGCCCATCATCAATAGAATTTTTTATATTATACTCACCAATATATTGATGAAAATTTGTATCGAAATCATCTAATCTAAAAAGAGCCATATTGATAGTGTATTTTTTTATGCTTAACTATCAGTGTAAAATATAATTATGATTATTTTCATCTTACTAGAGAGGGAAATTAATTATTAAATAACTATGTGTTCAATCAAATGCTTTAGTATTAAATATTGTTAATATTTATTTACTTTAATTACATGTTTATGAATAATAAATATAGAAATACTATTAATAAATATTTGGATAAAGCTAGGCGATCGCCTAGCTTTATCACTAGGAGAAACAAAAATACCCAAATAGTATTACCACGTAGTTTATTCAACCAGGATTAATTAGGGTAAAGCAAGCACTTTCATCATCAATAACTAGGGTTTGCTTGGCAATTATCGTTATTATGTTTCTTCTTCTTTGAAAATAATTATTGGTTATTTTTTTGAATATTTTTGGTATATTGAAGCATTAACCGAAATGTTTTATGGCTACATTTGCCAAACAGATATAGCTCCGGAAAAATCCATTTTTAACGGTTGATAATTACCATGCTATTTAGATTCATATTTAAAGGTAGAACTTAAAAGTAGAAAACTTTTGTAGAAAGCCATGAGAAACCTAAATCCATCTGACAAACAAGCCTTAGAACAAGAGCGTATTGAAGTTCTCCAACAATTAGAAGATTGGCTGGAAACTCCTATGCTGGTACTTTCCTTTGTGTGGTTGGCACTATTTATTATTGAGCTAATTTGGGGACTTTCTCCGCTTCTGGAAATCGTAAATAATACAATTTGGATTATTTTTATACTAGATTTCCTAGTTAAATTTGCTGTAGCTCCCCAGAAGAAAACTTATCTCAAGCAAAATTGGCTAACCGCTATTTCTTTATTGTTACCAGCTTTAAGAACTTTTCGCATACTCAGAGTGGTGCGATCGCTTCGCACAGTTCGAGCGATCCGAGGATTGCGATTGTTACGAGTAATGACCAGTACTAATCGCGGAATGCGGGCATTGAGCGCTAGTTTTACCAGACGTGGTTTCGGTTATGTTATGGTGCTGACAGCAATTATTACACTAGTCGGATCAGCTGGGATGTATGCGTTTGAAAGCGAAGTTCCTGACGCTGGGTTAAATAATTACGGTGAGGCTTTGTGGTGGACAGCGATGTTAATGACCACAATGGGTTCTGAGTATTGGCCCCAAAGCACTGAAGGTCGGGTTTTGTGTTTTGTATTGTCTTTGTACGCTTTTGCTGTGTTTGGCTACGTAACAGCTACTCTTGCCACATTTTTCATTGGTAGGGATGCTGATGATGACTCTGCTGAGTTAGCAGGAGCGAAATCAATTACGGAACTACATGATGAAATTACTGCTTTGCGTGGTGAGATTCAAGAATTGTTGCGCCAGAATGCTCAACAGTGAAACAATAGAAGATGCTTTGATTTAGGCGATCGCATAATTTAATTAATAGTATATGATTCGGTTTTGGAATTTTCAGTTTTTCCATGACGATCAATCCATTTTTGTAATGCCCAAAGGCTAAATAAAGCTGCTAATCCAGCCCCAACTGAGTCCATAATTAAATCAATGATGCTATCATCCAAGCTTGCAATTACTTGACTATTGAGAATTTTACCAGCAGACCATTCTGTAACTTCCCACAAAGCACCAATTGCAATGCCAAAACTAGCAATTGTCACCAAATACAAAATTGTATGGTTCCGAAAAAGATTTAACATTGAACCGTAGACTAAAAAACTAAGTGCTAGGGTAATCGCAAAAGTCGTGTAAGCATGAACAATTTCATCATAGGGTCCTGGCATCTCAAATAAACCCCAAACCCAGCCCATAGCATTTAGCAATGCAGCCAAAACAAACAGAAAATCAAATAAGGTAGGTAACTTATCATCACGAACAACAAATATAAAAGATGCTATTAAAAAGAATGCCAAAGCCAAAGCATTTGACCAATGACCTTGCGTTGCGGCAAATATAACAAAAATTGCTAGTAGAGCTTGTCCTACCCAAGCGATGATTCGATAGCCTCGCCAATTTATAATTTTCATTTTCTTTCAGATAAGGTATGATTTTTTAAAGCTTGAGTTGCAATGTCATATTGCTTTTGTACATCCTCGCGATCTAGTTCTTCTGGCAAACCTTCTTGGCTACCGCGTAAAATCATATCTGCATGACGCTGTAAAACTGCTTGGTATTTTGGATTGTTGGTGTAAGTTGCAATATTAGCGATCGCTTCTAATAAACGAATGGTTACTGATGTATCAGATCGTGCATATTGCCGAATTGAATTAAAGGCACTATCAACTAATCCCTCAAATGTTACCCCAAAAGCGATTACCCGTAATTTATTATCGTCGTCGTAACGGTAAGGTGAAGGAAAATCTTTTTGGGCTAAACGGGATAGTCCTGCTCCTAGTCTATCAACACAGCGAATTGCGGTAAATGGATCGTTAATTCCTGGAGAAAGCGCACGTAGGGCAATTTCTACTAACTGAGCGATAGGAAACTCGATATCTTGCTGTTCGCTACGTTCTCTACCCAAAATAAAGGCATCATTGATTTCTTTGGTTAGTTTTTGATTCACCGATTCACCAGGGAAAACCATAACTAAATTATTGCCCTTAACAACAAACTTTCCCGGTTTAGACTCAATACGCAATAAAAGATTGTGTTTTCGGGCAATTTTCATCAATTCTTCGTCGTCAATTGCTTGTATGTAACCATTATTAGTAACTCTTACAGGACTTGCAACCGAGTCAAAATCATCGGGAATTTTTCCAAATCCTTTTTCTTCTGAGACATGATGTCCGATTTGTTTAGGAAACAAGCGATCAATAACTCGATCTAAGTCATCACAAACCTTTTCGATGATGTGCGATACCTGAATTATTGTGGAAGCATGATTAATAAAATAAATCAAAACTCCTATACTAATAATTGCCAGTAAAGTACCGCATGTAATCGCAAGTTGCGGCACAAACTGACCATATCCATCTCCTTCACCATGAATAGTCCGAAGTACCAACAAGCAGTAAATGTATGTACCTATGAATGTCCCAAGCACAACTTGATTTCCTGTGTCCTGCATAAAATTACGCAGGAGCCGGGGACCAAAATTAGAACCAGCTAACTGAAGCGCGACAATTGTAATTGAAAAGGCTGTAGCAGAAACGCTAATCATTGAACCTGCAACCGCTCCTAAAAGCGATCGCGCTCCGTCTGCTCCACCAGTGTAACTCCACCAATAATTAATATCCGCCTTACCTGAGCGGTCAAGCATTAACATTGTGAATGCCAATGCAGTAGCCAATACTGCCATGACTGATGGTACAAACCAGTAGCTAGAGTGGAGAGAATCCCACAATTTGCCCAACTTAACATTTTTCATTTTTCGTCATTTGCGGTTTGAGAATCTAGCTTGCCGTTTTGTTGAGTTCGTAATTCGGCAAAATGTCTAATAGAATCACTGATGCGGCGGGATTTTGGTACTTCACCTGACCCTGCTGGCCAACCTTCACGCTGACGCGCTCTGTTTCCATCGCTGTCTTCGGTTTGGTCGTGGAATAAAATTTGTTGAGTTGGGAAAGGCAAATCGATCCCGTTTGCGAGAAGCTTTTTCTTAATCTCAGATAGTACGCGATCGCGTGAGATGAGCTCGTCTGCACGACGTGACGGATTAATCCACCAACGTGCGCGAATATTAACACTACTTCCAGCTAAATCCATCACCAGCGCATCGGGAGCGGGGTCTTTCAAAACACCCGAAACGCTATGCATTGCCTCCATAATTAACTGCTTTGCTCTGTCGATATCATCACCATAGCCAATACCTATATCGTACTGGAATCGGCGATTATCAAAGGCAGTATTTACAGTTACAGAGTTAGTAAACAACTCAGAATTGGGAATAACAATCCGCCGACCATCGTAGGTTTTGATTGTTGTAGCACGTGTCTGGATATTTTCAACTGTTCCCTCAAAGTTTTTAAACACAATCTGGTCATCGATTTGAAATGGTTCGGTGAGCAGAATTAAAATGCCAGCTAAGAAGTTTTGTAAAATATCGCGGAAGGCAAAACCAATTGCCACACCACTAATTCCTAACAACTGTATTAAATCACCAGCTTTGAATGTAGGAATTACTATCGATAGAGCCACAAATAGACCGATGAGAATTGTTGCACCTTGTGCCAACCTTCCCAGTACCATTCCTAAATTCCGGGCTTGACGACGGTTACGGGTCAAGCGTTTGACAACTTTCTTAATTGTCCTAGCAATGTAAAAGAAAATAGCAAAGACGATTAATGCCAGCACGAGATTAGGCAATAGGACAATGAATCCGTTAATCATCCCTTGAATTTGCTTCAAAACTGCGGATATCTCTGCGTTCATCTTAATTGGTTACTTACCAGCACCGTTGATAATAGTAGAAAGTTAGAAAATTTAACTCTATCTGAAGGAGCGTTAATCAATTAGCTTTTGTTGAATTATTTCTTAGAGGTAGTTGATCCCATGATTTCTTCAACTTGGCTAACTTCAAATATTAGCCTAAAAGGTTGCCCCATTTCTTTTGCCAAAAACGCTTCTAACAACCTCACCTGCTTGGGGGTAACAGGTTCTTTTGCCCGCACGCTTAATCTAACTTGTGGAGGATTGGTTAGCCAGTTGGTATCGCTTTCAACTAAATTCAAGCGTTGAAAGGTCACGGTTCGGTTTAGCAGCACCTTTCTGAGACTACTTTCCAGTCGTGCTTGTCTGACTAACTCAGAAAAACTGACGCTCAAAGGAATCAGCAAGGCACCTGTTAAAGTCAGTGTCCAAATTAACGGTGTTCGTGCCCTTTTCAGTGGAGAATAGCCGACAATGAAAAACGTCAGCATACAGGCTAAGGTAATGCCTAAGAGGTTGGTGAGGTAGAGTAGAGTTGCTCCCTGACTAAGTGACCAGTTTGCTTGCGACAATCCTAAACCGATAACACAAACAGGTGGCATGAGAGCGACTGCGATCGCAGTTCCTGCTAAACTAGTAGAAATTTTCGGTTGCACCTTAGCGTAACCACTAATCGCACCAGCTACCACCGCGATGCCCAAATCTAACAAAGTCGGTTTAGAACGAGATAGCACTTCACCACCAAAGTTGGAAATACCGACCAGCGAACCCAAACTATAGGCGATCGCAACTGCCAGCAAAGTTCCTATTACTACCGCAATTATACCTTGACGAAACAACTTAACATTACCTGCCAACGCACCAAAGGCTAACCCCCGAATTGGCAGCATCAACGGTGCAATAATCATTGCACCGATGATCACAGCAGCACTGTTGGTAAGTAACCCAAATGTAGCGATCGCACAGGAACTAACAATTAAAATCAGGTATGTTGCGTTCGGGGTAGATTCCTCTAGCAAGTCTGTTTTTAGCTGCTCTACCTGGGTTGGTTCTAAGCTACGTTGCCTAAAGTTTCGGAAGCGATCGCGAATATTAAGCATTGCTATGCCCCAAAATTCTTACTTTACCTTTAATCTTTAAATTACAATCTCGACCCTTGGGAGGTTTTATCTAGCGATGAATTGATTAAAATGAGCGCAGAAGTTTAACGGGAATTTTAGCATGGCGATTGAATCAGCAATTGGAGAAGCAGCTATTGAAGAAAATCTCAAGCAATTTCTTCTAGTACTTTCGGTTTCTCTAAGTGTGGCAACCCTACCACAGATATTTAGCTGGTTTCGTCATATTCCCTACACTTTACTATTAGTGATTGTGGGGTTAATGCTGGCACTGGTAGATGTCAGATTAGTGTACCTTTCCCCTAGCTTAATTTTGTCGATTTTTCTACCTCCCTTGTTGTTTGAAGCTGCCTGGAACTTGAAATGGGCAGACTTAAAGCGGGATTTAGTGCCAATTTGTTTGTATGCGGTAATTGGAGTAATAATTTCCATTGCTGGAGTTGCGTTTGGGTTAAATCAATTTGCCGGAATTTCTCTGACAACCGCTTTACTAATTGGAGCTTGCCTTTCAGCTACTGACCCGGTTTCTGTCACAGCGTTATTTCG
>Ga0136635_10000502_pt1 | contig 10942 bp, 7 predicted proteins | sample AntDrymeUQ852106_2_FD_105495 | JGI IMG/M metagenome (GOLD analysis project Ga0136635, IMG submission 105495) | Polar desert sand microbial communities from Dry Valleys, Antarctica - metaG UQ85 (21.06) | ecosystem: Environmental > Terrestrial > Soil > Desert | place: Antarctica: Dry Valley... | reverse complement strand
CGACCTGGGCGTCCAGCCCCAGAACGTCGATCCGGACGCGGAGCTCACGAACCTCGAGAGCCTGTCGTCGTGCTTCGCCACGACGGGCATCTGGCAGACGACGCGTCTCCAGGCATCCCTCGGTGAGGCGTTCGGCATGACCCCGTTCCCGCAGATCTTCGACGGGCCGGGCAACTGGGCCGGATCGCACACCCTCGCGCTGCGCGCCGACCTGAGCGGCGACGAGCTGCAGGGCGCTTCGTACTTCATCGACTGGCTCACGGGCCACACGGTGGACTGGGCTGCCGGTGGGCAGCTCCCCGCCCGTGCCGACGTGCGCGACAGCGAGGAGTTCGCGGCGCTTGCGGACATCCCGGATGTCCTGCCGGCCATCGACGCCGCGCGGTTCCCGCCGCCGATCCCCGGTTCCGGAGACATGTTCTTCGGCCCCGGCGGCGTCTGGGAGAAGGTCGCGGAGATGATCACCTCCGGTGCCGACCCGCAGGAGGCGCTGGACGCTGCCGCCGAGCAGTACACCGAGATCCTTCAGAGCAACAAGGAAGAGTTCGGTTACTAGGACCGCACTCTGAGAGATCTCCACGACGCGGGGAGCAGCGCGCTCCCCGCGTCGCTGCTCCCCGCGTGACAGGAGGAGGTGAGACGTGACAGCTGTCCCGGCGCCTGCCATGGGCGGTGGTGGGAAGGGAAAGACCGAGGTCCGTCGGCGGATCGGAGAGCGCTGGTTCACGCCCTACCTCTTCATCCTCCCGCACCTTGCGATCTTCCTGCTCATGATCGGCTGGCCCTTCTTCTACGGCATCTGGATCAGCATGCTCGACGCGGATGCCTTCAGCGGCGCCGACGCCCCCTTCGTCGCACTCGAGAACTACGCAAAGCTTTTCAATCCGTCTGACCGTGAGTTCGGCCGCTTCTGGCAGACGCTCTGGAACACCGTCCTGTTCGTGATCCTCAGCGTCCCCACGCTCGTCGCGACAGGCCTCGGGCTCGCCGCGCTCCTGAACGAGAAGTTCCGGGGCCGAAACGCCTTCCGGGCGATCTACTTCGCGCCGTGGACCCTGGGCGTGTCGGTCATCGGCCTGCTCTGGTTCTGGATCTTCTTCAACAACGGCCTGGCAACCGCCATCGTCGAGCTGTTCGGGGCCGACGCGCCCAGCTGGCTGAGCTCACAACCCTGGGCGTGGCTCACGATCCTGACTGCTACGGTCTGGTGGACCATCGGCTTCAACACCATCATCCTGCTGGCCGGCATGCAGGCGATCTCCGCCGACCTGTACGAGGCCGCGCGCGTCGACGGCGCGACCAAGTGGCAGCAGTTCCGGCACATCACCGTCCCGAGCCTGCGGCCGATCCTGCTCCTCGTCGTCACCCTCCAGATCATCGGCTCGTTCAACCTCGTCGGGCAGCCGCAGATCATCACGGGCGGAGGGCCGCCGACCGCCCAGACCACGCCGGTGCTCCTGCACCTCTACAACGTCGGCTTCAAGTCGCCGTTCGACGTCGGCCTTGCCGCGGCGATGGCCGTCGTCGTGGCCGCCGTGATGGTCGTCGTGAGCGTCATCAACTTCCGGTTCTTCAGCTCCGAGCGGGCGTAGGAGGCCTCACATGACTCGAACCCTCGACGCCGAGGCCCCGGCTCGACCCGCTGCCCGCGCCTCCGGCAAGCCGAAGGGCTCGCGAATCGCGCTCTACCTCGTCCTCGTGGTGATTGCGCTCTTCTTTGTCCTTCCACTCATCTGGATGGTGTCGACCTCGCTCAAGGCCGAGAGCGCCGTCTTCCGCGACAGCGGCTTCCTGCCGGCGGAGCCGACGCTCGAGAACTTCCAGCGCATCCTGACGGCTGGCGGCCAGACGCCGGTGCTTCGCTACATGTTCAACAGCGTCGGCGTGGCGACGATCGGCACCGCCCTGTCGGTGCTGCTCGTTTCCCTGTCGGGGTACGCCTTCGCCCGGATCGACTTCCCCTTCAAGGGAATCATCTTCTCGGCCCTCATCACCACGCTACTGCTCCCCGGAGTCATGTTCCTGGTGCCCCAGTACCTGCTCATGTCGCAGCTCGGCCTCCTCAACACGTGGCCGGCCTTCATGCTCCCAGGTCTTGCGGGGGCCTTCGGCGTCTTCTTCATGCGCCAGTTCTTCATGAGCATCCCGGTGGAGCTGGAGGAGGCCGCCTACGTCGACGGCGCCGGCCGCCTGCGGACCTTCGTGTCGATCATCCTGCCCCTCGCCGCGCCCGCCATCGCGACCCTGGCGGTGATCAGCTTCCTGGGGTACTGGAACGACTACCTGTGGCCGCTGATCACCTGCCAGGGCCCGGGCTGCACACTCGCGCCCGGACTGCGCAACCTGCAGGGCACGTACTCGACGCGCTTCGCGCTCCTCATGGCGGGCTCCGTCATCGCCGCCGTGCCGGTCCTGGTCCTGTATGTCTTCTCGCAGCGCTACATCATCCAGAGCGTGACCTCGTCGGGGGTCAAGGGCTGACAGCGCGCGACGGGGGGCCGATGCGTCCGGCCGCACATTCCCTCTCAGCTGGCAGCGACCTTGCGGCAGCGATATTCCTCCCGACCCCAACCCCGCGACGCGGCCGTCCCGCGCGCCATTCCGTACGAGGCACGAATTGACCAAGCCAGCCCGCGCGCTCTCCATCCTCGCCATCGGCCTTCTCGTCAGCGCGTGCGCGTCCGCCGACAGGGGCGCGAGCCAGTCCGGGCAGGCCGGTTCCGGCGGCGAATCGGCAGAGCCGTCCGCAAGCGCCGTGGCGACCCCCGGTGCGGGCCAGTTCGTGAACCCGGTGCTCCGCAACTTCCCCGACCCCGACGTGCTGCAGGTGGGCGATACCTTCTTCGCCTACGCGACCACGAACTACCTCGCGGCCAGCGGGTCCGGCAGCCACATCCAGGCGGCACGCTCGAAGGACCTCGTGACCTGGGAGCGCCTGCCCGCACCGGGCGTGCTCCCCGAGCTGGCCTCGTGGAGCGGCATGACGCCGCTCTTCGGGCCGAACCCGCACTCGGCCACTTGGGCGCCGGACGTGACGCAGATCGGCGACCGCTTCATCCTCTACTACACGGCCCCGGCCCTGGAGATCCCTCGCCCCGACGGCCGGCCGTCGCAGTGCCTGAGCGTCGCGACCAGCGACGCGCCGGACGGTCCGTTCGTCGACTCGTCGGCGGGACCGATCGCCTGCCAGGCTGATCTGGGCGGGTCGATCGACGGCTCGTACTTCCAGGACGAGGACGGCACCCAGTACCTCGTCTGGAAGAACGACGGGAACTGCTGCGGGCTGCCGACCAACTTCTGGCTGCAGGAGCTCAACGCCGACGGCACCGCGGTGATCGGTGAGCCGATCCAGCTCGAGGGGCTGACGAACGACAAGGCCTGGGAGGGTCGCGTGATCGAGTCGCCGCAGATCCTCATCAACGAGGGGCGGTACTACATGTTCTACTCGGGGAACGACTTCGCGAGCGGGTCGTATGCGGTCGGCTATGCGACGGCCGACGCGCTGGAGGGCCCGTACACCGATGCGGAGGAGAACCCGATCCTCTTCACCGATTTTCAGTCCGCGCCGGAGTTGGGCCTGGCAGGCCCAGGCCACCAGGGCATCTTCACCGATGACGATGGGGATCTGTGGATGGCGTACCACGCGTGGCAGAACACGGCGATCGGGAACGACAGCGTCGGGCGGCACCTCTGGCTCGATGAGCTGCTGTTCGAGGACGGCCGACCCGTCGTGGACGGCCCCGACCGCGATCCGCAGGCCATACCGTGAGCCGAGCGGGGCTTGGCGCGCTGATCTCGGTCACGGGCATCACGGGGTGACGGAGCCCGCGAGGGCGGGGATCGACCTCAACGGCGAGTGGCGCTTCGTCGCGGACCCAGATCGTATGTACGATGCCGTGGACCTGCCCGAGGGCGACGTCATCACTGTTCCGGGCTGCTGGGAGGCGCAGGTCCCGCGCCCGTATCGGATCATCACCGCCTGGTACCACCGTCGCTTCGAGGTGCCGGCCGATTGGTCAGACAGCCGCCTTCTCCTCCGTTTCGGGGCGGTGATGTACCGCTGCGCGGTCTGGCTCAATGGACAGCCGATCGGCGGGCATGAGGGCGGGTACACACCATTCACGCTCGGGGCCGGCCGCGACATCGTCAACTGGGGCGGGGAGAACGAGCTCGCCGTCGAGGTTCAGAACCCGCTGAACGCGATCGCGGAGTACCCCGCCTTCGGGGTCGAGCGCGTCCTTGCTGCCGAACGGCTCACGCCGGACCTCCCGCTCTCGGAGGTGCCCCACGGCAAGCAGACGTGGTACTCGAGCCAGAGCGGCCTGTGGAAGTCGGTGCGCGCCGAGCGCGTCGGTGCCGCGCACTTCCGCTCGATCGTGGTGATGCCGGACGTGGCGGGAGGCCGCGCCACCGCCCGCTGGCGCGTCGATGCGACGCCGGAGGCCCACGACCTCGAACTCGAGCTCGTGGTTGTCGCTCCATCGGGCGCCGAGGTGTCGCGAACGCGCGCGCGTTCCACGTCCGACTCACGCAGCGGCGAGGCCTTCGTGCCTGTGCCGGACCCCGAGCTGTGGGACCTCGACACGCCACGTCTCTACCGGCTGCATGCGCGCCTGCTCATGGACGGGGAGGAGCAGGACGGCATCACCGAGCGCTTCGGCATGCGCGAGGTGGGGACCGAGGACGGCTTCGTCACCCTCAACGGCCGGAAGGTCTACGTGCTCGGCGTGCTCGACCAGGACCTGTATCCCGACACCATCTCCACGCCGCCCTCGCGGGAGTTCCTGCGCGAGCAGGTGCGACGGGCGAAGGAGCTCGGCTTCAACCTGCTGCGCTGCCACATCAAGGTCCCCGATCCCGCCTACCTCGAGGTCGCCGACGAGGAGGGCATCCTCCTGTGGTGCGAGCTTCCGAACTGGAAGCGCTTCACGGTGGAGGCGGCGGCGCGGGGCAGGGCGACGCTCGAGCGCATGGTGGAGTCCATGGGCAACCACCCGTCGATCGTGATCTGGACGATCATCAACGAGGACTGGGGCACGAACCTGCGTTACGAGCGCCGGGACCGCGAGTGGCTGCGCGGCACGTACGACTGGCTGAAGCAGCTCGACCCGACGCGCCTGGTGACCGACAACTCGGCGTGCGAGACGACCGAGACGCCAAACTTCCATATCAAGAGCGACCTCGCTGACTTCCACGTTTACTTCGGGGCCGATAACGCCGCTCGCTGGCGCAGCGCGATGGCCGACTTCGCCACCCATCCCGCGTGGCTGTGGAGCCCGCACGGCGACGCGCAGCCTCAGGGCAACGAGCCGCTCATCCTCTCTGAATTCGGCGGCTGGGGCCTTCCCCGCCCCGATCGCCTGTTCAGCCATCACGGCGGCGAGCCGTGGTGGTTCGGCACGGGGCGCGGCTACTACCAGCCGTCGGGCATCCATGGTCGCTTCCACCAGCTCGGCCTCGAACGCCTGTGGGCCAGCGTCGACGACCTCGCCGATGCGACGCAGTGGCACCAGTTCGAGTCGCTCCAGTTCCAGATCACCGAGATGCGCCGATACCCCACGATCACCGGGTACGTGGTGACCGAGCTATCCGACGCCTACTGGGAAGCGAACGGTGTGCTCGACGCCGTGCGCGGCACGAAGGTCTACCACGAGCGATTTCCGGAGATCAACGCGCCTGATGTCGTGGCGATGATCCCCTCGTGCCGAGACCTGTGGGCCGGTGAGTCCCTGAGCGGCGATGTTTTCGTCGCGTCGACGGGCCTCCCGGGTGCCCCTGGCGGCCGTGTCGAGTGGACCCTCGACCTTGACGGCCGGCCGTCCATTGGCGGCGAGATGCCGCTGGCCGAGTGGCCGGTGAACAACGTGGCCGAGCTTCCCCGGCTCGAGGTGCCACTGCCGATGGTGGATCGGCCGACCGATGCCTGGCTGCGCCTCACGGCGTTCGACGGCGACGGCCGTCGGCGCGCGGAGAGCCGCATGCGCTTCGCCGTCCTGCCGCCGCTTCGGCGTGCGGGTCCGGGCCGCTCGGTGGCCGTGCACGACCCACTCGACATCTGGGGCGTGCAGAGTCGTATCGAGAGCCTCGGGCACACCGTGGTCGGGCGCGACGACGCCGACGTGCTCGTGACCACGCAGCTCAGCCCCGACATCGTCACCCACGCCGAGAGCGGCGGAAGGGTGCTCGTGCTCGTCCGGTCGAGCAGTGCGATTCCCGCGGACCTCGACCTTCGGCGGCGCGTTGGCGTCCACCTCCGCCGGCTGCCGCACGCCGCCTGGCCGGGCCAGCGCAGCCCGTGGGACGGGGACTGGGTGAGCAACTTCAACTGGGTGCTGCCGGACGCGTTTCCGCGCCTACCGGATCGGCGCCCGCTGGACCAGGCGTTCGAGGAAGTTGCGCCCGATCACGTACTGCTCGGCTACGACCCCGTGCAGCACCGCGGCGAGGTCATCGGCGGCATGTTCGTCGGCTGGGTCCACGAGCCCGCCGCCCTCATCTGGGGGTTCGAGCAGGGCCGCGGATCGATCGTCCTGACCACGTTCCGGCTGGCGCCCGAGAGCGGCCCGGTGGCGTCGACCATGCTCGAGACCCTCCTCGACAGGGTCGTCGACCATCGAGCGTCAGCTCCCTAGACGAGCGCCGCCGCCCCCATCTCGACCCCGGCCGTGCGGCAGTCATCGGCGAAGGCGGCGAGTGCCTCGTCATCGGCGACCGCGTCGCGAACGAGCATCTGGACACGGCTCACGCCGAGCTCGCGGTAGGCGGCCATGCGCTGCGAGCGCTCGCCGCCGGCGGCCTTCGCCTGCTCCCACCACATGTGCACCGAGACGGCCAGGGACGCCGGATCGCGGTCGACCTCGGCGCATCGGTCGTGGATGACCGGCAGGTTTTTCTCCACCTCCTCGGGTTCCATGCCGTCGAGGTTGAGCTCATCCGCGTACCGTGCGGCCATGCGCCAGGTGCGCTCCGGCCCGTTGCCGCCGACCATGATCGGGATGCGTGGGGTCTGGAGGCCCTTGGGCAGGTTGATCGCGTCGCGCACGCTAGCGTGCCTCCCCTCGAAGGTCGCCCGGCCGGGCCTGAGCATGGCGCGCAGGACCTGCAATGAGTCGCTCAGCGCGTCGAGCCGCTGCTTCGTCTCGGGGAACCCGTACCCATAGGCCTCCCATTCGTCGCGCTTCCAGCCGGCGCCGATGCCGATCTCGAACCGTCCGTCGCTGATCACGTCGAGCGTCGATGCCATCTTCGCCACGAGGGCGGGATTGCGAAAGCCGTTCGACAGCACGATGTGGCCGAGCCGGACGCGTTTCGTGCGCGCCGCGAGGGCCGTGAGGAAGGTGAACGACTCGAAGGTCAGCTCGTCTGTGGGCTCGGGGACGGTATGGAAGTGGTCGAAGGCCCAGATCGACTCGAAGCCGAGCTCCTCCGCCTCGTCGGCCAGGGCCGCGCTTCGCTCCCATGCCCTTCGCGGCTCCCAGCCGTCGTACTCGCCCGTCCATCCCTGGGGGATGATCACTCCTGCTTTCATGCAGCTGCTCTTAGCGAACGGCGTGCCACTCGTCGAAGACAATCGCGATCTTGCCCGCGGCGCCCGAGTCCGCGAGGCGATAGGCCGCATCCGCGTCGGTGACGTCAAAGCGGTGCGTCACCATCCTGTCTGGCCTCAGATCCCAGCGGACGAGGAGCTCGACGAGCTCCTCCACCTGACCGATGGAGCACACCCACGACCCGCTGACCGTGAGCTGCGGATGGATGATGAGCGGGCTGACGTCGACCGACAGCGAACCGCCCTCTCCGACGAACACGACGCGGCCCCAGCGGCGGGCGACCTCGAGCGCCAGCTTCCGGGCGTCCGCGTTTCCCGAGCATTCGAGGGCCACCTCGAAGCCCATGCCTCCGCTCGCCTCCATCAGCGTGGCCCTCGGGTCGTCGCCTGCCGCGACCTCGATACCGAGGCTGCGGGCGAGGTCCATGCGCTCGGGAGTGACGTCGAAGCCGATGACCCGGGCCCCGAGCGCCTGAGCCAGCATCGCGGCGCCGATGCCGACCGGGCCGAGGCCCGTGACGAGCACGCGGTCAGCGCCCGAGATGTCCGCTCGGCGGCAGGCGGCCCACGCGGTCCCGAGCCCGCAGGCCACGAGCGCACCGTCGAGGAAGCTCAGCCGGTCGGGAAGGGCGACGAGCGTCCGCTCATCGGCGAGCAGGTACGGAGCATGCCCACCGTCGCGTTGCCAGCCGTAGGCCGCGCGCAGGGGGCTCGTGCAGGAGATCATCCAGCCCGCCCGACAGTCGTGGCACAGGCCACAGCCGGCGATGTGATAGAGCGCCACGCGGTCACCGACGCCGAATCTGCCCACTCCTGAACCGACCGCCTCGATGGTTCCAGCAGGCTCGTGCCCGGCGATGACGCCGCGGTACGCCTCCGGCCCCGTCCCCTGGCTTGCCGGGCGGTAGATGGCCCGCAGGTCGCTGCCGCAGATCGTCGAGGCGTGGGTGCGCACCAGGACCTGGCCTGGTCCAGGTTCCGGGATCGGGAACTCGCGGATTTCGAGGCGGCGCTCGCCGGGCAGGATGACGCCCGGCATCGTCCCGGCGGCCTTGATGGTGTGCATTCGCCGTCAGTGTGCCCGTTTGGTGCCACGCCGCGCACCCGGCGTGCGACCCTGATGGCATGAGCGTTCCCGCCAGCCGAGTCGACGTGGTGAACGACCGGCTCACCGTGCTCCGCTCCCTGCTGTCCGAGCACGGAGCGCCCGGCGTGCTCCTCAGGACCCGGGCGAGCTTTGCGTGGCTGACACTCGGCGGACTGAACCACGTGGTGGTCGGCTCCGAATCAGGCGCGGTGCCGCTCCTCGTCACGGCCGTCGCCGCATGGGCGCTCGCCCCGCTCAACGAGGTGGGCCGCATAACGGACGAGGAGGTTGCCGGCCTGCCCCTCGAGGTCCGCCCCGTCCCCTGGGAGGACCCCGGCGCGGTTCAAGCGGAGGGGATGGCGCTGGCCGGTGACGGCGTCCTGGCCGAGGAGGACCTTGGGTACGACCTCGTCGACCTGCGCTCTCAGCTCATCGCGGTCGAACACGGGCGGATGCGCGCGCTCGCGAGTGACATCGCGGCCACGCTCGATCGGCTTCTCACTGACGTTCGCCCCGGGGACACGGAGCACGACATCGCTGGCCGCGTGGGCGGCGAGCTCCTGTCGATGGGCATTCGTGCACCCGTGCTCCTCGTCGCGGCGGACGACCGGATCGAGCGATACCGACACCCGATCCCAACCGACCGCGCCGTCGGCAGGCGCCTGATGGCCGTGGCGGTGGGGGAGCGATGGGGTCTGCACGCGGCCGTCACGCGCATCGTCGACCTCGAGCCATCGTCGGAAACGCTTCGGCGACGCGCGGCCGCGACAGCGGAGGTGCTCGAGGCGATGCGAGCCGCCACGCGCCCGGGCGCGACGCTCGACGACGTCCTCGCCGCCGCCAGGGCGACGTACGAGTCAACCGGGTTCGCGGACGAGTGGCGCCTCCATCACCAGGGCGGCACCATCGGCTACGCGCCGCGCGAGCGGATCGCCACGCCGGGGGACCGGACGGAGCTGAGGCCGGGAATGGCCGTCGCCTGGAATCCATCCGTGACCGGCACGAAGCTGGAGGCGACCATGATCGTCACGGAGGGCGAGCCCGAGGAGCTCGCCCGCTGACTGCCCTTTCCTAAATAGAACATGCGTTCTATCATCGGTCCGGTGAGCCCGATCGATGCGTACTGTGAGCTCCACGCGCACAGCAACTTCAGCTTCCTCGACGGCGCCAGCCATCCCGAGGAGCTGATCGCCACGGCGGCGCTCATGGGCCTCCCGGCCGTCGCCCTCACCGACCATGCCGGCATCTACGCCGCCGTCCGACTGTGGAAGGCCGCACGAGAGACCGAGACCGATGCGGCCCGCGCGGCGGGCCTCGCGCCGGTGCGAGCGATCATCGGCCTCGAGGTCGCGCTTCCGCGCACCGAGTCCGACCTGCGCCTCGCGCGGCGCGGCAGGAAACTCAACGACCCGATCCGCGGCGACCGCGCCAGCCGGGGCTGGCCCGGCGAGCTCCACGCTGGACCGATGCCGGGCGAGCATCTCGTCCTCCTTGCCCGTGATGCCGGCGGCTACACCGCGCTCTCGCGCCTGGTGTCGGGCGCCCATCTCGCAGGTGAGAAGCAGTTCCCGATCTTCGAGCTCGGGACGGTCGAAACGGCTCTCCACGACGCGCGGGGCCACCTCATCGGCCTCAGTGGCTGCCGCAACGGAGCCGTGGCGCGTCACCTCCTCGCGGGCGAGCGTGACGCGGCGGTGGCCGCGGCCAGTGACTGGGCGCGCTGCTTTCCGGACGGCGACTTCGCCGTCGAGCTGAGTCATCACCTCGGGCCGGACGACGACTGGCTCGTCGCTGAGCTGGCGTCCGTTGCCGAAGACGCAGGCCTGCCGACGGTGGTCACGAACGAGGTGCACTACGCCGCAGCGGACGGCCATCGGCTCCAGGACGTGCTCGTCTCCATTCGCCATGGCGCCACCCTCGACGAGGCTCGCGAGCTGCTGCTGCCGAATGCCGAGTACCGCCTCAAGGGCGGACGTGAGCTCGCATGCATCGGGGAGGGTCTCCCGGACGCAGGCGCCCGGCGCGCCTGGGCGTCTGGAATGGAGCGGGCGGCCGCCATCGGCGCCGAGTGCCGGCTCGACCTCGACTTCGAGCGATACCGGTTCCCCGGGTTCAGCGTGCCGGAGGGGGAGACCGCGTTCTCATACCTCTACCAGATTGCCCACGACGGCTTACTGCGCCGGTACCACCCGGTTACCAAGCGTGCGCTCAACCAGCTGACCCACGAGCTCGACGTCATCGACCGGACGAACCTCGCCGAGTTCTTCCTCATCGTGTGGGACCTGATGGAGTTCGCTCGCAGCGGAGGG
>Ga0136635_10000501_pt1 | contig 10956 bp, 11 predicted proteins | sample AntDrymeUQ852106_2_FD_105495 | JGI IMG/M metagenome (GOLD analysis project Ga0136635, IMG submission 105495) | Polar desert sand microbial communities from Dry Valleys, Antarctica - metaG UQ85 (21.06) | ecosystem: Environmental > Terrestrial > Soil > Desert | place: Antarctica: Dry Valley... | reverse complement strand
ATGTGCATGAAGAGGAGGATCACGAAGACGCTCGCGCCCCAGCGGTGCATCCCACGTACGAGCCAGCCGAGCGTCAGGTCGTTCGTGATGTGCTCGATCGACGCGTACGCGAGCGGCTTGCCGGTCGTCGGGTCGATCTCCGAAGCCGGCTTGTAGTACATCGCCAGGATCGCTCCGGTCAGCGTCTGAACGGCGAACGCGATCAGCGTGCCGAAGCCGAGCGTCTGGGCCCAGCTGATGTCGCGCGGGACGTTCCGGAAGAGGAACCACTTCGTTCCGCGGACTGCGCCGGTGCGCTCGTCGACCCAGTCGAGCGGGGCGAGCACCGCCAGGTCGACCATGGTCTGCTTCCTGGTCTTGCGCTTGGCCACCGCTACCCCGTCACCTGGCTGGGAACGATTGGGTAGAGCCAGGACTCGAGCCCGTCCACGTGGGTGCCCGGCACCGACCACGGGTACTTGGCGATCGTCGCGTTCGCCCCCGTCCCCGAGACGTTCCCGACCGCGTAGAGCTCGCCGAGGATGAGCTTGCCGTTGCGGATGGAGAAGCTGTAGCGGTCGAGCGAGCGCACGGGCGGGCCGGCGGTGCGGTTGCCTTCGGCGTTGTACTGCCCGCCATGGCAGGGACAGCCGAACGACTGCGCGAGCACCGGCCTGAGCTCGACGTTCTTGATCTTCTTGATCGCGTCCTCGTCGATCGGACCGTTCGGCTGGACGGGACAACCGAGATGGACGCAGCGGCTGTACAGGATCGTGAAGCTCGGCTCCCCCGCTTCGCTCGACCCGTTGTTGCGGACGAACGCCGTCCGCCGTGAGACCTCGCCCTGCTCCGGCTTCGACAGGTAGGTCGCAATCACATATTCGCCCTCGGGGAAGTTGTCGAGCGGGCCGAGATCGACCTCGTCCTCGTCGATGTTCGTGAACGACGGAAGCACCATGAAGCCGAGGACGGGCAGCGTGAGAACGGCGCCCATGCCGGCCGAGAGCCCGATCAGAGACGCCTCCAGGAATCGTGAGCGCGTGTACGCGGGGAGCGGCTCCTCGGGCGCTTCCACCTCGGCTTCGGCCTGAGCCGCTGCAGCCCGCGTCTCGGGGGTGATCGCCGGCACGTGGCCGCGCACGTCGCGCGTGACGTCGAGCGCCCACAGGATCCCGAAGACGATTGCGAGAACCGCGCCGATCGCCGCAATGACCCAACTGATGACGAGGCCGAGCAGGAGGCAGGCGATCCCGATCGCGAACCCGATCGGCCAGAGGCTGGGCGCGGGTGAGTGCGGGGTGTCTGGACCGTTAATGCTCAACGCAGACCTGGACGGGATTCAATCGTTCGGCCGTCGCCGCTGTCAACGACGTATCGGCTGACGCATGGGATTCTTACTGGTCGGGGCGACGCGCGTCAGGGGAGGGGGCTGCCTTCGGGATGATCGCCCGTCGCGAGGCGGGTGTTGGACGCCGCGAGGCAAGGACGCAGGGAGCGCCCATACCAATTTGGTATGAGCGCGACTGAGGACGCTGCATCGCGGTGTCCAGCGCCGCATCGCGACATGGCCGCATCATTCCGAAGGCAGCTCACCAATTCCGTACTCGTCCCACCGCTGTGAGACCTTCTCTCGCACGTCGTCCGACATCACGATCTCCTCGGGCCAAACGCGCGCGTCTTCTTCCGGAAGCTTGTGCGTCGCGTCGATCCCGAGCTTTCCGCCGTAAAACTGCCGCCCGGGAGCGTGGTCCAGGTGGTCGAGCGGGCCTTCGCTGATGAGCACGTCCCGCTTCGGATCGACGTTCGCGGTCACGCGGAAGAAGACGTCGGCGTAGTCGTGCACATTCACGTGCTCGTCCACAACGACGATCGACTTCGTCAGCGAGAGCATCCCCAGCCCCCAGAGCGCGTGCATCACTTTCTGGGCATGACCCGGGAAGGCCTTGCGGATCGAGACGATCACGCAGTTGTGAAACGCGCCCGCAACAGGAAGGTCGTAGTCGACGAGCTCGGGCAGGGTCATCCGCACCGCGGGCAGGAAGATCCGCTCGGTCGCCTTTCCGAGCCAGGCGTCCTCAGCGGGCGGCTTGCCTACGACGATCGAAGAGTAGATCGCGTCGCGCCTCATCGTCATCGCCGAGATCCGGAAGATGGGGAACTCCTCGGCATGCGAGTAGTAGCCGGTGTGATCGCCGAAGGGGCCCTCGATGCCCACGTCGTCACGAGAGACGGTTCCCTCGAGCACAATCTCGGCGTTCGCGGGCACCTCGAGGTCGATCGTCTTGCAGCGAACGAGCTCGACCGGCTCGCCGCGGAGAAAGCCCGCGAGCATGAGCTCGTCGAGGTGGTGCGGGAGCGGCGCGCTTGCGGAGTAGGCGCTCACGGGATCGAGCCCGATCGCGACCGCGACGGGGATACGCCCGTCTTCCGCGGCGAGCAAGTCCGCCCGTCCGTCCTTGTGCATCTGCCAGTGCATGAAGGTCGAGGCGCGATCGATCACCTGCATCCGGTACATACCGACATTGCGGACTCCCGTCTGCGGGTCTTTCGTGATCACCGCGGGGAGCGTTATGAACGGCGCGGGGTCTCCGGGCCAGCAGCGCTGGATGGGGAGGAGTCCAAGCTCGACGTCGTCGCCCTGGAGCACGACCTCCTGGCACGACCCCTTGGAGACTGTCTTCGGAAGCGAGTCGGCGACCGACTTCAGCTTGAGGAGGCCCTTCACCTTCTCGATGATGCCCTGCGGCGGCTGCATGTCGAGCACGTCGCCGAGCTTGGCGGCAGCGTCGTCGAGACGCTCGACGCCGAGCGCGAGACACATGCGCCGCTCGGTGCCGAACTGGTTGATCAGCAACGGGTGCTTCGATCCCTTCGGGTTCTCGAAGAGGAGCGCAGGCCCGCCGGATTTGACGACGCGATCGACGATCTCGGTGATCTCGAGATCCGGGTCGACCTCGGCTGAGATGCGCCGAAGCTCGCCCTCGCGCTCGAGGAGCGCGATCCATTGACGCAGATCTCGCGGAGCACTCGCCACCGGGTCGAGTCTAGTCTGGGCCCTTTGGACGACATGTCCGAGAGGAACAAGTGCCGTACGGTGCCCAAGCCAGCGCGATCCACCGGCGGTCGCAGCTACCTCCCGCCGCCGGCGACGGTCGACGCCATGAGTTCCTCCACCTTCTGGATGGGCATCAGGACCGCGGCTGGGCGATCTCGCTTCGTCACCACGTAAGCCGCCCCGCCTTCGACCTCTTCGATCACTGCAAGAAGTGGTCTCCCTGAGCTGTTCACATCGATCTCTGCCAGGAGCGAACCTTTTTCTAGTGGTGCCGAGATGACCACTCACCACGCGTTTCGCCCACCACGATCGTCCGTCTTCGCGGGCGGCAAGAGATGCGGAAGTGGCTAGGAGTGGCGGTGGCGGCGGTGGCGGCGGCGGGCGAACCAGCCGTTCAGGTCGCCGAGGAAGATCACGGCGAGGAAGACGAGCCCGACGACGAGCATCGAGACGATGATGTTCTTGCCCTCGTCGGCGGCATCAGCGAGCACGGCCACGAAGAATTCACTCATTCGCGCCGACTCTATCGACGAACAGGGCATGCGCGGCGAGCGTGCGGTCGACCTGCTCGTCGCCCACTGCCGCCCGCGCGCGCTCTTCCAGAAGGGTCGTGTCGGCGTCGAGCCGGAGCGCGTTCCGGGCGTCGTCAAGGCCGCCTGCTCCGAGCCGGGACGCGGTCGCAGCCCAGGCGGCTCCGTCCCCATTCCTCCTTTCCGCGCGCGCCTGCGCGCACAACGAGATGAGCTCCGCAAGGTCGGCGACCGCCTCCACGTTTCCCGTAGCTGCAACGTGAACGAGACCCTGGGCGTAGAGGTAATCGCCAAGGAGGAGAGCGGTGTCGGTGTCGGGCGGAGCGAAGAGCCGAGAACGACCGTAGTGGACGAGGTACCCCTCGTAGATCGTCTCGAGCCCTTGCGCGAGCTCCGGCGGGGCGAGCGGCGAGAAAACGGGCTCGTGGCGCCGCTCCTCGACCGGCTTGAGCGCGTCAGCCCAGAGCGGGCTCTCTCGAGCAGCCTCGGCGGTGATCGTGTTCCACATGCGCTAGACCACTAGAAGCTATCCCGAGCGGCTTGCCGCCCGCGGCGGCTCCACCTGAGGAGGCTCCAATTCCACCTCGATAGGAATGTCCAGCGAGCCCCGATCCCAGCGCTCGAGTCGAACGCGTGGCCGGAAGAACCCCCACACCGCCCTCAGTCCCGCCATCGTCGGGAGCGCCATCAGGACGCCGGCGATCCCGTACAGCTCGCCTCCGGCGAGGAGCCCGAAGATCACGAGCAGCGGGTGCAGCCGAAGCGCGCTCGCCATCACGTTCGGCACCACGACGTGGCCCTCCACCTGGTAGATGAAGAGGAAGAGCAACCCGACCCAGACGACCCCGATCGGATCGACGAAGAGCGCGTAGATCACGGGTGGCACCGCGGACAGCCACGGGCCGATGTAGGGGATCACCTCGATGAACGCCGTCCAGAGCCCGAACAGCAACGCGTATTCCTCCGCGCCCTCGACCAAGCCGGTCCTGCCGAGAACCCACATCCCGACCCCGGCGCTCGTGCCGATGACGGTCGAGAGGATCGCCTGGCCCTTCACGTAGCCCCACAGCGCGGTCTCGATCTGCTGAGTAAGAGGCGGGCCGCCCTGAGGTGGAAAGCGCGCGTCGATCGACCGTTCCAGCCGGGGCATGTCGAGCAGCATGTAGATCGAGATGACGACGATCAGGATTGCCGAGAAGAGCAAGAGCACGACGGAGAGAGCCGCTCCCTGCGCGAACTCGATTCCGTCCTGGACATATCCCGAGATCTCGCCCGTTCCGAGCGAGTCGATCCACCCGGTGATCTGCTCGCGAACCTGGATCCGCTCGAGGCCGTGGTCGTCGAACCAGAGCTGGAGACCGTCAATATCCATCTCCGCGGCGGTCTGGCCGGTCGCCAGGTCGACGTCAGTCACGTAGTCGTCCATGCGCTCGGCCGCGCTACGGGCCTGATCGAATGCGACGACGCCGATCGCGATCAAGAGCGCGACGACCGCTGCGACGAAGATCGCGTACACGACCATCACCGAAAGTGCGCGCGGAACCCTGAGCCGCGTCAGATCCCGCACGAGCGGGTTCAGCATGAACGCGATGACGGACGCGGTGAGGAAGAGAAAGAGAACGTGGCCGAGCGTGCTCGCCAAGAGAAAGGCGAGCACCAGGAGCACGGGCAGACCCACGAGCTGAATCCATCGCGGAATCTGGATCGTCGGGCCGGGGCCGGCCATCGCAGCGATCGTATCGCGACGTTCCGGGGTGCCAAGGTTTCCTCCGACCTTGCTACGGTCCCGCAAATGGCGACTCCGCGCTCACGGCATGCCGCGAGGCTGCGCGCCAATCGGCGGCGGGCTCAGGCGAGAGCGCGCTGGTTCGCCATCGCCATGGTGGTCGGCGTCGTCGCTGTCGCGACGCTTCTCCTGACGGCGTTCGACAACAACGGGGTGTCCAGCTCCACCGGAGCTCCTGTGCCCGCTCCACTGCCCGTCACCTCGGCTCCACCCGAGCCGCAGGTGCTCGCGACCGTGGGCAATCTACGCGTGCAGTCGCCCGTCGCACAGGGCGGCGTCACGGCGGTGGGCTTTCACGGATCCGACGAGGGAGCGCTGGTGCTCCAGCCGGTCGGGCCGCAGGCGAACGAGGGATTGCTGGCCCGCTTGTGGCGGAAGATCACCGGGTACGAGCGCAAAGGGCTCGCGTGGTACCAGCTCGAGAGCGGGGCTCTTCGTACGCTGGACGTCGGCGCTGTGGCGGGAACCGATGTCTATTCGCCCGTCGACGGAACCGTCATCGCCATCCGCAGCCAGCTCGTCTCAGGTCGGAAGATCGGAGCAGAGATCGAGCTCCGGCCGACTTCGGCACCCTCACTCGTCCTCGCTCTCCAGAACGTCCGACCCGACAAGGGACTGACGGTGGGCGCCAACGTCGCTGCGGGTTCCTCCAAGCTGGGTCGCGTCGCGGACATCAGCAGGTTCGAGCGCCAGGCGCTCGAGCGCTTCGCCGCCGACGGCGGCAACAACGTCGCCATTCAGGTCTATCTGTCGGCAACGCTCGGCGTCCCGTAGCGCTCTAGAGGTTTCGCGCTGCGCATCCTCTTCATCGCCGACGTGGTGGGCAAGCCGGGCCGCAGTGCGGTCGAGGCGCTGTTGCCGACGCTGCGCTCCGACCTGGAGATCGACGTCTGCGTCCTGAACGGCGAGAACGCCGCTGACGGAATCGGGATCACGCCACGCCTCGCTGACCGGCTGCTGGCCGCGGGGGCGGATGCGATCACGCTCGGAAACCACGCCTTCCGGCGCTCCGAGATCGGCCCCTACATCGACGGATCGGATCGGGTCATCCGCCCCGCGAACACCTCGAAGAACACACCAGGGCGCGGCCTGACGGTCGTTCCCACGGCGAACGGCGCGCGGCTCGCGGTCATCAATGTCCTCGGGTCGCTCTTCCTCGATCCGGCAATCTCGATGTTCGAGGTCGTCGACGATCTCGTCGACCAGGCCGTCCGCGAGACGCCGCTCGTCCTGGTCGACGTCCACGCCGAGGCGACGAGCGAGAAGGTGGCAATGGCTCGATGGCTCGACGGCCGGGTGACTGCGGTCGTGGGAACCCACACGCACGTCCAGACATCGGACGCCCGCGTCCTTGCGAATGGCACCGCGTTCATCACCGATGCAGGGATGACCGGGCCGCACGACTCGGTGATCGGGGTGGAGGCCGACCTTGCGATACGACGGATGCGTACAGGGTTGCCCGTGCGCTTCGAGACTGCTCAGGGCGACGTGCGGATCGAAGGCGCGGTGATCGACTGCGACTCCGAGTCAGGCAAGGCTTCCGCCATCGAGTCGATACGCGTCCCGTTTTCTTCCTAGGGGTCGCGGGCGCGAAGCGCCCGCCTTCAGGGATATTGCGCGACCGGAATACGCGCGAGCGGATTCCGATCTTGCGCCAACTCGACGTCCTCGCGCGGGAGCAGGAGCCAGAGCAGCACGAAGGGCAGGAACCAGGGGAGATAGAGGTAGAACCAGTGGGTGAGGGAGAGCTGGAACGCGACCAGAATCGCGGCCGTCAACGCGGCAAGCTCGATCGGTCCCTTCTCTCGAGGCACGAACGCTGCGACGACCGCGAGAATCACAGAGAGGACGGCAAGCACCGGCTGCAGGAATCCGAGATCGGGGATCCCCTGCGCGTGGTACTGCCCCCAGCCCCAAAGCGAGAACGGAGAGTCGCGTCCGACCTGGAAGCCGACGGTGCGATGCCAGAAGGTGTGGATTGCCTCCCAGAGACCGGGCTCCAAGAGCAGGATCAGGAACGAGACGAGCGTCGCGACGGCGAACGCGACAGCGAAGCGCACGAGGCGACCTAGATCCAATCTCGGATAGCTCGCCCAAAGGGGCGCCAGGAGCAGGCCTCCGAACTTCGTCCAACCGGCGAGCGCAACCGCCGCGCCACGCGCCCAGGTCGAGGAGGCGAGCCAGAATCCGAACACGAGGAGCGCGGGCATGATCGTGTCGTTCGTGTTCGCGTTCAGCGCGTACGCCGTGAACGGATACGCCGACCACGCGAACGCGAGCACAGCCGCGAGTCGCACTCCTCCGAAGCGAAAACCGACGAGGGCCAACGCGACTATGGTCAAGAGATCGAACAAGATCGACGTCGTGTGCGCCCCCGGCAGCGAGTCCCATTTCCCACTCCACTCGAAGACGAGCGTTGCAGGAACGTACGCCACGTACGCAACCGGGCCGTACGTGTCCCCCCGCTCGATCGCCGCCTCGCAGCGCCCGTTGGTCTGGATGCGCTCGCGGACCTCGCCGTCGGCGTCTTCCGGCCCGCATTCTTCGAGGTCGCCGCGCTGCGGCATATTTCCGTACGGCGTCTCGCCGTCCAGGATGCGACTCGCGCCGACGACCCCGGCGAGCCCTACGTCGATTACTCCGCGCGGCGCCTCGACGTTGAGCCCCACACGGAAGCCGAGGAGGAAGATCGCCGCCGCAGCGAAGACCCATGTTGGCCACAGCGGCCGGAGCGGGCGCTCCCGCTTGCGCACCCCGACCCAGACGCTCCGAACAAGCACGTAGCCGAGCACCGGATAGACGAGCGGGACGCTCGCGAAGATCTCGCCGCGGCTGAAGAAGACGAGGGAGACCGAGAACGAGAGCAATACGAGTAGGTCGAGATTGCGCAGCGCCAGAGGTCGGCGCAGGTCCGCGAGCCCGACCAGGAAGACGAGACAGAACGCCACCCAGACATACGGCTTCAGGAGCGTCTTGCCACCGAACGACCCTTCTCCCCCTCGCGCCATCTTCCATGCGACCTGCGGGCCCGTCCACGCCTCCCCGACGGTTCCGGTCATATCCTGGACGACAGCCTGTGCGATCTGTCCGGCCTCGCCGGACCAGGCTTTCACGAGCCAGGTTCTGGTCTCGGCGCGGAAGGTCGCCGTAGTCGTCGGATCTGGTGGGTAGCGCTCGAGCCAGGACGAAACCTTGGGATGAGCGAGCGCGATCTCGATCGCTTCGTCCTCCGTGAGCCGAGCCGTGTCCTGGCCGGACGCAGCCACGGCCGGAGTTGCAAGGATGCCAACGGCCACCACAGCCGCGGCCAAGGCGTGCGTCAGTTTCAGCGGTTGCGAGTCGGCCCGAACGACCAGAGCTTATTGCCGACGAAGTTGATCGGCGTGACGAGCACGATCGCGATCGCCTGAGCGGCAATCTCGGGAAGGCCGATCTCGACGAGCATGTAGAGAACAACGAGATTCGCGACGAGAGCGAGTGTCGAGACCACGAGGAAGCGCATGCCCTGATACGCGATGCTGCCACGGTGCTCCCGAAACGTCCAGAGGCGATTCCAGACGTAGTTGTTCGTCACCGCCACGAGGAAGGAGCCGACCGCAGCCGGGATGTAGTGCACGCCGAGGACGAGCACGAGCAGCGAGAAAACCCAGAGATTGACGAGGTACCCCGTGGCGCCGACGAAGCAGAACTTGACGAGCTGCTCCCAGTTTCCGCGACGACCGAGCGCGGCGCGTACGCGCGCGCGCCGAAGCCCTACCCTCACGTCCGCAGCCGAGGTCTCCACAGCTGTCGCAGCGTAGCCAGGCGTGCGGTCACGTCGACCCCCCATTGGGTTAGGAGCCCTCAAAACCCTCAGCTCCGACGAGCGGGACGAACCGGCAGGGCAAGCTCGCGCGCTCGAATGGCCCCTTCTTCGTGCGCTCGACGAGCACGAGCTGCTGACCCCAGCGGCCTCCTCGTGGCACGACCACCCGGCCGCCCTCGACGAGCTGATCGTAGAGAGCGGGAGGAACGACCGGAGCGGCGGCCGCGACCGCGATTCTGTCGAAGGGCGCCCGCGCCGGGACCCCGAGCGAGCCGTCTCCGACCAGCACCTCGACATCCCCGTATCCCGCCTGCACGAGCGCCGATCGCGCCCGCTCCGCGAGCTCGGGCACCCGTTCGATGGTCACGACCTCCGCCGCCAGCTCGGCGAGCACCGCCGCCTGGTAACCGGAGCCAGTGCCGACGTCGAGCACGCGCTCGTCTCCGGAGAGCTCGAGGAGTTGGCAGATCGTGGCCACGATGAAGGGCTGCGAGATCGTCTGCCCGCTCCCGATGGGGAGTGCGCCGTCCTCGTACGCGAGATGACGGAGTTCTTCCGGGAGGAAGCGGTCGCGCGGCACCCGGGCCATCGCCTCGAGAACTCGCTCGTCGAAGCTTCCTCGGCGGCGAAGCTGATGCTCGACCATCTGCGCGCGCGCTTCGGTTGCGTCGCTCGAGGTCAGGGGCGTCACCTGCCCCGAGCTCACTTGGCGAGTGTCCTCAGGCCTGCGTAGCGAACCGCCTGCTTCCCGCGCATGCGTGCGGCAAGTAGCGGCAGCACCACGGTCACGACGTAACCCACGAGCGGGATCAGCGCGAGCAGACACACAAGAAGCCCGACCATCGACACGTAGGCGGCGATCCCCATGCGGGTCGCTCCTCGCCGCATCGCTCCGCGGACGACAGCGGCCGCGGAAAACGCACCGATGAGGCCCGCGGTTCCACCCGCGATCGTCTCGGCGACGTCTCCGATGACGACGAACCCGAAGCCGGCCCCCACAACCGCGCCGACTATGGCTGCGACCCCGGCCCCTACCGCGTTCACACCAAGGAGCCCGGACAAGATGACGCCGAATCCGAGCCCGAGGCCAAGCGACAGCCCGAGTGTGTACCAGAGGCCCATGCCCGCCCAGTGTAGTGAGGGCGCGAATCCAGACAGCGGCGGGTGACGTAGTTCCCTAAGACATTTACAGAGGGGAAGTCAGATGGCCAGACGGACAGCAGTCGTCGTGGCGATCCCCGCCGACCGCGGTCGTTCCCTAGCAGCCCTCGAGCTGCGCAATAACCGAGAGCCCGAACTCCGCCGCGCGGGCGCCGTCGACCACGCGGTGGTCGAATGTGATCGCAATCGTCCCCATGCGACGCACGGCTACCTCACCCTCCCGCACGACCGGTCTCGCTGCGATGCGCCCGATGCTGAGGATCGCGACTTCCGGAAAATTGACGATCGGAGTCTGGAAGAGGCCGGCCAGCTTCCCCGCGCTCGTGACCGTGAAGGTCGAGCCTCGCACCTCCTCCGAGGTGAGAGCTCCCGCGCGCGCGCCTTCGGCGAGTCGCCGGATCTCCACGTCGAGCTCCTCGACCGTGCTCGAGTCGGCGCCCCGCACGACGGGAACGACGAGACCCTGCTCCGTTTGGACGGCGACGCCGATGTCGTAGCGGTCGAGGTAGACGATCGCGTCGCCTTCGAGGCGCGCGTTCAGCTCGGGAAACTCAGTCAGCGACTCCGCCACCGCCTTGACCACGGTCGCGAGCAGCCGCTCGATCTCGACGCGCTCGAAGTCGCACTCCTCGACCCACGT
>Ga0136635_10000500_pt1 | contig 10966 bp, 10 predicted proteins | sample AntDrymeUQ852106_2_FD_105495 | JGI IMG/M metagenome (GOLD analysis project Ga0136635, IMG submission 105495) | Polar desert sand microbial communities from Dry Valleys, Antarctica - metaG UQ85 (21.06) | ecosystem: Environmental > Terrestrial > Soil > Desert | place: Antarctica: Dry Valley... | reverse complement strand
TGGGGGAGTGGAGGAGTGGGGGAGTGGGGGAGTGAAGGAGTGGGGGAGCAGGGGAAGAAATTCCCCCTTGTCTCCTTGTCTCCTTGTCCCCCCATCCCCCCTGCCTCATCTCCCTTGGCTGGAAATGCGGTACTCCTGAGCGATATAGTAAAACACGCGATAGTAATTGCTAAATTCGGATGCTTTTGATCGCCCTTGCCAATAATATTTCACTTGACCCTTTGTTAGTGTCAGCGTCATTGAACTTTCTTGGCTACCAACTTCTACCTCCAGCACCCCAGATACTCCTTGATTCGTCTTAAAGTTGGGATTTATCGTTTTTTTCGCGTTTTTATCTGTAATTATGGCGTCTGGTAGCCGATTACCTGCCCAACCGCGAATTTCTACTCTCGTATTTTGCGGTGAAACAAAGGCTATGCCATCATTATTTTCTGGCGGTGGTAAAGAAGTCCAGGTGCTGGGATATAAAAATTCAAAGCCATAACGGGAATTAGTATAAGTTTTCCATGTGACACCGGAGTTGGTGAAACTGGGCGCATTACAGCCGCATAAGATTATTAAGGCAGCGATCGCTTTGCCAACACCAAAGGCGAGCGCATAACTTTTTCGTTCTGTATAGGTTTTAGTACCGATAGACATTTTACACCTTTTACCTGGTTCGCTGATGAACGTAAATAAGGAAGAGCCTCAGCCGCAAAATCAACTCATGAAAGACTTTTGCTTGATAGCTTCAGATTTTACAGAACAGTAGCAATATCTGTACTTTCTACCTACTTTGTGTAACAAAACAGCTAATATTTTCTCACCGTTCTACATTTGCATCAAATCAGATTTTCATCAAAAATAAAGAAATGTAACGAAAGTGGCGTCAAAACGTTTTGCGGTCTTGACAAGCTAGAACCAAACCTATATCGTGAAATACATACCCGGGTAAGACCAACAACAGTTATATGCAAACGAAGCAAAAGGTTACTTTATATTTGTCGCCAGAACTACACAGGAAACTGAAAATTCGTTCAGCAGTAGATTCTGAACCAATGTCAGACCTTGCAGAACGTGCCCTCGTTTTCTACCTGGCAAATTCAGAATTAGTTGATGAAGTAGAAGCTTCTTCTTACGGACGAACTCATAGACTTTATTCTTGTCCATCTTGTGAGAGTTCATTAGTCTTACGCGACGGAGAATTGGTAGCCCTAGGCAATCAAGCAGGAGTAACTCAAGAGCATTTACCCGTCAACGAAATGGATGAGGATGAAGCTTATCCCAAAGGTGAGGAAGAATTAGTTCCTTGCTAGACCGGAATTATGAATATTACATTCATAATACGTCGGTTGCCATTATCAACGATGTCTTTACTGTCTTTATAAGGTCTCACGTAGGTCGATAGTATGAAAGAAGAGCTAAATATCCTCATTCAAGCTCAATACCCTCTAATCTACCTTGTGACCTCCGAGGAAGAGCGGGCAGAGCAATCAATTTCCACCATCGCCCAAATGTTGAAGCCTCTGCGGCGAGTGTATGTGTGGACAGTAACTCACGGCATCGTGGAGTATGGGCAACCCCGGAATGTGACTCAGCATAACACCGTTTCTCCAGAAGCGGCGATTGAGTGGATAATCCGGCAAAGAGAACCTGGTATATTTATTCTTAAAGATTTACATCCGTTTATTGATGCGCCAGCGACAACAAGATCGTTAAGAGATGCGATCGCCCAATTCAAAGGAATGCAGAAAAACATCATTTTGATGTCCCCAATGCAGCAAGTTCCTATAGAACTGGAAAAAGAAGTTGTTGTTATTGACTTTCAGTTACCAGATATGGCAGAGTTAAATAAAGTATTAACTCACCATCTAGACCAAAATCGTGGACGGCGGCTGACAACAGAAGCGCGAGAAAAGCTTCTCAGAGCAGCTTTAGGTTTAACTAAAGATGAAGCCGAAAAAGTCTACCGAAAGGCACAGGTAACTATCGGGCGTTTGACCGAAGATGAAGTAGATATAGTTTTATCTGAGAAAAAGCAACTAATTCGGCGCAATGGTATATTAGAATACATAGAAGAAGATTCTACCATTGACGCTGTAGGTGGCTTAGAAGAATTAAAGAAATGGCTCAAGCAGCGCTCTGATGCTTTCACAGAGAAAGCCAGAGAGTATGGTTTGCCTCAACCGAAAGGAATGTTAATTTTGGGAGTTCCCGGTTGCGGTAAGTCGTTGATAGCCAAAACAACTTCTCGGCTGTGGGGTTTACCCTTGTTGCGCTTGGATATGGGGCGAGTTTACGATGGGTCAATGGTGGGTCGAAGTGAAGCAAACCTACGCAACGCCTTAAAGACAGCAGAATCGATTTCTCCAGCAATTCTATTTATCGATGAATTAGATAAATCCTTCGCTGGTAGTGGTGGTTCTGGCGATTCAGATGGCGGTACTTCCAGCCGGATCTTCGGTTCTTTCCTGACTTGGATGCAAGAGAAAAAATCTCCAGTGTTTGTGATGGCAACTGCTAACAGAGTAGAACGCTTGCCTGGGGAATTCTTGAGGAAAGGACGCTTTGATGAAATTTTCTTTGTCGATCTGCCTACACCGGAAGAACGGCAAGATATATACAAGATTCACCTAACGAAACGCCGGGAAGACATAACTCGATTCGACTTGGAACAACTAGCCAAGATGTCCGATGGCTTTTCGGGAGCAGAAATTGAACAAGCGATCGTTGCGGCAATGTACGAAGCTTTTGCCCAAGAACGCGAGTTCACCCAGTTAGATATTATTGCTGCACTCAAGGCAACACTGCCGCTGTCTCGAACGATGCAAGAACAAGTCACAGCCCTTAGGGACTGGGCTAGACAGCGTGCAAGACCCGCAGCATCCTCCGTAGCTGAATATCAGCGAATGGAGTTCTAAAAGCTTTCCCCTGCTAATACGGGGGCAAAGGCTAGCTCAAAGCTAGCAGTTAAGAAAAAAGCCGCGTCATATATATGCGCGGCTGTGCCTAAAAAAACCGTTGTCGTTTTTCCCAATCTTCTCTCTGGAGGAAACCCAAATGTCTCATTTTAGCACTCTCCGTACCAAAATCACCGACGCTGAAATCCTCAAAGCTTCCTTACGTGACCTAGGTATCAGCACAAAGACAGAAGCTGATGTTCGTGGTTACAACGGTCAACGTGTTCGTTCTGACATCGTTGCTGTGTTGGAAGGCGAATATGATTTGGGTTGGTCTCGCAACAGCGATGGTTCCTTTGACCTAATTGCTGACCTGTGGGGCGTTGCTAAGAAGCACAATCAGACCGAGTTGATCAACTCGATCAACCAAAAGTATGCCGTGAACAAAACATTGGCTGAAGTGAAACAACGCGGTCTGCAAAATGCTAACGTCAAGTTGGTATTGCAATAGTATTTTTAAGCGCGTTCCCTTCTTCTTTCCGGGCTAACCAGGTTTATTAGCGGTTAGTCCGCTTTTTTATCGGGGCTGAGTTTATTCTCAGTCCCGATTTTAATATTTATCAAACTCACGTAGTGTTAGACCGCGTAGACTACCTTTTCGCTATCTGTATTATGGAGGTTGCCGATGCGTCAGTCCCGTAATTCGATACTTTCAGGATTTTGGTAGGGAGAAGTTTATAACTCAACAATAGAGGTATAGTATTTGGCAATGAGCTTGGGTCTAGAACACTATCAATGTCTATCTTTTGCTCATAGAGTTTTACAGGTTTATTAGAACCATTGACATAAGCATACAAAGAAATTTGGTGGAGTCCAGGCGTATACATAAAATCTAAAGAATCAGGAAAAAATATGTAGTATTTGACAATACTTTCTCCAGTTTTTAGAGCAACAGGCGTAGGCATTTCCGCCCCAAATCCTTTGAAATCCTGACCAATGAGGATGCTTTCTTGCCAAGCATAAAATCTTTCAATTTGGCGAGCCGAAAGGTTTGTGAACTCGACATAGAAAGCATCAATAACTCCGGTTAGACTACCAATATTTGTAATAGCAATCGGAAAATTGATAACTAAGGTATGGGATTCTGGCAAACGCCCAAAAACAATCCATCTTAGTGGAGGACTAACGAACTTTGCACCACGCAGAATATTCCAATAAGCAGTGAGAAGTGAGATTAGAAGAGACGTACCCGCTATAAAGTCTCTAACTTCTATATTTGGTAAAGCGATATTCGGTACAGATAGATGGAACATGGCGTTATAAATCATATTTAGCTACAAACCGTATTGAATAAATTCCTGATACCACTACCAACCTCAAAACACTACCTTGTCGCTACATTATTACAACAGCTGACAAAAGCAATGTTATTCGACTTCTAGGGAAGCTGAAGGACGAAAAAACCAATGAAGCGATCGCCAAAATTATTGAAATCCTACAGAAGCCTTCACAACCTCCACCTCCATCATCTAAACGCCAACGAACGAGATAAACGTCCAAAAGCATAAAGCGATCGCGGATCATTAGATCCCAACACGATATTGCTTTAACCTTTAAGACATGGTAAAGAAGTCTGCGTTGCTAGCCGATCGCTATAAACACTCTTTGAAATAATTTATTTTGCATAAATTAACCTAATATCAATGTATCTTTTGGTATAATCGCAAAGTTTTACAGGTAACGTCAGTTTGCCACTATGGATTTTCTGGAAAAATGCTGCGAGTTTATCATCTTCTGATTGGTTTGATTTTGCTGATATTAACACCGGTAGTAATAAAATTTGTTCACCCCAATTCTTCCACCAACAAATTGCAGACAAATCCAGTTCGACAAAAAGAGCCGGTTGCAACACTGACTCAAACTAACTCAGCATCCAAGCCTACTGAAGGAAATATCTGGAAGAGTGTTCTGGGAAAAACTGCTACTCCACCAGGTTGGAAGGTAGAACCTTGTGAAGGAAATGCACCGTTGTTGTGTGTCTCTTCCCAAGGAAAAGTTTTGGGTACAGTTGAGATGCAAGTTTACCCATTGGCAAATCAACCGAATTTCCAAAAAATGCTGGTAACTGCTGGTATTCCACCTGGGGCAAAAGCGGACTTACAAAGTCCCAACTACCAAACGCAGGTATTAACAGCACTTAATGCTTGGGTTGCAGACCACTACGCTGTATTATCAAAAGACCGTCAGAGTACATATGGTGGCATTTCTTTTTCACCTCAACCACCGCAACAAGTTCCCTTTGGGATGCTTCACGGGATGCGCTACGGCTTTACAGGAATTAAACAAGGTGGTGAAGTACAAGAGCAAAATCTCGGTTATGTTGCTTTTGATGGTGCTTCACTTTACGTCATCCAAACTGCTTTTGACCCAGCAGCAAAAACAGGTAAGTTTGAGAAAGTCGAAAATTTTGAATTGATTGAATCTTATTTGAGTGCAATTGTCGCAGATTTGCGTTTGCCAAAATAAAGCGATAGCTAATGGTTAATAGCTGATAACTAATATGGCAATTTTATCTAATTTGTAAGAATTGAAAGACTCAGATCCCCGACTTTTCCAAAAAGTCGGGGATCTTGTATTAACCATTAGTCATGAATCTAAAGTTCAGCTAATGCTCGTTCAATCAAGCGACGCGCCAAAGTTTGCGTACCTGTATGTTCGTAGTAATTAGTACTTACATCCAGAAACGCCGCTAAGTAATCTAACTTGTCGTCAGCAATCTGCGTAAATGACTGCAAATTCGCGACAACTTTCTGTGGCGTTAAATTATTTGACGCGACGAGATTACCCATCCAGCCTTTGACTGAATCGAAGCTTTCGCCGATAAAGTTGAGTTTGCTACTAGAATTATTACCGGGAATCGAATCTTGGATGTTCTTAAAAGTCGAGTTTTGCTCTAACTCTTGTGGACTGGTTTGATTAATGCTAGATAACGCTTTGTTGATGAAGTCGGGACCCAGGGGTATCAAACCATCAACGCAAACTAACGCTACCATGCGGATGAGAGACTCACCGCTATATTCACCCAAAGAAGCGACAAAATCGCCTATACTGTCTCCGGGGATACCGTTGATTTGACAAAAAGCTACCAACTCAGTAACTAATTTCAGTGCTAAGTCAATGGTTTGAGCTTTGTCTGCCTTGGGAGTAACTTTATTTAAGAAACCCAATAACGGAATCGACTCACCTACTTTATTCGCTAAAGCTGCTGCACCAAGGGCTTTATCTGTAGTATCAACAGTTTGGTACAACCACATCGCTCTTTGGTATCCTTGAGAGCGATCATTGTAAAGATAAATTGCTCTCTCGGCAATTTGCTGAATTAGGTCTTCGTCAGTTTCGCCGGTAACAGTCTTAATGGTGTTGACAAAACCTACCACATTGTGCCATTGACCAGGAGCAACAAAATCAAGGGAATTCAACAGAGAAACAGTCAAGCCACCTGTTGGCAATTGGTCAACTAACTCAAAAATTGATTTGCTCACGGTTCCGAAAATCTCCTTACGTAGCGTGTTTTATTTTAATCGCAGTAGTGAAGTTTATTTCAATCGCGCTAGACCGCTGAGATTAAATTTCTGTATCCAATCTTCGCGATCGCTTGCTGTAAATGACGGATCTTTGGAAATCACTTTCACTTGGTACTTACCGACCAAAACCGAGGTTTGAGTATTGCCAAGTGTCACCGCTGGATAAGCGCCAATTTTTTTGGTACTACTAGAGTATTTTGCCGCTGCACTTGGAGTGCTGGTAGTATCAGAAACAGCCAGTTGCGCCATAACTTTGCCGCCTTTTTTCAAGTTAGCTTCTGCAAAGCCTTTTTTCTCTTGGGTAAATACACGTTGATACCCATCTTGTTCCCCAGGGAAAAGCTTGTTAAATTCGCTACCTTGAGTTGCATTCTTCGCAACCGCTTGACCGCTTTTCTTTTGAGTGCTTTCTTTTTGCACTTGGTCAAATTGACCTGGTGTCTTCGGAGCGCAAGCCGTTGTCAGTAGTAACACTGAAAGCAACAAAGCCACTAAAATCCTATGTCCACGGCGGAAAATCATGTTTGGTTTCTCCTTATGCTTGTTTGAGGCAATTATCAGCGCTGAAGTGAGATTACACCCAGAAAATTTACTTTTTGATAAGATTTAGTATCTCGAATTACATTTTTTCCGGACATTTTCTGGGCTACTGGAAAAATTTATGAGTTTTACTCCTCACTCATAACTCATGAAGACTAACTATTGCTTAACTCCGGGAAGCTATAACAGCATAAAACGGATCTCCTCCGCCCGCACCCAACCATTGCAAGATATTTGGAACCGTTGATTGACGGGTAATTACTTCTGGAGTAGTAAATCCAGGAACCGAGGAGAAATAGCTTTTGACTAATTCAACTCGACTCGCTTCTGAACCCTCCCGCCAAGCTTGAATCGCTTTTTGATAAAACATCCGATTAGAAAAGCTGAAGATAGCGATCCCACCGGGTTTGAGGATGCGGTGAATTTCGGAAAATACAGCCTCCGGATACTGCAAATACTGTACGGAAACGCAATTGACTACTGCATCAAAATCTTCATCCTTCAAGGGTAACTGAGGATTGGCGTTGAGATTTTGCACAAAGTAATGATCTAGGCGCGGGTTACGTGCAAGTTCTTCAGCATTGAGTCCGTGTCCTTCAACATGGGCAAACTGCATCTCTTCTGGCAGATGAGATACCCAACTGCTCATCATATCAAAGATACGCGTATTCGGTTTTAGTTGCTGACTATATAAATCGGTTAGCTGTTGAATAAAGCCTTCGTCCACATGAGTGACGAAGCGGGGATAGTCGTAAAACAGCTTGTCGTCTGTATCATCTAGCTTAATGCGTTGATTTGGTCCTAGTAGCATAAATCCCTGTTGAGCGAGAACTTATTCCCAAAATAGTGTAAATTTCAGGTAGTATTTGATGCAAAGAGGTTGTATACAACCTTACATATTCTAGAAATAGAGAGAAATAATTAACAGCTTTTCCAATTTAGCAAAGTTAAATTATTTGTAATTAAATGAAATATCAAATAAAAAATTTTTATTCACTTTGGCAACGAATTCATCTTTGGGGAGGATTTCCTTATATTAGTTTGTTGGTATGGATACTTCCATTATTGCTATTTAATTCTGGAAACAATAGCTTGATGGCTCATGATGAAGGACTTTATGCTTGGCGATCGCGTGTTATGTTTGAGTCTGGCGATTGGATAAATCCTTGGTCAGAACCCCATCACAAAACACCAGGTCCCTATTGGTTACTCGCCAGTTCCTACAAGCTATTTGGCATTTCTGATGCTAGTGTCAGACTTACAAGCATGATTGCCGGCATCTTGAGCATACTACTTCTCTATGAAATCGGTAAAATTCTCCTTGGGAAAAAACTTGCATGGCTAGCCGCCGCCATTTTGAGTGTAGAATTTCTCTGGTTACAATATTGTCGATTAGGTACGCCTGATGTACCAATGATTTGTCTGGTACTTCTAGGTATTTGGTCTTTTCTCAAAGCGGAATTACATCCCAAATATCGCTCTTTTTATAGCTTTATTGCCGGTCTGAGTTTCGGTTTAGGCTTTCTAGTCAGAAGCTTTATGATTTTTTTGCCAATTGTAGCTTTATTACCTTATCTTATTGCAGAACATCGCCGCCATCGTCATCTTAGCAACCCAATGTTTTATTTAGGGTTTACAGTCGGTTTAATTCCTACTTTGAGTTGGATTTGGTTAAGTTCGCAGCGCTTTGGTAATAATAGTTTTGAAGAATTATTCCGCTTTGTTTTCCGTTTGGGGTCGAATGATAGAGGCGATCATGGAATACTATTTTATCTCTGGAATGTGCCCGCCAAAGCTTTTCCTTGGTTTTTCTTTGCTCTTTTAGGTTTAGTTTTATTACTGCGTCGTCCCATTCCTCGCTACCAACTGATATTAGTTGGCTTTCCCCTAGTTCTGTTTGCTGAACTGAGTATTTTCTCGACTCGTCTACCTCATTATAGTCTTGCTCTTTATCCGTTTATCGCAATGCTAGCATCTGTCGGGTTAGACTGGCTTGGCGGAATTTTTAGCAAAGGGATAAGAGGAGTGGGCAGTAGTAGAGACACAGGTTATCGCGTCTTTACAGGAGTGGGGGGAGACAAATTAATTTCTTCATCTTCACATCTGAAACTTCCGCGTAATCTCAGCTACGCTTTTGGTGTGTTGGGCATTTTACTTGTCCTAGCTGGTATAGTTGCTTTGGCTGTGGGTGGTGCGGAAATTCGCAAGTATGCAAGTATTATCTTGGCTTTGGGGTTGGGTTGGTTAATTTTACCTTTAGTGTGGATCGGTCGTTATCGCTTTGGTCAAAAGTTTCTCACAGCGCGTTACTGGATGGCGGGGTGGTTGATTCCGGCTTGGTTGGCTTTGGCGTGTATTTGTTTTAACGGCTTTATCGGCGATTACAATCCTGATATTAGAGCTTTCTTGGCACAAAGAGCGATCGCCCAAATCCTCCAAACTAATCCCATCAACTTTGTCCAAGTAGGGGGTAAAACTGGTGTACTCCTCAATTTCTACACTCCCCACCACGGTAAGGAAGTACAACAAGTCTCTGAACTAAGTGCCGGTAGCTACGCTTGGATATCTGCTAAACAGCCGGCTTTATCCACTCCTCATCGAGTTCTCGGTACTGTGCAAAATTACCAGTTGATTCAACTGCAAAGTGGGGAGTAGACTGTGTTAGTCTTTTGTCACAACTGGGAACTCTAAATATTAAGAAGGAATAAAGTATTCTTTTTCGAGCATATTTACAGATTGTCAACAAGATAACCCAGTATACTCATGACTTTTTTATCTAGCGGTGCAAATTTTGATAATTCAATCCCCTCAGGTTGTGTTTTGCTTGATATTGAACGGCAGAAGTTAGAAAATAATAAATGGAAGCTGTGTGAAATAGCTTTAATCCATAGTGGTGGAGAGGAATACCATCAAACACCAATTACTCTCACTACTTTAAACTGTGTTTTAGACAGCATTGAAGAAGCTAAAATTATTGTTGGGCATAATATTCGCCGTCATGACATACCTAAACTTTATAAGTGTACTAAACGCAAACAACCGGCAGAATTAGCTGCAAAAATTTGCGATACTTTAGAACTATCCTGCCTATTCCTTGTTGGGCAACCGCAACACAAGCTCAACAAGCTTTACCGTAAAGAGTTAGGACTAAATGATCCATTAGAAGATGCTAGGGAAAGTTACGCGGTCTATAAAAAGATATGCGAATCTGGCTCCACTTTGCCTCTTATTGTACGGTACTGGGCGTGGGAATTACTTCCTGATGGCTATCCCCGCAATCTTATTCCCCGACTTTCATACGTAGAAGAAATAACGTGGCAAAAGCTCCAGAAGCACCAGCCGATGTTGGATATTCCAGGTTTACAAAGCTATCTTAGGGGATTGCCAAGGCACAACATCAAAAATTTAGGAGCAATAGTTTTTCTAAATTGGTTATACCAGTTTAATGAGTCTGAGGTTCGCCGTCCAAATTGGTTAGAGTGTGAATTTCCAAGCTTTGGTGAAGCTGAAAAGAATGCATTTCCACTTCCATTGGATGAAGTTAAACTTTCAAAGGAACTAAAACAGTTCTTTGGCTTTGAAACATTTAAAACGCATCAACTAGAAATTGTCCAAGCACTGCTAAAAGGGGAGACAGTTCCTTTAGGTATCTTGCCCACTGGAGGAGGTAAAAGCATAATTTTCCAACTTCCAGCCCTTATCCTTTCCAAATATTATCGAGGTTTGTCTATCATTGTTTCTCCCCTTCAAGCATTGATGGCAGATCAAGTACAAAATTTGAAAGAGAAACTGAACAAGCAAGAACAAGATGAGTATGCTAAACGGGTAGAACGACTTACAGGAGAACAGTGCCTTGAAGAACAACGTCGTATTATTGAAGCCCTTTGGAATGGACAAGTAGATATTCTTTACTTATCTCCTGAACGATTGCGGCAACCAACAATTCAACGTATTCTTAAACAT
>Ga0136635_10000499_pt1 | contig 10983 bp, 13 predicted proteins | sample AntDrymeUQ852106_2_FD_105495 | JGI IMG/M metagenome (GOLD analysis project Ga0136635, IMG submission 105495) | Polar desert sand microbial communities from Dry Valleys, Antarctica - metaG UQ85 (21.06) | ecosystem: Environmental > Terrestrial > Soil > Desert | place: Antarctica: Dry Valley... | reverse complement strand
GCCCCGCTGCCGTCCTGTGGTCGGGAGTAAATCGTCCTAACCGTCGCCTGGAGGTCTCATGAGTAGACGTTCCATCATCATTCTCGTCCTGGCTCTTGCCGTCGGAGGGCCGCTCGTGCTGGGAGGGATCGCGATCCTCGCGGGCGGTGGTGACGACCTCAGGCAAATCGGCGCGATCAATGTCGGTCGCACGTACGCCGCGGGCCACTTCCTCTTGACGACAGACGGTGCGAACTCTCAGACGCTGGGGTACCTCAAGTCCTACGAGGGCTGTCGGGCAAAGGGCGGCGTGGCCCACGACGCGCCCAACGCGAACGGCGTCATCCGGAAGAACATCTCTGGCCTGAGCACCGAGGCCTGCGTCTTGCGTTTCAGCCCCAATATGGAGCCGGCTTTCTGGTCGATGGTCGCCGACATGGTGAATGGAACCGGATCGCCGCGTGACCTCCGCCTCCGCTCTGGAAGCTTCGACCAAAATGTCTTGCGCGACCTCCGCCTCACGAACGCGGTCCCGTCGAAGTTCGTGATACCCCAGTTCGACGCTTCTTCGAAGGACAGTGTCACGTTCGAGCTGACGCTCCAGACCGACTCGATCGTGCCGCTGGCCATCCCCGCGGGCGCAAAGCTCCCTTCCAAAACCGGCGGCGCGAAGTCGTCGCCGAATGCGGGTTTGGCGAACTATCGATTCGAGGTCGCCCCACCCGGCACGACCAACCAGATCACGACGACCAGGGTCAACAAGGTCGGGCCGATCGAGGTTCGCCGACCGGCCAACGGAGGGAAGGGGCCGGATGTCCAGATCAGCGACCTCGACGTCGCGATGAGCGCTAGTGACGGAGCCGCGGTCCATGGTTGGTTCAACGACTTTGTCGTCCAGGGCAACAACAATGCCTCCAACGAGGCGACCGCGAGCCTGGTACTCCAGAACCACAGCCGAACGACCGAGCTGATGAGGTTCGACTTCTCGGGCGTGGGCATCTTCGACGTCTCCGACCAGACCCCGGTCAACGATTCGATTGCCCGGACGTTGTTCTCGCTCTATGCCGAGCAGATGACCCTGGCGATTCCAGGCGGCTTCGGACAGGCGACTCCGCCGCCGGCCTCAACACCCCCGCCTTCGGAGACCTCCACGGAGGCGATGACGACCAAGACTCCTCCTCCTCCGCCGCCTCCTGCCGAGACGACGAGGGAGGAACCGACGGAGACGACTCCCGAGGAGGAGCGATTCAGGATCGCCGCTCCCGGCAAGGTCAGCGGCGTGATCGTCGGCGACCGCGAGGTCCAGCTCACCTGGAGCCCCGTGGAGGGTGCCGAGGGCTACGTGATCCTCGCTTCGACCGAGCCGAAGGATCCAGAGAGCTACTTCGAGGTTGCCGAGAGCAAGGAGACGGAGATCATCGTCGCCGACCTGAGGCCCGGCACGTACTTCTTCGTGGTACGGGCCCGTGCCGGTGAGAGCCAGTCCGTCAACTCCGAGCCGGCCGAGGTCGTCGTCGACTAGAACCACCAACGTAAGCGGGCCCTCTTAGGGCCCGCTTACGTTCTCCCTGCACACTTAGGGACGTGAAGGTTCTGGTTGTCGACGACGAGCGCGCCGTCCGCGAATCGCTGCGCCGCGCCCTCGAGCTCGAGGGCTACGAGGTCGAGCTGGCGGGCGACGGGTCGGAGGCCCTGTACCGCCTGGAGTCGAACGGCCAGCCGGACGCCGTCGTCCTCGACGTGCACATGCCGGGCGTCGACGGCCTCGAGGTCTCCAGAAGACTGCGCCGGAAGGGCAACGCTGTGCCGATCCTGATGCTGACCGCGCGGGCCGAGGTCGAGAGCCGCGTCGAGGGGCTCGACGCCGGCGCCGACGACTACCTCGCGAAGCCGTTCGCCCTCGAGGAACTCCTGGCCCGGCTCAGAGCACTGCTGCGGCGCGCGACTCCCGGAGTGGAGGAGACGTTGCGCTTCGACGATCTCGAGCTCAGGCCGAGCACCCGCGAAGTGCGTCGGGGGGCAATGCCGATCGAACTCACCCGGACCGAGTTCAACCTCCTGGAGCTCTTCCTGCGGAATCCGCGCCAGGTGCTGACGCGGTCTGTCATCTTCGAGCGCGTGTGGGGCTACGACTTCGGTTTCGCGTCGAACTCGCTCGACGTCTACATCGGCTACCTACGCCGAAAGACAGAGGTCGAGGGCAAGGCACGCCTGATCCAGACGGTCCGCGGCGTCGGCTATGCCTTGCGCGAGCCGTGACCTTTCGCACCCGACTCGCTCTCGCCGCCGCCTCTGCGGTGGCGCTCGCGATCGTGCTCGCCTCCGTCGTGCTCTTCGTCGTCGTTCGGAGCGAGCTTCGGGGCGAGGTGGATAGCGCCCTCCGCAATCGCGCAGACGAGATCGCGCTCCTGCCGCCGGATCTCGTCGGCCGGGCGTTGCTCAGCCCGGACGCGGAGCTCGGCGGAGCCGAGGGCTACCCCCAGGTCGTGCGCGACGACGGCACCGTCGTCCGTCCTCGGGGCGCGGAGGTGCCGCTGCCGGTGAACGACCGCGTGCTCGCTGTCGCATCGGGCCGTGAAGACGGTTACCTGACGGACGCCCACGTCGAGGGAACGCATGTCCGATTCGTCACCTTCACGTACGCGCCCGGCATCGCCGTGCAGGTCGCGCGGCCACTGACCGAGGTCGACAACACGCTCGATCGCATCACGCGGTTCCTGGTCGCCATCTCGCTCGTCGGGATCGGCTCTGCGGCGATCTTCGGCCTGGTTGTCTCGCGTGCCGCCCTCGCGCCGGTCCGGCGCCTGACGGAGGCGACCGAGAACGTCACGAAGACAGGCGACCTCTCGGAGCGGATCGACGTCAAAGGTGATGACGAGCTCAGCCGGCTCGCATCCCGCTTCAACACGATGCTCGCGGCGTTGGAGGCCTCGGCGAGGGCGCAACGGCAGCTCGTTGCCGACGCGTCCCACGAGCTGCGGACCCCGCTCACGAGCCTGCGCACCAACATCGAGGTGCTGACGGGAAGACGTGTCGTCCCGGACTCCGACCGGGCGCCACTCATCGCTGACGTCGTCGAGCAGCTGGACGAGATGACGTCGCTGATCGCGGAGCTGATCGAGCTCGCGCACGGAGACAAGCAGCCCAGCGAGCCGGAGGAGATCCGCCTCGACGTCTTGACGGCGGCCGCGGTCGAGCGCACCCGCCGGAACCGGCCCGGGGTCAGCTTCAAGACCGACCTGGAGGAGTCGGTCGTCCACGGAGTGCCGCCCACGCTCGAGCGGGCGATCGGGAATCTGCTCGACAACGCGGCGAAGTGGAGCCCGGCAGGTGGCCAGGTCGAGGTGACGGTCCAGGACGGCGAGGTGACGGTGCGTGATCACGGGCCGGGGATCGACGATGCGGATCTCCCGTTCGTGTTCGACCGGTTCTACCGCTCGGCGTCGGCGCGTGGGATGCCGGGCTCCGGCCTCGGGCTCGCGATCGTGAGGCAGGTCGCAGAGGCGCACGGCGGTGTCGTGACGACGGAGCAGCCCGAGGGCGGCGGCACGCTCATGCGCTTCAGGCTGAACGGCCGTCCGAATTCTTAGGTCGCGTTCATCGCCTTCTTAGGGACTGCTGGTTCGATGGAGGCATGACAGGCATCCAGAAAATCGCAGCCGGAGTCGTCGCACTCGTGGCGGTCTCCGGAGCGGGGGCGGCTGTGGCTGCGACGCAGCTGCGGTCCCCGCAGGAAGAGAGCCGCGCGGTCGTCAACGACGCGGCGAATCAGCTCGGAGTCACCCCGGAGCGGCTGACGACCGCCCTGAAGACGGCGTTGAAGAACAGGGTGGACGCCGCGGTCAAGGCCGGCGAGATGACCAAGGAGGAAGGCGACGCCGTCAAGGCACGGATCGACGCAAACGACGTGCCGTTCCTCGGACCGGGATTCCGGCACGGACCGGGGTTCCGGCACGGGCCAGGCTTCGGCTTCCCGAAAGGCCGCCATTTCCAGTTCGAGTTCCGGTTCCACAAGCTGGACGTCGCGGCGAAGTACCTCGTGATGACCGAGTCGGCGCTCCGGACAGCTCTCGAAAACGGAAAGACGCTCGCGGGCGTCGCAGGCGAGCGGGACAAGTCGGTCGACGGGCTCGTCAACGCCATCCTCGCGGAGTCGAAGAAGAAGATCGACAAGGCAGTCGCGGACAAGAAACTGACGCAGGACGAGGCCGACGAGTTCACCAGCGGCCTGAAGCAGCGGATCGCCGACTTCGTCAACGGCCGCTTTCCGCGGATGGGCCGCGGCGGTGGTCCCCGGTTCCACGAGTTCCACGAGTTCCACGAATCACGGGACGGCGCGCCGATGATCCGCCCCGTCTTCTAGCCGAGGAAACCTTGCGCGCCGCTCCGGTGTAGTAGGAGCGGTGCGCAAGATCCTTCTGCTCGCGATGGTCGGGGTCGCGCTCTTCGGACTGCCCGCGAGCGCCTCGGCGGCGCCCCTCGGTGAGCAGCGCGTTCTCTTGATTCTCACGACCTGGGGGCCCGAGCCATACGCCCCGAACCACATCCGCGGACAGCTGGACGAAGCCGCCGCCTACATCCGGAGCTCCTCGTTCGGCAAGACGTGGCTCGCCGGCGAGGTGACGCCGTGGCTGCACGCCCTCCGCTCGAGGCCCGCGTGCGACACGACCGCGATCGGGGCGGCGGCGCAGTCGGCAGCGCGAGCCGCGGGCTACGACCCTGCCCGCTACACGACGGTCGGGATCGCGATGCCCCACCTCAAGTCATGCCCCTGGAGCGGCTCGTACTTCCCGCCGGGCATCTGGTTGAACGGGCGAAGCGACCGGCAGGTGATCCTCCACGAGCTCGGGCACACCTATGGGGTCAGCGAGGAAGGATCCGCCTGGGTTTGCAACCCACGCTGTCACGCCGAGCCGTACCGGAATCCCTTCAGCGTGATGGGTCACGGAGGCAGCGACTTCGGGGCATGGGAGAAGCACGCGTTTGGCTGGCTCGACCGGATCGCGGAACCGGAACCGCGACTGACGATCGGCGCCATCGACCGGACGAGCCCCCTGCCGCAAGCGCTTCGAGCTGTGGTTGCCGGAGACGAGTACTGGCTCGAGTACCGCCCGCCCGCGCCTCGGTGGGAATACGCCGACGACGGGACGGCGGGCGTCGTAATCCATGCAGGCTCGAACGGGCTCGGGGAGCCGAGCCGGTACTCAGGACGCAACTTCCTGCTCTACGACCCCGTCGGGCGAGGCCGCCCGTCGGTTCAGGCCGGCGAGACGTTCTCCGTCCGCGGAGCGTTCGCCGTCACCGTGCTTCTCGCCGGGCCCGACTCCGCCGAGGTTGCCTTTCGCTGGACCGACCGAACTCGTCCGGGCCGGCCGGCGATCCTCGCGAGTCGCCCGCGCCATGGCCGGGCCGTCGTTCGCTGGCGCCGCGGGGTCGAGCGCAGCAGCGGGATCGCCGCCCACGAGGTCTTCGTGGACGGCCGGAGGGTCGGCCGCGTGGCTGCCGTCGGGACGATCGGGAGCATCCTCGTGGCAGCGGATGACCGCTTGTCGGTCCCGCTTCGGCCAGGCCGCCACCGGATCGCAGTCGCCGCGATCGACCGGGCCGGGAACCGAAGCCGGCCTGCAGTTCGCGTCGTCAGCGCTCCCTGATCGTGATCCCCGGCCGCCAAAGCTCTAGGTTTTCGCAGTGCGGATCGAGGGAGAGAAACGGTTCGAGGCTCCGCCGGAGGCGGTCTACCGGTCGCTGACCGACCCGGACGCGATGGCCGCCGCCTTCTCCGCCATCGAGCGCATCGACGCCGAGGGCAACGAGTGGGCGGTCGTGGCGCGCCCACCCTTTCCGGGTGGCTTTCGGCTCAAGTTCTCCGTTCGGCTGGAGGACCTCCGCGAGACCGAGCACGCTCGGCTCCGTGCGTGGGGCAAGAGTCTCGGTGGCCGCATCTCGGTGGACAGCTCGTTCGACCTCGAGCCTGACGGCGAAGGCACGCGCATGCGTTGGGACGCGGAGGTCGATGCGGCGGGGATCTTCAGCGGGCTCGGAAGCCAGACGCTGGGTCCAGTGGCGAAACAGCAGGCCGAGCGGGCGCTCGACCAGCTCGCCGAAGGACTCGCGGCTAGATCTCGCTGATCTCGGCGTGCCGCTCTGCGATGCAGGCGGTGGCCCACTGCTCTGCGGCGGTGACGACGCGATCGCCGAGCTCCTTGAGCTCCAGGGGGTCGGACGGAAGGATCTCACTCGCGATCTCGATCCGCACCTGATGGATCGACACCTCTGAATGACTGTCGATCTCGTGCCGGTCCTCGGCCACGATCGACACGGCGCCAACATCCTCGAGCAGCGTTGCGGCGAGGTCGTCGATCTCCGCGTTGGTTGCTTCCCGTCCGGCAAACATGCCGAAGTTGACCCGCACCTCGAGACCGGGAGAATCATGTGTTGGAACCGCGAAAGCGAGGACTGAATCAGCCATCAGGTGCCTCTGGTACCCGAAACCGCTCCGGTCTTAACGCTCTCGCGGCTCCCAGCGAAACCCGCGGACGGCGACAACCGCGCCTACGAGTCCCCAGGCGGCCACGACGACGACCGCGGCCGGGTGATCCCAGATCTGGTCGTCGAACACCATGACGTCCCGGACGAGGCGGATGAAGTGAACGAGCGGCAGCGCCTCCGCGACACCGCGGAGCACTCTCGGGAAGGCGTCTGCCGAGAAGAACGAGCCCGAGATGAAGGTCAACGGGAGGTAGACGGCGTTGACGACCGCCGACGAGCCCTCGGCGCTGCGGATCATTGCCGTAAGACCGACCCCGAGCGCCGCGAAAGCCGCTGCGCCGAGCACGAGCACGAGCACGAGCGAGAGGAGGTTGCCCGGGATCTCCACGTCGAAGGCGAGGCGGGCGAGGATCACGAGCGCGACGGCCTCGAGGAAAAACACGAACACGATCGAGCCGAGCACGGCCGCGATATACGTCCGTCCGGGAAGCGGTGTCGCCCGCAGCCGCTTCAACACGCCGGACTCGCGGCGGATGACGAGCAGCAGCGCGAGTCCCGCGAAGGTCGTCGCGATCGCGCCGTAGCCGATCATCCCCGAGAGCAGGTACAGGTAGCCGTCGGCGCCCTCGATCTCCTCGTCTCCGTACGCGGACGCGAGAATCAGGAAGAACACGATCGGGAGCAGGAACGTGAAGAAGGCGAGCTCTCTACTCCGCCAGAAGAGCTTCTGCTCGCCGCGAAACTGATGGAGAAGGAGACTCACTCCGGTAGCTCCTCGGTGAGCGTCAGGTACACGTCTTCGAGCGTCGGCCGGTGCACCTCGAGCGCCTCGAGCACGACCCCGGCGTCCAGCGCCTCGGCGGTGAGTTCGTGGAGGGCGCGGGTGGGCTCCTCCGTCTGGATCACGACCTCTTCCCCGTTTCGGCGGAACGTGATTCGGCTCGCCGGTGCGGCCGCGGTCAGCTCGGCCGGCGTCCCGGCGGCGACGATCTCACCGCGGCGCAGCACTGCAACGCGGTCGGCGAGCTGTTGCGCCTCCTCGATGTAGTGCGTTGTGAGGAGGATGGTCTTGCCGAGCGACCTGAGCGCCCTGATCGTCTCCCACGCCGCGCGCCTGGCGCCGGGATCGAAGCCTGTCGTCGGCTCGTCGAGGAAGATGAGCTCAGGATCGCCGACGAGGGCGATGCCGAGGTCGAGGCGCCGCTTCTGCCCGCCGGAGAGCGTCCGTGTCTTCGAATCGGCCTTCTCCTGGAGCCCGACGAGCGCGATGACGTCGTCGGCCGACCGTGGCTCGGCGTAGTAGCCGGCGAAGAGCCTCAGGTGCTCGAGCACGGTCAGGTTGGGGTAGAGCTCGCCCGACTGCGGGACGACGCCGACCCGCTCGCGCCACGCGGCTCCGGCACCTCGAGGATCGACGCCCAGGACACTGACCTCGCCCGAGTCGGGGCTGCGAAAGCCCTCGAGGATCTCGATCGTCGTCGTCTTCCCGGCGCCGTTCGGTCCCAGCAGCCCGAAGACCTCGCCGGAGCCGATCTCGAAGCTGATCCCGCGGAGCGCCTCGACGCGGTCGTAGGCCTTGTGAAGCTCGCGTACCTCGACCGCGTTCGCCATTGACGGCGATCGTACGGACAGCGGGTGTGATTCGCGGTCGGAACGGGAACGACCAGGGCATGGACGAAGAGAAGCGGGACGAGCTGGAAGAGACTCAGGCGACGGTGCTGCCGGCGCGCGAGGCGATGTCGATCATCACGCCGGACACCACCACGCCGTACGTGCCAGACCTCGAGCCGGTGGCGGAGGCAACCCCCGACGGCGCGGGGACGGCCGAGGGTGTCGCGAGCGATGCGCAGGGCTCCGAGTCCGGCGAGGAGAGCTCGAGCTCGGGCAGCCAGAGCACGCACACGTCGAATCAGGACACGGCCAGCTCACAAACCTAGTCCGGCCGCGGGTGGCATGATCGCGAGGTGGCGGGTCTGCCCCGAATCGTCCCGATGCTCTCGTACGAGAACTGCGATGCGGCAGCGGACTGGCTCTGCCGCGCTTTCGGCTTCGAGGAGCGGGATCGCTACACCGAGCCGGACGGGCGGGTAACGCACGTCGAGCTGAGGCTGGACGAAGGTGTCGTCTTCCTCGGCAATCCCGGCCCCGATTACCAGAGTCCGCGACGGCACCGTGAGGAGTGCGACGCGGCCGACCGGTGGTCAGCGGCCCCGTACGTCATCGACGGCGTCTACGTCCAGGTCGACGACGTCGAGGCGCACTTCGAGCGGGCCAAGGAGGCGGGCGCGACGATGCTCTCGCCGGTGGAGGAGACCCCGGACGGCCGGCACTACCGGGCCGAGGATCTCGAAGGCCACCGCTGGATGTTCGAGTAGCGATCTAGCGGCCGAGCCGCCTGACCGCGCCCCTGTCTCTCTCCGTGAAGTAGACCGTGCCGTCGGCGCCGACGGCCACCGAGCTCGGCCCGCTTGCGTCCGCGATTCTCGTCACGGCTCCGGTGGGGCCGATGCGCAGGATGCCGCCGGTGCCGTAGTCGGTGGCGTAAACGTTTCCGTCGGGGCCAAGGGCGACGTCGTTCGGCTGGTCGAGGCCCGCGGCCACCGTGGTGATCGCGCCGGAGGAGGAGATCCGCTGCACGCGGTTGTTGAACGTGTCTGCCACGTACACCGTCCCGTCGGGCGTTGCTGAGAGACCGTGCGGCTGACTGAAGCCCGTGTAACTCGTCACTGCGCCGGTCGTCGCGTCAACGCGCTTCACGCCACCCAGAAGCTCGGAGACGAAGAGGTTCCCGGCCGCGTCGTACGCGAGGGCAGTGGGCTGCTGGAACTCGGAGACGGTCCTGATCGTCCCGGCCTGGTCGACGTGCCTGATCCACCGCTCGTCGTGGACGATCCCGAAGCCTCCCCGGGGATGGACGGCTACCTCCACCGGAAAGCCGACGGAGGCTGCGACCGCCCGCCCGCCATCGCCCGACCGACCGGGGCGGCCGTTGCCGGCGACGAGGGTGAGGCGATCCCCTGACAGCCGGAAGACACGGTTGGAGAAGTCGGCGACGAGCAGTGATCCGCTCGACTCCACGACGACGTCCAGCGCATTCGTCAGCCGAAGAGGAGCTGGACGGACGAGCACCGAGCCGAGCCTGAACCGGCCCGACATCAGAGTCCACCGTCCTGGAGCGGAGAAGGCGGCCCGGAGTCGATATCGGCCGGGCCGGACTCGTCTGACCGCGACCGGCTGACGCGTTGAACGGAGACGGGCGATTATCGAGGGCTGACTTGAGGCGGCCAACATTCCGGTCCAGGCGAGCCCGGCCTGCGCCGGCGGGCTGAGAAGCAGCCTCGGTTTGGCGACGGGTGCTGCCGCAAGTGGAGCGGAGAGCACGGCGGCGCCGGTCGCGAGCAGCGCAGCCGTGCTCTTGAGGGGTCTCATATCGGTTCCTACACCGCTGTCAGCGCGAAGGTTCCCGTGCGTCGTGAACTCCGCGTGAAGAAACGGCCGGTCTTCGTCGTCCAAGCCACATGAAGTCGATTCGGATCGTTCTTTCGGCCCTCGGTCTCGTTACCGTCTTTCCGGCGACAGCGAGTGCCGGCGCGCTCCGCGCCGGGGAATGCGGCCCGCGAGTTTCGTCTCTCCAGCGCTCCCTCTCGGCGATCGGGTATGCGGTCGGGGCGGTCGACGGCTGCTACGGAACCGCAACGAGCCACGGCGTGCGCGCCTTCCAGCAGGCCGAAGGCTTGCGCTCGACGGGCGTTGCCGGCGAGGCAACGCTCAGGGCTCTGCGTGGAGGCGCGGCGCCGCGACCGGCCGTCGGTGGCCGCGGGACCCACCTCGAGGTCGACCTCCGGCTCCAGCTGCTCCTCGTGGTGCACGAAGGCGAGCTGGAAAAGGCCTATGCGATCTCCACGGGGCATGCCGGGTTCGAGACGCCGCGCGGCCGATTCAGGGTGACGCGCAAGGAGGTGCGCTCCTGGTCCGTGCCCTACGGCGTCTGGCTCCCATGGGCGAGCTACTTCAACCAGGGCATTGCGGTCCACGCCGGCGCGATCCCGGGCTACCCGGCGAGCCACGGTTGCGTTCGCGTTCCGGCTCCATTCGCCGCTGCGATCTACCGTCGGATGCCCGTGGGCACCGCGGTCATCGTCCGCTAGCCGTGGGTTGCGCCATTCTCACTCCGGTCATGGACGAGAGCTCGGCTCAGGCGAGGCACGAGGACGCGCTGGTCGCGCGGGCGCGCGCCGGCGAGGCCGGCGCGTTCGAGGAGCTCATCGAACGATATGACCGGCAGCTCCGCGGGTTGGCCTTCCGCCTCCTCGAGGACCGCGCGGCCATGGACGACGTCCTCCAGGAGGCCTATGTCAAAGCCTTCGTCGGCCTCTCGGATTTCTCCGGCCGTTCGGCATTCGGAACGTGGCTCTATCGAATCGTCTACAACACGGCTCTGGACGAGCTGAAGAGGCGAAAGCGCCGCCCGCTCGTCAGATTGGATGATCTTCCCGAGCCCGCCGGCGGCGGCTC
>Ga0136635_10000498_pt1 | contig 10993 bp, 8 predicted proteins | sample AntDrymeUQ852106_2_FD_105495 | JGI IMG/M metagenome (GOLD analysis project Ga0136635, IMG submission 105495) | Polar desert sand microbial communities from Dry Valleys, Antarctica - metaG UQ85 (21.06) | ecosystem: Environmental > Terrestrial > Soil > Desert | place: Antarctica: Dry Valley... | reverse complement strand
GTAGCAAAACTGCCTTTTGCACTGCCAATAAAGCTGGTTAAAGAACTTTTAGATTGATCGGTGGGTGATATAAGTACTATAATCTCCACAGTTGCCCCAGTTGGAAGTTCTGGAGAACAGATTTGTACTACACCACCAGGTTTTACTATCGCTTTTTGTCTGAGTCCCTTAAGCATGATTTTTCATCCTGATTAATCTAAGAATACCGTCTTGCACAAGAATAGCTAAGAGCAAGAGCGATCGCACTTGTTTTTCTAGCTGAGGTAAGGAGCGATCGCACTCACAAATTTTCTATAAACTCATCAGGTGTGACTTTTGCTTGCTTAAGAACACCGCTGAGTGTGCCAACTTTTAACTCGCGTCGGAGTGGTACAACGCAAACTATTTCTCCTTCTGGTATTGGTTTTTTAAGGATGACATGACTACCAGTTTGCCTAGCTTGAAAAAAACCCAAACGCTCTAATACACTAACTGCCTCGTTCCCTGATATTCTTGGCAATCTAGGCATAGCTAACCTGGATGCTAGTTACAAACCTTGGATTTGTTTCAGGTAAGGGACACTCTTCCAGATATAGTTTAGTGGCTTCTTTGAGATTAGCAAGAGCCTCTTCAATAGTTTCCCCTTGATCAACTGTGCCGACTTCAGGACATTCGGCAACGTACATATCTTCTTCTTTGTAAACGATTGCTGTGAAGCTTTTGATGTTCATAGTATTTTCTATTTTAGTTTACAAGCAGGGCGATCGCACTTGTTTTTCTAGCTGAGGGGAAAGAGCGAATAGCTTACTTACTACCTACAGCATTTTTTTGAGCGTAACTGAGATTTCGCTGATACTCTACAATTTTTTGCTGGGCTATTACATAATTAGGGCTGTCAGGTGAAACAGCATTCATGAGTGTTATTGCTTCTTGCCACTCACTTTTAACCTTCTTCCATTCCTCTTGAGATTTTGCTAATTGGGTTAAATTTGCCGCACTAATTGCTTTATTTACACCCTCTCTAAAAGTATCAGTCTTAGGTTTCAATGTCGGTGATGTAGAAGTTACTGGCGAGGGTGTAATTAATGGACTTGGATAAGGTACTTGTAATTTTTTGTTAGAATCTATGGGTATAGGTATAGTCTTTTGAAGTTCTGGCAATTTTGCTAAAAAGTAAGTTGCGACAGCAACCAATATAATCAAAATAATTATCGGCAGTTTTTTAGATATTTTTTCAGATTTTTGCTTATTCTTCAAAACCGTAGTTTCTTTATGAGTAGATTCACCTTTATATTTCATATTGTGTAACCCCATCTCACCACGCAGTTGATTAAATTCTGTATCTATATCTATATTTGACTTAAGTCCAGCTTGACTGTCATCAGATTTATTAATATTAGAATACGCAGATATCAAACGACGTTTAACTAAATATTCCAACTGATAAATTAATGCGGCTTGAGTAAGCCAAAAAATAGCAAATATTACTATTATGTTTTTCTCAAAAGGGGTATAGTTATCCGGTGATTTGGCGTAATTAAGGTTGAATAAAGGCAAGAAAATAGTAGAAACCAAAAAAGCTAGCAGTGTAGACATTACAACCACAAGCCAGCCATACAATCCTTCCCACCAACTAATGATTCCGGGTATTAATCCATGTAGTTTACCTATCTCTCGTGTCTGAATTACAGGCATAAAGCGAGCTATAAACAAATGTAAAATGTGATGAGTAAAAGTAATTACAGGAATTGGTGACAAGAGGGACAGTATTATAAATATAACTAACAATTCTATGCTATTTGCAAAATCAGCAATACGGTAGCCAACCTTTCCCGTCATTTCGACTACAAATATAATTACTCTTAAAAATACAGCTAAAATAAAAGCTTTTAGCCACGAACTAGGGTAAGGAAACCATGCACACCATTGAAACCATTGCAGCTTTTGCTTACCAAGCTTAGGCATATTTGGCTGAGTCATAACCAGTAAAAGTAAAAACCTGAAAACTAATCTTCCACTTTCAGGATTCCCATTTTAAAGACGCTATTAACATTGTCTATATTTTTAGTTAATCGCGCCCTTTATTACGTATATTCACTTAAAAGTATTCAAGTCCGCGCAGGCGGACTTCGTTCTTGTAACCGCGATTTTAATCGTCGGCAAATAAATGTTACTTACTTCCAGCACTTTGCTTTGCAAAATCCAAATAAACCTGATACTGTGTAATTTTTTGCTGAGACAAAGCATAATCAGGACTTGAAGATGGCACAGAATTCATCAAAAATATTGCTTCTCTCCACATATTTTCAACCATCTTCCACTCTTCTTGAGATTCTGCAACCCTAGCTAGTTTTGCTGCACTTTTACCTTTACTAAGTCCTTTCTCAAAAGTATCATCCTCAAGAGATTTAGCATTAACTGGTGTAGCTTCAGAAGAAACAGATAATCTAATTTTATCTGCGAAATTTGCAGTTTGTTGAACTTCTGGTAACTTCGCAAACAAATATATCCACGCAGCCACCAAAGGAATCAAAATAATTGTAAATATTTTTTTAGGTGATTTACCATGCTTGGTAATAAAGCTCAAAAAAGTTGGTTTTTTAGCTGGTAACTCTTCATTTGTTTGCATCTGGGTTGAAATAGTTTCATCTCCCATGCTATCAGTCTCAATTTGGGGAGATGTATCCAATTTGGGATTTTCTGCTGTATTATCAACAGAATCGCCATAAACTAAGCGACACTTAAATAAATACCCAATCTGGTAAATTAAAGCGGCATTAATCAGCCAGACTACTGCAAAAATTGTTTGTATGTTTCTGTCAGTTGAATTGTAGTTGGTGATGATTTTCTCGTAGCTGAGATTAAATAAAGGTAGAAAAGGGGTACAAAACAACGTTGCGGCTAAAGTTGATAGAATAAACACAAGCCAACTATATAAACTTTCCCACCAACTGATTATTCCTGGAACAAAACCTTGAATTTTGCTGATTTTTTCGCCAGGAATTGCGGAAATAAAGCGACCGAGAAAAAAGTGATGCAAAAAGGCGATCGCTGGAATTGGTAGTATAAGTAACAAAATCAGCCAGATGATAAATTGTTCCGGTCTGTTTGACCATCTAGCCAGATTCAACAACAATTCACTATTGCGTCTAATAATATTGGCAAACGCAGTCATCAGCACAGATAACATTAAAGCACTTAACCAGGAATTAGGATAAGGAAACCATATAGGTAATCCAAACTTTTTCATATGACACATCCTCCGCTTCATTTAAATTAATGGTTAGGTAAATTCAAGGGATGCGATCGCATTATTTAGCTTACACATCGCTATTTGTACAAGATTTGCCTGTATCAGAACAAACTATAAATCTCATATGAACGATTAAATAATACCTCTCGCCCAACAACCAATCAATCACAGCTTTCTTTACAATTGCACTCATTCGCCATATCCCATCATCCCGCTTAAAAGTTATGGGAGTGCCACAATTGAGAAAGATAGGTTTGACTGCAATGACACCTTCACCGACATACACCCGACAGCCTTGGTCTGAATCTTATAGTGAAATAATTGATGTTCGTTCCAAGAGCGAATTTGCCCAAGACCACATCCCCAAAGCAATCAATTTACCAGTGCTGAATGATGACGAACGTGCTGAAGTGGGAACGATATATAAACAAATCAACTCCTTCACCGCTCGGAAAATCGGGGCTGCTTTAGTATCAAAAAACATCTCCCAGCATCTAACTGAATACTTTGCCACAAAAGATAAAAACTACCGTCCTCTAGTCTACTGCTGGCGCGGTGGACAGCGTTCTGGTAGCATGGCTTCGGTGCTATCGCAAATTGGTTGGCGAGTCACATTACTCGAAGGTGGTTACAAAACTTATCGCGCCTATGTTCGCCAGCAAATCGAAGATTTGCCACAAAAATTTAGTTATCACGTACTGTGCGGTCTTACTGGTAGTGGTAAAACGCATATCTTACACCAGATGCGCTTAACTCGTGGCGCTCAAGTTTTAGATTTAGAAGCTTTAGCCAATCATCGCGGTTCTCTGCTGGGAGAAGAATGGCAAGGAAAACTTTCACCTCAACCTTCACAAAAATACTTTGAATCTTTGCTAGTAGAACAGTTACAAAAATTCAATCCGCATCAGCCAGTGTGGGTAGAATCAGAAAGCCAAAAAATTGGCAATATTTATTTACCCCAATTTTTATGGGAAAAAATGAAACAGGCTAACTGTATAGAAATTCAAATACCGATAGCTGCTAGAGTAAATTTTCTTTTAGAAGAATATCCGCATTTGGTTGATAATGCCGATATTTTAAAATGGAAGTTGGAAAAACTTAAGTCTCGCTATGGTTGGGATAAATTATGTCAGTGGTATCAATTGATTGATGCAGGAAATTGGGAATCATTTGTGCAGGATATATTGCAATATCACTATGACCCTACCTATAGACAGTCAATAAAACGGGACTTTCCTAAAGGCGATCGCGTGCTATCTATACCAAATTTATCTGATAGTAGTATTGATGCTTTATTGGATTCTTTGTTGCCTAATTCTCTAGCATTAACCTGAAAATTATATTACCCCTTTCCAAATTAATGAAAGGGGTATGTGTGAAGTTATTTACATTTATTCAGCTTAATTTCATACTCACCATTAAAGCCAATATTGCCAATCCTCCTAAAATAGCTAAAACTTGAGTAGTTCTGTTACTTTTAGCGAGAATTTCTGAGTAAGATAGTTCATGATTCTGAATCAGTAATATGGAATGGGGATTAAATAGAAAAGGGAATAAACGATTCAAAAGTAAGCGCAAAAAGAAGTTAAGACTCCATAATCGCTTCTGTAGAGGGTCTTGATTATATTGCCAAGGATAACTAATTTGTACTAAGCGGATTAAGGCTTTAATATCTGGTTGGCGTAAGCTTTCATAGCGAGGAAGTGCTTGAGAGAGATTATCTTGAGTTGCTGTCAAAATTTCATGGAAAACATAAACATCTTCTAAGGCAGAATTAACACCTTGTCCAATGTCGGGAGGAAAACAATGAGCTGCATCTCCCAATAAAATTACCGCTGTTCCTTGGTTATCTTCAGGTTTCCCCCAAATTTGATACAAAGAAGAACAATATTGAGGAATAGGAAATTTACCCCCATCACTAGATGCAAATCTGGCTATTTCTTCAGGAGAAATAATTTTTTCTAGGGGAAGCTGAGGAAATGCTTGTTTCAGGAATTGTTTAACTTCTTCTTTGGTTTCTAATTGCCAGATTTGATGATCTGGGTAGGTTATAATATTCGCAGTTCTTGGTTGATGAGGATTTTTAAAGGGTAATAAACCCAGAGAAATTGCTTTTTTACGCCCTTTAAAAGTAGACCTAATGGCGTAAGCCATTGTAGTTTGTGTTAAATCTCCTTCTGACTCTGATAAGGGAAATTGAGGAGGTAAAGTGAGAACTTTGTATTTTAAATCGGAACTAGGAGAAGGAAATTTTTGCATTTCAAAGGAATGTGATTGACCTTCCATTTGATGAAGAGTTTGACGCACAATAGAGCTTAAGCCATCACAACCTACTATCAGAGTAGGAATAAAGCTCAATTTTTCTTGAGATTGAGATTGGGTAATAATTTCTAAATGCTCTACATGTTGTTTAATTTCTACACATTCAGTATTAAATAAGACCTGAATCGAATCTTGCCAATGTTGATGAATTTCTTGGTAAAGTAAATCCACAAAAGATGCTCTTGGCAGCCAGTAGGCAGTCTTGCGTTTAGAATCCGCAATGGGTAGTTTCGTTGTTTTGCGTGTGCCGTCTTTTTGAATGAGAGTCAAATAAAATTCGGTATTAGAAACACTCAAATCAGCTAGTTTGGCAGTTAGTTCTAACAAATCAGTTAATTTTTGCCCTCGACCATCAATTTGATAACTAAAGGATTTATCTGGTTCGTAATAATCTGCTGATGGTCTTTTTTCAATAACTGTAATATCTTTCCAGCCTCTTTTCGCCAACATTAAAGCTGTGCCTAATCCCGCTGGGCCTCCTCCCATAATCACAACATTTTTCTTGTAGGAGTGATTCATTAGACCTCTTGCCAAAAAGTTTTGTGGTATATTACTAGGCTAAACAAATTTTCTAAAATTTAACTAGCCTTTCAAGTCAATCAATTTGCCCCAAACCATAGCAGCACTTTCATGTGCATGGGAATCAGTCAGCGATGCGGCAAAACAAATTGTGATTGATGCTCTGGGTGGGCAGATGCCCCTACCCCCCAGCGACAGACTTAAACGAGCTAATCAGTAACGCGATCGCTCAACATCTACACTGTTGCTGGAATGGCTGTCTCTATCGCTTTTAGCACTTGATCACAAAGAGCATTGAAGGTAGTTAAAGATATTCGTTAAGCAAGGAGTAACGGAAGTATCTCTTCTACCAGAAAAATTAATTTATACTAACTATTTCTGTTTTTGCTGCGAAGACATAGTAGCATTATTTGTCGAAGTAGCAGTAGTAATATTAATCATCGGTAATTTCCCATCACCAGTCATCACCATCGGAAACTTACCATCCCATTTTTCTATCGCTTGCTTTTGCAAAAACGCTGGGGTTAAAGTTTTTTCTTGTAATTTTTGCGCTTCGGCTTCTCCTTTAGCGCGGTTGATGTTTGCTTGAGCTTCTTGTGCTGCTTTATCAGCATTAAATTCTGCAAGTCTTGCTTGTTGTTCAGCTATTTGTCTCGCTTCTACAGCTTTGCTAAACTCTTCAGGGAAAGCGAAATTTATTATAGATACATCATCGACAATTACACCATAAGGCGTTAGACGATTTTTAAGTTGTGTATCAAGTTCTGCTTTGATTTCTGCCCTTTCGGTAATGATTTCTTCTGTAGTTTTTTGAGAAATTGCTGCTTTGAAAACTTCGGAAACAGCGGGAGCGATTATTGTTGTAATGATTTGTTGCTCATCTCCAATTTTTTGATAAACTTTATTGACTCGCGTCGGATCGATGTTCCAGTTTACAGCGATTTCTGCTGTCATTTTCTGGAGGTCTTTGGAAGTAGCATCAGCTTTAAAACTAGTATTTTGAATGCGAATGCTGATGTTTTTAACTGATGTGACAATTGGTGTAATAGGATGGATACCTTCATCAAAAACTCTATCTTGAACTTTGCCAAATTGCATCACAACTCCTCGTTCACCTGCATTCACGATGCTAAATGGACGAAAAATAATTGCTAAAACTAATAAAACTATTCCGCCGGCAAGATACAAGCCGTGATGATGATTATTAGTATTATTGTTTCTCAAACTTTCCATATTTTCTCTGCTAAATTGAGTGAGATAGTTTTGCTTTAGTGTAAGGCTAAAAACATTTTGAAGTTAGGAATATCAGTAAAAACACTCTTGTGAGTAAGGATTTCGGAAAAAACTTTAAACTCAAACTTATTTAAACATGAAAATTTATCAACGTCATGCTTGGCAACTAACACTCTCTGAAGCGATCGCTATCCAAGAACAACTCCAAGCTGAAGTAATTACCGAAGATAAATTTAAAGAACCAGTTCAGTATGTTGCCGGGGTAGATATGGGTTTTGAAGCAAACGGGACGATTAGTCGTGCAGCAGTAGCGGTACTGAGTTTCCCCGATTTGCAACTCATCGAAACGAGTTTAGCCTATCGTCCCACAACATTTCCTTACATTCCTGGTTTCCTTTCATTTCGGGAAATTCCGGCTGTACTCGACGCTTTAGAAAAGATTACTACAATACCAGATATTATTCTGTGCGATGGTCAGGGAATCGCCCATCCTCGCAGATTTGGCATAGCTTGTCATTTGGGTCTACTTGTGGATATACCGACAATTGGTGTAGCAAAATCCTTGTTGGTTGGTAAGCATGAAATATTACCAGAAACCAAAGGCAGTTGGCAACCACTTATACATAAGGGTGAAGTGATTCCTGTAGCGTTGCAATCGGCGCAAGAACTAAAGGCACTATCTCACGCCAGCGGTCATCGCGTCAGTCTACCAACGGCTATTGACTATGTATTGCGCTGCACGCCAAAATATCGACTACCAGAAACTACTCGCATTGCTGATAAATTAGCTTCTAACAGATAAAGCGATCGCACTCCAGAAAAGCAAATACGCTCCTCCGCACAGCCCCAACAGGCTAGAAGCCTGGGGCTACAAGAACACTCGTGTGCCTCCGCAGCCTAAAATGCTTTTAGCCCACGCAGGTGGGCTTTGTACGCACAACGCCGCGACTTTAGTCGTCGGGTAATAAATCATTGTTTACAATTTGAGAGGGCGATCGCACTCAATAATTAACTCTTCCCCAATTCAGAAATAAATCAAAAATTCGATTTTTTGCAAAAAAGCAGACAATAATCGGATTTTTTTGTTATAACATCAATGAATATAAAGAAAGCTTCATACAATCCGGATCGCCGAACCGCTCTAAAAAGCGATTAATTTTCAACTTGGCTAATTAATCTCTCTGCCTTGCTCTTTCTAAGTTTCAGTCTCTCATCAATTAAGTAAAAGTTCCTATTTTTTCCCCTGAGATTTAGATTTACAAAAATTTAAAAAAATCTACAATTATAAAGATTTAATTATATAGCTTTTCTGCATGTCCTTTTGTCTGCCGTATATGAGTATCATTTTTGCTCAATGGCTCAAATGGATTTTGAAAGCGTCTTTTTCGTAGATGCTGCTAGAACCACCACATAAACCTGTACACGGAAATTTGCCTGATGACACCGGATAAGCTGACCTTCACGGATAAAATTTCGCTAGACGGAAAAACTTTTGTACATGCAGAACAAATACCTATCCCAGAATGGCCCCGTGTGGTAACAGAAAGACCACAGCTGACACTAACTGTTAAAGATGATGATTTATTTTTCGTGACAGATACTATCGGCAATATATCTGGTTGTTCGCTCAACGATAGCAACCCCAGTATGGGACTGTTTTGCTCTGATACGAGATTTCTCAGTCGTTTGGAGTTGCAGATTGAAGGGCGATCGCCTGTTCTCCTCAGCAGTACCGCCGACAAAGGATTTTCACTCTCAGTTTTGTGTACTAATCCCAGAATTGACGATCGCCTAAATGCCGACAGTGTAGGAATTCGCCGCGAACTTGTCCTCAACGGCGCACTATTTGAAGAAATTGAAGTAGCTAATTATAGCACAACTACCGTCACCTTTGAACTAACTATCAGCTTTGATGCGGATTTTGTCGATTTATTTGAAGTGCGGGGCTATGACAGACAGAAACGCGGTAAACTTTTGCGTCTATTAGACCCAACAACTGAGGAAGCAATACTAACAGGTGATGGCGTTTCCCCGATACAGACAACAGCGACGCCAGAAGTGTTGACACTCGCTTATCAAGGTCTAGATGGCTCAGTCATGGAATCGCGCATTCAATTCCAGCATCGAATCCCCGATTCTTTCAAAGGTTACACAGCGGTTTGGCGGATGGAATTGGCTTCCCACGAAACCCAAAAACTGGGTTATCGGGTGAACATGTTAACAAACAACAAATCTAGCTCTACTGTAAGTGCCCCTGCCACCCTAGGGCAAGCAAAAGCCGCTGAGGTGATGGAAGAACAGCACTGGGGACAACAAATTACGCGAATTCGCTCAGATAAAAGCTTGTTTAATCGAGTCATTGAACGAGCGGAACAAGATATGTATTTGTTGCGGCAGTCTTTTGGCAAGCATAAAACTGTTTCCGCCGGTGTGCCGTGGTTTTCTTCGCTGTTTGGGCGGGATTCGCTGATTACAGCTTACCAAAGCTTAATGTTAAATCCGCAAATCGCTAAAGAAACTCTTTTTCTTCTAGCCGCATACCAAGGTAAAAGTGAAGATGATTGGCGTGAAGAGGAACCAGGTAAGATTTTACACGAGTTGCGATTGGGAGAAATGGCGCGTTGTCAGGAAATTCCCCACACGCCCTACTACGGTACTGTTGATGCTACTCCCCTGTGGCTGATGTTGTATGCTGAATACTACACTTGGACTCACGATCAAGAAACTCTAGAGCAACTTTGGTCACATGCTCTAGCTGCAATGGAGTGGATTGATCGCAATATGAAACAAACTAGCTACTTAAGCTACTATTGCAAATCTAAACGCGGTCTTGCTAACCAAGGCTGGAAAGATTCTGGTGACTGTATTGTAGACCGCAAGGGAGAATTAGCAAGCGGACCAATTGCCCTTTGTGAAGTGCAAGCTTATGTCTATGCTGCGAAAATGCGTCTAGCGGAAATTGCGAGGATGAAAAAGCGGCTTGATTTAGCTGACCGCTGGCAAGAAGAAGCAAGAAACCTGAAGGTTCGTTTCAATCGAGATTTCTGGATGGAAGACGAGGATTTCTGCGCTCTTGCTTTGGATGGAGACGGTAAGCATGTAGATAGCATTACGTCAAATCCCGGTCAATGTCTGCTTTTAGGAATTTTCACCCCAGAAAAGGCTTACAGTGTGGCAGAGCGGTTGCGGGCACCGGATATGTTTAATGGTTGGGGCATTCGCACCCTAAGTAGTTTGTCACCAGCTTACAATCCGATGGGGTATCATATTGGTTCAGTTTGGCCCCACGACAACGCGCTAATTGCAATGGGTTTGCGATCGCTCGGTTTAATCGATCAAGCTTTAGAATTGTACCAAGGTTTGATCGATATGACTAGCCAGCAGCCCTACCACCGTCCCCCAGAACTTTTATGCGGCTATGAACGTAACGGTGATAACGCACCCGTGCAATATCCTGTCGCTTGTAGTCCTCAAGCTTGGGCTACTGGCAGTATCTTTCAATTACTGCAAATGATGGTCAACTTGGTGCCTGATGCTCAAAATAACTGCTTGCGAATCATCGACCCCGCTTTCCCAGAGTCGATTAATCGTTTGTCGTTCCACAACTTGCGCGTTGGTGCTACCGTTCTCGATTTAGAATTTGAACGCTCTGGTAACACCACTGCTTGTCGCGTCGCAAAAAAACGC
>Ga0136635_10000497_pt1 | contig 10996 bp, 7 predicted proteins | sample AntDrymeUQ852106_2_FD_105495 | JGI IMG/M metagenome (GOLD analysis project Ga0136635, IMG submission 105495) | Polar desert sand microbial communities from Dry Valleys, Antarctica - metaG UQ85 (21.06) | ecosystem: Environmental > Terrestrial > Soil > Desert | place: Antarctica: Dry Valley... | reverse complement strand
CTGCTGCTGGTGTGGTCGGCGACGCTGCACCGGGTCGACCTCACCGGCGGCGACTCCACCGCGTACCTGCGCAAGCAGGCGGTCAACGTCGGCATCGGGCTGGTGCTCGCAGCCGTCGTGGCAGTCACCGACCATCGCTGGCTGCGGCTGTGGGCGCCGGTGGTCTACGTCGTGTCCGTGGTCGGGTTGGCGCTGGTGTTCGTACCGTCGGTCGGGGCGACGATCAACGGGTCGCACTCGTGGCTGCTCATCGGCGGGCTGTCGCTGCAGCCGGCCGAGCTGGCCAAGTTCGGCGTGGTGCTGGGCATGGCGTTCGTGCTGGCCGAGCGGTCGGAGGCGCACCTGCGGCAGGGCGTGAACGCCGTCGACGTGGTGCCTGCACTGGTGATCGCGGTGGTGCCGGCGTTCCTCATCCTCGCCCAGCCGGACCTTGGCACGCTGATGGTGCTGACCGCCACGGTCTTCGGCGTCGTCGGGCTGTCCGGCGCGCCGAAGCGCTGGCTGCTCCTGCTGGCCGGTGCCGGTGGGGTGGTCGCTGTGGCGGCGGTGCAGTCCGGGCTGCTCGCGTCGTACCAGCTGCTCCGGTTCGCGGCCTTCACCGACCCGTCGCTGGATCCGCGGGGTGCCGGCTACAACACCCAGCAGGCGCGGATCGCGATCGGCAACGGCGGGTTGACCGGGCAGGGGCTGTTCGAGGGCAGCCAGACTCAGGCCGGGTTCGTGCCCGAGCAGCACACCGACTTCGTGTTCACGGTCGCGGGGGAGGAGCTGGGGCTGGTGGGGGCGGCGACCGTGGTGGCGCTGTTCGCCGTGCTGTTGTGGCGGGCGGTGCGGATCGCGCGTGACGCCGGCGACCTGTTCGGGCGGGTGGCGGCGGCCGGGATCGCCTGCTGGTTCGGCTTCCAGGCCTTCCAGAACATCGGGATGTGCCTCGGGATCATGCCGGTGACCGGGGTACCGCTGCCGCTGGTGTCGTACGGCGGCACGTCGATGTTCGCCTCGCTGACCGCGGTCGGCCTGCTGCTCAACATCCACCTGCGCAGCACCGGACGGGAGGGACATGGCGTCGTGGTGCGCTCCCGGCTGGCCCGCTCCCGCTTCTGACCGCTTCCCAGCCCGACCCGGCGCCACACGCCCCGCAACGGTGCTAGTGGTTCCCTTGCGAGGCGTCGACGCCCCGGAACGGGACCACCCGCCCCGCAAGGGCCGGGGTTAGCCTGACGGAATGCCCACCGTCCTCGGAGCGTCGATCTGGTCCCAGTTGGAGCCGCTGCTCCCGCTGGTGAGCAAGCCGATCCAGTACGTCGGCGGCGAGCTCAACTCGACGCACAAGGACTGGGACGCCGCGGCCGTGCGCTGGGCGCTGATGTACCCCGACGCGTACGAGGTCGGCCTGCCTAACCAGGGCGTCGCGATCCTCTACGAGGTGCTCAACGAGCAGGACTGGGTGCTGGCCGAGCGGACGTACTCGGTGTTCCCGGACATGGAACAGGTGATGCGAGAGCACGAGATCCCACAGTTTACCGTCGACGGGCACCGTCCGGTGCGGGACTTCGACCTGCTCGGGGTCTCCTTCGCGACCGAGCTCGGCTACACGAATCTGCTCACCGCGCTCGACCTGGCGGGCATCCCGTTGCACAGCGTCGACCGCGGCGACGAGGACCCGCTGGTGGTCGCGGGCGGGCACGCGGCTTTCAACCCCGAGCCGATCGCCGACTTCCTCGACGCTGCGGTGCTGGGTGACGGCGAGGAGGTCGCGATCGCGATCAGTGCCGTGGTCCGGGAGTGGAAGGACGAGGGTCGTCGCGGCGGTCGCGACGAGGTGCTGCTGCGGCTGGCCGCGTCGGGCGGGGTGTACGTGCCGCGGTTCTACGACGTCGAGCACCTGCCGGACGGCCGCATCCACCGGGTCGTGCCCAACCGCTCCGGCGTGCCGTGGCGAGTGGCTAAGCACACGCTGATGGACCTGGACGCGTGGCCGTACCCAAAGAAGCCGCTGGTGCCGCTGGCCGAGACCGTCCACGAGCGCTACTCGGTCGAGATCTTCCGCGGCTGCACCCGGGGCTGCCGGTTCTGCCAGGCCGGGATGATCACCCGCCCCGTACGCGAGCGCAGCATCGACACCATCGGCGCCATGGTGGCGAACGGGATCAAGACCTCTGGTTTCGAGGAGGTCGGGCTGCTGAGCCTGTCGAGCGCGGACCACTCGGAGATCGAGGACGTGGCCAAGGGACTCGGCGACCGCTACGAGGGCACCGACATCTCGCTGTCGCTACCGTCGACGCGGGTGGACGCGTTCAACATCACGCTGGCCAACGAGTTCAGCCGCAACGGGCGCAGGTCGGGGCTCACATTCGCGCCGGAGGGCGGGAGCGAGCGGATCCGCAAGGTGATCAACAAGATGGTCACTGAGGACGACCTGCTCCGCACCGTCACCGCCGCGTACTCGCACGGCTGGCGCCAGGTCAAGCTCTACTTCATGTGCGGCCTGCCCACCGAGACCGACGACGACGTGCTGCAGATCGCAGACCTGGCCAAGAAGGTGATCGCGACCGGCCGTCAGGTGAGCGGCCGCAATGACATCCGCTGCACGGTCAGCATCGGCGGGTTCATCCCCAAGCCGCACACGCCGTTCCAGTGGGCGGCGCAGCTCGACCAGGAGTCGACCGACCGCCGGCTTGCCAAGCTGCGGGACGCGCTGCGGTCCGACCGGCGCTACGGGCGGGCGATCGGCTTCCGCTACCACGACGGCAAGCCCGGCATCGTCGAGGGACTGCTGAGCCGCGGCGACCGGCGGGTCGGACGGGTGATCGAGGAGGTCTGGCGCAACGGGGCTCGGTTCGACGGGTGGAGCGAGCACTTCTCGTACGAGCGCTGGGTCGCCGCCGTAAACCGAGCGCTGGCCGACGAGCCGGTCGACCTCGACTGGTACACGACCCGCGAACGGGGTCCGGCAGAGGTGCTGCCGTGGGACCACCTCGACTCCGGGCTCGACCGGGACTGGCTGTGGGAGGACTGGCAGCGCGCGCTTGACCCGAACGACGCTGAGGTCGACGACTGCCGCTGGACGCCGTGCTACGACTGCGGCGTCTGCCCGCAGTTGGGCACCGAGATACAGATCGGCCCCACCGGCCGCCAGCTACTCCCGATAGCCCCCGTAACGTCATAGGAAACGAGCGCTAGGACCCTCATCCGCTATAACGTTGCAGCGCCAGCTCGTCCTCCAGCGGGGTGGCGCGGGCGATGCGCAGCCCGGTCCAGAGCATCGGCGCGGTAAGCGCGAGCAGCACCGCGATCGGCACCGTCCACCCGCCCGTCGCCTCCCGCAGCAGCCCGGTGCCGAGCGGGCCCACCGCAGACAGCAGATAGCCGATGCTCTGCACGAAGCTCGACAGCGCAGCGGTGCCCTCGAGCGTGCGGGTGCGCATCGCGAGCATCGCGAGCACCCACGGGAACGCGGCTCCGCCGAGCCCCATGCAGGCCGCCCAGAGCCAGGGCAGGGTGCTGGGCACCAGCATCAGCCCGCCGAGCCCAACCGCGGTGAGGACGGCGAACCCGACGACCAGCGGACGGTGGTCGCCGGTGCGGCGGGTGTACGCCGGCAGCACCAGCGGCGCCGGCACCCCGACCGCCGTCGCGATCGTCAGCATCAGCGCCGCGGTGGCGGGGGACAGGCCGGCGTCCTCGTAGATCGTCGGCAGCCAGCCGAACTGCGCGTACGCCTGTGCCGACTGCACCCCGAAGAAGACCGCCATCGTCCAGGCCAGCGGGGAGCGGGCCAACCTGCTCGGTGTTAGGGCCGGCCGCGTCGGTTCGTCCCGCTCCCGTACGTCGTGGCGCAGCAGCGCGAACCACGGCACGGCGGCGACGGCGGCCGTGATCGCCCACAAACCGAGCCCCCAGCGCCAGCTGCCCGCAGCGTCGGCAACCGGGACGGTGACCCCCGCCGGGATGGCCGCCCCGCTGAGCAGCGCGCACGAGTAGACCGCGGTGACGGTCGGTATCCGGTCGGGGAAGTGCAGCTTGACGAGCGGGGGCAGGGCGACGTTGCCGACCGCCATTCCGGCCAGCCCGACCGTCGACGCCACCGTGAAGACGAGCGCGGAGTCAGTGAACGCGCGGGCCCCGGTGCCGGCGACGATCGCTACCAGCGATAACAGCGCGGTGCGGTGCAGGCCGAAGCGGTGCGTGAGCGGATGGGTGACCGCGCCGACCGCGGCGAAGCAGAGCACCGGCAGTGTGGTGAGGAGGCTGGCGAGCCAACCGGCGAGGTCGAGGTCGCGGTCCACCTCGCCGAGCACGGCGCCGAGGCTGGTCACCGCCGGGCGGAGGCTCACCGCGAGCAGGACCATCCCGAGCAGCACCAGGGTCTGCTCGCGCCGGCTCACCCTGCGACCTCGGCCACCACCTCGGCGAACGTCTCGGTGTGCCGGTCTACGTCGGCCTCCGACGTAGCCGGGCACATCAGCGCCATGTTGTGGAACGGGGTGACCATGATCCCGCGGTTGAGCAGGGCGAGGTGGAGGTACTCGTCCAGCGCCTCGTCCTCCGCCGCAGCCGACTCGCTGCCGGTCCGCGGGGCCGGCGCGCAGAACCGGTACTCGGCGCGGGCGCCGAGCCGGGTCACCGACCAGGGCAGCTGGTGCCGGTCGATGGTGTCCTGCACCCCCGCGGTGTAGCGCTCGGCGAGCGCGCACATCCGTGTGAACGCGTCATCGGTGAGCACGTCGGCGAGCGTTGCTCGGGCGGCGGCGAGCGACAGCGCGTTCCCGGCGAGCGTCCCGCCGACGCCGCCGACGTCCACCAGGTCCGCGCCGCCCGGTCCGGTCGCCGCCTCGATCCGTTCGGTGAGGCCGGCGCTGATGCCGTACGCGCCGATCGGCACTCCACCCGCGATCGCCTTGCCGACCACGACGATGTCCGGCCGCAGGCCGTGCGTCGCGGTCATGCCGCCGGGTCCGGCGCTGAGCGTGTGCGTCTCGTCGATCAGCAGCAGGGCGCCGTGCCGGTCGCACGCGTCGCGAAGGCCGTCGAGGAAGCCGTCCTCGGGGAGCACGATGCCGATGTTGGTCAGCGCCGGTTCGGTGATCACGCACGCGACGTCGCCGTGCGACAGCGCCTGCTCGACCGACTCCAGGTCGTTGAACTCCGCGACCCGGGTGGTCACCGCTACGTCGACCGCCGGCCCGACGTTCCCGGCCCGCGGCAGCGTCGACCCATCCTCGCCGCGCACGACGAACGTCTCGTCGACCGAGCCGTGGTAGCAGTACGCGAATGCCAGCACCTTGGACCGGTTGGTCACCAGCCGGGCCAGCCGCAGCGCCCACCGGTTCGCGTCGGTCGCCGTCAGCGCGAACGACCAGCGCGGCAGCCCGAACCGCCTGGCCAACTCGGCGCCCACCCAGCCGGCGTCCTCGGTGGGCAGCATCGTGGTCAGCCCGCCCCGCACGAGCGCGCGGTTCTCGATCGCGGCCATCGTCGCCGCGGGCGAGTGTCCGGCCATCGCGCCGGTGTCGCCAAGCGCGAAGTCGACGTACGTGTGCCCGTCGACGTCGGTCACCAGGCTGCCGGAGGCAGTCATGAACACCACCGGGAACCCGCCGGCCCACTTGGTCATCCAGGTCATCGGCACGCCGGACACGAGGTGCCCGGCCTCGGCATGCACCGCCCGCGAGCGCGGGTGGGCGTCGTGGAACCGTTTGCGCTCCCCGTCGGTGGCCACCGCCAGCCGGTCCCGGTCGATCCCCATGGGCACACTCTTCCACCAGCCAGGCGCTGGATGACTCGATGACTACCTGTTCTTGTCGGTTATCCCTGAGCGGCGCGACTAGCCTGACGACATGGCGGTCGAGTCCACGATGGTGCCGCTCGGCACCGCGATGCCCGAGTTCAAGCTCACCGACGCGAACGGGCACCAGGTCGAGAGCACAGATCTGGCTGGCGCGCCCGCGCTGGTGATGTTCCTCTGCAACCACTGCCCGTACGTCCGGCACATCGAGAGGCAGCTCGGTGAGGTTCTGCACGAGTTCGCCGAACTTTCGGCGGTCGGCATTTGCTGCAACGACGCCGACGCCTATCCAGATGACGCACCCGAACGACTTGCCGAGCAGGCAACCCGCGCCGACTGGCGCTTCGCATACTTGGTGGACCGCATCCAAGATGTCGGCCGGTCGTTCCGCGCGGCGTGCACGCCGGACTTCTTCCTCTACGACGGGCTCGGGCGGCTGGCCTACCGCGGCGCCTTCGACGCTTCGACGCCAGGCAATGACGTTCCGGTCACGGGCGACCTGCTCACCACCGCGATTCGACACGTGCTGGCCCATGAGCCCGTGCCCGAGCCGCACACGCCAAGCATGGGGTGCTCCATCAAGTGGCGCGAGTGAGGTGAATTGGAACCGCGTGCCCTCAAACAGCGTCGTAGGGTCATGCGCAGTCTCGTAGCGATCGGAGTCCTGGTCGGCTCAGTCCTCCTCAGCGGCTGCGGCCAGGTGACCGGCGACGCAGCCGCGTCCCTCCCGCCACCGCCGGACGGGACACGGTGGGCCGGCATGGGGCAGGTAGTTGTCGCCGTCCCGGACTGGTGGACCACCGGCGAGACGAAGTGTTATGAGCCGAACGAGGACACGGTCTACTTCGACCCGTCGGTCACCTCCGAGTGCGTCGACGAGCCGGAACCGTCGACCGTACGAGAAGTGTCGGCGCTGGCGGTGCTGGACTCGACCAGCGGGTACGGCGAGAACGAGGTTCGCACGATGAAGCCCATCGGGGAGCTGGCCGGTCGCCAGGTGCTCGAGCGACAGACCTGTGAGGGATGGTTCGACGGGGTGTGCCGCAGACTGTTCGCGGTGCCGTCAGAGGGGGTCGTCTTCGCGGTCACGATCGCGGAAGAAGGAGACGGGAGCTACGAGGAGATCCGCGACTCGCTGCGCATCCTGCCGGACGGCCAGACCACGGTCCCCCTGGCAATCGGCTCTGGTTGGACACCGACCTGGGGTGCCGAGCCGGACGTCACTGCCGTGCTGGTGGATTCGCTCGAAGACGCTGGCTTGAACGTCGAGTTCGACACCGCGGAACCGCCGGAGCGCTCGGACACGGGCCTGTATGCCGACCTTCCCAAAGGCAGCTTGCTTGGCGTCAGCCCACAACTCGGCAGCGTGATCGACGTGGGCGGCACCGTGACGGTCACCGTTGCCGGACCGCGCTTCGACGCGAAGCGCTAGTCAAAGCGCGACCGCGGCTTGATAGAGGAGAGCCCATGTCCGGTCCACCAGCCCAGCCGCCGAGGCAGCAGCCGCCGCCGGTGCAGCGGCTGCGGATCCGGTACGCCAAGCGCGGCCGGCTGCGGTTCACCAGCCACCGTGACATCAGCCGGGCGTTCGAGCGGGCGGTCCGTCGTTCCGGGCTGCCGGTCTCGTACTCGTCCGGTTTCAACCCGCACCCGCGGCTCTCGTACGCCGGAGCGGCGCCGACCGGGGCCGCCAGCGAGGCGGAGTACCTAGAGATCGCGCTGGCCGCCGAGTGCGACCCCGCGCAGGCGCGGGCGGTCCTCGACGCGGCGCTCCCGCCCGGGTTGGACGTGCTCGAGGCGGTGCCGGCGCGCCCTGGTGGCCTCGCCGACCGGCTCGAGGCCAGCCGGTGGAGCATCCGGCTGCCCGGCGTGTCGCCGGACGCGGCGCGAGATGCGGTCGACACGTTCCTCGCCGCGGAGTCCGTGCAGGTCAGCCGGATGACCAAGCGCGGACTTCGCACGTTCGACGCCCGTGGAGCGGTGCGGGAGCTGCTCGCTCACACGGACGGGGGTTCCGAGCCGCCGTGTGCGATACTGGGGCTGGTGGTACGGCACGGGGAACCGTCCGTACGGCCCGACGACGTTCTCGCTGGACTCCGCGAGGTCGCCGGCCTCGAAGCCACCGCGGCACCAATGATGTGCCGCCTGGCCCAGGGACCGCTCGATTCGCGGGACGGCACGGTGGGTGATCCGTTGGCACCCGACCGCGACACGCGCGGTCGCTGACTCCCTGATCGGGAGTGGCGGCCCACGTTGACCGCGGCGGGTGGCGAACGTCGCCGCTCGGTTCCGGCACCCGCCGGCGGCCGGGGGCACCACACGCTTACGCCGGACCTGACCGGACGGTCGGTACGGCGACCGACCCGCTCCTGCGCGGCGCCTTGCGCCCGGGGGCAGAGGAGAGCAGATGCTCGACGACGACACCAGCGCCCCCACGGCGCCGGACACCGACACCGCCACGAAGCCGGCGGCCAAGAAGACCGCAGTCAAGAAGACCGCAGTCAAGAAGACCGTGGCGAAGAAGGCGGCCGCCAAGAAGACCGCAGTCAAGAAGACCGCAGTCAAGAAGACCGTGGCGAAGAAGGCGGCCGCCAAGAAGGCCACCGCGAAGAAGACGGCCGCCAAAGAGCCGGCGGTGCCCATCCCGCTGTTCAAGCCCGCAGACCCCACCGATGCCCCGCCGGTCGCGCCCACGGCCACGCCATCGGCGACGGTGTCCGGCCCGGAGGGCGGCGACGACGAGCAGGACGGCACCGGCACCCGCCGGCGCCGCCGTCGCGGGGGGCGCCGCCGGCGTACCTCGGACGACACCGGCGAGGGCACCGAGCAGGCCGAGGCCAAGGACGACCAGCCCAAGAAGAAGGACGCCGGGAGCGCCGCGGCCGAGGTCGGCGAGGGCGGCACCAGCACCAGCCGGCGTCGCCGGCGCCGCCGCCGGAAGGGCGAGGCGGCCGACCCGGGTGACGACGACCCGGGCAACACCGTTGTCAAGGTGCGCGAGCGGCGCAGCGCCGAAGCGGAGATCAAGGGGGTAGAGGGGTCCACTCGGCTGGCGGCAAAGAAGCAGCGCCGGAAGGAGGGGCGGGAGTCCGGTCGCCGCCGACCACCGATCCTCAGCGAGTCGGAGTTCCTGGCCCGCCGGGAGTCGGTGCAGCGGGAGATGGTGGTCCGTCAGCGCGAGGGGCTCATCCAGATCGCCGTGCTCGAGGACAACGTCCTCATCGAGCACTACGTCGCGCGGGAGTCGCAGACATCGCTGATCGGAAACGTCTACCAGGGCCGGGTGCAAAACGTGCTCCCGAGTATGGAGGCCGCGTTCATCGACATCGGCAAGGGGCGAAACGCCGTCCTGTACGCCGGCGAGGTGGACTGGCAGGCGCTAGGGATGGACGGCAAGCCGCGCCGGATCGAGGAGGCACTGTCGTCCGGCCAGCCCGTCTTGGTGCAGGTGACCAAGGACCCTGTCGGTCACAAGGGCGCCCGGCTGACCGGCCAGATCAGCCTGCCGGGCCGGTTCCTGGTGTACGTGCCGAACGGACATACCAGCGGGATCTCCCGCAAGCTGCACGAGGGCGAGCGGGCCAGGCTCAAGGCCCTGACCAAGGACGTCGTGCCCGAGGACGCCGGTGTGATCATCCGGACCGCGGCGGAGGGCGCGACCGAGGAGCAGCTGACCCGCGATGTGACCGCGCTGACCGCCCGCTGGGAAGACATCTCGGCCAAGGCGAGCGATAAGGGCAAGGGCCCGACGCTGCTGTACGGGGAGCCGGACCTGATGATCAAGGTGGTCCGCGACCTGTTCACCGAGGACTTCGCGAGGCTGGTGGTCCAGGGCGACGACGCCTGGGAGGACATCCAGAACTACGTCGGTCACGTAGCCCCCGACCTGTCCGACCGGGTTCAGCGGCACGAAGGCGACGACGACGCGTTCGCGGCGCACCGGGTGGACGAGCAGATCGCAAAGGCGCTGGAGCGCAAGGTGTTCCTGCCGTCGGGTGGCTCGCTCGTGATCGACCGTACGGAGGCCATGACGGTCGTCGACGTCAACACCGGCAAGTTCACCGGGAAGGGCGGCAACCTCGAGGAGACAGTCACCAAGAACAACCTGGAGGCTGCCGAGGAGATCGTGCGCCAGCTCAGGCTGCGCGACATTGGCGGCATCATCGTCGCGGACTTCATCGACATGGTGCTGGAGGACAACCGCGACCTCGTCCTGCGGCGTCTGGTCGAGTGCCTGTCCCGCGACCGCACCCGGCACCAGGTCGCCGAGGTGACCTCGTTGGGCCTCGTGCAGATGACCCGCAAGAAGATCGGCACCGGGCTGGTAGAGGTCTTCAGCGAGCCGTGCGACCGCTGCGGTGGGCGCGGCCTGATCCTGCACTCGCACCCGGTGGAGCCGGCAGCCGACAGGGGGGCCGACGACAAGGGCCGGCGAAGCCGCCGGCGCGGGGCCGGCTCAGGGGGCCGCGACGACAAGGCCAAGAACGACGAGACATCGAAGGACAACACCTCGAAAGTGCAGGCGCCGACGGAGGAGCCGACCAAGCAGGAGCCGCCCACGCAGGAGGCGCCCAAGCAGGTCCCCGAAGCGGTGGCGCCCACGCCTGAGCCGGTGGTGCCGGTCCAGGGCGAGGCGATCACGCCGAAGAAGCGGGCCCGCAAGCGGGTGACCCGCAAGGCTGCTCCGCCGGCGCCCGCTCCCGCCGACGCCTGACGTTGCTTTGACCGGCCAGGCGGCGGCTCCGTACAATCGTCGGTTGGCGCGAGAGCAGCGCCGTCCCCGTACCAGCAGAAGGTGGGTCAGGCGTGTACGCGATCGTGCGTAGCGGCGGCAGGCAGCACAAGGTGGCCGTCGGCGACGTCATCGAGATCGACCGGACCGCCGACGAGCCCGGTGCCAGCCTGAACCTTTCCGCGGTGCTGCTGGTCGACGGCCAGACGGTGACCTCGGAGGCGGACAAGCTCGCCAAGGTGTCGGTGACCGCCGAGGTGGTCGACAACACGCTCGGCCCGAAGATCCGTATCTTCAAGTACAAGAACAAGACCGGCTACCGCAGACGGCAGGGACATCGCCAGCGCTACACGCGGGTCAAGGTCACCGACATCAACGGCACGGGCACGGCCAAGAAGGCCACGGCTGAGAAGGCGCCGGCAAAGAAGGCGCCGGCCAAGAAGACCACGGCCAAGAAGGCGCCGGCCAAGAAGGCG
>Ga0136635_10000495_pt1 | contig 11011 bp, 10 predicted proteins | sample AntDrymeUQ852106_2_FD_105495 | JGI IMG/M metagenome (GOLD analysis project Ga0136635, IMG submission 105495) | Polar desert sand microbial communities from Dry Valleys, Antarctica - metaG UQ85 (21.06) | ecosystem: Environmental > Terrestrial > Soil > Desert | place: Antarctica: Dry Valley... | reverse complement strand
GCTGGCTGGTCGCGAAGGCGGCGAAGTCGTGCCGGGCCAGGGCCGCGTAGAGAGGATGGGCCGGGTGCCAGGTCTGCACCCACATCTCGCTCGCCGAACCTGCGGCAGCGTCCCGGCCGGCGCGTCCGGCCGCCTGCATGAGCAGGGCGAACAAACGCTCGGGGGCGCGAAAGTCGCTGCTGAAGAGCGAGGTGTCGGGGTTGACGGCCGCGACCAGGCCGATGCGCCGGAAGTCGTGCCCCTTGGCCACCATCTGCGTGCCGACCAGGATGTCGACCTCGCCGGCATGCACGGCGCCGAGCTGCGCCTCAAGGGCGCCCTTCTTGCGCGTGCTGTCGGCGTCGATGCGGGCGATGCGCGCTTCCGGCAGCAGCGCCTCGAGCTGCTCCTCGAGCCGCTCGGTGCCGCGCCCGACCGGGGCGATGTCGAAGTTGCCGCAGTCAGGGCAGGCGCGCGGGACCGCCTCGGCGAGGCCGCAGTGGTGGCAGCGCAGGCTCCGGTCCTGCTTGTGGAAGACGCGCCAGGCGCTGCAGTGCGGGCAGCCGCTCAGCCAGCCGCACTCGCCGCAGGTGAGCACGGGCGCATAGCCGCGCCGGTTGAGGAAGACGAGGCTCTGCTCGCCGCCCGCCACGCGCGCCTGCAGGGCGGCGACGAGCTGCGGCGCGAGGCCCGGCGCACGGCCGCCGCTGCCGGCGGCGAGCCCTTCGGTGGCGCGCGCCAGCCGGCCCATGTCGACGACGCGCAAGGCCGGCCAACCGGCGCCGCCGATGCGCTCGGGCAAGGCCAGCTCGCGGTAGCGGCCGAGCCGCGCGCTCTGCCATGTCTCGAGCGCCGGCGTCGCCGAGCCCAGGATCACCGGCACGCTTTCGCGGCGGCCGCGCCACACCGCCAGATCCCGCGCCGAGTAGCGCGCCCCGTCCTGCTGCTTGTATGACGGGTCGTGCTCCTCGTCGACCACGATCAGGCCGAGGCGCGGCAGCGAGGCGAACACCGCCAGCCGCGTGCCGAGCACCAGGTCGGCCGTGCCCTGGTGTGCGCCCAGCCAGCTGCGCAGCCGCTGCGCCGGCGTCAGGCCGCTGTGCAGGGCGACGATGCGGTGGCCGGCGAAGCGCTGCGTGAAGCGGCCGACGAGTTGCGGCGTCAGGTTGATCTCCGGCACCAGCACGAGCACCTGCCTGCCCGACGCGAGCGCCGCCTGCGCGGCGCGCAGGTAGACCTCGGTCTTGCCGCTGCCGGTGACGCCGTGCAGCAACAGGGTGCCCGGGTCCGGACTCGCCGCCGCCGTGGCGACGGCGGCGATTGCCTTGGCCTGCGCGCCGGTCAGCCGAGGGAGCGCCTCCTCGACCGTGGCGTCTGCCGACGCGTCGACCGCGAGCCGGCGCGACAGGCGCCGCAGCCGGTCGGCGACGGCTGCGGCATCGAGACGGCGCAGTTCCGGCGGCAAGACCGACAGAGCCATCTCGCCGAGGCTGCGCTGGTAGTAGGCGGCTGCAAAGGCGACAAGTGCCCGCCAGGAAGCCGAGACGGGCTCGACGCCGACGATGGCCTCGGTGACGGCACGCAATTCCGGCCCCTCGGCACGCACCGCGGCCCCGTCCCAGACGATGCCCGTCACCGTGCGGCTGCCCAGCGGCACGCGCACCAGCGTTCCGGGCGCAAGCGGGCACTGACTCGTATAGCTGAGCAGGGGTTCGAGGGCAGCGTGTCGCGGGGTCTCGACGGCGACCGGGACGACGCTCGTGTCGAGGCTCACCGAAAACTCCGCAAAGGATCAGCTTCGCGCCGTAAGTCGATGATTCTCGGCCGCTTTTGCCTTTTTCCACCGCAACTGTGGATAACTTTGTGGGTAAGCCGCTCCGAGCAGGCCGAAACGCTGGCCCCGTCTCGATTCCCGACACCTTGCCCGCTTTCGCGGCAATCGCGAGAAAGCAATGAAATCAACGACTTAGCGCTGCTCTGCCATTGGGCGATGATGCGCCGCAACATATCGCAATGCGCTTTGTGACTGATCAATGAAGTGGGGATAAGTCAAGCCCTGAGCGCTCACTCACCGGAAAATAAGCACGGGCGCCGCGTTCGTGAATTCGGTCACGATCGGCCGGCGGCATGGTAGGCCGGCGACAGCGTATGGACCGCATCGACCAACACGGCGACGCTCTCCGGCGGCGTGTGCTGGCTGATGCCGTGGCCGAGATTGAAGACGTGGCCGTTGCCCGGCGCATCATCGGCGGCACCGAAGCTGGCGAGTGTGGCCGCGACCTCGGCCCGGATCGTCGCCTCGCCGCCGAACAGCACGTTCGGGTCGAGGTTGCCCTGCACCGCCACGCCGGCGCCGACGCGGCGCCGCGCCTGGCCGAGGTTCTGCGTCCAGTCGACGCCGACCGTGTCGGCCCCGAGAGCGGCGATGGCTTCGAGCCACGGCCCGCCACCCTTGGTGAAGACGATGTGCGGCACGCGCCGGCCTTCGGCATCGCGCTTGAGCTGCTTCAGCACGCGCGCGGTGTAGGCCAGGCTGAAGGCCTGGAAGGCGCCGTCGGCGAGGACGCCGCCCCAGCTGTCGAAGACCATCACCGCCTGCGCGCCGGCGTCGATCTGCGCGTTCAGGTAGAGAGCCACGGCATCGGCGTTGACGGCCAGGATGCGGTGCATGAGGTCGGGGCGCGCGTAGAGCATCGTCTTGACGAGACGGTAGTCGTCGGAGCCCTTGCCTTCGACCATGTAGCAGGCCAGCGTCCACGGGCTGCCCGAAAAGCCGATCAGCGGCACCCGGCCGGCGAGCGCCTGGCGGATCGACGCCACGGCGTCGAAGACGTAGCGCAAGCGCGCCATGTCGGGCACCTCGAGCCGCGCCACGGCGGCCTCGTCGCGGAGGGGATGGGCGAAGCGCGGCCCTTCGCCTTCGGCGAAGGAGAGGCCCAGGCCCATCGCGTCGGGCACCGTCAGGATGTCGCTGAAGAGGATGGCGGCGTCGAGCGGGTAGCGCTCGAGCGGCTGCAGCGTCACCTCGGTGGCGTAGGCCGGGCTCGTCGCCAGGCCCATGAAGCTGCCGGCGCGGGCCCGCGTGGCGCGGTACTCGGGCAGGTAGCGGCCGGCCTGGCGCATCAGCCAGAGCGGTGTGTGGTCGGTCGGCTGCGACAGGCAGGCGCGCAGGAAGGTGTCGTTGAGGAGCGGTGCGAGCATGGGCCCGATTGTCGTCGCGGCTCGGCTGCGGCCGGCGGCCCATAATCGTTTCGTCTCGTTCCAACCGGGCTCCGCGATGCTTGCAAACGACGTCCTCGCCACCATCGGCAACACCCCGCACATCCGTATCAACCGGCTGTTCGGCACCACCCACAGCGTCTACGTGAAGAGCGAGCGCGCCAATCCCGGCGGCTCGATCAAGGACCGCATCGCCGTGGCGATGGTCGAGGCGGCCGAGGCCGCCGGCGTGCTGAAGTCGGGCGCCACGATCGTCGAGCCCACCTCGGGCAACACCGGCATCGGCCTGGCCATGGTGGCGGCGGTCAAGGGCTACAAGCTGGTGCTGGTGATGCCCGACAGCATGAGCGTCGAGCGCCGCCGCGTCATGCTCGCCTATGGCGCCACCTTCGAACTGACGCCGCGCGAGAAGGGCATGAACGGGGCGATCGCCCGCGGCCTCGAGTTGGTGGCTTCGATCAACGAAAGTCACAAGAGCGGCGGCGGGGCCGGCGCCTGGATGCCGCAGCAATTCGACAACCCGGCCAACATCGACGTCCACGTGCGCACCACGGCCCAGGAGATCGCCGCCGACTTTCCGAGCGGCGTCGATGCGCTCATCACCGGCGTCGGCACCGGCGGCCACATCACCGGCTGCGCCCAGGTGCTGAAGAAGATGTGGCCGAAGCTGAAGGTGTATGCCGTCGAGCCGAGCGCCTCGCCCGTGATCAGCGGCGGCAAGCCGAGCCCGCACCCGATCCAGGGCATCGGTGCCGGCTTCATCCCGAAGAACCTGCACACCGACCTGCTCGACGGCGTGATCCAGGTCGAGGCCGAAGCAGCGCGCGAGATGGCCCGCCGCTCGGCCCGCGAAGAGGGCCTGCTCGTCGGCATCTCCTCGGGGGCGACGCTCGCGGCCATCGCCCAGAAGCTGCCCGAGATCGCCGCCGGCGGCACGGTGCTCGGCTTCAACTACGACACCGGCGAGCGCTATCTCTCGATCGAGGGCTTCCTGCCGACGTGAAGCCAGGTCGCGCATGAAGCCGAGGATCCTCATCGTCGAGGACGAGCCGGGCATCGCCGACACGCTGCAGTACGCGCTGCGCACCGAGGGATTCGAGCCGCACTGGTGCGCCACCGGGGAGGCGGCACTTGCCGACGCGCTGGCCCGGCCGCCGGCGCTCGTCATCCTCGATGTCGGCCTGCCCGATGCCAGCGGCTTCGAGATTTTCAGGCGGCTGCGTGCGACGAGCGACGTGCCGGTCGTCTTCCTCACCGCGCGCAGCGACGAGATCGATCGCGTCGTCGGCCTCGAGCTCGGCGCCGACGACTACGTGGCCAAGCCCTTCTCGCCGCGCGAACTGGTGGCGCGCGTGCGCGGCGTGCTGCGCCGCACGGCGCGGCCGGTTGCCGACGGCGCTGCCAGGTCCGATGCGGCCGGTGCGGCGACGCCGATCGCCGTCGACGAAAGCCGGATGCAGATCCGCTACTACGGCCGCCTGCTGGAACTCTCGCGCTATGAGTTCGGTCTGCTCAAGACGCTCGCCGCCCGGCCCGGCCACGTCTTCACGCGCGAGGCGCTGCTGGCGCGCGTGTGGGGCGACGACAGCGACAGCATGGACCGCACCGTCGACGCCCACGTGAAGACGCTGCGCGCCAAGATGAAGGCCATCGCGCCGCAGCAAGAGCCCATCCGCACCCTGCGCGGCAGCGGCTACGCGCTCGAAGAGAAACTGCCCGCGCAGCCTCAGTGAAACGAGTCAGAGACCGGCCGGCCGCCGGGCCGCCCCAAGGCCGGCCGCGCCCCCCCGGGGGGCAGCGAACGCAGAGAGCGTGGGGGTCAACATAACCAAGCGCACCCGCATCTTCCTGGGCATCCTGCTCGCCTACGCCCTCGGCGTGGCGTTCCTGATGTACCGCCAGCTCGGCGACATCGACCCGCGCTACCGCGAGTCGGCCGAGGAGTCGCTGGTCGACACGGCCCAGCTCATGGCCTCGCTGGTCGAGCACGCCTCGCGCGACGGGACGCTGCGCGTCGAGGCGCTCGAGCCGGTGTTCCGCTCGCTCTACGCACGCCGCTTCAGCGCCCACATCTACGGCGTCGAGAAGACGCGCGTCGAGCTGCGCATGACGGTGGTCGACCGCCACGGCAGCGTCGTCTTCGATTCGCAGGCGGCGGCGCTCGGCGCTGACCACTCGCGCTGGCACGACGTCTACCTCGCCCTGCGCGGCCGCTACGGCGCCCGCACCACGCCCGACATCGAAGGCGACGCCCGCACCTCGGTGATGTACGTGGCGGCGCCGATCCGCGACGTGTCGGCGGCCGGCGGCGGCGCCATCATGGGCGCGGTCAGCGTCGGCAAGCCGGTGCAGAGCTTCGGCCAGTTCGTCGAGGCGGCGCGGCAGAAGACCCTGCAGCTCGGCGCCACCTCGGTGGTCGCGGTGCTGCTGCTGGTCGTCATCCTCTCGGTGTGGCTGGTGCGCCCGTTCGGCGTCATCGCCGACTACGTGCGCTACGTGCGCGCGCAGCGCAGCTTCAGCCTGCCGCGCCTCGGCCGGCGCGCCCTCGGCGCCTTCGGCGCGGCCTACGACGAGATGCGCGACGCGCTCGCCGGCCGCAACTACGTCACCGACTACGTGCAGACCATGACGCACGAGGTGAAGGGGCCGCTGTCGGCGATCCGCGGTGCCGCCGAGCTGCTGCAGGAGCCGACGATGGAGGGCGCCGACCGGGCCCGCTTCGTCGCCAACATCGTGCGCGAGACGCAGCGCATCCAGGAGCTCGTCGACCGGATGATGGAGCTGACCGCCCTCGAGACACGGAAAAGCCTCGACGGCGCGGTGCCGGTGCCGGTGCGCGGCCTCATCGCCGAGATCGCGGCGGCACTCGCGCCCACGGCCACTGCGCGCGGCCTGCGCCTCGAGGTGCTGGCCGGAAGCGCCGAGCCGGTGGTCGAGGGCGACGCCTTCCTGCTCCAGCGCGCGCTCGCCAACCTGCTCGACAACGCTTTCGACTTCTCGCCGCCCGGCAGCGCCGTGACGATCGAGGTGGCGAGCCATGCGCGCACCTGCGACATCGTCGTGCGCGACGCCGGCCCGGGCATTCCCGAGTTCGCCGAGGGCAAGGTCTTCGAGAAGTTCTATTCGCTGGCGCGCCCGGCGACGAACAAGAAAAGCACCGGCCTCGGCCTGTCGTTCGTGAAGGAGATCGCCGAGCTGCACCGCGGCCGGGTGACGCTGAAGAACGCGCCCGAAGGCGGCGCCGTCGCGACCTTGTCGTTGCCGCTGGCCCCGGCCGGCTGAGCGGCTACAGCCAGCCTTCGGGAACGAGGCTGCCGAGCAGGCGCGATTTCATCTGCAGCCACCAGCTCGCCTCCGGCTCCGACGACACCGTGCGCTGACCCGCGCCGCTGCCCGCGGTCCAGCGCATCGCGCCGCTGGCCGGGTCGAGGCTGACGCGCCAGGCGCTGCTCTCGAAACGCATCATGTCGAGGAAGTCGGCCGCCAGCACGGGGCTCTCGATGAGCACGCCGAGCTCGGTGTTGTAGCGCTCCGAGCGGCTGTCGAGGTTCATCGAGCCGACGAAGAAGCGCTCGCGGTCGACGATCACGATCTTGGCGTGCAGTTGCCCGAGCGAGCTGCCGAAGCGGCCGAGGCTGGCCGTCTCGCGCGCCAGTGACGGGCTCAGCTCGTAAATTTCGACGCCGATCTCGAGCATCTCGCGGCGGTAGCGCAGGTAGCCGGCGTGCACCACGGGCTCGTCGGTGGCGGCGAGCGAGTTGGTGAGCAGGCGCAGCCGCACGCCGCGGGCGCGCAGCAGCCGCATCGCCTCCATGCCCAGCTCGCCGGGAACGAAGTAGGGCGTGACGACGAAGACCTCGCGCGCCGCTGAGCGCATGACGTCGGAGACGAAGGCGCGCACGGTGCCGGCGCGGTCGACGAGGCGGCTGCCCTCGACCTTGTCGACCGGATCGGCGACGACGCGGGCCAGCGCGCCGACGAGCGTGACCCGGCCGGCCGACAGCTCGGTCGGCACGGCGACGTAACGCTGCAGGCGCATCGGCACGGTCTCGTCGAGCGGCGGCGGCTCGGCGGCGTCGATGCGCTGGCGCTGGGCCGCTTCGATCGCCGCCGCTCGGCGCGGCACGACGGCGCGGATCGGCCACGCCGCGGCGCTGTTCCAGTAGGCGTCGAAGCTCGCCGACAACTCGGCGGCGACGGCGCCGGCCCCGAGCACATCGTAGTCGACGAAGTTGCCGGTGGCGGCCCGCATGAAGTAGTGGTCGCCGGTGTTGCGGCCGCCGAACACGGCCAGTGCGTTGTCGGCGACGAACAGCTTGTTGTGCATGCGGTGGTTGATGCGCCCGATGTCGTGCAGCGACGTCAGGAGGCGCGTGGCCAGCGACGAGCGGCCGGCCGCGAAGGGATTGAACAGGCGCACCTCGGCGTTGGGCTCGTCGGCCAGGGCGGCCAGCGCTCCGTCGTTGCCGCTGCTGTGGAAATCGTCGACGAGCAAGCGCACGCGCACGCCGCGCGCCGCCGCGGCGCGCAGCCGGCCGAGCAGGTACAGGCCGGTGTCGTCGGCGTCGAAGACGAAGGTCTGCATGTCGATGCTGCGCTCGGCCTGCCCGGCAAGGGCCAGCCGCGTCTCGTAGGCGGCCGAGGCGATCGGCAGCGGCTGGAAGCCCGAGGCGAAGCCGGCCGGCACGGACGCGCGGGCGACGCGGCCGAGCGTCGTCGAGCCGTCTTCGACGACGGCGTGGCTCGGCGGAGCTGCCGGCCGCGGCGGCAGGCTGCTGCACGCGGCCGAGGCGAGGGCGACGGCGCCGACGAGGGCGCGGGCGAGCAGCTGAAGAGGACGGGGAAGCTCGAGCAGCATCGCGCGATCCTACGGACGCTCCGGCCGCCTGGCTGCTGCCCGATCGGCGGGTCAGCTCGAGAACGGCGTTTCGCTCAGAATCGCTTTTTGGCGACCCTGCCGTGGGCGTCCTTGACCAGCATCAGCGCCGCCGAGCCGTAGTAGGTGTGGTACTCGGCCACCATCTCGCCCTTGACGATCACGGGGTCGGCGGAGGCCAGACGCTTCGCCTCCTCGATGTCGGCGACGGCGAAGATGAAGAGGCCGCGCCAGCCGTCGACGCCGTCGAACGGGCCGGCCAGCGCCAGCTTGCCTTCGGCAGAGAGCCGGTTCATGTTCGCGAAGTGGCCCTTGAACATCTCGTCGCGCTCCGGCCCGGCCGGCACCTTGTTCGGCCCCGTCTTCAGCACCACCAGGACGTAGCGCCGCATGCCGTGCTCGTCGGCGCCGAGCGAGCGGGCCAGCTCCGGGTCGTAGGCGGCCGCAGCGGCGTCGGGCGGGCTCTGCGCCCCGGCCTCTGCCGCCGCGAGCAGCCACGCCGCGGCGATCGCAACGAGAGTCGGCTTGAGCATGGTCGGTCCTCCGCGCAAAACCGCAGCTTATGCTGGGGCGGTGCAGATCATTCGCAGGACCTCCCGCATGCCGCTCCCTTCCGTGCCGCGCCAGGCCCTCGGCTTCGCCGGCTGGCTCGCCGCCAGCTTTCTCGCCGGCGGCCTCGGCGCGGTTGCGTCGGCGAACGGCAGGTCGTTCTACGCCGAGCTGACGCAGCCGGCCTGGGCGCCGCCGGCCTGGCTGTTCGGCCCGGTCTGGTCGGTGCTCTACGTGCTCATCGGCGTGTCGGCCTGGCTCGTCTGGCGCCGGCACGGGCTGCGCGGCGCGGCCGGCGCGCTCGGCCTCTTCGGCCTGCAGCTCGTCGCCAACGCCCTCTGGACCTGGCTGTTCTTCGCCTGGCACCTGGGCGCGCTGGCGCTGGCCGAGATCATCGTGCTGTGGCTGCTGATCGCCGCCACCATCGTCGCCTTCTGGCGGCTGCACCGGCTGGCGGCCGTCCTGCTGCTGCCCTACCTCGCCTGGGTCGGCTTCGCCACGGCGCTGACCTTCGCGCTCTGGCGGCTCAACCCGGCGGTGCTGGGCTGACGATCCGGCGCGCGTTGGCGATGGCCAGCAGCAGGTCGGCGTGGCATGGTCCGTCGAGCGGGCACCAGCAGGCGAGGTGACGACCACCGAGGGCCTGCTGCAACGCGGCCGCCGAGGGCGGTGCAGCGCCATCCGGCGCAGCCACGTCGCCGCTCATCCAGCGCCGGTGCAGCGCAACCGCGGCGGCCGCGCTGCCCGCCTCGGCGGCGCTGAACGGGTTGCCCCAGCGCGTGCTGCGGTCGACCTTCAGCGTGTTCGGCGGCATCTTCCAGCCTTTGCTCCGCCTGAGCTGAACGCGCTGCGGCCCGACCATGGGTCAGGCCGCGCGCGCGGCGCTTCGCGTGTAGTCGAGCACGGCGGCGACCAGCAGCTTCAGGTTCTTCTGCAGAGGCTCGAAGCCGCCGTGCTTTTCGCGCGTGGCTTCGTCCATGTAGAGCCGCTTGTTGATCTCGATCTGCAGGCTGTGCCGGCGCTGTGCCGGGTCGGCGTACGCGCGCACCAGCTCGACGCCCTTGAACGGGTCGTTGACCTTCACCTCGTAGCCTAAGGAGGCGAGCGCGCCGCGCACGAACTCGGTGAAGGCCGGCTCGCAGCTCGTGCCGTCGCGGTCGCCGAGCACGAACTCGGCGCGCACCCGGCCGGCGCCCCCTTCGGCCTGGGCCCCGCCCACCGCGTTCATCGAGTGACAGTCGATGTGCCAGCTGGCACCGAAGCGGGCGTGCGTCGCCTCGATGCGCTCGGCCAGGGCCCGGTGGTATGGCGCGTGGCAGCGCTCGATGCGGCGCTGCACCTCGGCCACCGGGAGCAGTCGTTCGTAGATCGGCCGGCCGTCGTCGAGCGTGCGCCAGATCAGCGACTTGCCGATGCGCGCCTTGCCGCTCGGCACCAGCTCGCCCGGCCAGCGGCCACCCTCGATCAGCGCCAGGTCGATGTCGCCGGCGTGGCGGTTGACGTCGAGGTAGGTGCGCGGCGCGCGTGCCGCGAGGATGCCGACGCCGAGCTCGGTGGCCGGCAGCCAGAGCTCGTCGACGAAGCAGTCCTCGCCTTCGCGCATGTCGTGCTCGCTCAGCACCGAGCCGAAGTCGGCGGGAAAGTCGCGGCCGGAGTGCGGCGAGTCGAGCAGCAGCGGCACCTGCGGCTCGGCCGGGCCGTGCTGCGTGAAGGCGGCGTGGTTCATCGCGTGGTCCGTTTCGCAGCGCGCACGCGCGCGCTCAGCACGGCACCGTAGGCGAACAGGCCGGTGCCGGCAAGGGCCAGGCCGGCGAGCGTCAGGACGAAGTTCTGGAAGCGATGCGGCACGCCGCGATCGAGGACGGCCTGGCTCGGGTCGGCCGGATCGACGAAGCAGGGCACGACCGCTCCGGCCGCGAACTTGCCCTCGAGGTGGTAGAGATGGCGGCGCGTGTACAGGAGCGACAGGTGGCGGCCGAAGAAGCTCCAGCGGTCGCTGACATGACTCTGGTCGCCGGTGCGGTAGCCGTAGCGCACCTCGAGACGGAACTCGGCCCCCTTGCCGCTCGACACGAAGGTGCGGCTCTCGAGGATCGTGCAGCTCGTGGCGCTCCAGGCGGCAGAGTCCCGGGCGTCTCGCCAGGCCGACCAACACGCGGCAGCAAGCAGGCCCAGAACGATGACCAGCACGCCGCTGAACAGCATCCAGCCACCGCCGCCGGCGCGCCTCTGGCGAACGATGACCCGGCCCATGACGATCGATTCTCGGGCATCGCGATCACGTCTGCGCATCGGCTTCACCGCCACTTCACGCAACGGACTCGGCGACTTCGAACTCGCTTCGCAGCCGGGCGCGATCGTCCATGCAGCCCGATGTGGGCGTTGACT
>Ga0136635_10000494_pt1 | contig 11018 bp, 8 predicted proteins | sample AntDrymeUQ852106_2_FD_105495 | JGI IMG/M metagenome (GOLD analysis project Ga0136635, IMG submission 105495) | Polar desert sand microbial communities from Dry Valleys, Antarctica - metaG UQ85 (21.06) | ecosystem: Environmental > Terrestrial > Soil > Desert | place: Antarctica: Dry Valley... | reverse complement strand
TAGGCACTTATTGATCCCCCCTAACCCCCCTTAAAAAAGGGGGGAACCGGAATCAAAGTCCCCCTTTTTAAGGGGGATCTAGGGGGATCTAAAACGTTTTGCTACCAAGAAGAGGACTTTTCAAACATCCTCTTAGGCATCCACCTATGTATATCGACAAATTCTGATTTTAACCCTGTACGTCGCTCCATCTTCAGCCACAAAGAATTTGTTCACATCAAACCATTGTTTTTTTCCTTTTTTAGTAGGTAGAGGGCCAAGTTTACCGTCTATTACCTCACGAGTAAAAGTAAAGACTTGGGTATCAATCAAGTCATCTTCAGCAATACTTAAAAACCATTGAATTGCCCCACCAACAGCCGCCACTACCGCAGCTATCCAAGCGGCTACTCCTGTAGCCGCTAGAATGCCCGCAGCAGAAGCAAAAGCTGCTGCAAATCCTTTCTTAACTTTGTCTACATTTCCAGAATCATGTTCCATACAAGTAATCGCACAACCAAATTTTCCTTCTTTAGGGAAAGCTTGCGGTAGGCAATTTTCACCCCAGAGACATCCTTCCTCGGCTGCAAAAACTCTTTTGTCTCCATTATCGACATCTTCAAAGATGCGGCTTTTTTGTGAGAAAGTTTCTCCACTTGCTGTCGTTCCAAAGAGAAAGTAAGGCTCATTAGATGGATAGAATATAGAGTCTCTTTGTCTTTTAATACATTCAAAACCAAGTATCTTACAGGTGTAAATTGGTTGGGATGGCTTTGTACTTGATACAGCAGCTTGAGGAGTTTCGGAAGAAACCGAGAAGTTCTCCACTATTTCAGTCTCAATTTGGATATTCTGCAAATCGATGCTTTCTACACTACTCAACTTGGAAACAGCAAACTTTTGGATATCTGGTAGGTCTGCCTGAAGTTGCTTAAGATCGTACTGGGTTCGAGTGTTAAGCCTTACAAACTTCTCAGGGAAAATTTCACGTCGCGTTTGTTCGGGAATTTCTTGATAGAGACGACCTTGTTCTTTAATCTCCTCATCACTGAATCCATTGTTACGGAACGCATCAATCACTATCTTTTCTAAGTCGGTCAGAGACACATTGGCAGATATCTTAGCACAGCTATTTAGCATGAGAGCGAGGAGCCAGTTGTGTTCTTTGTTGTCGATTAAGTACCGCCGGAGTCGAACTCCTCGGCTCTGATCTTTGGCAATCCCCTTAGCTAATCCTTCCAGAAACAATTTAGAGTCTCTCATTATTCTTCTCCTTTGTTTTTCAAGTATTTCTTCACTCTGATTTCCGGTATGTGCTGAACCATACCCGTATTTATGAAAACATAATACGAAAAAAAAATCTTTTTTCATATTTAATAATTATTCAAAAAACCTTACAAAACTTTATGTCAATGCGTAAGTCCTGACTATCAGGTTTTTCACCATCAAGTCTTGATATCGTTGCTTAAATATAAGAGCGACATAGTATTTAGCATTGAATCACATGCATACAATTAACAAAAAGTCAATAAAACCAGCTTGGTCAAATGCGATCGCTCAACCAGCACAAGAATTTTCTCCCACCCAACTGCAAATCCTTTCTGGTAAAATACCCACAGGATTGCGTGGTACACTTTACCGCAACGGACCGGCACGGCTAGAACGCGGTAATATCCGCGTGGGACATTGGTTTGATGGAGATGGGGCAATTTTGGCGGTACATTTCACCTCAGCGGGTGCGACAGGTGTTTATCGCTACGTGCAAACTATTGGTTACAAAGAAGAAGAAGCCGCAAGGAAGCTGCTTTACGGTAATTATGGCATGACTGCGCCAGGGTGGAATAAATGGTCTAAAGCAGTGAAAAATGCCGCGAATACATCAGTTTTAGCACTACCAGATAAACTTTTAGCGCTGTGGGAAGGGGGTAAACCTCACGCTTTGGATTTGCAAAATCTGGAGACTTTCGGGGAAGATGATTTAAGTGGATTAACTGAGGGTTTAAGTTATTCTGCACACTGCAAACGCGATTTGCACACAGGGGAGATTTTTAACTTTGGCGTTACTCCCGGATTGAATGCGACACTGAATATTTATAAGAGCGATCGCACTGGCAAAATAATTCAAAAAGTGCAATTTCAACTTGATGGTACACCACTGCTGCATGATTTTGTTTTAGCCGGGAAATACTTAATATTTTGCATTCCCCCAGTGCGGATGAATCCTCTACCGGTATTGATGGGATTAAGCAGCTACAGCGATGCTTTGGAATGGAAACCTCAATTAGGAACTCAAATTTGGGTTGTAGATAAGGAAACATTAACCTTAGTCAGTCGCAGTGAAACTGAACCTTGGTATCAATGGCATTTTAGCAACGGTTATGTAGATGATAGCGGTTTGGTAAATGTCGATATCGCTCGTTATGAAGATTTTCAAACCAACCAATACCTCAAAGAAATAGCGTATTGTGAAACTCATACACCCGCAAAGAGTTCATTATCAAGATTGCAACTTAATCCGCAAACTGGGAAAGTGACAGCAATTGAGCAAGTATTAGATAGACAGTGCGAATTTCCTGGCGTACCAGCAGAAAACGTGGGAAAATCTTCTCGCTATACTTATTTTTCCACATTTCGGCAGGGAACGGATATTAGTGAAGAAATATTAAATGCGATCGCTCGTTTTGACCACCAAGCCGAAAAATTAACAATAGCTGATTGTGGAGAAAATCGTTATCCTAGTGAACCGATTTACGTCCAAGATGCTGAAAGTTCTCAGCTTGCTTGGGTGATAACAGTTGTCTACGACGGCAATGTTAATAATAGTGAAGTTTGGGTATTTAATGCAGATAGGTTAGACGAAGAACCTGTTTGTAAACTCAGATTACCTAGCGTCATTCCCCACAGCTTCCACGGTACTTGGAAACCAGCTTAGAGGGTAATTGGTAATGGGAAATTGGTAATGGGTAATTGGTAATTGGGTAATTGGGCATTGGTAGTTATTTCCATTCCCGATTCCCGATTCCCCATTCCCTATTTTCTATTACCCATTACCCATTCCCAATTACCCAATCCAAAATCTAAAATCTAAAATCCAAAATCGATATGATAGCCACTACAGACAAATTCCAAATTACTTGGGAAAAATTACCTGATGATTTTGTATTACCAAATGATCCAGTGGATAACATTAATCAACCTATAATCGCAGCAGCTCTAACACAAAGCTTGGAAATAGCGGGAAGACTACCAGATACAGCATTAATTACAACAAATTACGGCATTTGTGCTACTGTCAATGGCAAAATGGTGATTAAAGCACCAGATTGGGGATATGTAGCGAATATCCGCGTATGTACAGAAGAAGTAAAACGCAGCTACACTCCCCAATTACAAGGAGATATTCCAGTAATTGTGATAGAATTTCTTTCAGACACAGAAGGTGGAGAGTATTCTGTCAAACCGACTTATCCACCAGGAAAATGGTTATTTTATGAACAAGTTCTCAAAGTGCCGAATTATGCCATTTTTGAACCGGATACAGGCACACTTGAAGTTTACCAATTAGACGATGGCAAATATCAACTACAGCAGCCTGATGATAATAATCGCTACTCGATTGCGGAAATGAACTTATTTCTAGGTACATGGCAAGGAGAACACGAAAAGCGCACAGGTTATTGGTTGCGGTGGTGGGATGACCAGGGGAATTTGCTGGTGTGGGGTTTAGAAAAGGCTGAACGATTAGCAGCGCAACTGCGAGCAGCAGGTATTGAACCTGAAGCATGAATTTTGTAGTCGGCGCTTCAGCGCTGAAGCGCCGACTATAATTGTAATGCAGTTTTCATGTATTTAGACCACACGCTGATATCTATATTTCTTTGTTCCTTTGCGTCTTTGCGCCTTTGCGTGAGATATAAAAATGTGGTTCATATAAGATGAAAATCGCTGTAATGTTTGAAATGTGATTTTATCTGATTGCCTTATCTGTTTGCCCTATATCCGAAACAGCTAGGAAATTTCGCTTCAATAGGAATACAGCCAAGATGATGCCTAATACAGACAAACCCGCAGTAGTGTAGAAAAAATTCCCATAACTGCCAAATCGATCGCGAACCTGACCAGCAATTAAAGTACCACCTAACGCTCCAACACCGTATGCAGTAAAGATAATACCGTAATTTTTGGCGTAGTCTAGGGGATTGAAAAAGCTGAGAGTCGAAGTCGGAGCGATCGCTAGCCATCCCCCAAGAGAAAAGTAGAATAGGGAAAAAGCGACAAAATAAGTTGTCGTGTCACCTTCACGAGCATTTAACATTAAAATAGAGGCGATAATCACCAATACAAATGCGGCGATCGCTCCAAATTTCGGTGTAAAGCGATCGGTTAACCAACCAAAAAAAGGTCTTCCCGCACCATTAAACATTGCAAACAGGGAAACGCTACTAGCTGCGGTTGCTGCATCAAGTTTAATAATTTCTTGTGCGAGGGGACTGGCAATTCCAATTGCTGCCAATCCAGCGAAAGAGCCAAAAGCGTAGCACAGCCACAAACCGTAGAATGAGCGGTTTTGCAGCATATTTTCCCTATTGTTGGTAAGCGAATAGGAATTTATGGAAGTAGGAGGATTCCATCCCGATGGTTTCCAGTTCTTAGGAGGAAGAGCCAAGGTTGTGGAAATCGCAACAATAATAATTGCGAAAGCAACACCAAGAATCACAAAGGTCGTTCTAATTTGATAGGTATCTATTAAGGACTTTGCCAAAGGTGCAGTAATTAAAGGGGATAAACCAAAACCAACCACAGTTAAACCTACAGCAATACCTTTTTTGTCGGGGAACCATCTAGCAACTACCGCTAAAGGCATTCCGTAAGCCATACCCACTCCTGCACCTGCAATAACCCCATAGGTAAAAATTAACATGGTAATGTTACTGGCAAAGCTGGAAAGGACGTAACCAGAAGCCATGATAGCTCCACCAACTGCAATAATCAAACGCGCACCAAAGCGTTTAATGTAAAAACCTGCGATCGGCATAACCATCGCAAACGTCACCAAAAATACCGTGAATGGTAATAAGCTCTCGGTTGCGCTGATATTTATTCCTTCTTTCTTAAATAATGCCTCCAGAGGTTTTCTAAAAATACTCCAAGAATAAACGGTTCCCAGGCAAAGTAACACAATCATTCCCAGGGGAATGAAAAACCATCTCCCTTTCTCTGCGGGCAATCCAAAGAGTTTTACTGTATCCATATTAAATGTCGATAAATTAGTAGGACTTACGCACTGTACAATCCTACACTGCGTAATATCAAGCTCGATAAATCACTTTTAAAACGAGAATGGGTAATTGGTTGATTGCCCATTACCCATTAACCCGTTAAGTTTATAGTAAGGCACTATTTTTTAGGGTTTGGTGCCTTAGTACAGCTTTGCATAAATTCGTAGCGTTTTGAAACGCAAAGTAACGCAAAGGTAAGCGCAGAGTAACGCAGAGTTTTTTTGATAAATTTTCGTCATGAATTTATGCAATATTGTACTTAGGCTGTCGCTAACACACCCTACGTATCTTTTGAAAAATCAAATACAATTCCTATACTATTAAACTGATTAGATAATTCCCTATGACCACTTTATCTCAACGCCGCTATCACATTACCACCTTTGGTTGCCAAATGAATAAAGCCGACTCAGAGCGCATGGCTGGCATCCTAGAAGACATGGGCTTTGAGTGGTGTGAAGATCCAAATAATGCCGATTTGATTCTCTACAACACTTGCAGTATCCGCGATAATGCAGAGCAAAAAGTATATTCTTATCTCGGTAGACAAGCAAAACGCAAGCACGAAAAAGCGGATTTAACTTTAATAGTTGCTGGTTGCGTTGCCCAACAAGAAGGAGAAACGCTGCTGCGACGAGTTCCAGAATTAGACTTGGTAATGGGACCACAACACGCTAACCGTCTCAAAGAGTTGCTAGAGTCGGTATTTGACGGCAATCAAGTTGTAGCAACAGATGCAGTCCACATTATTGAAGATATCACCAAGCCGCGCCGTGATAGCGAGGTTACAGCTTGGGTGAATGTGATTTATGGCTGTAACGAACGCTGTACTTACTGCGTCGTTCCCAACGTGCGAGGTGTCGAACAATCGCGTACACCAGAAGCAATTCGCGCCGAAATGTCAGAACTAGGACGCCAAGGTTACAAAGAAATCACCCTACTCGGTCAAAATATTGACGCTTACGGCAGAGACTTGCCCGGTGTAACTCCCGAAGGTCGTCATCTCAATACCTTGACAGATTTACTATATTATGTACATGATGTGCCGGGAATCGAAAGAATTCGATTTGCTACCAGCCATCCCCGTTATTTTACAGAGCGATTAATTAAAGCTTGTGCTGAGTTGCCGAAAGTGTGCGAACATTTTCATATCCCTTTTCAGTCTGGCGATAACGAACTATTAAAGGCGATGTCGCGGGGTTACACTCAAGAGAAATATCGCCGGATCATTGACACAATTCGCCGATATATGCCAGATGCGTCAATTAGTGCGGATGCGATTGTTGGTTTTCCTGGAGAGACAGAAGCACAGTTTGAAAATACGCTGAAATTAGTGGAAGATATCGGTTTTGACTTGTTGAATACAGCCGCATATTCTCCGCGTCCGGGAACACCAGCAGCTTTGTGGACAAATCAATTAAGTGAAGAAGTAAAAAGCGATCGCTTGCAAAGACTAAATCATTTAGTTAACATTAAAGCTTACGAGCGATCGCAACGTTATTTCGGACGCATCGAAGAAGTGTTAGTAGAAGACCAAAACCTGAAAGATAAAACTCAAGTCATGGGACGCACACGCGGTAATCGTCTCACTTTCTTCGCTGGTGATATTAACGAACTTAAAGGACAGTTGGTGAAAGTGAAAATTACCGAAATTCGCGCTTTTAGCTTGACAGGTGAACCGATAGAGGTGCGACAAACTGTGTCAGTGTAAAAGGGAATGGGGACAAGGGGACAAGGGGGAAATATTTCTTCTTTCTTACCCTTTTCCCTTTACCCCTCCTCAAATTGCCCAATGACTATTGACTTTTGACTAAATCATCTAACTGTTGCTGCATCTGACTTTGGACTAACTCATAACAAGCGTTAACATAAGAGCGATCGCTTGCGGCATCCCGACCGTAACGTTCAAAGACAATCGGTGGACAAACTCGCATATGTATAGTTACAGGCAATGGTATATTAGGTAAAGGACCAATCGCCAATCCCCAAGGCAACCCAAGATAAATCGGGAAGACTTCTGGATCTAGCCCAAATAGCCAAGGCATCCCCGATTCATGCAATTGCTGTAAAATTTTGTATAAGTCAGCCAGCACAAACAGCGTATCGTGAGCCCCAACGGAAATAAGCGGCACAATCGGTACTTGTTCGCGTAGGGCTAATTTGATAAATCCCTGATTTCCCGCAAAGTGAATTTGATTACGTAGTTCGTGTGGTCGAAAGAGGTCTTGCGCTCCACCAGGATATACAAGTACGGTAGCTCCAGAACGCAAAGCAGCCATCGCCATTCGCGGATGAGCGATGATTGCTCCTATCTTCCCTGCCAGTTCTGCTGTTAGCGGAACCTGCCAAAAGTAGGGATGCGCCAAACCGTAGACTGGTTTTTCCACACCAAATCGTAGAAACCAGTCATACATCAGCATATACATATCGGGAGATGACAGCCCCCCGTTATGCGTACCGACAAGCAAAACCTTAGACTGGGGGATATTCTCCCAACCACTAGTTTCCACTCGAAAATAGTAGCGATACAGCCACTCCCACAGCGGCATCAGAGATTGGATGAACCGAGGATCTCTTTGTTCCAAAGACCATCCAGGTTTAGTTTCTAAGTAGTGTTGTTTTTCTGGCATTGAGGCATTTTAACAAAATTGCTCACTTTACCTTTAGCGAGAAAAGGTATAGCAAATAGTTATTAAAATAACATAAATTCTTTGATTTATATAGTTAATACTGAAAAACATTTGTAAATAAAAAATTTAGCAACTTTGACAACTTATGATAGGCTATCTGCATTTGAGGAGTGTAGAGGTGCGGCAAATGTCAAAATTGCGGGTAGGATTGTTGTTTGGTGGTCGTTCGGGAGAGCATGAAGTTTCGATTAGTTCAGCACGAGCGATCGCTCTTGCCTTAAGTGCAGAGGAAAATGCTAATAAGTATGAAATACTTCCTTTCTACATCCAAAAAGATGGACGTTGGTTAGCAGGGGATATACCCCAACAAGTTTTAACATCCGGTGTAGCATTGACATCTCAAACCGCAATCCCTAAATTATGGCAATTTCCAGCACAAACTCAAGAAGTAGATGTTTGGTTTCCGATTCTCCACGGTCCCAACGGTGAAGACGGTACAATTCAGGGATTACTCAGCTTGATGCAAGTCCCCTTCGTTGGTTCTGGGGTGTTAGGTTCAGCGATGGGTATGGATAAGATTGCCATGAAAATGGCGTTTGCCCAAGCGGGATTGGCACAAGTTAAATATGTAACTTTGACCAGAGCGCAAATTTGGTCAAATCCTTGTATATTTCCGAAATTATGTGATGAAATCGAAGCCACCTTGGGCTATCCGTGTTTTGTCAAACCTGCTAATTTAGGTTCATCTGTAGGGATTGCCAAAGTGCGATCGCGTTCAGAATTAGAAGCCGCTTTAGATAATGCCGCTTCTTACGATCGCCGCATTATAGTAGAAGCTGGAGTCATCGCACGAGAAGTCGAATGTGCCGTTTTAGGAAACGATCAACCCCAAGCTTCTGTCGTCGGCGAAATTTCTTTTGAAAGTGATTTTTACGATTATGAAACTAAATATACACAAGGACTAGCAGATTTACTGATTCCGGCACAGCTACCAGATTCTGTTATGCGTCAAATTCAGGACATGGCTTTGCAAGCCTTTGCAGCCGTTGACGCTGCTGGGTTGGCAAGGGTGGACTTTTTCTATGTGGAAGCGACAGGGGAAATATTAATTAACGAAATCAACACGTTCCCAGGCTTCACAGCAACGAGTATGTATCCTCAACTGTGGGCTAAAAGTGGAATTTCTTTTGCCGAATTAGTCCATCGCTTGATTCAACTTGCTCTAGAGAGACATTCAACTCCCGAACCCAGAGAATAACTCTTGAATGCGTGACTTTCTCTTCATAAAGTTCTAAAAAATAACGATTTTTGCGAATAGTTAGCGGATTTAGGAGCCTGAGTCCAAAAAAAAGGCTACTTAAATCCGAAGCTTTGGTACGGATACGCTCAGGTGAACTCCTCCAGTACAATCACAATCGGAGGGGTACAAATCTGAAAGTAATTATGGAAAATAATCAGAATGTACAGCAACAGCCAACGCAAGCAACAGCGCTCACAGCAGACAAGGTAAAGAGTAACTCGAAGTCAATAGATAGCTTCAAGTTTATGATATATCTGTTGGGACGCTATCCTTGGCTATTGTTGGTAGGGTTGTTAGGAATGTTTATCGGGAGCGCAACCCTTGCTGTGTATAGCCTGGGTTATGCTGGGCGTGTGGAACCGGAAGAACCGGAAACAATACAAGCTGAAGTTGCACAACCAATCAACACCCCCTCTGAGACTAGCAATCCTACACCTTTATGGATGGTAGCAGCGATCGCCCTCAGTTGTGCTAGTGGTTGCTTTATAATTTTCCGATTGCTAAATCGTCCCACACAGCGGCAAAAAGAACAGAAACGTATTAACCGCTATGAGGCACGCTTGGCACGGCGCCCACAAAAATTAGAACCACACCCACCACAGAATCCGCCAGTATTTGTGCCTGCGTCACAAAACATGTCCTTCGTGCCAGCACCATCTAAAACGAAACCTATGGTAACGGTTCTGCCACCAGAACACACCATCCCCTTCGATAAAAGCAAAGAATCTCTAGCAGATATGCTGGATATTCGTAAACAAAGTTCTTTATCGGCAATTTTACGCAAGTAGTAATAGTGTTGTCAAATACGATACATAATTAATACTTTTTACTATTAAGGGTACGGCATCGCTGTGCCCTTAATAATTTTTAATATTAAAGAAAATTTCGCACCCGCACCCAGTCTTTATGACTGCCGCAAGCTTTGAGGGTATTGTAGGCGAGAAAACCCATAAATACTTATTAAGTCAATAAAATACTCTCTTGATTCGTAGTGAGGGCTTCAGCCCTCAAAACTATCCGCTTACTACAAACGAACATTTATAGCGCTTCTGTTGTTGGGTGCCTTCCCCTCTCCTTTATAAAGAGAAAGGTGTCCGGAAACAGAGGAATAGCAGATTAATAGATATGAAAAAGTTAGAAATGAGCATTTAGTAAATATAAATAACGCCAAACTAAACACGTATCAGATTAATAGATATGAAAAAGTTAAAAATGAGCATTTATCAAATAAAAATAAAGATGCCATTTTGGCAACCAACCTCTAACTTCCTTAGCTAAATTGTATAGAGATAAACGACTTCAAGGGTGTTGTTATCAGGGAGCACAGGCTACTAACTTATCCTAAAAAATACTTTATTTAAAAGTATTTTTTAGGTAAAAAATCAATATATCTAGTAGTTACAAACTAGTTATCTCAAAAAATAAATATCAATAATAAGGTTTGACATTTGCTGCATTAGGAAATTTAATTCTCTACAGGCGTTGTCGTTAACGTACCATTAGCCCCCAAAAAAACAGACAACGTTAGTAAATATTCCTAAACGCTTCAGCGGCAAATGAAAGAGTGAGAGTTTGAAAGCGAATGATATGCTTCCTCTCACTCTTTTTTTATAGGTATTTTTCCAAACTATCAAAGCACTCTTTGGGGCTGATTTTTATCGATAAAATAGAGCAAATATGAATTTAATTTTGCTACTTTTGATACGATTTAAACTATTTAAAAAAGTTGCCATTTTGGCAACCATGCATCAACCAAATCAGTTAAATTATTAAACATAAGGAACTTCAAGGGTGTGGTTATCGGGGTGAGTCACAATATTTAATAATTGT
>Ga0136635_10000493_pt1 | contig 11033 bp, 10 predicted proteins | sample AntDrymeUQ852106_2_FD_105495 | JGI IMG/M metagenome (GOLD analysis project Ga0136635, IMG submission 105495) | Polar desert sand microbial communities from Dry Valleys, Antarctica - metaG UQ85 (21.06) | ecosystem: Environmental > Terrestrial > Soil > Desert | place: Antarctica: Dry Valley... | reverse complement strand
ACCACCTGAGAGTAGGTTATCGCCCAGTGAACGGCTATCCTGAAGATAATTAGCATCAGTATCATTGCCTACACCACCAATGAGAGTATCATTGCCTGCATCACCAATGAGAGTATCATTGCCTACACCACCCCGCAACAAGTCATTGCCACTCTTACCATCGATTTTGTCATCACCTCCCTGAGCATTGATTACATCATCTGAGTTGTCAAAGCCGTTGACATTGTTGTTTAGGTCGTTAAGGAAGGTGACTGTATTTTTGTTGAAGATAGTGGTTTGGGTGGAGTTGGCATTGAAGACATCAAAGCTGTCTGCGATCTTAGTTTGCCCATCAAACAGAATATTGCCTAAATTTACACTAGCTCCAGTAGATTTGCTCAGGTTATCCAGGTTTTCCAAGGCAAAGTTTTGCAAGATGACTCCGCCATAAGCCTCCCCTTCAAAGGTGATTTCCAAACTTGTACCATTCTGGGTGAGCAACAGATTTCGCGCAGTCAAGCCAGCACCTTGGAATACCAGAGTATCGACTTCGGCAATGACTGCTGCCGTGGGGTTTGTTCCTTTACCTATGCCACCGAAATCAGTGATAATATCAGTGCCGTCGTTCCAATAGCTGCCATAGTTGTAAACAGTTTTCTCGTAAACAAATTTATCCTTGCCGCCCCCACCAGTTAGAGTGTCATCGCCACCATTAGCTGTGATAGTGTCATTACCTGCTTTACCGTTAATTGTGTCGCCCTCGTAATCACCCAGTAAAGTATCATTCCCGTTGGTTCCAATGATATTTGCCATAACTTTTTCCTACCTGAATAGATTTTTTGCAGTAAATTAAGTTCTCAAGTTGCGGTTAGTGCTGTTTAATTGCACAAAAATTCGCCTAGAGTTGAGGCTTTCAACATAATTTCGTGTCACCATTGATGGCTACGAATTTTTTCAGTAGATTCACCCTTTGACTGCCTTGGAAGTAGTACATATGTTGTGGGCTATTGCCCTCAGGTATTTAGCTTGAAAATAGGTAACATCTAAATAACCTGACAATAATCACATACCCAATATTTACTTATATGTCTATAGTTAAACAAATATCTTTACATACTCTTCACATTAGTTGCTGATAAATGTATGTATCAAGTACTGAGCTTTATGTATTCTTTATATTTCGAGAGTCTAATATCATGTCCGCTTGATTACTTATTAAACCCTAAGAACCCCACCCCGCCTGCGGGGAGGGGATTAAGGAGTGGGGTGCAATGACTGTGGGAATCACAACCAATTATACGGACATGATATAGCAATCCTATTTGAGTTGTGAAAACTATCGAACCGCCAAGAAAAGAAACAGAGAAATTCATAAATGATTTAGGATTGCTATATGCACAAAGCAGTAGCAAGATGCCCGAAGGATGCATAAAAAAATATATTTTTAGTTGCCCCAAAGAAGACATTTTCTTACTGGATTAACTGGGTTTGTGCCAGTTGCAAGTCTTGGAGAGCTATATTAATTAATCACACAATATCATTGCAAATGCAGCCAAGCGAAATAAAGCGATCGCAATGACTAGAATTACTTCGCTGGCTTGCAATAACGTTTTATAAGTTATCAATTGAACATGATATTACTTCTTATTCCAGAGACTTAAAAATGCTTGAGAGACAGCTGGGGTAATCTGACTTTGTAAGTGATTTAGTGCATCACGATGATTTGCATTGTTATCATCATAATAAGTGAACAGATTTGTAAGCTTGACAATCTCAGGGTTTTGATCATTTGTTCCCCTCCATTTGTTAGTAACTTTGTTTAAAACGTCCTTGGGTAGATTTTGTTGTAAGTTATTTAGTGCTGCAATATAAGAAGGATTTTGAGGATTCTTTTTGAATTGAGAGTACAAATCTATCAGCTTGAGTTGTGACTGTGGTTGTGGTTTCTTTGGTGGTAGACCGGCTTGCTGTAAAATTTGACGTTGTTCCATAGTAGCAATGCCATTTTCAGTTAAACCTTGAAATTTCTGAAATTTCTTGACTGCTGTATAAGTAGCTGGCCCATAAAAAGGTTTATCTGAAGGTATTTCAGCATTAGTTGCAAAACCGTGAAATTTCAATCTATTCTGAAGCCCTTTAACTGTATCTTCTATTACGCTTCGAGTTTCAGCATCAGCGTTACCACTTACCACAAGTTTTTGTGAGTACTGTTTCTGAAATTTTTTAATGGCTTCTTCGGTAGGTTGATCTGTCAAGGAGTTATCATTCCTCTTCCAGGGAGCGAATTTAGTCAGATCCGGGTTAGGATCAATCTCAGGAGCTAAATATCCCAGCCCGATCAATATATGACGGATAATTTGAGGGCTATAAACGGCCATAGGTTTTGGTTCCTTTGCTATTAAACTTCCAGTTAATGTATCTTGTTTTATAAAAATTAAGTAAGTGGACACAAATAAATCCAACATATCTTTTTTGCAAGATGTTTCAAAACTTAAGTGATGTATGATGGCAAGCAGCTTCTCTTTGAAACGCCCCGCAAAGGGATGTTTCAAAGAGAAGCCTTATATTTATTTGCAACTATTGATGATGATACTACGCACTTTGAGCTTTCTGGCGAATGTTTTTTTGCACCAGCTTTAAAGCGGCTCTCGGTAAATAAGCTGGCGCTAATGTTTCAAGCTATGTTAAGAAATTTAAATGTAGAGTGCATAAAAATGTTGGTCAAAAAATTCCTCCTTAATCTCTTTACTCTGTGTTCTCCGCGCCTAATAAGGTTAAATTAGTTACTTTCTAACCGCAGAGACGCAGAGGGCGCAGAGAGAAAAAAGAGATTTTACCAGTTATCTTGAAAGGGCTATTCCCATGTACATTGAATTTTTCTTGCCAACTTACTTATGTCTGCGATTGCGCTTTGTTACCTTTGCAAAGCCAGCATGAGAAAGGGTACAGAGTAAAAGAATTTTCTTCTACTCTGTACCCTAATCTCCTGTTTCTTCCTCAGTCCACAGTCTTAGGAGATTACCTCCTAAAAATATGCAGTCATTAAAGCAACTAGCCAAGAAACTTAAAAAAGAAACCTATGCTATTTACCTAGCTAGTAAAGATTCTAGAGTACCCTGGTATGTGAGACTTTTGGCAGCAGGTATTGTTGCTTATGCTTTCAGTCCTATCGACCTAATTCCAGATTTTATTCCTATTCTTGGCTATCTCGACGACCTAATCATAGTACCTTTGGGAGTTTGGGTAGTCCTGAAGTTGATTCCCCCATCCGTTTTAGCCGAATGCCGTGAGAGGGCTGAAACTGCACTGTCTCAAAAAAAGCCCACCAGTTGGGTAGCAGGGGGTGTCATTGTGATTATCTGGTTACTGTTGGGGATTTTAGCTATGCTTTTGTTAATAGGACTTACGCAAAGGTAACGTATTTTCGTCATTGCGAGCGGAACGCAGTGTAGCAAAGCAATGACAAATATCGTTGCGTAAGTCCTGGTTAAGACACTTCTACAATCAGGGGTAAATGAGCAATAGACTATTTGGTGCAGCAATTTAATCCGGCTCATCTTGGATTTGAAGCCCTTAAATTTCAGAGACTTCAATTGGTACAGTTTAATCAGTGGCGATGCCTGCCCCGTCTTGCTACGCAGCATTGAAAGCGGCTCATCAAGTCTTTAGCGTAACTTTCGGAATCACTGCTCAGTCCCCAGTCTCATGTTTGCATTTGGCTTTGGGGTGGAAAGCCATGCTGGATTCTACCTATATCGCCATCAAACTTCATGGAGGTTTTGAAGAGTTCAAAACGGCCATCAGTTGCATATTGGGCACAACGATCGCGCAACGCCTGCATTTCTTTTGCTTCCATCGGTTGAAAGCTACGAGCGATGTCTACGACGGGCTACGCCTACGCTAAATTTTGACGCAGTACTTGGAGTGAATCAATACCACTGACAAGTGCGGCGATCGGTAAACTCATAACATAGCGAATGGCTTCTTGGGGAGTCACTACACCTTTTTTTACTGCATCACCAGTACCGCTAAGGCTTTTCATCCCAATGGCGGCAATCCCCCGTTTGTTGAGTTCTGGTAACACTTGGCGCTCAAAGCTGCGAAAGCTGGCATCAAAACAATTAAGCGGCAATTGCACCGTATCAAATGGGTAATTGTAGGAAAGCATTTTTAGGTGAATAGCGGGGTCTTTGTGACCCGTAAAGCCTACAAACCTAACTTTACCTTCTTTTTTCGCCTGATCCAGAGCTTCAATAGCCCCGTTGGGGCGAAAAATCTTTTCTGGATCGTTGTAGTAAACAACTTCGTGGATTTGCCACAAGTCGATGTGGTCGGTTTTAAGACGGCGCAGAGATTCCTCTAGTTGCTGCATTGCCACTTTGCGTAGGCGTAGCCCGTCGTAGACATCGCTGACACTTTCACTCCTGTTTTTCCCAGTGGACGCAGAGGAATTTCACCAGTGTTTGTGCTGTTCGTTGGAGTTGCAGATAATGCTGGAACTTGTGCCGCTTCTGCTTCGGAATTGGTATTGAGGATATGGTCAGTAAAGATTGCTCCTGCGCCTGCACCAATAAAGCCTATTCCTTTTAAAAAATCTTGCCGCTTTACTTCCAAAGGCAGATGCTTTTGGGCGGCATCATCATTGTTTTGATGTGTCATTGATTTTTTGTAATTAAGAATACTTAATCTTTGCTAATTTGTCCAACAATTACATGTCTACAAACTAATTGTTTGTGGCTGAAAACTCGATGCACTATCCCAATAATTAACCTGGTTAATATTCACCTGGAGCAAAGCAATATCGGGTTCATCCAGTCCTTTAGGAAACCAGGTTTGAAGTTCCGGTTTCCATAGCTCTTGCATCTTGTTGCGGTCTTTCACGAGTTTTGCTGTACCTGAAATAGAAACGTATCGCTGCTGTTCGGATGACGAAAAACTAATATTGACCTGCTTATGGTGTTCAATCTCAGTCACTTTGTGGGAACCAGCATAGGTAAAAAACCAGAGTATGCTATCAGAGTTAATCTCACCACTTTTTGACATAGGATAACTATGCAAACTGCCATCATCATCGACTGTGGTAAACATCCCATAATCAATATCTTTGATTAGTTCACGCAGCTTTTGAATCTGTTGATCGCGTTCTGTAGAAGTTGCCATTGTTTGTACTCTTTTCTCTATTTGCTTTTTCTGGACTATAATTTTTGATTACAACCAGGTTTAAGGCTGGTAAAGTTATTTTTTAGTATTAACGTTTTTAGTTTTAATTGCGTGAGTCTATAGGTGGAACTTTGCTAAAACTAGCTTTGTTAGTTATATCTATAGATATATTGATATTTTACAACAAGCCACTTCTCTACAAGATGCTACCCGAATGCATCTGTGCTATCTGTATGTACGACTTCTATCCATAGCAACGTGATTTTTGCCCTTATTTTAGACAAAAATTCTAGAGTTTTTGGACTAAATTAAAACTGCTTCTATAACTTGAGGTTAATGAATCTAGCTAGAGGTCTAACCAAGCTTATAATTAGACATATTTTGTAAGTCTATTTTTAAATGCTAAAAGATAAAATTAAATCAATTCTGCCTCTTCAAATATCTGCCTTGTAGTCAATTCCAAACCTGGAAGTAACTCATCTACAATTGGCGTATTATCTGTGTAAACTTGACTTGAACCATCAGGAAGAAAAACTCTAATACTTATCGCTTCCGGGTCTACAACCCAAACCCTTGACACACCCGCAGCAAAATAATCCTGCGCTTTATCTTCAAATTCCTTCATGGTTTGGTCTGGAGATACAATCTCAATTACCAATTCTGGAATCGCCGGACAAGCTTCATTACGCTTCCAACTTTTGGGTAAACGTTCGTAAGATATGTATGTCAAATCTGGTAAAGGTGCCCAATCTTTGCCTCGACGCTTTAAGAGAATTGCCCACTCAGGAAGAACTCTACCTTTACCTTTGCACCAAGCACGAATTAGTAATCCTAAAGCTAGCTGTAAAGTCGAATGAAAAAACTTTGGAGACACTTTAGGGATTGCCTGACCATTGACAAGCTCATAGTATACATCTCCTTCGGGTAGAGCTAAAAATTCTTCTAAAGAGAGTTGACCTACAATATTAACCATAAGCTGCATAAACGATCGCTTAATACATATATCTTACACACGGCATAAGCAGCAAAGCTTTAATAGTGAAAGTTTATGAGATATTGTAGCAGCGATGCCTACGCACTCATATTACATTGCTAAATTAACCAAGTAAATCAAAATCAAGCCTAACTTGCTGTGGTCAACAATAGTATCTATTTTTACTTTGCAGTACTCTTCCTATTCATAGCACCTATGAATCTTGGCAAAATTTGTATTTACGACAATCCAGACCGGAATTATTGCTAGTAGGATTGTATGAGATACTTGTAATAATTTAAGCATTAACCAAAATTAGAGGTTGAGAATGGCGAGTACATCCAACGTCAAGATTACCATCGCCCTGCAAGATGATGATTTAGATGACGATGAACTGCAAGACGAAACGCAGAGACTATTACAACAAATGCTGCAACTGGATGAAGTGGAGGATGCCAGTCTTTTCAGTGAAGCAGAAGCACCAGCAGGGAGTAAATCACTCACCGGGCTGGCTGTGGGTTGGCTAACAACGCAGGTGAATGCCAAGAATATTAAAGCACTAATGGGATTTTTAGGCGATCGCCTTGGCAGCAAAACTATTGAACTAGAAATTGAGGCCAATGGCAAGAAACTGAAAGTCAAAGCCAGCAGTCAGCAAGAGTTAGAAGCAGCAATTGAGGCAGCCCAGAAATTTGTAACACGATAGAGTATTTCAAATGGTTAAAGTAGCCTTGCTGATTGGGGTGAGTAAGTATGAGCCTGGGTTAAACCCGCTACCTGGTGCTGTAAAAGATGTTGAAGCAATGCAGCAAGTGCTGTTACACCCAGAAATGGGCGGCTTTACTGAGACAGATATTATGGTGCTAAAAAATCCCCAGCGCCAAGATATGGAGGAAGCTATCGAAAATCTATTTGCCCATCGTCAAAAAGATGATCTGTTAGTTCTCTTTTTCTCAGGTCATGGCATTAAAGATGACACTGGCAGACTGTTCCTAGCAACGCGTACCACACGCAAAACTACTAGAGGTGATTTAATTCGCTCATCGGCAGTAGCAGCCAGTGTTGTTCATGAAAGCATGAGCCGCAGCCGTTCTAAGCGGCAAGTAGTGATTTTGGATAGTTGCTTTAGTGGCGCTTTTGCTGAGGGTTTATCAGCCAAGGACGACGGTACTGTAGATATCCGTGAGCAATTAGGAGGAGAAGGGCGAGCGGTTCTCACTTCATCTAGTTCAACTCAATATTCCTTTGAGCAGCAGGGGTCAGACCTCTCAATTTATACCCGTTATTTGATAGAAGGAATTACAACAGGCGCAGCCGACTTAGATGAAGATGGCGTTGTCTCCATTGACGAGTTGCATGAGTATGCCAGCCGGAAGGTTAGAGAAATACAGCCGACGATGAAGCCAGAAATCTACACAAGTAGAGAAGGCTTTAAGATTCGACTTACAAAAGTTCCTCAAGGCGATCCTAAACAGAAGTATCGCAAAGAAGTGGCGCGATACAGTAATCGTGGAGATGTTAATTTTGTGGGTCGCAAGATTTTAGATGCACTTAGGAATCGCTTAGGACTATCCGAAATAGAAGCAACTGCAATTGAAGATGAGATGTTAGCAGTTACTCGTCAGGAATTTCGAGAGAAGTTACAGCGATATGAAAGAGACTTTACAGAGGCACTACAGCAGCAAGTAGCTCTCACTGAAGATGATATCAATATGCTACGTCTGAATCTTCAGCAAATTTTAGGGCTGAGGAATGAGGATACAATGCCAATTGAGGCACAGGTTAAGGCAAGAATTGAAACATATAATCAAAAACTGCAATACTATGAGCAGGCATTAGCTGAGGCAATGCAACGAGAATATCCTCTTAGTCAAGCTGCTTGCGATCGATTGCAGAAGATGCAACAGGTATGGAAACTCACTGATAAAGATATAGCTCCACTTGAAAGTCGCGTCACTGCTGAGATAGAAGCATATCAGCAAAAGTTGCAGCAGTATGAACAGGTATTTACTATAGCAACACAACAGCAGTATCCTGTTGGTGAAGCAAAGCGTTATGAACTGCGACAAGAACAGCAAAAATTAAATTTAAAAGATGAAGATATTGCTCTAATTGAAGCTAGAATTACGGCTGAGGTTGAAGCTTATCTACAAAAATTACAGCAGTATGAACAAGCATTTATAAAAGCTACACAGCAGCAATATCCCTTGAGTGCGACGCAGCGCGATCAACTCAGAAATGAGCAGCAAACCTTAAACCTAAAGAATAAAGATACTGCTCCGATTGAAGCTCGAATTACTGTTGAAATTAAAGCATACCTCCAAAAATTACAACAGGATGAACAGGCATTTACCAGAGCAACCAAGCAGCAGTATCCCTTGAGTACAACGCAGCGTAATCAACTCAGGCATGAGCAGCAAACGTTAGTCCTCAAAGATGAAAATATTGCTCCGATTGAAGCTCGAATTACTGTTGAAATTCAAGCATATCTACAAAAGTTACAACAGTATGAACAAGCGCTAATTCAAATGATTCAGCATGAGTATCCGTTTAGTGAGGAGATTCGTAAGGAATTAAAGCGATATCAGCAGGTTTTAGAAATTGGGAATGAAGAAGTAGGACGAATTGAAAAAAAAGTTGTTAGACAAAGAGAGACAGATCAACTTCAAGTTAAACTTGAGTTATCCCATAAATCAAATCAGCAGTTAGTTCAGAAGTCAGATACTCAAATGCTGGAACAGCAACAACCCATAGCACTAACTTCTTTATCAGAAACTACCTACTTCAAAAACAAGTCCTTTATAGGTATTGCAGCAATTGTTTTATCTGGGTTAGTTGGATTTCCTATATATAATATTATATATTTTCATTTTCGCCAGAATGATTCGACAATAATCAACAGCAATGCTCCTGTAGCAAAATCATCTACTCCCACACCTAGTATATCCCCCAAATTAGCCACTCTTGCACCTACTACATCCCCTGTGAGTAAAGATTTAGATGCACTTTTAAATATTGCTCCAGAAATTACTGATCCATCCCAGTTGCGTGCATTAAGTCGCCAAGTTTATAACCAAATTCATCCAGCTTGGACTAATCGCTTAGGATTGCAACAGGATTTGATCTATCGTTTAGGTGTAGCTGGGGATGGTGCGATTGTAGGTTACAAGGCGATAAATCAAGTAGCGAACGAAAAAATAGAATTAACTCCTCTACCCAAAGTACTTTACAATCCTGCTAACCGTCCTCTGATTGCTAATGAGCCAATCGCCCAATTTAAAGTAGTCTTTACTAGCCAAGATGTATTGGAAATTAGCCCTGTGCGCGGATACGCTAAAACACCAGAGGTAGTCGGCGCAAAAATTACTGACTCTAATATAGTTAAAGGTTTAAACCAAAAGCTTTATAGTACAATTCGCCAAACTTGGGGTGGCACCCCTACCTTTACGCGAGATTTAAAATATCGGGTAGCGATCAACAAAGATGGTGTAATTGCTGACTATGAACCGCTTAACCAAGTCGCCTTTGACTATTTCCGGGAAACACCCCTTCCTAAAATGTTTAATGCTATCTACGGTTCCAATGTAGCGGCTCCCAACGATAAAGAACCTCTAGCGCACTTCCAAGTGATATTTAAGCCTAGCGGCAAGCTGGAAGTTACGTCTTGGCAGGGATATCAATAAGAAAATACTTTACTTACTTTTTAATTTAATTCATTAAGCGATCGCGATTCATGACTTGTTCTCAGTGTGCTAACCTATCCAGTCCCTCCCACTACAGTATTCTTACTTCTAGAGGATGTTAAATTTGTACCCTCTAAATGAGCCTCTTCAACCTATAGCAGGAGTGTCATTTCCCATTAAGCGCCTACTATAAAGAACTAGGAAACAAAATCGCAGTATATCTGCTGTTCAACTTCCGCACCATTATAAAGTTAGACAAAATGCAGATTTCTCAACTTTTCACTAAATTACTCACTCAGACAGTAGCTTTAGGCGTAGGCGCTATTGTTCTACTCTCAACTACTAATGCGAATGCTGCCGAGCAAGTTATTTTAAAGTATGGTACTTTTCAGGGGCAAATATCTGTTGAAGAATTAAGTCAGTTTACAGAAACTGGCAAGACTACCCCGACGTTAAGAGCTTATTTGCAGGCGGCACAACAAGATCCCGCAGTAGCTCGTAAGGCACTGACAGCCGGAATAAAAGCCGATCCTGCTTTTTTAAATAACTTACTATCTAGCTGGGCTGGGCCGGTTTTAGTTAACCAAATTGGTGAAGTAGTTCATCCTCCCGCAGGACAACTAGATCAGCAGGCGCTACGAACCGCTTTAAGTGCATCTATTAAACAAAATGGTGAAGTTACACTGCTTGGAGCTATTCAGAATTATCCAAATACTTCTGTTGAACTTGAAGGCGATCGCCTCATCGCTGTTTATGAGCGCCTAAGCAATCTTGCAGACCTCTTGTGAGGACTAGTTACTGCTATAAGTTAATACTGATGAGTCTATCTTAGGGTTCATGCCCTATTACTTAGAAATTCTCTAATCTAATTGTAGAGTTTAGTCTAAGAATAAGGAAAAGATTTGTATGACAACCGACGTTTCTAGAGAAATTAACAAGGATGTTAATGGGTCACTGATAAGTGGTGTTCTCTTGACTATTTTGGGGGTGATTGCGATCGCAGCGCCTAATTTCACCACCCTATTCACCGAAACTTGGATTGCGGCGATTTTGATTTTTGCTGGATTTACAAAATTAGTTTATGCCACTCAAACCCGCGATCGAGGAGGTTTTATTTGGAAACTTCTACTGAGCGGACTGTATATTGCAACCGGCATAATGCTGTTTGTTTACCCTTATACGGGTGTTCTCACACTGACTCTGCTGCTTGGCACCTTTTTGCTGACTGAAGGCACATT
>Ga0136635_10000492_pt1 | contig 11036 bp, 9 predicted proteins | sample AntDrymeUQ852106_2_FD_105495 | JGI IMG/M metagenome (GOLD analysis project Ga0136635, IMG submission 105495) | Polar desert sand microbial communities from Dry Valleys, Antarctica - metaG UQ85 (21.06) | ecosystem: Environmental > Terrestrial > Soil > Desert | place: Antarctica: Dry Valley... | reverse complement strand
TAAGTTGCACTGCTTGAGTCACCGGAACGGCAACTCCACCAATGCCTATTGCTAACGAAAGTGTTATCCCAAACAAATTTGCAACGCGCATAGTTGAATATAGATAAATACAGTTTAGATAAGTTAAAAGCTCTCACTGTAGAGACGCGATAAATCGCGTCTTCTAGTTATTTGGAAATGATTGACTTGGGAATAATAGAAGCTTGTTTTTCCCAATCCGAAGATTTCGTATACCACCAAGCCCAAGCAATTAAAACAGCTTGAAAGGGAAGTCTGACTATGTGTACCCAAGGAGAGTCTGGTATATTTTCCAGCTTAATATGATTAACCGCCATGTTGATATTGGCAGGGAAAACCGCAATAAAAAGAGCAATAAGTCCCCAAGCAGCAGCTTGACTTACAGGTGGGACTAATAACCCGATACCCCCCAAAATTTCATAAAAGCCACTCAGATAAACTAATTCTAAAGGATAAGGAAGTTGTGGCGGCACAATTTTGACAAATGGTTCTGGAGTCAGAAAGTGTGTCACTCCAACCACAATGATGGATATAGCAAGAACGACACGTAAGATTTCTTTATACTTGTTCATAGGTTTTGCCTCATTATATACTTGCCCCTATTACTTCAGTTTGATTGCTAAATGTTAATTTGCCTTGAGTCAATAGGGAGAAAAATCGTAACTTGCTCTTTACCAGTGCTTATTGAGAAGTTACATAATGGTGAATTTAGTAAACCTCATCGTGAGAACCTAAAGTTAGCAACAAATTTTCTTTGCCTCTGCATCTTCTTCATAGTATAATACTTGATTATTTGAAACTATCTGATAAATATAATTAGATTATCAAATACTAACTAAAATGTATCAACCAATAACACTATCCCTTTTTTCTGGAGCCGGTGGGCTTGATATTGGCTTTCATAAAGCTGGTTTTAAAATAGCAGCTTGTATTGAAAAAGAAGAAATATTTTGTAAAACTCTAGAATTGAATTTAGGTCGATATTCAAAACATAATTGCCAAGTTTTACACCGGGATATTCGAGATTTACAACCGAGTGAAATTTCTGTTGATAAAGTGGATTTTATTATTGGTAGCCCACCCTGCCAAAGTTTCTCAGCTATTGGAAGGCGTGCAGGAGGTATAGATGGAATTCAAGATGAAAGAGGAAGTTTATTTGAGCATTATTGTCGCCTACTTAAATATTACAAACCAAAGGGATTTCTGTTTGAAAATGTTAGGGGAATCTTAGGTGCTAATAAGGGAAAAGATTGGCAAGTTATAATCAATGCCTTTGAAAATATTGGATACAAACTTTATTATCGTGTTCTTGATTGTGCAGATTACGGAGTTCCCCAACACAGGGAACGCTTAATTTTGGTTGGTATTCAGGATGGTAAATTCAAGTTTCCTAGACCAATATATGGTTCAGACTCACCTAATAGACATTCTCATATTAGTGCGTTAGAAGCAATAGTTGATCTACAAGATCCCTCCGAACAGGAACATGATTATTCGGGTAAATATGGAAAACTTTTAACGGAAGTGCCTCCAGGCATGAATTATCATTACTTTACCAAAGAAATGGGATATCCAAACCCAATCTTTGCTTGGCGTTCAAGATTCTCTGATTTTCTGTATAAGGCTGATCCAGATAAACCAGTGAGGACAATCGTAGCACAACTTGGTGCATATTCAGGCCCTTTTCACTGGAAAAATCGCAAGTTTACTTTACAAGAATTCAAGCGTTTACAAACCTTTCCAGATGATTATGAATTTGCTGGGAGTCTAAACACAATTCTTAAGCAGATAGGTAATTCTGTTCCGCCTAAGTTTGCAGAAAAACTAGCAATGGCTGTTTTACAACAATTATTTGCAAGTGATTTAGACATGAATTTACTTGATGAAGAAGAGCAATTATCTTTTGATGCTCGCAAGTCACAGCGAGCTAAATCCACAAGAGTTAAGCGCTTGAATAATACTAAATATCTCCACTTGAACTTGTTAGACTCTCCATCTGAATCTTACTCAGTAAATAAAAAACAATTTTTGGGCAATTTAGTTAATTATGATGATAATATTTTGTTCCACTATTTATCTCCAAAATCTAGGATTAAGATAACGCAACTTGCTCTTACCCAAACTGAAAATATCTATAAATTCCACTTTCAACGTGCTGGAGAAATATGCTCAATTTCTGTCTCACGTTACCAAAATGAAAGTTTTACAAATACGCCTTTATTACAATATCAAGTTAAATTTGATTATCCAATTGGTGATGGTCTAAAAAAGATTATCTGTACACTACTATCAGACTCAGATCAAGATATACCAATAGCTTGGGATGCAATTGAAGATTGTTTAAGTCGGAGTTCAGGATATAAAACCATGATGGATGTTTATGGACATTTTACAGAGCCTCATCCAACTTTTGCGCTTAATTTGGATGTTTTTAATAAAACATCTTCTTTTCTGATGCGATTTATCAAAGAATTCAGCAAATTTGAATCTACAAAAAAAATACTGCCAGAAGAATTGCTAAAAAATATCTACGCTTCAGACGAAAGCTTTGATTTAGCTGAAATTGTTCGTAAATTGAGAGAATTGCGTTTTGATGTTAGAGTTCATGAAACAAATAAAACAATTCCACCAGGATACTTCCGTTGCTGCTATCCATTTACTATCAATATAAATAAACAGGTTTCAGTGAAGTGGAAAAGTTAAGTTAAAGTTTTTTTCGACCTAATCGCCCAAAAGAGCCACTAGCTGTGGCAATCTGAAAGACAGAGATTTATCAAATCTGATATTTTAGCTACAGCAAATTTACCTAATTAGGTTATGCAAACTCTGCCAACTCTTACAACTTCAAATACCACAGTAGATCAACCTACCTTTGATACAACTATCAAGCGGCGTAAAACCCGTCCTGTAAAGGTAGGAAATGTCATCATTGGCGGTAGCTACCCCGTTGTAGTGCAGTCGATGATTAACGAAGACACTCTCGATATTGATGGTTCCGTGGCTGGTATTCGTCGTCTGCACGAAATTGGCTGCGAAATTGTCCGTGTTACAGTGCCGAGTATGGCTCATGCTAAAGCTTTAGCAGAAATTAAACAAAAATTAATAAAAACTTACCAAGACGTGCCCATTGTGGCTGATGTCCATCACAATGGGCTGAAAATCGCTGTGGAAGTCGCCAAGCACATAGAAAAAGTGCGGATTAATCCGGGGTTGTATGTGTTTGAAAAGCCAAATGTCAATCGAATAGAGTACACTAAAACCGAATTTGACGAAATTGGCGAAAAAATCAGCGAAACTCTAGAACCTCTAGTAGTTTCTTTGCGAGATCAAGGTAAATCGATGCGAATTGGGGTAAATCACGGTTCACTCGCTGAGAGGATGCTATTTACCTACGGTGACACCCCTGAAGGGATGGTGGAATCTGCCATTGAATTCATTCGCATCTGTGAATCTTTGGACTTCCACAACTTGGTAATTTCCATGAAAGCTTCACGAGTACCGGTGATGCTAGCCGCCTATCGTCTCATGGCCAAGCGCATGGATGATCTGGGTATGGATTACCCCCTACATTTGGGCGTTACGGAAGCCGGTGATGGCGAATACGGGCGAATTAAATCCACGGCTGGTATTGCTACGTTACTCGCTGATGGCATTGGCGACACAATTCGCGTCTCACTTACAGAAGCACCAGAAAAAGAAATTCCCGTCTGCTACAGCATTCTCCAAGCTTTGGGATTGCGGAAAACGATGGTGGAATACGTCGCCTGTCCTTCTTGTGGACGCACTTTGTTTAATCTTGAGGAAGTGCTGCACAAAGTTCGGGAAGCGACTAAACACCTCACTGGGCTTGACATAGCAGTTATGGGTTGTATTGTCAATGGGCCAGGAGAAATGGCGGATGCTGACTACGGTTATGTTGGCAAAACACCTGGTTACATTTCTTTATATCGTGGCCGAGAAGAAATTAAAAAAGTCCCAGAAATTCAAGGTGTAGAGGAATTAATTAACCTCATTAAGGCAGATGAACGCTGGGTAGAGCCTTAAAGGAGGCAGGGGGCAGAGGAGCAGGGGGAGACAAGAAGAATAACCAATGCCCCATGCCCCATGCCCCAAATTTTGTATCGATAACCACCAAGGTCGTCGGATTGTCAAGTATTTTGTTGAAATTAGGAATACACGCTCGGTCTTTACAGTGTTAGCCTGTGTTAGATTGAGCATACTGACTATATATTTTCCCTCTGACGCAGCTGTCATTATGGTGATTACAAAAAATAGGCTTGTTTTGGGTGCTACGGTGGTGACACTCTCCACGATCGCTGTTACTAGCCTTGGCATTCACTCGCGAGGTCAGGCTTTATTTAAAGCAAGTCCCAAAGAATTGGTAGATGAAGTTTGGCAAATTGTTCAGCGCCAATATGTAGACGGTACTTTTAATCAGGTAGATTGGCAGGCTGTTCGCAAGGAGTACTTGAACAAGTCCTACAGTAATCCGCAGGAAGCGTATAAGTCCATTCGGGAAATGCTGAAAAAGCTAGAAGACCCATACACCCGGTTTATGGATCCAGAGGAATTTAAGAATATGCAAGTGGATACCTCTGGAGAATTGACAGGGATTGGGATCACAATCAGTCAGGATGAAAAAACGAAGCAATTAGTCGTAATTGCACCAATCGAAGATACACCAGCTTTTAAAGCTGGTGTTTTGGCGAAAGATGTCATCCTCAAAATCGACGGCAAAAATACCAAGGGAATGGATACCAATCAGGCAGTATCCCTGATTCGAGGTGAAGCAGGAACGCAAGTCAGCCTTATGATTCAGCGCAACGGTCAGACTAAGCAGTTTGACATCAAACGGGCGCGCATTGAAATCCATCCAGTTAAGTATTCCCAAAAGAAAAGTCCAGCAGGTAATCTTGGCTACATTCGCCTGAATCAGTTCAGCGCCAATGCTAGTAAAGAAATGCAAACTGCCATCAAAGATTTAGAAACTAAACAGGTATCTGGATATATTCTTGATCTGCGTGGTAATCCAGGCGGCTTGCTCTTCTCCAGTATAGAAATTGCCCGGATGTGGTTAAATAAAGGCACAATTGTTTCCACCATTGACCGCCAGGGTGAGCGAGAGCGAGAAGTGGCAAACGGGCGTGCTCTGACAAATAAACCGTTGGTGATATTAGTAGATAAAGGTTCAGCCAGTGCCAGCGAAATCCTTTCAGGAGCGTTGCAGGACAACAAACGTGCAACTTTGGTGGGTAGTCAAACCTTTGGTAAGGGGCTGGTGCAATCGGTACGTCCCCTAGAAGATGGCTCAGGATTAGCGGTGACAATTGCTAAATACCATACGCCTAATGATACAGATATTAATAAGCATGGTATTGCTCCAGATGTGAAGGTGGAGTTGACTGATGCCCAGCGACAGAACTTGTGGCTCAAAGAACGTGACAAACTCGCTACCCTAGCAGACCCCCAATTTGCTAAAGCCGTAGAAGTGATAAGTAAACAAATTGCTACTAAGGGCGCAGCCACAGCAGAAAAATAAAGAGTCTGGAATAAAGTTAGGAGTGAATAGTGAGGAGTTAAGAATAAAGACGAGCATTAGTTAACTCCTAACTCATAACTTCTAAATGTAACTTAAACTGGTTGGCACTTTCCAGCCCTAATGAGTCCGACACGACGGGCGATCGCTTCTTCTTGAGAACTAAAAGGCCCCCATTGTTCTATAATCTCTGGATTGTCCTCCTCTACTTGGTCATTGGAGATAATTTCGCAATTACCAGCAGAACGTTTGACAATATACCAAGTTTGTGAATTATCCATACTTGAAGTGAAATTTTCTTTTTTATTGTAAAAATCTTACGTTATATAGAAAACATCTTCGCGCTGAAAAAGCAGATTGTTAGGATCAGCATTAAGAATCCTGTCTTGCCAAGCTTATGCCTTCACCGTTTCCAGGGATGAACCCCTACCTAGAAAATCCTGAACTGTGGCCGGAATTTCAGAGTTGGTTGGTTATTGCGATCGCAGATGCAATTGCTCCTCAACTACGACCGAAATATCGAGTTGCAGTTGAGAAACGAGTATATCAAATGATAGATGAAAATTCTATTTTAGTTGGGATTCCTGATGTGGTTGTAGGACGTTCTTTAACAAAGACAGAAAAAGATCCGTCTAATATTGCAGTAGCCGCATCACCTACAAAACCGATAACTGTGAATGTTCCCATTCTAGAGGAAGTAGGGGAAGGATACCTAGAAGTGCGTAAAATAATTCGTAATGACGCTCGTTCCGACGCTCGTTCCTCGCTAACGCTGCGCTATCGCTACCGCTACGCTAACGTAATTCGTAATTCGTAACCGGGATTTAGACCCCGCCACAAAAATATAAGTTTTTTCTGTGTGGTTCAGACGGATATACTTAATCACATAATTCCCGGATGCTTTTATGAAACTAGCCTAGCAGTGGCATAGAATCCAAAGCTGATTTTCAATGCTATTAGAATCGCCATTCAACGGATACGCACAAATCCAACTTCATTCATCAGTTTTTGTCCCTGAGTTGTTAATAGCATCTTGGCGTATGCCTCGCCCGCTTGTTGTTCTAAACTGCCGCCATTATTCTTAACTATGACAAACATCTGGCGGGTAATTGGATACTGACCTGTTTTAAAAGCATCAATGTTTAACTTGTTTCGCTGATTCGGACATTGCTCCGGTTTAATCAAAGGTTCTATGTAAGGAGCTACAAAACTGTTTCCTTGTTTAGCGATTGGCAGTGCCTTAATCCTACATTGAGGGACGACTTCTGGAGCCGAAGCGTAGTAAATTCCACTGCGATCGCTTGCTAACTTTCTCAGCCCATCTGTTGTATCGTAGACGTATATTATGTTACTTCCGATTTTTTCTCCATTGAGAATGTTGTTAACTAAGAACTCAACAGTGCCGCCATCATCAAGGCGACGGGAGTAAGCAGTAATTTTAAGGTTAGGCCCACCAACTTGATTCCAGTTAGTTATTTTACCAGTGTAAATATCTTTAATTTGTCCTATGGTTAGCCCTGGAATTTGCAAACTGGGGTGAACAGCGATCGCTAATCCTTCCAAAGCCACTGGAATTTGTTTCAGATTCAATCCCCGTTGTTGAGCTTGTTGATACTCTCTGTCTGCGATCGGGCGGGAGGATTGAGAAAAGGTCAGTTGTCCTTCCAACAACATCCGAATTCCCGTACCGGAACCTGGTGTAGCATTAATCGCATCTGTATAGCGTAATTCAAACTGCGGATGGGCTTTTTTAATTTTAGGATCTACATATTGCCGAATTGATGCCCAAGATGTGCTTCCACCATAGAACCATGTTCCTTCGGGAGTAGTTACGGAACTCAAATCGGAGTTGACTTTTTTTCCAGCCAAATATAATACACCACCACTGACAACCACACCAATTAAACTAATTAATAACCACGGCTTGATGTTTTTCTTTGGTTGAGGAGTTGAATGCTTTAGCTTGATTGGAGTTGGACTTGGCAAGGAACTTTCGCGCAATCCTTGCCAAGTTAACGGTTCGACATTGGCTTCAATACAAATTGTTGGCAACCAAATTGCACCTGGGTAATCAGACTTAAAATGTTCTAGGCGTTTGCGTGCTTTTTTAACAGAACTAAATAGTGACTTATTATTATGAGTAAATTCTTGGAAAAAGTACCTTAAAAAATCTACTGCTATGGGGTCTGGCACTGGTTCCCGCATCACAATAACTTGAGGCAAATGTAGTTGTGCAAGTTGGTTAGCTAATCCCAAACCATCACAAGAATTAAAAATTGCTAACTGTAATCCTTTATCAATAGCTTCCTTCAAAGCTTCTTTAAATTCCTCAATACTCAAGCTCTCTTGATCGTTAAGTTCAATCCAACCTATCTGCCCATCTTCTTGACTTCCACTATGCCCCGTAAAAACGAAAATATCGTAACCTTGATCATCCCAAAGCGCTTCACATAAATCCCGGCGGCTAGGTTTAATTAGACAGCGTACTTCTACCCCATCTGTTTCTAAATCTTGAATCACCTTTAAGTCATCTTTTGTATTAATGCCGTCACTCCTACCAACAGCAACTAAAATTCTGGTTTTTGTACTTTTAGGAACTAGCTTATTTATCTTTTGATTGGTGTTTTTAGGCGCACTGAGAGCAACTTCGGCGTTGGGATAGTGTTCTTCAAATAAATTCCATTCTTGCCAAGGAAGGCGGCGCAAGTCGATATCTTTGGCATCAATTATGACACGAATCTCTTCATTTAACTGATGCAATTGCTGTGCGATCGCAATTAATCTATCCCGGATTGGTCGCCACCTGCTATCGTAAGTATTCAGCCATTGATTTAGCTCGTCTTTCACTGCGACAGTGTGTTCCGCGTGGGAATAAATTGTTACACTTTTAGGTGTAAGACGGAACGTAGCACAAGAACGCACAGCCTCGATTTGGCGATAGGCTGACTGCCATTCATTAAAGGATGATTCTAAATTTGGTGGTAACGGAGGCAAAAATCCTTCTGTTTCTTCATCCAAGTTCTTCGCCGTTAAAATTACCAGAAATCCATCTGGTGAACTGCGTCTGAGTTTCAACTTGACGATCGCCATTGCTGTCTCCTCTTGTTTGCATTAAACAACAAACTCTTCGATCAGACTTGTTTCACCTAACACTATCTTGACACTGAATTTTTCCTCATGTTGGCAGCTAAACTCTAGCTGCATCCAATCATCTGCACTTCTTGCTTGTACTTCCATGCTAGTATTTCCTGTTTCATCAAAGACAATCAGTTGTAAATTTGCTGGTAGATGAATAGCATTATCACCTGGATAAACCCGTAGGCGAATGTCGAAAACTTCACTATTGGTTGCAGTTAACTGCACTAACAAAAGTACTTGCCTTCCCAAGTCAATCACCTTCGCCCGACTAATGGAGTTAGTTGAGGAGCGAGTTATGGTACTAATCCTTCTGAAATTGCTAGCAAATACTAACTCTGGCGGTTGCCAATCTGGCTCGAAGATTCCCGTAACCCATTGACGCAGATTTATTAATAGCGTTCGCTTATGTATAATTTCGATAAGAGCATCAAGGGATTGCAGTTGTGCTATTTGAAGTATTTGTGGTGATTCAGTCATGGCGATCGCTGGGGCAAATCCCAACAATTCTATATAATCTAATTGCTGACTAAACTGAACTCCTACATAACCAATCCGGTCTGGTGTCATGCTTGCAGGCAAGACTATAGCAACCTCACCCGGTAACACTGGCCGACATTCCAGCTTACCAACACCCGGCAACACTAAGTCAGCAACATCAAAAATCGCCCTTAAACCGCGATGCCAACTATCGCCTTGATTCAAAGCCGTCTCAACGTTTAGCCATTTAAGGTAGCTGTGAACGGCGTAAACAGCCAAAGTATTCAGATAAACTTGTTTTCCCTTTTGGGGGCTATCTTGCTGTGCAGCAAATTCCTCAGCCCAACGGTGGGCATTTTTGGGGAGAGGGACGCTTAAAATGTCTGGTTGTGCTGGTTGTGTGGTAGTCATTGCTCATATCCGAAATTCGTTCCAATTTCTCTTAACAACGGAAGACAATTTTTCTTCCAGTGAGAGTAAAGAGTTTGATTGCTTATATTTAACTCTCTAGCAAGATCAGCAATTTTATGAGCTGGTTGTTGGAGAAGTAAGCGCATTGCTAATAACTGACAATGGCATTCTGGATTTTTTCGAGGATGACTAGCTGTTAATTTCCCCTCTTCGTCTTGCTCAATATATTGCCTGATGCGATCGCCAAGGCACTGGCGCTCAACTTCCTGGATTTGGGCAATCTTGATATCCAGCAAATCTAAGGTAATACTTGGTGACTGACGGTCTGGCAAGATATTTAGCAGGGTTGTTTCGTCACCCTCATAGTTACGGATGGGTCTGTCTAAACTGATGGTATATTTACTATCTGGAGTATATAAATCTTTAATGCGCCACTTGAGATAGCCATTAATCCAGATTATTAGGCTTTGTTGGAATGAAGGCGATCGCACTTCAAACTCACAAACTTTCCGGCTAACCCATTCCCAAGTTTGATTTAAGGCTTCTAAATAATCTTGATGCCCAGACTGATAAATGCCAGAAAGTTGTTGAATCACCATGAGCAGTCTGTTTAAAGCTTTCTGCCTCTCTGGACTAGGGTCTGGGTAGCAGCATACCTCGGTAATAAGTTTTTTAAGTTGTTCATCCACAACGATTTTGCTCCCAAGCTGCTACGGGGCTGTTAATTACTTAACTAAAAGACAATAAAGCTTTTGCAGCTTGAGTTTAACTGATTTTTAATTCATTTATTACGTCTGGATGTTACAAATATTTAAAAACTTTTATTAAGCATCGCACCAAAGAACTGGTCAACAGATTTTAGTTCTCTGGTATCTGCGATCGCACTCTATCAAACCTAATCGCATAAAGTTAAGCTAAAATCCTCAAGCCTCTTAGCTCAAGGATTTACGTTTATTTTCGCTCTTTGATTTCATAAAAATAGAAATACTTGATGTGAATACAATTAGAGTGGGAACCATAAAGAAGCTGTATTTGATCAAAACCATTCTTAGTGAGATAGGTGTGCTGTATGAAAAAAGTTATGTACTGGGTAATGGGTGAAAAAGCAGGACGAACTATAGTTGGTACTTGGAATTGGCTATGGGGAATGCCGGTGGAATCTGGTGGTAAAGTGGCTGTTGCGATCGCTGAAGAATCGTTGCAATCAATGCAGGAATCAGTACAAAAACTGGCTGTTGCCGTTGCTATGCAAGAAGGTTCTTATAAAACAGCCAAGAACAAATACGAGACAAAAATCAAAGAATTACGAACTTTGGAGCAGCAAGCAAATATTGCCCAGCAAAATGGTAACGAAGAAGCCGCACGCATGGCAATGACTAAGGCAATTCAGACAGAGCAGATTTTGCCCAAGCTGGAGGAAATGGTCAAGCAGGCTGAGACATCTGTAAATGCTTCC
>Ga0136635_10000491_pt1 | contig 11038 bp, 7 predicted proteins | sample AntDrymeUQ852106_2_FD_105495 | JGI IMG/M metagenome (GOLD analysis project Ga0136635, IMG submission 105495) | Polar desert sand microbial communities from Dry Valleys, Antarctica - metaG UQ85 (21.06) | ecosystem: Environmental > Terrestrial > Soil > Desert | place: Antarctica: Dry Valley... | reverse complement strand
GGCCCTCAATCCTTCTGGGTAATGGGAACATTGCTCATTATTAACTTATCCTTTGTTACATTATTCTACAAAGAATTAAAGCTTGCCACATTCGACGCTGGCCTCGCCGCGTCGCTTGGCTTTTCTCCACTTGTCATCCATTATGGATTGATGATCGTCGTTTCGCTTACCGCCGTAGGTGCGTTCACCGCTGTAGGAGCAGTACTGACCGTCGCGCTGATGATCGTTCCTGCCGCGACGGCTTATTTACTGACACACAAGCTCAAGGTCATGATCGGACTCGCTGCCCTGATCGGCGCGCTTTCTGCCATCGCTGGTTATTATGTTGCTGTTTTAGTGGACACATCCATAGCAGGCGCAATCACTACCGTAGCGGGGTTGCTCTTTGGGCTTACACTAATCTTCTCGCCCACCCAAGGCGTGATCGCACGGATGATTCAACTACAAAGACAGCGGCTGTACTTCGCCACGGAAACTCTTGTTATTCATTTAAACACACATGAAAACACAGAGGCTGCTGAAACTGAGAGTCGCATTGACCATCTCACGAAAGAGCTGCGATGGAAGCCAGACTTCGCGCAGCGTATCGTACAGAATGCGCTTCAAAAAGAGTATGTGGTGAGAACCAACGGGCATCTTGCACTGACAGATACAGGCCGTGAGTTTGCAGAAAAACAGTAAAGGAATACACGCTGGGAAGCGTGTTTATGGTAATATGCTTAATCGCAAGTTTTGCAGGATTAATGGGGTGGGCCTGACATAACCTAGCCACAAACTTTTCCATCATAGCCAGTCGCGCTAGAGGCCCCTAGCAATTCAGGTTTTCCCCATTTGGGGACCTCACAATCCTGGCCTATCCTGTCCCCTTTCTTTGAGTATGTCATACACATTCAAGATGCGAATGGAAAAGGAACAAGAATGTCGAAAGCTGTTTTTCAACCTTTGTCTTCTTATATTGAATATCCTGTTGAAGAAATGAAAGAGCGCGCCAGGGCCTTCCGCGAGGACATGCAAAGACGCCGCACAGTCCGGAACTTTTCAGATAGACCCGTGCCACGCGAGATCATTGAGGAATGTCTGCTCACTGCAGGCAGCGCGCCCAATGGCGCGAACCTGCAACCCTGGCACTTCGTAGTCGTGAGCGACCCGAGGGTCAAGCATGAGATCCGCGTCGCAGCAGAACAGGAAGAAGGAGAGTTCTATCACCGCCGTGCGACACAGGAATGGCTGGACGCTCTTTCGGTGATCGGCACGGACGAGCACAAGCCATTCATTGAGATGGCTCCATATCTAATTACCATCTTTGGAAAAAATCATAGCCATTTACCTGATGGCCGCAGGGTGAAAAATTATTATGTGAATGAGTCCGTTGGAATTGCCGCAGGAATGTTGATCACTGCTGTTCATAATGCAGGACTGGTATCATTGACTCACACGCCCAGTCCAATGGGATTCTTGAACGACATCCTTCACATGCCGCCCGATGAAAAACCATTTTTGTTGTTAATAGTTGGCTATCCTGCTGAAGATGCGCAGGTACCTGCAATCAAGAAGAAATCGCTGGAGGAGATCGCGACATTTATATGAATGACGCGGCCAGGCAACTAGTCGGGTTATGTAGCGGCTAGATCTCCATATCCGTTATTGACACAACTATATTAATCCTGATTAACAAACGATTTTTGCCGGAATCCATTGGAGCCAAAAATATCTTCCTTAGAAAAGACGGTTCTCATTCCAAGCTCAACTGGCAGACGACTGGCGGCTGCTTTGCTGGGCTACATCGTCCTGGTGATTTTTCTGCTCACATGGAATCCATTCGCCCTCGCTCTGCCTGAGCACCTTCAGCTTTCGTTTCGCATTGGACCGCGCGACGCGCTGGCAAACGTGCTTCTGTTCCTGCCGCTCGGGTTCCTATTTTGTCTGGGACAGGGCAGCCCACGCGGCGCAATCCTGCTCGGAGCGGCGATCAGCGCCGGAATTGAAGCGGGACAATTCTTCATCCCAGAGCGGACTCCTTCCGTTGTGGATGTAGCAATGAATACATTTGGCTCTTGGATTGGAGCCACCCTGTATGATCTGCTGGCCGCGCGCATCGCTATGACCCCGAGAATGGTAGGCAGACTGGCGCTCGAAGTGCCTTTAATGGGGCTGATCTATCTGTTGGTACCACTGTTATGGGTGAACCGTCTCGTGCCAGATCAGGGCTTGAACCGCTGGCTGCTCACGGCCTTGATCGGGCTATGTGGAGCCATCGTGCTTAGCGATATCTTCCAGCAGTGGTGGGGACCGGTCAGTCTGCGATCTCTCTGGCGGGTGGCGCTCGTTGCCGGGGCGTGGTTCCTTGTGGGTACAGGACCGAGTCTGCTGTCAGATCCCCGTGACGGGCTAGCCAGTCTGGCCGGGATAGCTATCCTCACCGCCGCACTGGCCGCGATCCTCAAACCATACAATAACCGTCGTTTCGAGCGAGTGACTCTTAGACGGCTAATCCCAGGCTTTATCCTCTACTTGGTCTTCCAGGCACTCTGGCCTCCTTTTCAGCCCATTAATGCGTGGCATGGGTCATTCGGTCTAATGGATCCCCTGGCGCAGGAGGACATCCGTGTAAATATCCGCTTGATTGAACACCTCGCGGCTTTCACCATATTAGGCTACATCGTGGCGGAGTGGCGTGGGCGCGCCGAACTTTCGTGGGGCCGCGATTTTTCGCAGCTTCTGTTGGTGGGGACGGTCAGCGCACTCATTCTGGAGGTGCTGGTTGGGTTCCAAGCGGGGCCCGGCGCCAGCTTCCTTCGACTCTTTATAGCCATCTGCGGGACACTGTTTGGAGGTGCCCTCTACCATCTTCAGCGTGATCACGTCCGCTTCCTGTTGGGTCGTCCAACCCAAGCCATCATCGCTGCCCCGGGCAATGGCATTCGTCAGTGATGGCCGCCCTGTATTCGCCTGCGCAAGCCGCCATCCATAGTCCCGGTTTTTGATTATGCTATACTATTCTGGAATTACATCACTTATCCCAGCCTAATGTGACAGCCAAAATTTCAGTGCTGAAAGATTATGGGAATGCCCAAACTGACCACCGATTTTGAATCTCTGCCGGAAGAATATCAGCAAGTTATTCGTCTGGCACAGCACACCTACAAGCTCACCGTCGCGCCGCTTCAGCTATTGGTTGGGGGATGGTCAGGCGCAGTAGTATATCTGGTCAGCGTTTCGTCAAACGAAACCAGGCGCGTTGAGCATTGCATCCTCAAACTGGATCACAAAGGCAAATCCGCAAAATCGGATGAGATCACCCGTCACAATATTGTGATGAGCAAGTCTACGCCCGAGTTTGCCCGCGCACACATTGCCGAACTGGTCTTTGAGCGCGTTGAGCAGGAAGGCGCCATCGCCATCTTTTATCGGATTGCCGGTCAATCCCTGCTCAAGTATCGTCCGCTATCAAGCTACGGACAGCAAAGCCAGCTCAAAACTATCTTTACACAAACAAATACTGTCCTGCTGGAAGAGTGGAATAGAAATGCAGCATTCGATCAAGCTGTTCACCCCCAAAAGGTGTTGCAAAATTGGCTCGGCTTTCGGCTGGACCCAGGTGGAAATATCGAACGCTTCCTGCAAGAGACCTGCAGCGTCAATCCGGATATCGCAGGATTGCTAATTCGTGGAAACGTTTTCCCCAACCCTTTGATCTACGCGCGCAAGTCTGAACAATGGGGCAAGGCTCGTCCTATTGACATCGCCAACGGCTTTATCCACGGCGACTTGAACACCAACAACATATTGGTTAAATTCTCTGAAAACAACGAAGACCTTGAAGGCTATTATCTGATCGACTTCGCGCTCTTCAAAGAGAAAATGCCGCTGTTATATGACCAGCGCTATTTGGAAATGTCTTACCTGATACTATCAATGTCGCAGGTATCCTTCGCGAAGTGTATGGACCTTGTTACGCGCCTTGCCGAATCAGATATCCTTAATCCGCACCTGGCACCAATAGAAATGGCCGGTGTCTGCGCGGTCATTGGCTCTGCACGGAGTGAATTTGATTCCTGGGTCAGAGAGAATCATCCGAGTTTACACGATGACCTGTGGGGTCAATACTGGCTTGCAGGGGTTGCTGCTGGATTGGCTTATTGTCACAAATCGGGTCAACCTGATGAAAACCGACTGGCAGGATTGATTTATGCCGCCACAAACCTCAAACGCTATGCCGCATTGTTCGCCCTGCCAACGCCAAACGAGGTCAGGCAACTCTACGATGAAAGTCAGTTCAGAGGCGCGGTATCGAGTCGGCCAATTATAGGATCGACTACAAGCGTTCTTCATAACCTGCCTGCCCAGTCCACAACTTTCATTGGACGCGCAGAAGAGATTGCTACCACGCGTGAAATCCTCCTCCGCAAGGATGTGCGAATCATTACGCTCACTGGTCCGGGCGGTACAGGCAAGACCCGCCTCAGCTTGGAGGTGGCGGCAGGCCTGATAGAGCACTTCAAACAGGGCGTGTTCTTTGTACCGCTCGGAGATATTAGCGATCCTCATCAGGTGGTTTCCCGAATTGCCCAACAACTCGAGGTTCGGGAAGCTGGCAGCCAACCCTTGCTCGAGAACCTGAAGGACTACTTGCGGGATAAAAATATCCTGCTTTTGTTGGATAACTTCGAGCAACTCATCTCTGCTGCGTCGGTGGTGGCAGAACTGCTTGCAGCCGCTCCTTTCCTCAAAGTACTGGTGACCAGCCGAATCCTGCTTAACCTGCGCGGTGAAAATGAGCTACCAATCGACCCCTTGGATATACCCAATTCTGCCCATCTCCCGTCTCTGGAACGCCTGCGCGAAAACGAGTCTATCAGGCTCTTCATCGAGCGGGCCCGGGCTGCACATCCGGGCTTTACACTGACGGATGAGAACGTTTCGGTCGTTGCCCAGATTTGCCAGCGCTTGGATGGGTTGCCGTTGGCGATCGAATTGGCAGCGGCTCGTGTCAAAATGCTGCATCCACAGGCGATTCTCGCCCGGTTGACCGACAGATTGAAACTCCTTACCGGCGGCGCCCGCGATCTACCGGCTCGCCAGCAGACGCTCCGCAACACACTAGACTGGAGTTATAGTTTACTTAATAACCAGGAGAAAACTCTGTATTCCCACCTTGCGGTGTTTGTTGGCGGTTTTACATTAGAAGATGCAGAAGCTATTTGCAATCTGGCGAACAATAAGGATATATTGGAAGACATCGCTTCACTTGTAAACAATAGCCTGCTGAAACAAGAAGAGGCGGACATAGATGAACCTCGCTTCAGAATGTTGGAGACCATCCATGAATATGCGTTGGAGCGACTGGTGGAAAGCGGTGAAACGCCGGAATTGCAGCGAAGGCACGCTCATCATTACCTTGGAATAATCCTCAACGAGGCAAGCTATGCGATAACGAGCCGCGAGTCGACTGCCTGGCTAAACCGTCTCGAACGTGAACACGACAACATTCAAGCGGCTCTGGAGTGGTGTCTAGCGACACCTGCTGGTCGTGAACTTGCGCTTTCAGTACTTGCAACGCTGACCTGGTTTTGGTATCGACGCGGATTCTTCAACGAAGGGCGAATATGGACCGAACGTCTGCTGGCTGCTTCTGGTGAAGAACCTGGCCCCATGCGAGCGACCGCTCTCCAGATGAATTCGAGGATGGCCATGTGGCGAGGCGAACTGATTACTGCAGTCACAAGGTCCAAGGAAAGTCTGACACTTTGGCAGAGACTGGAGGATGATCAAAAGGTACCCATGTCTCTCATGGAGACAGGAGTCACTCTTATCAATATCGGTAAAGACAGTGAGGCTCATACTCTGCTGAAAGAAGCAGAGGTACTATTTAGAGAAAGCGGCAAATCCTATTTTCATGCCATCACACTCGTTCATCTAGGCAATGTGGCTCTTGGGCTTGGGAAGCCCGCAGAGGCACGTGACTGGCTGGATCAAGCCTATCCCTTATTTAAGGAGTTGGGAGAAAAATGGGGCTTATCCTTTGTGCTGAATAACCTCGGTGAGGTGGCCCGCGTGCAAGGCAACTATGAGCAGGCGCATGGATACTATAAAGAGAGTGAAGCCTTGTTAAGGGCAACAGGTGACAAGGGAGACCTCGCCCGGCTCGTCCACACACTTGGCTATATAGCTGGGCACGAGGGAGACGATGATCTGGCAGAGGCGCAATTCCGTGAAAGCCTGGCAATGTTCCGGCGGTTAGGCAATAAGCGCGGCATCGCAGAGTGTATCGCCGGGTTGGCAAGTTTGAGAGCAAAACAAGGAAAGCCAAAGATTGCGGCACAAATGCTTGGCGCGGCAGAGGCGTTGCTCGGTGCTTCGGGCGGTGCGTGGTGGCCGGCGGATCGGGTGGAGGTAGAAAAGACCCGCGCTATCCTCCAGTCTGAGTTAGGCAAGGATGAGTTTAGGGGAGCGTGGGCGGAAGGCCAGACAATGACATTGGAACAAGCCATTGCCTTCGTCTCAAATGACTTCTAGAACTTTCGACGAATTCAATATCGGCGTTGGCGCAACGAAGGAATTAAGTTTGCGCGTGAGCGTCGCCACGCTGGTCAGAGTCCTTTTCGAAAATCCCAGAGATGGTGATTTGATTCTGGCGCTGGAGCGCAAAGCGACTCTTCTCAAAGACGAGAGTGGGCGAAGCGTCAGGGTGATAGCCCAGCCCTTCGGTGGAGCGATCCGGCTTCTTGACCCGCAGGCGCTGCGAGACCTTATCGGCGATTTTCACTTCGATAGTGAAGAATCATGTTCCGAGCAGGACTTCCGCATATTTATCCGCCCATCAGATTGGGAAGCAGTCCAAGGGTTTTGCATAAATCATTTTAGGGATTTTGATGATTCTGTTCTCGAACGCGAACCCACGCGGGAACTGGCTGAGGAGTGTGCTGACGCGTTGCAGATCAGCTTGAAGCCAGATCAATACATCTATAAACCGGTGGGGACTGTCGTTGAAGACGATCCGACACCTACCGAAAACATCCATGCCAGGGGCCATCTCACATCCAGGGTTTATCGTATATTCGAAGCCTGCATCCATGATGCATCCTTATCTCATGCCATGCTGACGAACAGCGAGAGCTATTCGAATCAGGACCTCCACGAGCGTGTGTTGGAAGATACACAGAATGGTGGAAAAGGAAGGGCCAATGCTATTTTGACTCTGCCTTGGAAGCTCATCAGCGATGCTTATTTAGCCGTGTCCCCTGAAGCGCGCAACGCACCAATCTTATTTGAAGACAATCATCTGGACGAGAGTGTAGCTGCAATTCTGGAAGTTGTGACCGTGCCAAAATATCGATGGCTGTAAGGGAAATGAAATTTTTCGAACTAGACAAAACGGATAGCCCCCTATGAAAACTAGCCAATCCTTCGACCGTGCCGCGAACATATACGACAAGACTCGCCCTCTACCCGAACCCACCGCAACGCACGGGATTCAAGCAATTCTTGACATCACTGGACCAGAAGCTCTTATCCTAGACGCAGGCACGGGCACGGGCCGTATCAGTATTCCTCTGCTTGAACGTGGTGCAAGGCTCGTAGGTTGTGATCTCTCAATGAAGATGCTGAGGCGGTTACAGGAAAAATTTTCCTCTGCTCCGTTAGCCCAGGCTGACATAGCCCACCTCCCATTCCCAACACATTCCTTTGACGCTTTATTAAGCGTCCATGTCCTGCATTTGGTCGGACCGTGGCGCGCAGCTTTACGGGAATTCAGGCGGGTGCTAAAGCCTGGTGGCAAATATCTTAATATACGCACATATGAGCCAGTCGGTACCTCCCTCCGCGAGCAGATGCGAAATTTCTGGCGGAGTTGGGTGGCTGCGCGGGGCGGCGATATACAGCATCTGGGTGTTCAAAACCGCACAGAATTCCTGCAAGAACTAGATGGGATGGGTACTGAGGTGCTGGAAGTCGAAGTCGTTCGTTACACCCATACCTACACCTTACAGGAAGAACTGGAACGATTCCAAACCCGCGTCTATTCAGATACATGGAAAATCCCGGATGATGTTTTTGAAGCAAGCGTCCAGATACTTCATGCACGGATGGTGGCTGAATATGGTGACCTTAACCGGCAGCTTGAAGATGAAGTTCGGTTCGCCATAGACGTAGTCCGCTTCGAAAGCTAATTCCTTGTGCTGCGGGTATCATCTACATACTAAGTCGCCCAGTCAACGTATTCCGCTGACCGTTCCTTATTCAGCGACGATAGGGTCTATTGATTTCCTCTACCTTCTGCAGCAGTTCATCCTTCATCTCAATAGCCACGGTCGGGCTGGACGGGTATAGGTCATTCAATTCTTGCGGATCCACATTAAGGTCGTAGAATTCATATTTCTTGTAATTGTTTTTGGGATAATGGTAGTAGGCCAGTCGGTGATGGTCATGCGTGATCGAAATTGAGAAATTGACCAGCGGGGTAAATGATGAATTGGTTTTTGCATCTAAAGAGAACACACTCCGGCCTTCATCCTCCACACCGCCCAACCCAGGGAGTATTTTTCCTTCAGCCCAGGCCGGGATCAGATTCCCGCTCAAATGAGCCGCTGTAGGTAAAATATCAACGCTGCTGGTGAATGCATGAACATCCTCCCGGGCTTTCTGTCCCGGGCGCGACACAACCAGCGGGACATGTACAACAGGATCATATAAGAGCGGAGTCCAGTGGCCCAATTCACCGCGCTCAAAAATTTCTCCATGGTCAGAGGTCACAAAGATATAACTATTCTGTGCCAGGCCCGATTCTTTCAGGAATTGGAACAGCCTTGCCACTTCGCTATCCCAGCTGGCTATGTACTCGTCATAGAACCCGCGCTGCTTACGAATGCTCATTTTACTTATTTTCCCCGAAAGTGGGTGAACCGGCTTATCGGGAGGCAGACCTCCTTTGGCAAATTTACCGAAAAACTCCCGGGTAGGGGTATAGGGATCGTGTGGTGGATGGAAATGTAAATAAGCGAGTGTGGGCATTTGAATATTTTTCAGAATCTCGATGGCGCCATCAACCACATCATTTATAACAAATAATTCAGCCGTGTCAGGCAGGCCGCGCGGATAATTATCTCCATACTTCGCAGTCTTGCGTAAACGATCGCGAAGGGTGAGCAGGCGATATAACGGCCCAAGAAACAGGGAGGCATCATAGCCAACCCCTTTTTGAAAAATCCTGTACTCAAAACTGGCATATGCCATACGCGCATCCTTATTGAAAAGGGGCGCACTGTAGACAAGGTTGTTCTGGACATGCAAACTTCCGTTTGGAACATGGGTGTCCAAATAATGATCCGTCTGGTACAGAAGCTGGTCGGCTAATTGGTTTTGGGCATATCCGAGTGTTGAATGGGTGGCAGACAACGCAGAAAAAATATTGTGCCGGACGTGTTCTGCAATAATCCCCGCCCCAAGCTGCAAGGCGCGATGTGACCAGGGATGAAGGCCCGTGATAAGTGAAGAAGTGCCGGGAACTGTAAAAGTTCCAGCAGAAAAATGGTTGTGGTAGACAGTTGCATTTTCAACGAACCGCTCCAGGTTGGGCATGGTCTGGCGCGGGTAGCCGTACAGAGAAACATTGCTTGCCGACCAGGCGTCAAAAACAATAATGATGATATTTGGCGCCTCCGTATTGACCGCAGCCGCCAATTGTGACAGGGGGCGTGCAAAGACACTGATCGGCGTCAGAGAGATCAACTTCAGGAAATCGCGTCGGCTCAAGCCCTGAGATAATTGTGTTTTCATTCGTTAATACTTAAAAGAGATTCCTGAAAACGACCACAAAAAATGAAACAATCCCAATTGGCACATAGACATAAAGCATGATGGAAATTCGGTCTTGAATATCGAGCAGAACTTTTTGCAGCGGCCCCCAGACATGAGATGCAGCTATAAAGAACCCGATCAATGCCAGTGGTATGACCAAATTCAACATCAACATCTGCGTGGAAGGGAACTCATAGCGCAGGTTTTTCTGAAAAACATAGGCCGCGATCGAACCTATTATGACAAAAATAAACCCCTTGTAAGCAAAGCCATCTCTTAGCCATTTTGAAGGCAAGATCGCGGCTGCAAATGCCAGCCCAGCTGTGACAATCAAACTTTCCAACAGGGCAAAAGCCATCATATACGCAAAGATCACAGCCATCTCTGCCAACCGAAAATAAAGCATTAAAGACGGCAGGTCATTAAGGAAATCCCGAATGGACCAACTGTGACATACAAAAACGCTTACCCCCAAGACGGCAATGATTTCACTGCGATGGGGAAAGCGATTTTTCAGAATTTGCAAGCGTTACCTGGCCCTTGTACGAGGGTTGGCTTACTCCTCGCCCATCAGCAGCTTGATCCTCTCCCACGGCTTCAAACTTTCATCTTCCGCGAGCAGGGTCTTCAATTCATACATCTCATCACGCAGGGCAGCAGCTTTTTCGAATTCCAGGTTCTTCGCCGCTTCCTTCATTTGTTTTTCCATTTCGTTAATGATCTTCTGCAATTCATTACGCGGCATATCGCCAACACTCTTCACTTTATATTCACCCCTCATTTCGCTTACAGCCTTCGCAGTCATTCCTTCCGTCAAGTCATGGATCGCCTTGTGAATGCTAACAGGCACAATACCGTTCTCCTCGTTATACTTTATCTGCTTGGCGCGGCGGCGGTTCGTCTCATCAATTGCGAACTTCATCGAGTCGGTTATACGATCAGCATACATGATCACGCGTCCGCTGGAATGACGGGCGGCGCGGCCAATCGTCTGGATCAGAGCCGTACCCGAACGCAGGAATCCTTCTTTATCCGCATCCAGGATCGCGACCAGCGACACTTCCGGCAGGTCAAGCCCTTCGCGCAGAAGATTGATACCGACAAGCACGTCAAATACACCCAGACGCAAATCCCGCAAAATGCCGACGCGCTCCAGGGTTTCCACTTCTGAATGCAAATAGTGGACTTTCATCCCCAGCTCTTGCAAGTATTCAGACAAGTCTTCAGACATTCGTTTCGT
>Ga0136635_10000490_pt1 | contig 11055 bp, 10 predicted proteins | sample AntDrymeUQ852106_2_FD_105495 | JGI IMG/M metagenome (GOLD analysis project Ga0136635, IMG submission 105495) | Polar desert sand microbial communities from Dry Valleys, Antarctica - metaG UQ85 (21.06) | ecosystem: Environmental > Terrestrial > Soil > Desert | place: Antarctica: Dry Valley... | reverse complement strand
TGACGTTGGATCGAGCCAGTCTGGTCGGGTGGTGAAGGCATCGCCCATATACTCCCAGTTTACTAAATCGGTAGAACGCAACATGGGGATCAGGTGAAAATTAAAGTTATCTCCGGTCTTGTCGTCGTCGTTCAACGGATCGGTGGTGCAGTACATGTACCAGTAATCATCCCCCGGTATTTGACTGTAAATGATGGATGGGTCTGCACAGCTCTCGACCATACCATCGTCGGGGATTTGAACGGGTAATGGATTTGTATACGTCGCTGTGGCTGCCTGCGCGCTCACTGCGCTTATGTTCTGAAAGCGCGTATCCTGCAGACTCTGGCCCGCCGCTAAGGCAGGGCTGTTCATCAGCAGGACGATCACTATAATGCTCATTAATCTCATCAGTTTGGTTAACATAGATTCTCCTTGGAGTAATTAAAATGCGACCTGCGATGGATGCATTAATGGTAAATCGCCAACAGTGTAGAAGCGGCTGAGATGGTTTGGTTTATAGTGTTCCCCTACGAGTTATACGGAATCATTCAGTATAATTTTACCTATGTGGTGATTTTAAGCTCCCAGACGGAAAAAAGCAACTGCAAATAGTTACAACTAAACATCCGTAAGAGGCGTGGTTCGGGTTGAGGAGAGGCGGCTGAGCAGGAAAAGCCCGAGCGCGCTTGTCAGGCCGATGAGCAGACCACCGATCCAAATGGCGCGCGGGGCGATGTTGTCGTTGAGGAATCCACCAATGATGGGGGATAATGTGCGCGCCAGGCCCCAGCCCAGCCAATGAATAGACATATAGCGGCCGCGCAAATCTGCGGGTGCAAGGTCGGCCACGTATTTACTGGCAGTAGGGACAAGAGTAAGTTCACCGAAGGTAAGAATGACCATGCTGAGCCAGAATCCCCAAAAACTACTCATGAGCGCAACACTGCCTGCGCCCAGTGCATAGATGAGCATGCCCACACCGAGAACAGGAAGGGTGCGATGCTGCCGTGTGATGCTCGTGACGAAATATTGCACGAATACACACATCAGCGCATTGGTAGTAGGAATCCAGCCGTATAAGGCTTCCGGCATTCCATAATTTGTTTTCGCGTAAACAGGCATCAAGATCCATAACATGGTGGGCGCGATAAGACCAATGCTGATCAGTGCAACGAAGAGTACATAATTTTTATCTTGAAAAACAAGCCTATAGCCTTCGGTTTGAGGTGCCTGCGCGCTGGTCTCGACCGCGGATTTGTGGAGTGTTTCGCGGGCGAGCAAAAAAAGGAGCAGGCTATATGTGAGGAAGCCGATACCTGCTCCATAAAATGCAAGATTATAGGAACGCGTGGCAAGAAACCCGCCGATGGCTGGACCCAGGGCAAAGGCCGCGTTGTTGGCAATGCGGTTGATGGCAAATGCATCCGTCCGTTTTTCGGAAGGGATCATATCCGCGAGCATCGCATCCGCACCGACCTGATAGAGTGGATTCGACAGGCCAATCATAATCATCAGCGCGACAAACTGCGGATATGTTTCGGCCTGCATGAGCAGGAAGTAAGCCAGTCCGTTGACTGTGAGACTGAAATTCATCACGACTTTGCGGCCGATCTTGTCGGCCAGTGAGCCTGCGATAAACGATGAGATCAATCCGGTGCCTGCGTTGATGGAGATGAGCGTGGCGACTGTGCTGAGCGGGAGGTCCAATTTTCCATTGGCATAGATCAGAAGAAACGGCCAAATCATGCTTCCACCGGCTGTGCTGATGACAACGCCTGTGATCATCAGCCAGTATTGCGGAGGGTATTCGCGATAAAGAAGATTCAATTTTTGTAGCATACTTTGATTGTACTGAAAAACTGAGGTTATGTACTGTCCCGCAGGATGTTCAATGTAAAGTGAATTAAAAAAAGAAGGGCGGGTCTCAGACCCGCCCGCAGCGTTTTGGCTAACGTCGTCCGCCACGATCATTTCCACCGCGATCACCACCTCTGCCACCACGGTCACGATTGCCTCCACGATCTCCACCCCGGTCACCGCCGGGGCGTGGACCACTACTTCTGCGTGGGCCGTCTTTCTCGCGCGCTTCCTCGGCAGTCCAGCCTTCGAGCACTGCCTGGCGTGAGAGCCTGATCTTGCCTTGCGGATCGATATCTGTGACCATGACGGTGATCTCGTCTCCCATGCCCACAACGTCTTCCACTTTGTTCACCCGCTGGCTGTCCAGCTGTGAGATGTGGACAAGTCCATCCACCCCGGGCAGGATTTCCACGAAGGCGCCGAAGTCAGCGATCCGTACAACTTTGCCCGTGTAAATATTGCCGATTACTGCGCTTTCACCCAGAGACTCAACGCGTTCCTGGGCGATCTTTCCGCGAACACTATCCGTCGAAGCGATATAAACAGTGCCATCTTCTTCGATATCGATCTTTGTACCCGTCTCTTCCTGCAGGGCACGGATATTCTTGCCACCCGGTCCGATCAGCGCGCCGATCTTATCCACCGGGATCTTTACTGTAATGATGCGCGGCGCGTGCGGCTTCAGCTCTGTGCGTGGTGATGGCAAAGCTTCCAGCATCTTATCCATAATGAACAAACGCGCCACGTTCGCCTGTTCCAATGCTTCTTTCATCATCTGTGTGCTCAGGCCGCTGATCTTGATGTCCATTTGCAGCGCCGTGATGCCCTGGGCTGTGCCAGCTACTTTAAAGTCCATGTCACCGAGATGATCTTCCGTGCCCTGGATATCGGTCAGGATTTTATAACGGCCACTGTCATCCGTCACCAGGCCCATCGCCACGCCCGATACCGGTGCTTTGATCGGAACGCCTGCATCCATCAGCGCCAGTGTGGAGCCGCAGACAGAGCCCATGGAAGTGGAGCCATTGGATGACAATGCTTCGGATACAACGCGGATGGTGTAGGGGAAGGATTCCTCCGCCGGGATGACGGGTTCCAGCGCGCGCTCCGCCAACGCTCCATGCCCGACCTCGCGCCTGCTCTGGCCACGAAGAGGCTTGACCTCGCCCGTGGAGTACGGCGGAAAGTTGTAATGGTGCATATAGCGTTTGGAGTCTACTGGGCTGAGGTTATCCAGTTCCTGCGATTCGCCCAGTGTGCCAAGCGTGGCAAAGGACAAAATCTGGGTCTCGCCGCGTGTGAACAAGCCGGAACCGTGAGCGCGCGGGGAAAGACCTACTTCGCACCAGATTGGGCGAATATCAGTAGGTGTGCGTCCATCCGGGCGCTTGCCTGTGCTTAGGATTCGCTCACGGACGATGCGCTGTTCGGATAGGTCAAACGCCTCTCGCACAGCAGCAAGCGACGGCCGGTCTGACATCATTTCCACCACGGGTGAAAGAATTTCAGCCACTGCCTCACTTTGAGGGTTGGGCACACCGCACAGCTCGGCGACGATCTCATCTTTTAATGTGGTCATCCCGGAATGGAACTCGTTTTTTGTCAGTGGCTTCTCAAGCAATTCATTCATCGGTCCACTGACGCGCTCAAAAACTTTCTTTTGGAGTTCAGGGTCAGGGGTGTTTAAGCTTGGTTCACGTTTCGGTTTTCCCACTTCAGCCTGCATCTTAAGTTGAGCTTCGATCAGCGGTTGAATGGATTTATGGCCGAGTTCGAGCGCTTCGACCATCACATCTTCAGGGATTTCGTTGGCACCGCATTCCACCATCAGGATCGCATCGCGCGTACCGGCAATTCGCAGATCGAGGTCTGATGTTTCGATCTCTGCAAACGTTGGGTTGATCACGAACTGACCGTTCACGCGCCCAACACGCACTGCGCCGATGGGCCCACCCCAGGGGATATCCGAGATCAGGACGGCGGCGGAGGCCGCGTTGATGGCGAGAACGTCGAGCGGGTTAACGCCGTCAGACGAAAGCGAAAACATGATCACTTGCACTTCATTACGCATCCCGTGCTGAAAGAGCGGGCGTAGCGGCCGGTCTGTAAGGCGCGAAGTCAAAATGGCCTCGGTGCCGGGACGGCCTTCACGCCGGAAGAACGAACCAGGGATCTTGCCGCCAGCGTATAATCTTTCTTCGTATTCCACTTGTAGCGGGAAGAAGTCAATACCTTCACGAACGCCGCCCATTGTGGCTGCCGCAAAGACAATTGCTTCATCAATACCGAATGTCACCGCGCCGCCTGCCAGATGAGCCAGCTTCCCGGTCTCAAATGTGGCAGTATGGTTTCCAACGGTGGCTGAATATTTCTTTGATTCAGGTTTCATTTTCTCTCCTGTTTTTGGGTACACCCAACCTGGCTGCGGAATGATATGCACAAATGCACGAAGGGTTGCTTCGCGCACTCAGTGAGCCTGGTAATTCACAGCTGGTCCAGCGATATGTAACCCTGTAGTTGATTCCGCCCGGTCAGGGACTGAAGAGCGGGGACAAACTCGGTTGTTCACGCTATTCAATACCTGACTAGGGTTGGTAACAATATTGTAGGGGCGCAATGCTGGCGCCCCTACATGGTAACGTGCAATTGATTTATTTGTGGCGTAGATTCAGGCTTTCGGTGACTCCCAGATAGCGCGGGTAATCAACCTGGCGCAGGTACGCCAACAGGCGACGGCGTTGCCCAACCATTTTGAGCAGCCCACGCCGGCAAGACTCATCTTTTTTGTTGGCCCGTAGATGATCGGTCAACTGCAGAATGCGGCCCGTCAGAATGGCGATCTGTACTTCTGGTGAACCTGTATCCGCATCATGACGATGATAATCCGTTATCAGTTTGGTCTTGATTTCTTTCGCAAGCGGCATGACGTATGCTTTCCTTTCTTTAGATTATGGCGGCAAAAATCGCCGCACTTCGCAGGTCTCCATGCCTACAGCCTCAGCCCACACACTTTTGCGGGGAAACCGAGAGGCAGGACCAGTCACGGGCAAAAATTATACCAGAAAACAAATTATTCCTTAGGAAAGAACAGCTTCCATGATTCCCTGATATCCATGCGCCGCCTTTTCGAGAGCATCAAGGCTCAGACGTTCATCCACAACATGAGCGTCTGCCTCCGTCCCGGGGCCAAAGCCGATCGTTGGAACGCCAGCCATCCCAATACTGTAAGCGGCGTTCGTGCAAAAACGATAAGAGGATAATTGCGGGTCGAGACCGACTGCGCGCAGACCCTTTATTGCGCTTTCAATGAAAGGATGCTTTGCATCGAGTTCCCAGGCAGGGAAGAATTTCGTTCCGCGCAATGTAGAGCCTGTATAGCTCTCGTGTTCGCCTTGCGCAATGATCGCGTTGAGTGGAATGCCTTTGAGTTCAGGCAGGGATGTGATCGCGCGGAGCACCTCGTCAATTGTTTCGTCAGGCAGCAGGCGGCGGTCATAGGTTACCTTGCAACGCGAGGGGATAACCGAATAACCGGGATACGGCTCTGAGATAATGTCGGTCAACGCCAGAATGGCGGGACCAAGCCTGGGATGCTCGCCCAGTTGGATCCCATCCACGGCTTCAATGACTTTCATCATCAAGTGCACTGCATTCACACCCAGATGTGGTGATGACGAGTGAGATGGCTTGCCAATCGTTTCAAGGTGGATTTCCGCGCGCCCGCGGCCGCCGTGGACGAGATTCCAGTTACTCGATTCTCCGATCACAACATAATCGGGATTGACCTGGTCCATCACGGTTTTCAGTGCGCCGCCTTCGAAGACCTCTTCCATCACGGATGCAGATACAACGATCCTTCCCGATAGCTTGCTTTTGTCCACACTAGCCGCAGCATGGATCATCGCGGCCAGCGCGCCTTTCATATCAGCACAGCCGCGTCCATACAAATGTCCGTCAATAATTTCTCCGCCATATGGATCAGTGGCCCAGCTTGAACCGGGGGCGATGCCAACAGTATCGCAATGCGCATCGAATAGAAGTGTCTTGCCAGGTTGTGTGCCTTCCATGATCCCAATGGCTGAGCCGTTTTCGTCCACCCAGACTTTATCGAAGCCGCGTGATTGCATTTCGTTGATGACGATTTGAATTACTGCTTGCTCCTCACCGCTTGGGCTGGATTGGCGGACCAATCGCTGTGTGAAATCAATGAGCATTTGTATGTTCATTCTATATCTCTCAAAACCATACATATCTGTTCCATGTGAATGGATAGGATTTCTACACCTCAATCTGGATTGCGCTTCCGGACTCGTAGCGCTTCAATCCCAGCCGGAAAATTGTTACCGCTATAAAGAGAAAGATAACAGCGCCGACCAGTAGTTCCGCTAACGTCTGCCATGTGAATTCGCGGATAAACTCCGCAGGGATAGCTCCTACAAACGCGGCAGGGATCACCGTAAACAGGATCAATTTTGCGTAATTGTCAAACAGCGTGATCGGATAGATTCCAAATGTAACGATGGCGTTGAACGCGAGGCTCGTTAAGTTGGATATTATTCCCATCCAGAACGCCATGCTCTGTATCAGAACAATGAACGCGGTGAAAATGATAGCCGCTAAAAGCATCGCGAGAACGAAACGCAGCAGTCCATCCCATGAAAATTGACCAGACAGCGCGTAGCTCACGAATCCATAGGTGAAGTCACCCATCCCGGCTGCAATCGTGCGACTGGAGATGGCATGTAATAACACCGGCCGTGGCAACGAGAGATAATAATCGAGACGACCCTGGTTAATAATTTCGCTCAGCGTGAACGCATTACCGAATAATAGCTCGGCAAGACCCACCGCACTGGCAAGTATACCGAACGTAATATACATATCGCTGATGCCCCAGCCGCGCACTTCCTTGAATCTATCGAAGAAGATGATCCAGATCGCGAAGTAAATGAAGTTATTCAACATCATGCCAATGACCTGCGTAAGGAACGAAACGCGGTACTCCATCAGAGATTGCAGGTTGGCTTGCCAGACGGCGAAAAGGAATTTGAGTTCTTTCATAGTATTTCACATGTCATTGCGAGGGCGTAGTCCGAAGCAATCTCCAGTTAAATAGGGTAACCCCGCTGGGGAGTTCTACTCGGTTAAGCGGAGATTGCTTCCCGAAGGCACGCAATGACATAACTCTAGCCTCCATTCACCGTCAAATACGCTACGCCGCGGCGATACGAAATAATAAGAGTTGCGCCGAGGGCTATTATCCAGAGCGATTGCATCAGCAGCACATTCGCAAAAAGGCCAATGCTTGGTGAAACGAACAGTTTCGAAGGCCCGTAGATCATGGCGGAAAATGGCAGGGCTTTTGCAATGACTTGCAGCCATCCAGGGTAAAAATCGAGCGGGATCAAAAAACCTCCCAAAATGAAAATAAGTTTCTGGTAGATCCACATGAACGGAGAGACATCTTCCACAAGAAATGCGGATAGTACAATCAGGCACGTGATGCAGAAGTTCAAGACCCATGTGCCGAATATGGCAAGGAAGGCAAATAGCCAGCCGATTGGCGCGGGCGGCGGACCCACGAGCCACCACACGATAATCCCACCGAAGATCGCGTTCACCAGCGCACGGAAGACGGTTTCTCCGATTGAGTTACTGAATTGGTAGAGCAGGAAGCTGTATGGCTTGTTCAGCAGGTACGCGATGGAGCCGTCTTTCACGTTATCTGAAATCGTACGAGCCAGTGCGGGACGGCTCAGCTCTATGGTCTCCGCCATCATGAGGTACCACATCGTGCTGTACAGGGTCAGACCATTAATCGCGTCTGAACCTGCCGCGCTAAACGTGACCTTCCACAACTGGTAGAAGATCCACATAAACGGGACGATTAACAGACTGCGCCCGATCAACTCGCCGGGATACGCGAGACTATTGACCAGCGTGATCTGAAAGATGGCCCAGTATTTTTTGAAGGTCTTCATCTTTTTATTTCTGCGCCAGAACAAACAGATGACCACTACCCTCACAGGATTCATCCGCCACCTGTTTCGACCAGATGATCGAGAAGCCGCAGTCCTTGAGTATTTCGAGATATGTTTCTGTGTCGTAATGACTCCAGTACATACGCGCCCCAAGATAGTTTTCATCAAAGTCATCTATCAAATGTTCAGAGCCCAGACAGAGCAGAGCGAATCCGCCAGACTTGAGCATTCTGTAAAAATTTGTTAGCAACGGCTGGTGCTCTTCGCGCGGAATATGGATGATTGCGTAGTATGAGCAAATGCCGTCAAAGGTATTCTCGGCAAAGTCCAGCCTGGTCATGTCCTGGCAAATAAAGTTTCCATTTGGAACATGTTTTTTTGCCAGTTCGATCTGTGCTTCGGAAAAATCCACACCTGTGACATCGAAATGCTCACTCAGCATTTGGCTGATTGGCACGCCCGCGCCACAGCCTGCATCCAGCACTTTTGCGTTTGCGGGTAAGCTCTCTATAAGATCATCGAGCAGGCGCACGTCTTGCGAGTCGCGCGTCCGCTCGGCGAGATAGCGATCCGCGATTGCGTTGTAGCCTTCTTTGACTGTTTTCTTGAAATCCATGGTGAGATTATAAAGCAATCGTATCCGTGTGATTGGCTGATACTGAGCCAGACATTATCTGTTCAATTCTTTCAAACGCTTCCAACGTTTCATTTCTTTGCTTGACTCTATCGGAGTAGAACATCACCCAACCTTCATTATCGGCGAGCATCATCACCTTGAGGAAAGGGACAAGATTTCTTTTGACATTTCTCTTGATTTCAGCCTGGGTCATCGGTGAAGCTTGTGGCCAGTCCTCAACGACATTAATTGACATATGCAGTAAAACCCCTTTGACAATTAATGCTGCAGGTGTGTCATTTCCGAACATCTTCTCAATTCCAGCGAGAATTTCCGGCAGTTTATCGTTATCTTGTACAGGTTCGGGCAAATCTGAGGGTTTTTTGATTGCAGAGGATGTGAACTCGCTCCATGAAGTTATCAGACTGTCATATTCCTTTGTGACAGCAAATCCCAAATGAGGAAGTCTCCTGGCTGCGGTAACTGCCGAACGAAAAGCGTGTTTAGGGTCTCGTTCTCCTTTTCTGATTTCTTTCTCCACATCATGAAATAGGACAATCCATTTCGCGATCTCTTGTTGCCGTTCTGACAGATATTGAAATTCAGGTAACACCATTAAACCCAAAAACACACCAATCACGTGCACGAGTGTTACACCATCTAAAAAGGATGCCATCTTGCGCCAGCCTGGCACAACAGATTCGACATGCTCTATTTGCTTAGCGGTGAAAAATGCCTTAACTCTTTTTTCAAGATCATCCCACGATCTTATTTTTTCTGCTCTGTATTCTTCGACCAAATCAAGAATAAATTGGTTCAGGTCTGAAAGATGAATGTCAAAGAGTGGAAATGCTGAAGTTATGTTCATGCGTTTTTGAGTGTTGAATTCTCTTTTGTAATTTCAAATCCATGCATTTTCCACTTATTAATTCCGCCCTCTACCTGAATTATATTGTGGTACCCGCGCCGCCGTAAAACCGAGGTCACAGACATCGAACGGCTGCCGCTCGCGCATTGGATCGCTAAAGGTTTGTCGTGTGGGAAGCGTAGTTCGTCCCATGCCATGTGCCCCGCTTCCGTATGTATCGCTCCCGGAATATGCCCTGTGTTCCATTCCGATAACTGGCGAACATCCACAAGGATGACCTCATTTAATCGCTCGCGCAACTCTTTGACATTTATGCTTGGAATCATCTCGATCGGAGAGCCTGCTTGGGCCCAGGCATCAATTCCGCCATCCAGATATCCGAGTAGATCATCATACCCAATGCGGATGAGTTGCCGCGTCGCCGCGACCGTTTGGTCTGTAGACTCGGTAACGAGCACGATCCTGCTCCCGAACGGAATCAGCCAGCCTACCCACGTGGTGAGCGGTGCATCAACGCGGATGCCATACGAGTTGGGAATATGACCCGCAGCAAATTTCTTGCCGTGCCGGACGTCCAAAATCACGATACCTTTCCCTATCATCGTTTTCACTTCGCTTGCGGATAGCGGTTTCAGCATGGGAACGCCGCCCAATATGCTCGGGCCCTTTTGATTTACCTCGCGTAAGTATTTGTAATAAGTTGGATAAGAGGACAAACCTGATAGTGCGTGCTGTATAAACTCTGCCTCAGTTTGTGACCGAATCAGTGTATTGGTCTTACGTTCCCGACCAATTGTAGTGACTCGATCTGAAGAAACAGGTGCTACGCAATATGACCCCGAACCGTGTGTCGGGAAGACTTCCAGTTCGTCCGGCAGTTTCAGCAATTTATCGTGAATCGAGTGATAAAGCTGGTGTGCCAAGGGATGAGTTAATTCAGGGCCAAGCAGATCCGTTCGAGCGGCTCCACCAACGATCAACGCGCCGCCGCTGAATAATGCAGAGGGTGTTTTTCCATCTGGTTCCACAATGAGAAAAGAAATATGTTCAGGCGCATGCCCAGGCGTGCTCATCACACGGATCTGGAACGAGCCTACATCTATGACACTCTTTTCCGTGAGTCGCTGATGCTCGAATCCCAATTGCGCTTCCGCGCTGGCACCGATCACCGCCCCAGTCTGATGCGCGATCTCGCGGTTGCCGGAGACAAAGTCTGCATGCAGATGAGTGTCAAGGACATGTGTCAGTTGAATCCCACGCTCGGAGGCGGCATGCAGATACCGGTCCACGTCACGAAGCGGGTCTATCAATATCCCCTTTTTCGTGTCATGAGATCCGATTAAATAAGCAGAGTTGCCGAGTCCTGTATCAACAAAAGGCTCGACGAACCAGGTCTTCTTCATAAGAAGATTATAATCCTGTAACCTTCAGAAAAGAGGTTGTAGTGAAAGAGATCGTGGAAAAGATAATGGCTGACCCTCGCTATCAGAAAAATATCGAGTATGGCCAACCGCGCTCAGGCCATCCGGAAGGAAAGGTAAAATTTCACATTACGGAATTGGAAGAAAACCTGAATACGCTGACCTCGCGGGGAATCTCTGAAGCAGACTACTGGAAATTAAAGTTGGCTCTCCCGTTTTTAACGGGAAACAGGGTCAAAAGCGACCAAAACATGTAAACGAAAAGAATTGAAATTGCGGTAGCCATAGCCGCGACGGTTGAGCATTTTGATTTTCAAGTTCACTCCT
>Ga0136635_10000489_pt1 | contig 11056 bp, 8 predicted proteins | sample AntDrymeUQ852106_2_FD_105495 | JGI IMG/M metagenome (GOLD analysis project Ga0136635, IMG submission 105495) | Polar desert sand microbial communities from Dry Valleys, Antarctica - metaG UQ85 (21.06) | ecosystem: Environmental > Terrestrial > Soil > Desert | place: Antarctica: Dry Valley... | reverse complement strand
TTCAGATATCGTTCCCCTCGCCCGTCTACTTTATATTGATCTCGTGGTTGATCCGCAAACACTTGAGGTGATTCCTGATCCATCCTGGTCGGATGCAATCTTCTATGGCGTCGAATGTCAGGATTATGGATATCCAGGTGCCTCCCCCGATGAGAAAGCGGAAAATTACCTGAACGCCGCTGACCCATTCGAAGCCTCCATTCCGCGCCTGGCTTCCATCGTCTATGGAGACCTGCCCTGCGCCTATTGGCCGAATGCAACCACCGATCTGACTCGCCCTGATTACCTGATGGCAGAAGGTGTCCCTACACTTGTGCTAGGTGCAACCGCCGCCCCCGCCACTCCCATCAGCCACGGCATCAATGTATACCAGCGTCTCGCGGACGGATACCTGATCACAAAGCAAGGTGGCCCACACGTTATCTTCGGATATGGGAATGAGTGCCCCGACGCTCTTGTAACGGACTTCCTGGTCAACGATGACGTTCCCTCTCAGCGCGAGACGGTTTGCGAAGGCTTTGTAGCCGATGATTACGTTCCGATCGCGCCGCGCAATGCCAGCGCGTTCAAAAATCCGCTCGAAGCACTGTCCTCTGCCGAGACTGAGATTGCGTACCTGCCTGAATATTATTACTGGGATGGGTTTGAACCGACCAGTGTAGGCTGTACCTACGGAGGCGTGCTGGGCTTTGAATACAATGCGAGCGGCTCAAGATCCCTGTTCACCCTGGATAACTGCGCGTTCACACGCAACTTCACGATGACAGGTACAGGGTTTTACAACATCGATACAGACCGCTTTGTCCTGGAAGTTTCGACCAGCGGCCGCTGGCAGTGTGATCTGAAGTACACCCGCACAGGCGAACGAATTAAGGTTACGGGCAAGTGCAATGGAAAACCGATAGGCGGGGAGAGCATAGATGACGATGCTCGTAAGCACAATTCCCCCGAGCATAACAGACAAAAAGACAATCATTAGTACTGGCAGAAAAATCTCCTGATTTACTCAGGAGATTTTTCTTTAAAGAATAACCCTGTATAATTTCCCAAATGGACATTCCCGCCAACATCATCCCCGAGATGGAGCTGCGCCGCAATACAGGCGAGCGCGGCACGCGAAAATTCGTCGCTTATAAAGGGATAGTTTATGATGTGACCGACTGCCCCAAATGGCGAACTGACCTGCACGAACAATTACACTTCGCAGGGCAGGATCTGACCAGCGAACTCCCGGACGCGCCTCATAAAGAGGACGTGTTCACAAGACCTTGTGTAAAGGTTGTTGGAAAACTACAAATCAAGTAAAAAGAGGAAAACAATGACCGATCTGAAATGGTGGCAAACTGCAGTCTTCTATCAAATCTACCCGCGCTCATTTGCTGATGGCAATGCTGATGGCATTGGTGATTTTATAGGCATCACCGAAAAACTTGATTATCTTTCCGATCTCGATGTAAATGCAATATGGCTTTCTCCGCACTTCCCCTCCCCCAACTGGGACTGCGGATACGATGTTTCCTACTACACAGATGTCGCGCCAGAGTATGGCACGCTTGAGGATTTCAAAGCGTTCCTGCGCGAAGCGCACGCACGGAATATGCGAGTCATCCTGGACCTTGTGCTGAATCACACCTCTGATGAGCATCCCTGGTTCCTCGAGTCAAAATCCAGCCGTGACAATCCCAAAGCTGATTGGTACGTATGGGTGGATACGCCGCCGAATAACTGGCAGTCCTGTTTCGATGGCGATGCGTGGACCTATGTCCTTGAGCGTGATCAATACTACTATCACTTCTTCATGAAGCAGCAACCTGACCTCAACTGGCACAATCCCGATGTCAAAAAAGCTATGTGGGACGCCGTCCGCTTCTGGCTGGACCTCGGCGTGGATGGCTATCGCCTCGACGCCATTGGCACGATCTACGAAGACCCAAATCTCACGCCCCATGAGGTTCCCCTTGATCTGGCGGGACTGCGGAACGCGGGCAATCTTGCACAAACTCCCGCGCAGAAAAAGCAGTTCATGAAATACTGGCACGAAATGTTCAAAAATCAATGGGCGCAGCCCGGCTTGCATGAACTCATGAAAGAACTACGCGGCATTCTAGATGAATACGATGGCGACCGCATGTTGGTGGGCGAGGATGACAACATTGATTACATGGGGAACGGCGAGGATGAGCTACATCTCGTTTTCAATTTCCCGCTCATGAGGGTGGGACGCCTCACACCCAGCCGGATTCGTCTCAATCAAAAGGAGCGTTTATCCCGGCTGGATAGACTCCCGATAAAAGGCTGGCCCTGCAACACACTCGGCAATCATGACACCTCACGCATCCATACCTTTTTTGGCGACAGACAACATGACGCAGAATTGGCACGCCTGCACGCCGCGCTGATGCTGACCCTCAAAGGCACGCCCTTCCTTTACAACGGTGAAGAGATCGGCATGACCGACCTTATCATTACCGACCCGACCAAACTGCGCGACACCACGGCAAGCTGGTATTACGAAAGGATGCTCAATGAACTAAAGGTTGAGCCGGAAGAAGCCGCGCGCCGGGCAGGTGAAATGACCCGCGACAGGAACCGCACACCCATGCAGTGGTCGGATAACCCGAACGGCGGATTCTCCCCCGCTGGGGTGGAGACCTGGCTGCCGATCAACCCAAACTATCGCGAAGGCATCAACGTGAAAGACCAGCAAAACAACCCCAGCTCATTGTTGAATTACTACAAACAATTATTGAGAGTCCGGAAACACTCCCCTGCCTTGATCGAAGGAGACTATATTCCTGTGCATAACGGCATGAAAGATTATTTCGCCTTCCTGCGCAAATCCGCCGAACAAACCATTCTGGTCATTCTGAACTTTTCAAACACAAAACTTGAGCTCGATTTTTCCCGAGTGCGGGAAATCAAAGGACATGACCTGCAAATCCTGTTTTCCAGCGCCGAACGCTTGAAGACTGCAAAGCCTCCACGCGGACTGACAATCAGTCACTTTGAAGTCTTGATTGCGGAAGTTCAGAAGTCGTAGGGCGGGTTTATCACCCGCCTGTGCTGGACATGTCAACAATCTCTCCCAGGCAACAGAAACGCTACCGCTTCATCGCCCTCTGCAGACGAATATTTCGCGATGCCAACCCCACATATTATCCACGTGCCGAATATCGAGGCAGGATGATCTATCTCTGTACCGAGTCCTGCCTGGGCGCGTTCCTGGCTGGTCCTGACATATTTTATAAAGTCCATCGAAATTCAGAGAAAGGCAAAGATCATGTGGAAACCAGGTGATATCATTGTATGGAGAGAAATCCATAACGACCGGATCTGGCACGCCCATACAGCGATTGTCGTGAAAGATGTTCACGAAGAGCTTGTTTTGGTATTCTTACCCGGGTCTGAAGGTATGGGGCCCGAAGATTGGGTCGACGGGAAAAAAGGGGGCAACCGGCGCTGGGAATTTAAGAATGGATTTTGGAAATTGAAAAAGTACTTGTGGCACAGCTACTATACTTTGTTTCTTCTCGAAGCGCATAAATACTATGCGACTAACTTTTCCTGGAGCGCCGAAACCAATCAATTCTTATCCTATTATGTGAACTTCCAGTTACCCTTCATCCGCAGACACCTTGGCATGGATACCATTGATTTGGACCTTGATCTCATCATTCATTCGGATTTCACTTATGAATGGAAAGATGTGGAAGAGTATCAAAAAGCAATTGAGAACGGAGTGATTTTCCCCGAGTGGACCCGAGAAATCGATCGGGCAAAGGAGGAAATCCTGGATAAGCTTGAACGCCGCCAATATCCGTATGATGGCTCGTGGCTGAACTGGATGCCAGACCCTAGCTGGTCGCCACCCAAATTACCTGAAAATTGGGATAAGATATAAAGAATATGTCACCCTGAGCGCCAGCGAAGGAAGGGTCTCGAATACATCGTGAGACACTCTTCGGTCGTGGCGCGAAGGAGCCAATCTCTCAGAGTGACACAATAGTTTTACCAGTAGGAGTAAGAATGATTGCCCCTCAAAAAGCGATCCACTATCAAAGATATGAATTCAAAAAATGGGAATCACACGATGCCGAGACCATCGTCGAGACTCCCGTTTCACTGACGGTCAACGGCGAAGTGTGGCTGACATTCATGTGCACGCCTGTCAATCTGGAAGCAATGGCAGTGGGGTTTCTCTATAACGAAGGCATCATAGAGAGTATAGATGAAGTGGAGGACGTGCGCGTCTGTGAGCATGGTGATAACGTGGATATATGGCTGAACCGAAGTGTGGAACAACCCCAGTCATGGAGGCGCACATCCGGCTGTACAGGCGGTGTCACTGCGGTGGATGCCTTGGCACGCGTCGATGTTTCGTTTGACGGCGACCAGCCCAAATTCCCGCCTGAGGCGATTGGTCGTCTTGTCGAAATGTTATTTGAATCTCAGGAGTTGTACCGCGAGACGGGCGGGGTCCACACATCCGCATTGAGCAATGGGGAAAAAATCGTCCTTGTCGCGGAAGATATTGGCCGCCATAATACGCTCGATAAGATTGCGGGGCTTTGCATGATGAACAATACCTGGCCCGACACGCGCATCCTGATCACGACCGGACGCATCAGTTCCGAAATGCTGCAAAAGGCCGCTCGGCTTTCCACGCCCATTTTGATCTCTCGCACCTCACCAAGTTCGCTTTCGATTGAAATGGCCGAACGCTATGGAATTACATTGATCGGCTATGCAAGAACGCATCGGTTCAACGTGTATTCGAATCCGCAGCGAGTCGGGCTTTAGGAGTCGAGCATGAAATTTAGTGCACGCGTTCAAAACGATCCGAACACTCATCAGGTCATGCTCAAGGTCGGGGACAAGGAACAATCTCTCCCCATCGCGCCAAAACCGACAGGCGGATCCAGTGTTTCGGGCGGAGAATTGCTCTTTCTCGCACTGGCTACTTGTTATTGCAACGATATTTATCGCGAAGCCGCGCAGAGGGATATCAAGGTTGAAAGTGTAGAAGTTGAGGTGACTGGCGACTTTGAGGCGGAAGGAAAGCCTGCCTCGAATATTTTCTATCGCGCAAAGATCAAAGCGAATGCAAGCAATGATGAAATCCGCGAGTTGATGAGTCACACGGATGTAGTTGCGGAGGTCCAAAATACAGTGCGAGCGGGAATTCCTGTAAAGCTGGAAATATGACATTGCTGTCGATCTGCATAGGATAAAATGATAAATATGACAAATGTCATCCGAATTCATGAAGAATGCAACTTACTCTAATCCGCCAGATCCATATAATAAGTCGTAGTAGGAGCTAGCTGAACCAACACAATACACCCCAAATCATCGCCGCACCTTCCTGTTTCATCATGTACATCGAGTCCCACCGTCGCCCATCACCCTGACCGCCCTACCGGTACTTATGGAAGTCATTGACGAACAACGCTCTTACAACGCAACACATCATGCTAAACGCCGCCCATCCCACGGGCGGCGTTTTTGTTAACTACAAATCAGGAGAAACATCCCTGCAAAGTTCGAAGAATGAAACGAACGAAGACGGACAGATCCGGTAACCATTACGGTGATGTAAAAGAAAAGCGCCATGACAAATAAGAAGATCGTATACAAACCTGTTTCATGAAATGCTTGCGTGAAGTACTTGTGTAGAGTACTCCCCAGGATCGCGTCTTGAGCACAGATTCTGAATTACAGAGATGAGTGCGATCAATATCACTCGTCTATTGTTTGATACAATTCTTGTCAAAGAGAAAACAATGGTCAAACTCATACCAATGGAACAAGCCGATTTCTCAGCTTACCTTGAACGCGGCATCGCTGAATATGCTGAGGATAAAGTCAAAAGTGGAAACTGGACAGCTGAAGAGGCATTGGAACGATCACGCAAAGAATTCGAGAAATATCTGCCCAATGGTCTGCAATCCAAAAACCAATTTATCTTTTCAATCGTTGATGGAACAGGGGCTCAAAAGCTAGGTATGTTGTGGGTGGAAGCGAAAATGGATTCACCTCAGCATGACGCCTTTATTTTTGACTTCAGGGTAGAAGAACATTTTCGCGGCAAGGGTTTTGGCAAACAAGCTTTAGCCGCTTTGGATGAGAAGCTTATCTCCATGAACGTCGATTCGGTTGGCCTGCATGTCTTCGGTCATAATATCGTTGCACAGGAACTATATAAGAAATCGGGAAATGAGATCACGGACATCAATATGCGAAAGGTGTTCAGGAAAACTGGCTCGGCGAATTAACCTGATATTGCGCCAAAAGGACTAGCAATGCAAATATATTGCTCATTGTCCACTCCACATGCAGATTTGGTAGAATCCTTCCATGCTCCGCAACGCATCTTCGAGCTCATCGCGCCTCACTTCTTATATTTTACTTTTCACGCTCCTGATTTCCGCCTGCTCACCCTCCACTCCAACAGACTTGTATCCGACTTATGATCCCTTCGCTCCATTGAATGGGACAAATGCGCCCGGAGCGGCTCAGGTCGGCGAAAATATCTCTACGACAAGAGGAGCAGGACCGACACCCACGCGCGCCTCACTTTCTGTATCGATTCCCACACGAAACCCACAATCAGCAGGTACTACCCCAACACCTGACCCGCCGCATCCACTTCCCACACAACGTGACTTCCTGGATCAATACACAGTCCAGGCCGGGGACACGCTTGGCAGCATTGCACGAGCGTACGGGATCTCGCTTGAGGCCCTGATGCAAGCCAATGGGTTGAATGAAGCGAGCGTCCTTTCCATCGGCATCGTTTTGGATATCCCGCCCATCGAAGCAGATCCCAACCCGGGCTCGTCGTTCAAGATCATTCCCGATTCAGAGCTGGTGCTTGGGCCCGCAAGCGTGGAGTTCGATCTGTCGGCATTCATCCAAAGCCACGGCGGCTATCTCGCGAATTACATTCAGGATGTGGATGGCGAAACTCTGAGCGGCGCACAGATCATTACGCGCGTTGCGCAAAATTATTCGGTCAATCCACGTTTGCTTTTGGCGCTGCTAGAATATCGAACTGGATGGGTGACCAATGCCACGCCTCAAAATGTAGATTATCCATTTGGATTCTTTGATGATTATTATGCAGGGTTGTACAGGCAGACCGCCTGGGCAGCTGATAATTTGAATCGCGGTTATTACACCTGGCGGGTGGGTGCAATTTCGACGCTATCGTTGAATGATGGCACCTATGTGCCGCTCGACTCAACCATCAACGCTGGTACGGCAGGCGTGCAATATTTTCTTTCGTTGTTCAATAACCGGCCGTTCTGGGACTACGATGTGAGTGCACTCGGATTTTTCCAAACGTATAACCAGCTCTTCGGATATCCCTTCGACTATGACGTCGCCTCATTCCTGCCATCGAACCTGATTCAGCCTCCGATGCAGTTGCCTATTGAAAAAGGGACAACCTGGTCGTTCACCGGCGGCCCGCATGGAGGTTGGGATTCGGGCTCGGCCTGGGCAGCGCTGGATTTTGCCCCTCCCGGAGAACCGGCGGGCTGCGTCTCAAGCGATGCCTGGGTGGTCGCGGTTGCCAACGGATTGATTGTACGCGCGGAGAATGGTGCAGTCATCCAGGACCTGGACAACGATGGATATGAACAAACCGGCTGGACGATCCTTTACATGCACATTGAAACACGCGACCGTATTCAGCCTAATACATATGTTTATGCCGGTGAGCTCATCGGACATCCATCCTGTGAGGGTGGCTTTTCGAATGGCACCCACCTGCATATTGCGAGGCGCTATAACGGCGAGTGGATCCGCGCAGATGGAAACCTTCCCTTCAACCTGGATGGCTGGATTTCCAGCGGCGACGGCATCGAGTACGACGGCTACCTTACACGCGGCGGCACTGTCATAGAAGCGTGGGAGGGAGTGTTTGAGGATTTGAATCAGATTTCAAGGTGAAATCAGGTAACAGACACGTTCGTTAAGGTCTCCTGAGTAGAACAAAGTAATTGCCATCTGTATGCAGGTATAATTCTGCCAGCGGATTCATTGTGAAACGGTCTATCATTCTTTTTGTCCTCATATCATTTATCATGACATCCTGTGGTGCGAGCGCATCGCTCTGGGGGCAGTATCAAACTCCCACTCCAGCGGGTGGAATTGAGCCTCTCTCATCACCAGTTCCACAAAGCCTGCCGACCAGCACTCCGTCACCTGTTGTTACCTCAACGCCGGATGCGACCATCACGCCTACACCCACCCTGATTAATGAGGCATTTGTTACACAGGAAGTGGCGTCCCAGCTCGAAAGCACCCCTGCCACTGTGGAAAACAACCCAACAATACTCTATTACACCCAAAGTGGAGATTGGCTTCCGGCTGTGGCGAAAAGGTTCGGGGTGGATGGGACCCAGATCGCTTCCCCAAAGATCCTGCCCGAAAAGGGACTCCTTGACCCGGGCACGCTGTTGATCATCCCTGATGTTCTCGATCGCTCCGTCCCATATACTCCCGCGTTACAACTTATCCCTGACAGTGAATTTGTCTTTGCTGCAACCGCTGTGGATTTCGACATTGCTGCGTATGTTCGCGAAGCGGGCGGCTATCTTTCAACGTACCGTGAATATCTTGGTTCCAGAGGCTGGACCAGCGGGGCAGGCGCTATTGAAAGAGTTGCGTACGAAAACTCGGTCAACCCGCGCCTGCTTCTGGCACTTCTCGACTACGAAGCACAATGGGTGCGTGGAAACCCTGAAAATGACTTCCGTATTGATTACCCGTTTGGTTATGAGAATTTCCGCAACAAAGGTGTATTCCTGCAAATTGCATGGGGGATCAGCCAACTATCCATGGGTTACTATGGATGGCGTTCAGGGACTCTGACTGAGATCCGCTTCAACGATGGCAACATCCTCCGCATCGATCCGACCCTTAATGCCGGCACAGTTGCCCTAATGTATTATTTCTCGCGCCAGCACAGCATGAATGAATGGCTGCGGATCATGGATCAGACCAGCGGCTTTACATCGTACTACCAGAATATGTTCGGTGACCCATGGTCGCGTGCCGATGCAATTGGCCCTATCTTCCCACCGGGGATCAACCAGCCTGAAATGGACCTACCCTTTGAAACCCGTGCTACCTGGGCCTTCACCGGAGGACCCCATGGTGCGTGGGAACACGATGGGCCTCTAGCAGCATTAGACTTTGCACCTGCCAGTGCCACAACGGGTTGTGACGCTAATTTGAGGTGGATTCTTTCCGCTGCCCCGGGTTTAGTGGTTCGCTCAGGATACGGTGTGGTGGTTGTAGATATGGACGGCGATGGTTCTGAACAAACAGGCTGGAACATCCTTTATCTGCATGTTGCCGCTAAAGACCGCGTGGCAAAGGGAGAATGGGTTGAAATGAACGACCTTATCGGACATGCTTCCTGTGAGGGTGGAGCGTCTACGGGTACGCACCTGCACGTCGCGCGGAAATATAATGGCGAATGGGTCACCGCAGATGGTCCAATCCCATTCGTGCTGAGCGGATGGACTGTCGTCGCAGGCGAAAAGCCGTATCAGGGCAAACTTGTTAAAGGTGATAAAGAAATTACTGCCGATCTATATGCGCAATTGCGATCCCTGATCTTCCGCGAAGAAGATGAATAATTCCTGAATGAAACAAATCCTGAAAATTAAAGCAATATCAAGACACAGAGGGACAAGCACAACTCTGTGTTTTTTGACTTTGCTCCTCATTACTTCAATCGTGTCGTCATCTTGTGCCCCGCGCGCAATAAACACCAGTCTCGAAAATATGATCACGCCGATTGCGCCCACTCCAATTCCCGCGCCGACATCGGGGAGGCCTGAATACAGCCCAGGTGAACTCGTAGATTACACTGCGCAAAACGGAGATAGCCTGCCTGCGCTCGCGGCCCGCTTTAACACGACAGTCGAAGAAATCATGGCGGCCAATCCCATTATCCCGCTCGATGCGACGACAATGCCACCCGGTCTGCCAATGAAAATTCCCATTTATTATCTCGCCTTATGGGGCACACCTTACCAAAGCATACCTGACCACGCCTTTGTCAACGGCCCGGCGCAAATCGGTTTCAGCACCTCGGCGTTTGTTTCGTCGACCGCAGGATGGCTCAAAAATCATCGCGTCTATGCCGGGGAAAAAATGCGTACGGGCGCCGAGGCGGTGGATTATGTTGCTATGAATTACAGTATAAGCCCGCAACTGTTGCTTGCAATCCTTGAATATCAAAGTGGTGCACTTACACAGGCCGAACCACCAACTGGAAACTATATGTTTGGCTTTAGGCGTGTTAATTACGAAACCCCTTATCTTCAGCTCGTCATCGCAGCAAACACCTTGAATAATGGCTATTATGCCTGGCGCGCTGGAAAATTAATTGAAATCGAATTATCCGATGACTCTTTGTTCCGACCTGATCCCTGGCAAAATGCGGGCTCAGTGGCCCTTCAGTATTACTTTTCAAGGCTCTATTCCGGGGAAAAATACTATGCTGCGATCGGACCCGAGGGCCTGGCCGGCGTTTACCAGACTTTTTTTGGCGACCCCTGGGCTCAATCTGTTACCGTCCTCCCGGGGAGTCTGCAGCAGCCTGAACTGCGCTTTCCCTTTGTTACCGGTCAGTTATGGGCATATACGGGCGGACCCCATACCGGTTGGGGCTCAGGCGAACCACTTTCAGCCCTAGACTTTGCCCCGGCTTCTGAAACATCCGGTTGTTATACGGTCGAGCCGGATCAATATGCCACAGCCATGGCAGATGGACTTGTCCTGCGTTCTGATATCGATGGCACTGTCATTGATCTTGATAAAGATGGCGATGAGCGTACAGGCTGGATCCTGTATTATCTGCATTTAGCTACAGAAGCGCGGGTATCTCTGGGCAGGGAAGTCAAAGCCGGGGAGCCTATCGGTTATCCCTCCTGCGAAGGCGGTCATGTGACAGGCACGCACGTCCACATTGCTCGAAAATATAACGGCGAATGGATCCTCGCTGATGGGCCCCTTGCATTCAATCTCGAAGGCT
>Ga0136635_10000488_pt1 | contig 11066 bp, 6 predicted proteins | sample AntDrymeUQ852106_2_FD_105495 | JGI IMG/M metagenome (GOLD analysis project Ga0136635, IMG submission 105495) | Polar desert sand microbial communities from Dry Valleys, Antarctica - metaG UQ85 (21.06) | ecosystem: Environmental > Terrestrial > Soil > Desert | place: Antarctica: Dry Valley... | reverse complement strand
GCTCTCCCGCAACATCTCGTACGCGGTCGCCAGCGCCGACGTGCGGATCCTGTCACCGATCCCGGGCAAGTCGGCGATCGGCATCGAGATCCCCAACACCGACAAGGAGATGGTGTCGCTCGGAGACGCGCTGCGCTCGCGGGCAGCGCGCGACGACCACCACCCGATGGTGATCGGCCTCGGCAAGGATGTCGAGGGTCATGTCGTCGTCGCCAACCTGGCGCGGATGCCGCACCTGCTGGTCGCCGGCGCCACCGGCTCCGGCAAGTCCAGCTTCATCAACTCGGTGATCTCATCGCTGCTGATGCGCGCGACGCCGGACGAGGTGCGGCTGGTGCTCGTGGACCCGAAGCGGGTCGAGCTCAACGCCTACGAGGGCATCCCGCACCTGATCACGCCGATCATCACCAGCCCCAAGAAGGCGGCGGAGGCGCTGGGCTGGGTGGTGCGGGAGATGGACCTGCGCTACGACGACCTCGCGCAGTACGGCTTCCGGCACATCGACGACTTCAATAAGGCGGTGCGGGCCGGTTCTGTGCAGGCGCCGCCGGGCAGCGAGCGGGCGCTCACGCCCTACCCGTACCTGCTCGTCGTGGTCGACGAGCTGGCGGACCTGATGATGATCGCGCCTCGCGACGTTGAGGACGCCGTCGTACGGATTACCCAGCTCGCGCGGGCCGCCGGCATCCACCTGGTGCTCGCCACCCAGCGCCCGAGCGTCGACGTCGTCACCGGGCTGATCAAGGCGAACGTCCCTAGCCGGCTGTCGTTCGCGACCTCGTCGCTCGCCGACAGCAGGGTCATCCTCGACCAGCCGGGCGCGGAAAAGCTGGTGGGCCAGGGCGACGCGCTGTTCCTGCCGATGGGTGCGAGCAAGCCGGTCCGGATCCAGGGCTCGTGGGTCACCGAGACCGAGATCCGTGCGGTAGTCGAGCACTGCCGTGGCCAGCTCGCGCCGACCTATCGCGACGACGTGACCGTGCCCAAGCAAGCCGCGCGCGACCTCGACGCCGACATTGGCGACGACCTCGACCTGGTCTGCCAGGCCGTCGAGCTGATCGTCACCACCCAGTTCGGGTCGACCTCGATGCTGCAGCGCAAGCTGCGGGTCGGCTTCGCCAAGGCCGGCCGGTTGATGGACATCCTCGAGAGCCGCGGCGTCGTCGGCCCCAGCGAGGGCTCCAAGGCGCGCGACGTGCTGATCAAGCCCGACGACCTCGACCAGGTCCTCCTCACCCTCCGGGGGCAGACATGAGCAGCACCACGATCCTCGACTCCGCGCGCGACGGCGAACAGCCGGCGACCGACTCCGGACCAGACGGCGGACGTACGCCGGCGGCCTCCGACCCGGTGACGCTGCACCGCCGGCGCGGCGCGCTGGCGCTGGTCGGACTCGGCGCCGGCGCGGCCGCGGTCGCCTACCTCTGGCGGGCGGCCGGCGATCCGGGCTGGCTGGCGTATGCGTTCGCCGCTGTGCTGGCTCCCATCGCCGTCGCGCACCTTGCCGCCTGGTGGGACGCGCGGGTGCCGCTGCTCGTCGCCGACGAGACGGGGATCCGGCTGCGCGACGGCAGGACCTGGACCGGGTTGCGCTGGGACGAGGTTGCCGCGCTCAACCTCACCCCGCCCCGGCGACCGCGCCGCGACGCCCGGCTGACCGTCGCGGTCGCCGACGGCCCGCATCGCCCGGTGCCGCTGGCGTTGGTGGACCCGGCCGACGTGGCGGCGCTGCCCGAGCTGTTGCGCGACCTCGCGCCCGCGAAGGTTCCCCTCGTCGTCGCCGAGCCCAGCCGAGCCGAGCCCGATGCGCCCGCTGCGCCCACCCCCGACGGCGAGTCGCCGAAGTTCCGGCTGCCGAAGCGCACATTGATGCCTCCGGCGGACGTCCGAGCCGCCCGCGCGGATGTCGTGGTCGAGGCGCCGGTCGACGCCGTGTCGTCTACACCCGCTAGCGACCGCGAGCCCGTCACGACACCGAGCCCGGCCACCGTCGCGTACACCCGCGAGGACGCCCGGCCCGACGACCCGGTGATCGGACTGCGGCTGGCGCGCGCCCGGCACCGGCTCCGGCTCAGCGTCGACGACCTCGCAGACCGCACCCGAGTCCGTCCGCACGTGATCGAGGCGATGGAGGTCGACGACTTCTCCGCCTGTGGCGGCGACGTCTACGCGCGCGGTCACCTGCGGGCGACGGCCCGGATCCTGGGCATCGACGGCGACGAGCTGGTGGCTGTCTTCGACGAGCGGTACGCCACCGGTCCGGTGCCGGCCCGAAAGGTGTTCGAGGCCGAGCTCGCCGGTCCAGGCCGCTCGCTCCGCTTCGCGACCGGCGGCCCCCGTTGGTCGTTGCTCATCGGCGTCGTGCTCGTCCTCGTGCTGCTGTGGGGGCTGGCCCGGCTGCTCGTGCCAGGTGCCGACGGCGACGGTCCTCGCAACCGCGGGTCGGACACGACGCCGTCGGCCAGCTTCGACGCCCCGACCGCCGCCGACGCGGCCCGTTTCGAGCGGATGGGGGAGCGCTCGGCACCGACCCGGCTGCGGCTGGCCGGGACGAGCACTGCGACCACTGCAACCGACGCACCATCGGACGAAACCCAGAACGACGCCGACAATGCCCCCGCCACTCCCGTGACCGTGCGCGACGGCGACGGGTCGGTCCTGTTCCAGGGCCGGATCGGTGCCGACGAGGTCCGGCGGGTACGGCTGTTCGGCGCGGCCACGGTGGTGGCCGCTGACGGCGGCGCGCTCACCGTGGACGTGGACGGGCGTACGGTCGGCCGGCTCGGCCCGAACGGTGAGCCGGTGCGCCGCACGCTGGGCGGCTGACTCAGCCGCTGACTCACCCGCTGACCGGCCGCTGACCGGCCGACCCCCGTATCCTGCGGGCGATGACTCCACCCGCCCCCGCCACGGTCGCCCTGGTCACCCTCGGCTGTGCGCGCAACGACGTGGACTCCGACGAGCTGGCGGGTCGGCTCGAGCAGGGCGGGCTCGTCACGGTCGCCGATCCCGACGACGCGGATGCCGTACTGGTCAACACCTGCGGCTTCATCGAGGCGGCCAAGCAGGACTCCGTCGACACGTTGCTGCAGATCGCCGACGACCGCGGCGACGGTCGCCCGGTGATCGCCGTCGGCTGCCTGGCCGAGCGGTACGGCGCCGAGCTCGCCGCAGCGCTGCCGGAGGCGGACGCCGTGCTCGGCTTCGACTCCTACCCGGACATCGCCGACCGGGTGCGCGCCGTCCTCGCCGGCGACCGACCGGAGGCGCACAGCCCGCGCGACCGTCGGCAGCTGCTGCCGCTGGCGCCGGCCGACCGGGCCGCGCGTCGTACCGGCCCGGACGCTCCCGACCTGCCCGCTGGTCTCGCCCCGGCGTCCGGTCCACGACCGGTCCGGCGCCGCCTCACCGGCGGGCCGACCGCGCCGGTCAAGCTCGCGTCCGGCTGCGACCGCCGGTGCTCGTTCTGCGCGATCCCGACCTTCCGCGGCGCGTTCGTGTCCCGGCCGCCGGCCGAGGTCCTCGCCGAGGCCCGTTGGCTCGCTGCCGACGGGGTGCGTGAGCTGTTCCTGGTGAGCGAGAACACCACCTCGTACGGCAAGGATCTGGGCGACGTGCGGCTGCTCGAGCAGCTGCTACCCGAGCTCGCCGGCGTGGCGGGGATCGACCGGGTCCGGCTCTCGTACCTGCAACCCGCCGAGATGCGGCCCGGGCTGGTCGACGTGCTCTGCGCGACGCCTGGCGTGCTGGCGTACTTCGACCTGTCCTTCCAGCACGCCAGCGCGCCGGTGCTGCGACGGATGCGCCGCTTCGGTGACGCCGAGCGGTTCCTCGGGCTGCTCGACCAGGTGCGCGCCCGACAGCCACTGGCCGGTGTGCGCAGCAACGTGATCGTGGGCTTCCCCGGGGAGACCGAGCACGACCTGCGGGTCCTCGAGGACTTCCTGGTCGCCGCCCGGCTCGATGTCGTGGGCGTGTTCGGCTACTCCGACGAGGACGGCACCGAGGCGGCACGGCTCGACGATCAGCTGCCCGCCGACGAGATCCGGGACCGGGTCGAACGGGTCGCGTCGCTGGTCGACGAGCTGGTGGCGCAGCGGGCCGCGGACCGGGTCGGCGAGCGGGTCGAGGTGCTGGTCGAACAGGTGGATGGCGACGGGGTGGTCGGTCGGGCCGCGCACCAAGGTCCGGATGTCGATGGCTGCACCACGTTGGTTGGCGCGCGCGTACGAGTGGGGGAGCTGGTCGGGGCAACCGTGACCAGGTCGGTCGGCGCCGACCTGGTCACCCGCGCGGTCGGTGCGCGATGACCGCGCAGACCGGCCAGCAGGCGCCGAGCAACTGGAACGTCGCCAACGCGCTGACCGTGCTCCGACTCGCCATGGTGCCACTGTTCGGCTGGCTGCTGCTGTCCGCGGAGGACGACGACGGGCCACGGCGCTGGGCGGCGCTCGGCGTGTTCGTCGCCGCGTCGCTGACCGACCAGTGGGACGGCTACCTGGCGCGCGTACGCGGGCTGGAGACACCGTGGGGCGCCATCGCCGACCCGATCGCGGACAAGGCGCTGACCGGGGTGGCGCTGATCGCGCTGTCGGTGCTAGGCGAGCTGCCGTGGTGGATGACGATCGTGATCCTCATCCGCGAGTGGGGCATCACGCTGCTGCGGCTGTGGGTGATCCGGCACGGCGTCATCCCGGCCAGCCCCGGAGGCAAGCTCAAGACCGTCCTTCAGATGGCCGCGCTGATGGCGTTCCTGGTGCCGCTGCCGGACGCCCTCGACCCGGCGCTGCTCTGGTTGATGGGCGCGGCCGTAGTGGTCACCGTGGTGACCGGGATCGAGTACGTGTTCCGCGCGGTCGCGCTGCGCCGACAGGGGTTGGCCGGCGAGCCGGCCGAGCGCTGAGGCGTGCCCGCTCCGGGTGCAGACGCCCTCGTCTCGGCGCTCGCTGAACGTGGTCAGACCATCGGGACCGCCGAGTCGCTGACCGGCGGCCGGCTGTGTGCCGCGCTGGTGGACGTGCCGGGCGCGTCCGCGGTGGTCCGCGGGGCCGTGGTGGCGTACGCGAGCGAGGTCAAGACCGATGTGCTCGGGGTGGCCGGTTCGATCGTCCACCAGCACGGCGCCGTGTCTGCCGAGACCGCCCGGGCGATGGCCGAGCGAGCCCAGGCCGTGCTCGGCGCCGACTGGGGGGTTGCGACCACCGGGGTCGCCGGCCCGGACCCGGCCGAGGAGCAGCCGTCCGGGACGGCGTACGTCGCGGTGGCCGGACCCGAGCGGGTCGTCGACCGGCGGCTGATGCTTGACGGCGACCGCGACGCCGTACGGGCGGGAACGGTTCGGGCCGCGGTGGTGTTGACGCTGGAGGAAATGGCCGGTTAGACGGCCTGAGCCACCGGGCTGATCGACCGAACGGGCACGGTCGGGCGCGTGCGCCGGGTTGTGCGCCGGCGGGCGGGTACGGTTGACCGCCTGGCCGGAACGGCCAGCGACACTGAACCGCCAGCGACATGGCGATGCGGAAGGTGACCCGATGGGCGAGCGGCTTGCGTTGCGCGGCCTGATCGGTGCCGCACTCCGGCAGCGCCGGCAGCGTCAGGGGCGCACGCTGCGCCAGGTGTCGGCGCAGGCGCGGGTGAGCCTCGGCTACATCTCCGAGATCGAGCGCGGCCAGAAGGAGGCGTCCAGCGAGATGCTGGCGGCCTTGTGTGCCGCACTCCAGGTGCCGCTGTCGACGGTGCTGCGCGAGGTCAGCGACCGGCTCGCGGTCGAGGAGGCCCGGGCGGCGCTCGCCGCCGAGCCGATCGTGGCCGACCCCACCCCCGACGGCGATGTCGTCGCCGCGGCTTGACGTACCGCGAAACCCGCCCGCTGCCTGAGGGTTAGACACGCTGCCCGAGGGTCACAACTCCCGGGCAGCGACACTTTCACGGGGTACCCCGTGAAAATCACACCCCCGGTCAACCGCGCAGGCGGAGGCCGCGGGGGGTGGCGTGGAAGCCGGCGCGTTCCAGCGCTGCGCCGAGCGCGGTGCCGACCACCCGTTCCCCGTCCGCCCGTTCGACCGTGAGCCGGCCGAGTGAGCCGTCGCGTACGGCCAACGCCAGCGCGTCCACCGCCGGCCCGACCACCGACTCATCCTCGCTGAAGGTCAGCAGCGTGCGCCCGCCGCGCTCGACGTAGAGCACCAGCTCGCCCGCGACCAGCACGACCAGCGCGCCGGCCTTTCGCCCGGGCCGGTGCCCGGTGCCACCGGCCGCCGGCTCGCCGGTCCGGTCCGGCCAGGGAAGTGCAGCGCCGTACGGGTTCGCCGGGTCAGTCGCTGCGAGGGCGAGCGTGCGGGGCGGGCCGTCCACGCCGCCGCCACCGGTGTCAGCCTCCGCGCGCAGCCGGTCGACCGCGCCAGCAGTGCCGAACTGCGCCGCGCCCAGGCCCGCGACGAAGTAGCCGCGCCGGCAGCGGCCGGAGTCCTCGAAGGCGGTCAGCACCCGGTAGACCCCGCCGAACCCGTTCGGCACCCGCTCGGCCACAACCGCGCCCCGGGTGACCAGGCCGTGCCGGTCCAGCAGCAGCTCGGCCGCCGCGGTCGCCCGCCGGGTGGGGTCGTCGTCGCGGGCGGGCAGCAGCGACCAGCGGCCGGCCGCTGTCGCCGGTCCGGTCCGGGTCGGGAGCACGGGCCGTCGTCCGCGGGCGTACCGGCTCCGTGGCGTGGCCGGCCGCGGGCGGTGCGCGCCCCGGCCGGCGCCGAGCAGCGCGCGTAAGGGCGCCAATGTGTCGCCCGCGACGTGACCGGCCCAGACCAGGTCCCACAACGCGGTGTGCAGCGCCTTGTCGTCGGTGGACCCGATGGCGTCGCTCAGCTGCCGGAAGAAGAAGCCGCCACCACCTGCGAGCACGTCCGCCACCCGCGCGGCGAGGTCGCCCAGGTCGGCCAGCGGTGCGGGATCGGTCAGCGTCAGCGGTGCGGAGTCGGCAAGGTGCAGGCCGACCCAGCCGTCGGAGCCGGGCAGGCTCCCGCCGCCTGCCCAGAGCACCTCGCCGGCCGCGGTGAGCTCGTCGAGCATCGCCGGCTGGTAGTCGACCACCCGGGCGCCGAGCACTAGCGGCTCGAGGGCCGAGGCCGGGACCGCGCAGCCGGCGAGCTGCTCGACCGCGGTGAGCACACCGCCCACACCCCGAAGCCGACCGCCCACGTGTTGCCAGGCCGGCAGGAACCGACCGAGGCTCGCCGGCTCGACCGGCTCGACCTCGGCCCGCAGCGCGGCGAGCGAGCGACGCCGCAGCCGCCGCAGCACCTCGACGCCGCACCACTCGCTGCCGCGTCCACCCGGCCGGAACTCGCCCTCGACCACCCGCCCCGCCGCGCCGAGCCGGCGCAGCGTGTCCAGGACGACCGCAGGCCCGAGCCGCCAACGGTTCGCCACCTCGTCGACCGTGAACGGCCCATGGCAGCGGGCGTAGCGGCCGACCAGGTCCCCGAGGGGGTCCTCGACCGGTTCGGCGAACACCCCGGGGATCCCCTGCAGCACCGGCACCCCGAGTGCGTCCCGGAGCCGGCCGACGTCCTCGACCACCGCCCAGCACGGCTCGCCGCCGACGACCACGTCGACCACCCGACGCTCGGCGAGCAACGCCGCAATCCAGTCGTCGACCGGTGCGTCCGGCGCCGTACGGTCTGCCAGCTCGTCGTGGTGCAGCGGACCAGTCAGCCGGAGCAGGTCGGCCAGCGCCTCGGAGCTGGCGGCCCGTCGGTCCGGTGCAAGCCGTTGCAGCTCGGCCTCTAGCTCGGCAACGACGGTCTCGTCGAGCAGCTCGCGCAGCTCGGCCCGCCCGAGCAGCTCAGCGAGCAGCGCCGAGTCGAGCGACAGCGCCGCGGCCCGGCGTTCTGCCAGCGGGCTGTCGCCCTCGTAGAGGAACGCCGCGACGTAGCCGAACATCAGCGAGCGGGCGAACGGCGACGGGACGTGCGTGTCCACCTCGGTGACCCGCACCCGGCGGGCGGCGACGTCGCGCAGCAGCCCGACCAGCGCCGGCACGTCGTAGACGTCCTGCAGCACCTCGCGCACGGTCTCCAGCACGATCGGGAAGCTTGGGTAGCGGCGCGCCACCTCGAGCAGCTGTGCCGACCGCTGCCGCTGCTGCCAGAGCGGGCTGCGCCGCCCCGGGTCGCGACGCGGCAGCAGCAGCGCGCGGGCGGCGCACTCGCGGAACCGGGACGCGAACAGCGCCGACCCGCCGACCTGCTCGGTTACCACGTCGTCGACGTCGTCGGGGTCGAGCAGGAACAGGTCGGCGCCGGGCGGCTCGGCGTCGGTCTCGGGGACACGGACGACAATCCCGTCGTCGCCGGACATCGCCTGGCCGTCGACACCGAGCCGCTCTCGCAGCCGGGCGTCGACCGCCAGCGCCCATGGCTCGTGCACCTGGCGCCCGTACGGGGAGTGCAGCACCACCCGCCAGTCGCCGAGCTCGTCGCGGAACCGCTCGACCACCAGCATCCGGTCGTTCGGGACGTGGCCGGTGGCCTCGCGCTGCTCGGTGAGGAAGCCGACCAGGTTGTCGGCCGCCCACGGGTCGAGGCCGGCCTCGCGGCATCGCGCCGTCGCCCGCTCCTGCGCGATGGACGAGATCTCGCGTACGAACGCGCCGACCGCTGCGCCCAGCTCGGGCCCCCGGCCGGGTGCGTCGCCCTTCCAGAACGGCAGCCGGCCCGGCTGGCCCGGCGCGGGGGAGACCAGCACCCGGTCGTGGGTGATGTCCTCGATCCGCCAGCTGGTCGCGCCGAGCGCGAACACGTCGCCGACCCGCGACTCGTACACCATCTCTTCGTCGAGCTCGCCGACCCGCCGCGCGGTGCCCTCGGCGCCGACGAGGAACACGCCGAACAGGCCGCGGTCGGGGATCGTGCCGCCCGAGGTGACCGCCAGCCGCTGCGCGCCGGGGCGACCGGTGACCCGGCCGGCGACCCGGTCCCACACGATGCGCGGGCGCAGCTCGGCGAACTCCTCCGAGGGGTACCGGCCGGCGAGCAGGTCGAGGGTGGCGTCGTACGCGGAGCGCGGCAGCGTCGCGAACGGCGCGGCCCGGCGGACCAGCTCGTACGCCTCGTCGACGTCGACCTCGTCCACTGCGGCCATCGCGACCACTTGCTGCGCGAGCACATCCAGCGGGTTCTGCGGCAGGTGCAGCGCCTCGATCGCACCGGAGTGCATCCGCTCGACGGTGACCGCCGCCTGCACCAGGTCGGCTCGGTGCTTGGGAAACAGCACGCCGCGTGACACCTCGCCGACCTGGTGGCCGGCGCGGCCGACCCGCTGCAGACCGCTGGCCACCGACGGCGGCGCCTCGACCTGCACCACGAGGTCGACCGCACCCATGTCGATCCCAAGCTCGAGGCTGCTGGTCGCCACCACGCACGGCAGCCGGCCGGACTTGAGCTCGTCCTCGATCTGGGCACGCTGCTCCTTGCTCACCGACCCGTGGTGGGACCGCGCCAGCAGCTGCCCGGCGCCGTACGACTGGCCGCTCTGACCCATCAGCTGCGCCGGCGGACGGGTGGCGTCGTCGGCACCTTCGTCGGTCGCCCGCTCGTCCGCGATCTCGTTGAGCCGGGCGGTGAGCCGCTCCGCGAGCCGGCGAGAGTTGGCGAACACGATCGTCGAGCGGTGCTGCCGGACCAGGTCGTGAATCCGCTCCTCCACGTGCGGCCAGATCGACGTCGCCGCCGGTTCGTCGGTCGATCCGTGGCCGCCGCTGGTGGTCCCGAGCTCGCCCATGTCCTCGACCGGCACCACGACCTCGAGGTCGAACATCTTGTCGTGCGGCGGCTGCACCACCCGGCACGACGCGGCACCGCCGAGGAACCGGGCCACCTCGTCGGTGGGCCGGACCGTCGCGGACAGTCCGATCCGCTGGGCGGGGGAGTCGAGCAGCGCGTCCAGGCGTTCTAGCGACAGCGCCAGGTGCGCGCCGCGCTTGGTGCCGGCGACCGCGTGCACCTCGTCGACGATGAGCGTACGGACGCCGCGCAGCGTCTCGCGCGCCTGCGACGTGAGCACGAGGAACAGCGACTCGGGCGTCGTGATCAGCACGTCGGGCGGTCGGCTGGCGAGCCGGCGGCGCTCGTCGGCCGGGGTGTCCCCGGTCCGGATGCCGACCCGTACATCGGGCGGCGCGACACCGAGCCGGTCGGCCGCGTGCTGCATGCCGGCCAGCGGCGCGCGCAGGTTGCGCTCGACGTCGACGGCAAGCGCCTTGAGCGGCGACACGTACAGGACCCGGCAGCGACGCTTGGGGTCGTCGTCGGGCGGCTCGGCGCCGAGCCGGTCGAGCGCCCACAGGAACGCCGCCAGCGTCTTGCCCGACCCGGTGGGGGCGATCACCAGCGCGTGCTCGCCGGACGACACCGCGTCCCACGCGCCCACCTGGGCAGGCGTCGGCGCGGCGAACGCGCTGGTGAACCAACCGCGGGTGAGCGCGGAGAACCGTCCCAGCACCTCGCCGGCATCGAGGCCGGCATCGAGCCCGCTCACCCACCGATTGTGCCCGACGGAACCGACAGCCGCCCAGGCCACGTCGAGCGGCACAAGCCGTCACTCGACCCGCCGTACGGTGTGCGCTATTGCGCCACTCGCGGGACCGGGCTGGTTGATGTCGCGGCCGGTGTCGTCAATTCGATGGCGCCGTGGAATCCGGGGGCGGGAGCTGGTCCTCGAAGTCGGCCTGGGGCGAGACTCTCGGATCGATTGGGAAGATCACCCCACCATCCTCGCCGTCAGCGACGATGAAGGCCTGCGGCCCGACCTGCCACAGTGGTTCTCCAGCAGGGTGACCAGCGTTCTCGTTGCCCACGACGAAACCCTCGCGGTCGCCCTCTTCCGGGGCAGCGTCGAGATACAACCCTACGACCGTTCCCGGCGGTAGGGCCTCCGAGTACGCCGCTAAGGGCTTCTCGTCTTCTCTGGCTACATACACGGTGCTGCCCACTTGGATGTCGCCCTTTAACACCTCGTCTACTGTCACGCTCATGACGACGTTGGGCTCCGCCTCGGGATCGTCCAACGATTCG
>Ga0136635_10000487_pt1 | contig 11067 bp, 9 predicted proteins | sample AntDrymeUQ852106_2_FD_105495 | JGI IMG/M metagenome (GOLD analysis project Ga0136635, IMG submission 105495) | Polar desert sand microbial communities from Dry Valleys, Antarctica - metaG UQ85 (21.06) | ecosystem: Environmental > Terrestrial > Soil > Desert | place: Antarctica: Dry Valley... | reverse complement strand
GGCGACGGGCCGCTCGAGGACCGGATCGGCGACTACGACGCAATCGTCATCCGCTCGGCGACGAAGCTGACCGCCGAGATCCTCGCCCGGGCCGATCGGCTGAAGGTGATCGGCAGGGCCGGTGTGGGGGTCGACAACGTCGATGTCGAGGCGGCGACCCGGCGCGGCATCGTGGTCGCAAATGCGCCCGACTCGACGGTGGTCTCCGCAGCCGAGCACGCGGTCGGGCTCCTGGTCGCCCTGGCGCGCCACATCCCGCAGGCGCACGCTTCCCTGAAGCAGGGACGATGGGAGCGGGCGGCGTACGCCGGCATCGAGCTCGAGGGCAAGACTCTTGGCGTCCTCGGTTTCGGCCGGATCGGCCAGCAAGTCGCACGGCGCGCCGTCGGGCTCGGGATGCGCGTCGTCGCGCACGACCCGTTCGTCACGCGGGATCGCTACCGGGAGCTCGGGGTCGAGTCGGCCGAAAGTGCGGACGACGTCCTTGCGGCCGCTGACTTCCTGACGCTGCACCTGCCGCTGTCTGACGAGACTCGCGGAGCGCTCGGCGCCGAGGCATTCGCCAAGATGCGGCCGGGCACGCGCCTGGTGAACGCGGCGCGCGGGGAGCTCGTCGACGAGGACGCCCTGGTCGAAGCGCTTCGCTCCGGACATCTCGGCGGAGCCGCGCTCGATGTCTTCTCGACGGAGCCCTACACCGGCCCGCTGCTCGAGTTCGACAACGTCGTCGTCACGCCACACCTCGCCGCGTCGACGGAGGAGGCCCAGGATCGGGCCGGTGTCATCGTCGCCGAACAGGTGGCGGCCGCACTCGAAGGCGGCCTCGTCACGAACGCGGTGAACATTCCGTCGATCGGACGTGAGGATCTCGACGTCCTCGGCCCGTTCGTCCCACTAGCCGCCAAGCTCGGCAAACTCGCGATGGAGCTCGCCGCCGGCCGAGCCGAGCGAATCGAGCTCACCTACTACGGGCATCTTTCGGGCTTCGACACGCGCCTGCTCACTTCGGCCGCGCTGAACGGTGCCTTCCAGGGCCGATTCGAGCAGCACGTCAACTACGTCAATGCGCCGCTCCTCGCGGAGGAGCGTGGCATCGAAGTCGTCGAGCAGCGCCGCCGTGCGTGTCGAGACTTCACGAATCTCGTCCGGGTTGGGGTGGGGATCGACGGACAGGAGATCCGTGTCGCCGGGACGACGATCGGCCGGGAGAACCGCATGTGGCTCGTGAGCGCCGTCGGCTTCGAGCTGGAGATGGAGCTTGCGCCGCTCCTCGTCTTCTTCCGCTACGACGACGTGCCCGGCGTGATCGGCCGGGTCGGGACGCTCTTCGGCGAGGCCGGGATCAACATCGCGAACATGACCGTCTCCCGGACGCGGCGTGGCGGGAAAGCCCTGATGGCGCTCTCCCTCGACAGCGAGCCGCCGCCCGAGCTCGTCGAGCTCGTCCGCGCCGAAGGCTTCGACGACGCACGCCTGATCTCGCTCGGCCCGCTCTAAGCGGGTCCGGCGCGGGGATCCGTGCGCCGGACGGCGAGCCTGAGTCCTCGCGTCATCTTCTCGACGACCATGTAGCCGCGCCGCCGCTGTCGCACGGACTCGTGCTCGGGGAGCTCGTGCCCGTCCGCCACCAGGAACGTGGTCGGCTCGGCCCGGACTTCCTCGTAGTCCTCGAGCTGTGCCTCGATCCGGTGGTGGCACTCGGCGTTGGCGCATTCGCAGACGAACTCGGCGTCGTCGGCGTCAAAGCGATCAGCCGTCTCGGCGATTCGCTCGTTGACGTAGCGAAACACAGACTCTGTTCGCGCGATTCGGGCTTCTTCTTCAGTGGTCATGTCGCCTCCCGGTGCCACAACGACGCAGTCGCCGAAACGGTTGCGCGGGGTACGCTCTGGCTCTGTGGGGGAACGGTGGCCAGAGCCTGTCGAACGCGTTGCATCGTTCCTCCGCCAAGCGGGCGTGGAGGGCCGGGTCGAGGAGTTCGAGGCGGGCACTCCGACAGCCGAGGACGCCGCCCGGGCGGTCGGCTGCAAGCTGGGACAGATCGTGAAGTCGCTGGTCTTCGACTGTGACGGCGCCTCCGTTGTCGTCCTGGTTCCGGGCGACCGCCGTGCGGACGGAAAGAAGGTCGCGCTGGCGGTGGGCTGCAGCCGCGCCAAGATCGCGGGACCGGACGAGGTTCGGGCGGCAACCGGGTTTGAGCCCGGTGCCGTCGCGCCGTTCCCGCTTCCGCGCGTGTCGCGCGTCCTCGTCGACCGCCAGATTCTCGTCCACGAGCGCGTGTGGATCGGAGCCGGCTCGCCGAGGCACATGGCAACCCTGTCTCCAGGCGACCTCGTGCGCCTCTCGAAAGCGGAGCCGATGGACGCCGTCGCAGAGGCCGCATAACATTTGAACCGGAACCGAGGAGGCGCATGATCGAGACCGAGAAAATCTGGATGAACGGCGAGCTCGTGGACTGGGGCGACGCCAAGATTCACGTGGGCGCCCACGGGCTCCACTACGGCACCGGCGTCTTCGAGGGGATCCGCTGCTACGAGACTCCGCGCGGTCCGGCCGTCTTCAGGCTGACCGACCACGTGAAGCGGCTCGAGGCCTCCGCTCGCCTCCTCTACATGGATCTGCCGTTCTCGGTCGACGAGATCAGGGACGCCTGCCTCGAGGTCATCGGCGTCAACGGCCTTCCGGAGTGCTACATCCGTCCCTTCGCCTTCTACGGCTACGGCGAGCTCGGCGTGTCGACTGCGGGTAACCCGGTCGAGGTCGTGGTCATGAGCTGGCCGTGGGGCGCATACCTCGGCGACGAGGGGATGAAGAACGGCATCCGCTGCAAGATCTCGAGCTGGAAGCGCGTCGGTGCGAACACGATCCCGCACGCAGCCAAGGCGACCGGCATCTACCTCAACTCGATGCTCGCGGTGATCGAGGCCAACCGGGCCGGCTACGACGAGGCGATCCTGCTCACCGACGACGGCTTCATCGCCGACGGCTCGGGCGAGAATGTGTTCGTCGTCAAGGATGGGAAGATCTCGACGCCTCCGCTCTCGACGTCGATCCTCCCGGGCATCACGCGCGATTCGGTCATCCAGATCGCGCAGGACATGGGCTATTCGGTGGAGGAGAAGAACCTGATCCGCACCGATCTCTATCTGGCCGACGAGATCTTCATGACGGGGACTGCGGCGGAGGTCACGCCGATCCGGTCGGTGGACGACCAGGAGGTCGGCTCGCCCGGCGAGATCACCACCAAGCTCCAGAAGGCCTATCTCGACACGGTGCGCGGCGGCGGCGAGCGCTGGTCGCACTGGCTCGAGTTCGCAACGATCCCGTCGCCCGCTCCCGCCCAGGCGTGAAATCCGCCACCAGGCGGATCCCGCTCGCTCAACCCTGGATCGACGAGCGCGAGGAGGAGCTCGTGCTCGAGGTGCTTCGGTCCGGGCGGCTTTCTCTCGGGCCGACGATCGACCGGTTCGAGGAGCTGATCGCCGAGCGGGTCGGCGCGCCATACGCGGCAGCCGTTTCCAGTGGGACTGCCGGGCTCCATCTTCTCGTCCGCATTGCAGGCATTGGGCGGGGAGACGAGGTGATCACATCGCCGCTCTCCTTCGCTGCGTCGGCGAACTGCTTCCTCTTCGAGGAGGCGACGCCCGTGTTCGTCGACGTGGATCCGAAGACGTGGAACCTGGATCCGGCGGCCGTCGAGGCGGCGGTGACGGAGCGGACGAAGGGCGTCGTCGCCGTGGACATGTTCGGCTACCCGTGCGAGCTCGGACCGCTGATGGAGATCTGCGAGCGCCACGGGCTCGAGCTGATCGAGGACTCGGCCGAGGCGCTCGGAGCCGAGTACCGAGGCAAGCCGATCGGCTCGCACGGGCCGCCGGCCGTCTTCGGCTTCTACCCGAACAAGCAGCTGGCCACCGGTGAGGGTGGCGTCGTCGTGACTCACTCAGAGGAGACGTACAAGCTGCTCGTCAGCCTTCGCAACCAGGGCCGCTCCTATGAGGGCGGCGGCTGGTTCAACCACGCGCGGCTCGGGTTCAACTACCGCTGGACCGACGTGCAGGCCGCGATCGGCATCGCGCAGCTCGAGAAGCTCGATCGCGCACTCGAGCTCCGTTCGGCGGCGGCCGCGCGCTACGCCCAGCTTCTCGCGGACATCGACGGCGTGGAGCTCGCTCCGGAAGACGATGCCGAGCACCGGCGCTCCTGGTTCGTCTACGTGATCGTGCTCGAACCGGGGATCGACCGGGCGTCCGTCATGGCCCAGCTTCGCGAGCGTGGGGTGGACGTCGCCGAGTACGTCCCGTGCATCCATCTCCAGAGCTACATGCGCGAGCAGTTCGGGTTCGCCGAAGGCTTGTGCCCGATCGCGGAGGGGATCGCCAGCCGGACGATGGCACTGCCGTTCTTCCCTGAGATCGACGCAGGCGATCAGGAGTACGTGGTGGAGTCGTTGCGGGCCGCATTGGAGCGCTGATGGCCGACACGAAAATGGTCTTCCTCGGCTTCGGGAAGTACGCGCGGGCAGACAAGATCTACGCGCTCGAGCCGCTGACCGGGGACGAGCGGGGCGGAGGACGCCGAACCCGTGTCTGGATCGAGGGCGTGCCGGATTCGATCGTCGCGAGTCGCACTGAGCGCACGATCCTCCACGAGATGGGCCAGGAGGCTGCGGCGAACACGCAGGTTCTCGACCAGGCGCTCGAGCTCGCCGAGCGGATTGCGGCCGGTGCCGAGAGCGGGAAGGTCGACCTCGCGGACCTCGGACGCCGCGCCCGCCGCCTCCTCGAGTCCACCGCCCGTCCCACCGAGCCAGACCAGCTCTTCTGACCAATATCGGACGGCCCGAGCCGCCGGACCCGCCCGAGCGCGGCCTTTTCGCGCGCATCGCGGTGGACATCAGGCCGCTGCGGGACTCCCGCGACTTCCGGCGCCTTTGGTTCGGCACCGGGATCTCGGCGATCGGCAGCCAGATCACCATGGTTGCGATCCCGTATCAGCTCTACCAGGAGACGGGCTCGACGCTGCTCGTCGGCCTGCTTGGCATCGCCGCCCTCGTCCCGCTCCTGATCGTCCCGATCTACGGCGGCGCGGTCGCCGACTTCGTCGACCGGCGCCGCATGCTGCTGCTCTCGGACGTCGGGCTCCTCCTCGTGACGGGCGGGCTGCTCGTGAACGCTTTGCTGCCGGAGCCGCGCATCTGGTTCCTGTTCGTCGCCGAGGCGCTCGGCACCGCGGCGTACGGGTTCCAGCGTCCGGCCCGGAATGCGCTCACGCCGCGGCTCGTCGGCGACGACCAGCTGCTCGCGGCGATCGCCGTCGAGGACGTCATCTTCACGCTGGCCCGCGTGGCGGGCCCGGTCATGGGCGGAGTGCTCATCGCCGCCATCGGTCTCGGCGGTGCGTACGCAATCGACATCGTGACCTTCGCCGCGTCGCTCGTTGCGATCTGGCTGCTTCCGCCGGTGCCACCGGCGGAGGACGCCGACCGGCCCAGCATCCAGTCGATCCTCGACGGCTTCCGCTACGTCCGCCGCCGGAAGGTGCTGCTGGGGATATTCCTCGTCGACACCAACGCGATGATCTTCGGGATGCCGAGGGCGCTCTTCCCGGCCTTCGCCGAGAAGCTCGGCGGGGGCGCAAGCATTCTCGGGCTGCTCTACGCCGCACCCTTCACCGGTGCGCTTCTGGCCTCGCTCACTTCCGGTTGGATGATGGCCCTGCGCCGCCAGGGTGTCGGGGTCTGTGTCGCAGCCGCGGCGTGGGGTGTGGCGATCGCGCTCGTGGGTTTTGCCGAGTCGGTCTGGTTCGCTCTCGTCTTCCTGGCTTTTGCCGGTGCGGCGGACTTCATCAGCGCGGTCCTCCGCTCGAACATCCTTCTCACCGTGACACCGGACTCGATGCGCGGCCGCCTCTCGGGCATCGAGCTCGCCCAGGTCGCCGGTGCGCCCGAGATCGGAAACGTCGAGGCGGGCATCGTCGCCTCGCTGGCGAGCGTCCGTGCTTCGATCGTCTCAGGTGGTTTGCTCACGGTTGTCGGCACCGTGGCCATCGCGGCGGCGGTGCCCGCTCTCGTCCGATACGACGCCCGGCACCCCCACCAGGAATGAGGCTCGAGAAGGACTTCTTCGCGCGGTCGGTGCACGAGGTGGCCCCAGCGCTCGTCGGCGCCACTCTGCTCGTCGACGGGGTCGGCGGCACGATCGTCGAGGTCGAGGCGTACGACCACGAGGATCCGGCAGCGCACGGCTTCCGCGGCAAGACACAGCGAAATGCCTCGATGTTCGGCCCGCCCGGCCGCGCCTACGTGTACCGGTCGTACGGCATCCACTGGTGCCTGAATTTCGTGTGCGAGGAAGCGGGCGTGGCGAGCGCGGCGCTGATCAGGGCGCTCGAGCCGCTCCACGGTCTCGACGCCATGCGCGACCGGCGCGGCCTCGAGGATCCGCGGCTCCTCTGCTCGGGCCCGGGTCGCCTCTGCCAGGCCCTCGGTGTCACGGGCGATCACGATGGGCTGGCGCTCGACGAGCGGCCGTTCGAGCTCCACGCGCGGGAGCACGAGCCAGAGATCGTGGCCGGACCCCGGATCGGGATCACAAAAGCCGTGGAGCAGCCGTGGCGCTACGGCTTCTCGGGCTCGCCGTTCCTCAGCCGGACGCTACGACCAGCCGGATCGACATCCCGGGCGAAGCTGCGACGCGGCCGCCGCGCGGCTCCTGGCGAATGACCCGACCGGCCATGGCCCCACCGACGACCGCCGGCTGGAGCTTGAGCCGCTCGAGCCGCTTCACGGCGGTCGGTACCCGCAACCCGATCACGTTCGGCACGACGCCGAACCTCGGTTTGGCCAGGACGAGGGTCACCTTGTCGTACGCAGACAGGGTCCCGCGCGCGGGAATCTGTCCGAGGACCACGTCGAGGCGCTGTCCGGCTCTCGCTGGCTTGTAGATCACGTCGTACTCGAGCGGCTGGGCGGCGAGGCGGTCCTTCGCAGAAGCCAGCGTCGTGCCGACGACGCGCGGAACCTCGACCTCGTTCGGCTTGCACTTCGCCTCGCGGCTGGGCTCCTCGCCGGAGAAGTACCAGACGTTTCGCGCTTCCCGGCAGACTCCGTTGTCCGCAAGGATCTGGCCGCCGCGGTTGACGACGCTGCGAGGGGTCGAGTACGGAAGGCCGGGCGGATCGAAGTACGCCGGCTCTTCTTTCAGGTAGTCGAGCGCGGGCTCCATGAACGACTTCCAGATCAGCGCAGGGAATGTTCCTCCTGCCACCGCTTCGCCGTCGTACTCGGTGAGCATCGGAGTCAGGTTGTTGGGATAGCCGACCCAGACGGCGACGGCCAGCTGCGGCGTGTACCCGACGAACCACGCGTCTCCGTAGTTCTCCGTCGTCCCGGTCTTGCCGGCGACAGGGCGTCCGTCCTTCAGTGCGGCCTTCATCCCGGTTCCCTGACGGACGACCTTCTGGAGGATGTCGTTGATCAGATCAGCCTTCTCTGGATCGAGGGCGCGGCGCTGAACTGGTGCGTTCGGGCGCCGTTTGCGACCGTCACGCTGAACCCATTTGATCGCCCGCGGTCGGTTTCCGAAGATCGATCCGTCGATGCGGCGGCCCCTGTTCGCGAAGGTCGAGAACGCGCGGGCCATCTCGAGCGGGTTGACAGCTTCGGCACCGAGCCCGATCGCGAAGTAGTCGTTCAGGGGGCTCGTCACGCCGAGCTGCTGCGCCGCGCGCCTGACGCTTTTCGGTCCGACAAGCGCCGTCAGCTGTGCGTAGACGGCGTTGTCGGACTGCACCGTCGCCGTCTCGAGCCCGATCGAACCGAGATACGTGTCCTCGTAGTTCGAGACCGGCCAGAATTTGTCGCCGATGAAGATCGTCTGCGGCTTGGAGACGAACGTGGTCTCCGGAGAGATTCCCTTCTCGAGCGCCGCGGCCAGGACGAAGGGCTTGAACGACGACCCTGCCTGCCGCTCGCCCTGGACTGCAAGGTTGAACTGGCTTTCGCGGAAGTTCGAGCCGCCGATCATCGCCTTGATCGACCCGTCTCTCGGGTCCACCGCGACGAGCGCCGCCGCCGGACCGTCGTCCTCCTTGAGCCACCGCGCGATCGCCCGGTGCCCGATCCTCTGGAGCCCGAGGTCGAGGGTCGTTCGAACCTCGAGCCCTCCACCGAAGACGCCGCGAGCCTTGTAGCGGTCGACCAGCTGCTGTGTGACGTAGTTCGCGAAGTACCCGCCTGGGCCGCGGGTGTCGGGCGGGCGAACCTCGGTCGGGAGCGGCTCGCGGTCCGCGCGCCGGAACTGGTCGGTTGTGATCGACCCGAGCTGGAGCATGGTGCGGAGAACCGTCCTCCGCCTTTGCCGTGCGGTCCTGGGGTTGGTGACCGGGTCGTACCGGCTCGGGTCGGCCGGGAGCCCGGCCAGGAGCGCGACCTCCCACAACGCCATCGTCTTCGCGTGGTGGCCGAAGTACGTCAGCGCCGCCTGGTCGATGCCGTACGCGCCGTTCCCGAAGTAAATCGTGTTCAGGTACGAGGTCAGGATCTTCCTCTTCGTCCACTGCTGCTCGAGCTGCCAGGCGAGGGCGGCCTCGCGCACCTTTCGCCCGATCGAGCGCGTGTTGTCGCTGCACGAGTTCTTGATGAACTGCTGCGTGATCGTCGAGCCGCCCTGGACGACTCCTTTCTCGTTCACGTCCGCCCAGAGCGCGCGGCCGATCGCCCGCACGTCGACGCCGCGGTGCTCGAAGTACCGCCGATCCTCGACAGCGACGATCGCCTGCTTCATCAGCGGCGAGATCTCGTCGTAGTCGACGAGCACGCGGTTCTCCGTCCCTCGGAGGACCGCGAGGATCCTGTTCCCCGTCGTGTCGTAGAGCTTCGTGTTCGCCTGGTGCCTCTGGCGGGCCGGGTCGCACTTGGGTGCCTCGCTTGCCACGGCGGTCACGAGGCCGAAGGTGAAGGACGAGAACGCCAGCGCTAAGAGGACGAACGTGAGAACCAGTAGACGGAGCTTCCTGATCCTGCGCCTCTTGGCCGGCGCCGCTGGATCTTTGCGGCGGAACGAACGCAAGATCAGAGAAGTCTAGACTCGCCAGCCGGACATGGGAGTCGCAGAGCTGACGAGGAACGCGGTCAACGTGCTGCCGAAGGGCGGGCTCGAGAGGAAGCTCGCCGAAGGACGGCCGCTCCGCGTCAAGCTCGGGATCGACGTCACCTCCCCCGACATCCACATCGGTCGGGCGATTCCGTTGCAGCGGATGCGCGCCTTCCAGGACGAGGGGCACACGGGCGTGCTGATCGTCGGCGACTACACGACGCGCATCGGCGATCCCTCGGGGCGCTCTGCGGAGAGGCCTGTTCTGTCCGACGAGGAGATCGATCGAAGCGCTCAGACGTATCTCGACCAGGCCATGGTGATCCTCGATCCGGGTCGAACGGAAGTCCGCTTCAACGGCGAGTGGCTCTCGAAGTTGACCTACGCCGAGGTTGTCCGGCTCGCCCGCACGATCACCGTGGCGCGCATCCTCGAGCGGGATGACTTCGCGAAACGGTTCGGCTCGGGCGAGCCGATCTCGGTCTCCGAGCTTCTCTACCCGCTCATGCAGGCCTACGACTCGGTGGCCGTCGAGGCAGACGTGGAGTTGGGCGGCACCGACCAGCTCTATAACCTCCTCGCCGGTCGGGAGGTCATGCAGGCGTACGGGCAGTCGCCTCAGGTCGTGTTGACCACTCCGCTCCTCCTCAGCTGGGACGGTCTGAAGATGTCGTCGTCGACCGGAAACAACATTCCGTTGAAGGCGGCCCCCGAGGAGCAATTCGGCCGAGCGATGCGGATCCCTGACGGGCAACTGCCCGAGTGGTACCGCCTGGTGATGGAGCAGCAGCCGCCGAGCGGTGATCCACTCGAGGCGAAGCTCGCCCTCGCGCGCTTTATCGTCAGGCGATCGCATGGGGAGGAGGCGGCGACGACGGCAGAGGACCACTTCACGCGCGTCGTGCGCGAGGGCGAGGCTCCGGACGACGTTCCTGAGGTTCCGCTCCCAGCCGGCGATCCGGTGCATCTGCCGGCCCTGCTGGCGGAAGGGCTCGGCATCGGCTCGACGAGCGAGGCTAGGCGCTTGATCGCTCAGGGCGGGGTGAAGGTGAACGGTGAGGTCGTTCGGGAGCTCGACCTTCCCCGCGCGGCCCTCGAGAACGCCGTCGTACAGGCCGGAAAACGCCGCTACGCGCGCTTGACAGGACCCTAGGCGTTGGTACCATACGCGGGCTGTCCGATCGGGCGGCGCTGAAAAGTCCCTGTCCTCGACGTCTGGAGTGCCCTAGTCAGTAGATACGAGCGCAAGTTCGGATCTCCCTGGGGCCTCTGGTGCGAGTCGGAGGCTTTTTTGCGTCGCCAGGCAGCGACGGTCTTTGAAAACTCAACAGCGTGCGTGAAACGCCGAGACCTGACTCTCAGCTTGCTGAGGGTCGGGCTCAAAATAACCCGTCTCCCGGGACTTCGGTCTTGGGGGACCTTTGAGCTCAAGCTCAATGTGAACAAGTTGTCTAGCCGGCTTCGGCCGGATCTGACATCGATTCCTTCACGGAGAGTTTGATCCTGGCTCAGGACGAACGCTGGCGGCGCGCTTAATACATGCAAGTCGAGCGAGAACCGGACCTTCGGGTCCGGGGAAAGCGGCGAACGGGTGAGTAACACGTGGGTAATCTGCCCTCGGTACTGGGATAGCCCGGGGAAACCCGGATTAATACCGGATAGCCTTTCGAGCTCTTGGGCTCGTTAGAAAAGGTGGCTTCGGCTTCCGACTGAGGATGAGCCCGCGGCGGATTAGCTTGTTGGTGAGGTAATGGCTCACCAAGGCTTCGATCCGTAGCTGGTCTGAGAGGACGATCAGCCACACTGGGACTGAGACACGGCCCAGACTCCTACGGGAGGCAGCAGTAGGGAATCTTGCGCAATGGGCGAAAGCCTGACGCAGCGACGCCGCGTGCGGGAAGAAGGCCTTCGGGTTGTAAACCGCTTTCAGGAGGGACGAAGCCACTCGGGTTAATACCCCAGAGGGTGACGG
>Ga0136635_10000485_pt1 | contig 11086 bp, 6 predicted proteins | sample AntDrymeUQ852106_2_FD_105495 | JGI IMG/M metagenome (GOLD analysis project Ga0136635, IMG submission 105495) | Polar desert sand microbial communities from Dry Valleys, Antarctica - metaG UQ85 (21.06) | ecosystem: Environmental > Terrestrial > Soil > Desert | place: Antarctica: Dry Valley... | reverse complement strand
TTTATCCTGTAATTGAGGTGGAAGAGACTCTATTTTCTTAATTACGTCACACAATCTTTTACTGTCAGTCCCCATACGACAAAGGACTCGCTCCATAACAGCGTCTACATTCTTCCAGTACTCAGACGAAGTAACTTTTGGTGCTGAGTCTGCATTCCAATCTCGCCAACGAGGTTTATAAATTGGATGTGAAATACCGCCGCTAATTTCTGGAAGCAAGTTATATAGAAGTTGCCATGCAATATCCTGTTCACGGGCAATAAGTGTATCAATAACTCGCAAGCGTTGAGCCAAGTTAGCTGGTGTTTGAGGGTTCCAGCATAGAAAAATTTCACACAAGCTACGAAATGGACGGTTGATAATTTTCCCACCTGGATCGAGCCTGCAAAGTTTCCCAAGAATCAGCGTAACTTGTGAGAGATATTGGGCTTCCCAAACAAGCACTTCCAAGGCCCAAAGCAACCCCGTGTGAGGACTACCACCAAAAGATTCCTCTTGTAAAAAGAGTTGCACTAAAGTGGGATTATCTCCTGCAAGTCCATTGTCAACAGCTTCCAAAAATACTTCTGGTGCTGCTTCAGCCAAAGTGGGTAAAAAATATGCCAATGATGCCCAAAGGTGCAAGTTAATATTGGAATTTAACAACCGATGTATAATTCCAGAGACTCTTTCCTGGGCAGGCATTATATCTTGAGTTTCCGACGGTAGCCCCCGTGTTGCTAAAATTGCTAAAGTTTCTGCCAGTCCTTCTCTGAGAAAGCCTGAGTTTGGCAACTCCTTACCATATATGCTGGCTGCATACCGTTGGTCTAAGGGTAACTCATATCGTGGGTCAAGGGTTCCTAAAACCGAGAGTGTAACGTTTTTAAGTGCTTCCAGGTCGTCACGGACAATAAAGCGTGATAAAAGATGCCATGAATCTTCGCGGGAAATTAACTGCCAAACACTTCCCACTTGTCGAACAGGAGGGTCAGAACTATTAACCCAACGTGATATATTTGCTACAACTTCTTCATAGGGTTTGCAAGCTAGTTTAGCTATAACTTCTCTGTCCCCTTCTTTTGTATCATCCCATGCTCCAGCCAGTAAAATTGGAATGAGAGAACGGGCATTTTCTGGTTTTGCCCAATTAGGAGTATGTATTTCCGGTGCTACTGCAATTAGCCGCCGTAAAACGTTGAGATTTCGCTTGGAATTTTTAATTAAGTTATGGGTTCGTTCTTCTGATAGCCCCATATCTACCAAAGCCTGCCTAAAGTCTGTTTTATCAGAACGCGAAAGCACTAATCCATCTTTACCACGACTAATTTCTCTACCAATGGGGATAAGAATATGATGCTCTCTTGGTAAAAATTTTGGTTGCTCAAAATCTGGTATCAATATTAGCGATTCTTGGGTACTAGCAAAATATCGCCATGAGGACTCACTTTTAACAATAATGCACCGAGATAAATACTTTACAGATTGTGCCTCTGGAATTTGATGAATAACCGCCGCAAAAAATGCAATTACTTCTTCACGGGTATCTGCTTGGAGAGTAAGCTTTGATTGTTCTGCTTGCAACCAATTGTGAACTGTTTCAATTTCTTTCTCTTTGCCTGCAAGATGTAACTGTGTACTCATTGCTGGTGAAGTAGAGTTTTTCCAATCATCCCAGAAGCTACTAAGATCCTGAGCTTCTTCCTGCCACTTCCCCATTAACTTAGCTAACCAAGCATAAACCGCCGGCGCCAGTTCTAACCACTGTTCTAAGTCATCAGCATCATAAGCCCGTACATCAGCCCATATTCCCTCACTCTTCTTGTTCCTTTCCCACTCATCCTTATTAGCCCATCGTCGGGGAGTGACGAAAACAAAGGTAGTTTCAGCAGGAACCAATCCTAGAGGATTCTTAGTACGCTTATCATAATCATCATCCGCTTTTCCCTTAACATCTTTGTTAACTCCAAGTTCCCATACTGAATAGCCATTAGGAACAAAACTATTGCCTAATGCTGCGTCCACAACGCCATCCCATCCTGGCATTTGAATACTCTCACCAGATGAAAAACCAACACGTTGGGGTTGCTGGACTGTAGCATGAATTAGTAAACGTAATAATTGGGGGAGTCGTGCGCGAGCATCAAATCTATCTGCCCATCTAATTAAATCAGTTGCATCAACCCACTTTAATGGAACCATACTTAATTTTTAACTTATAAAAACAAAGTTACTCTGCGCTTACCTAAGCGTCCGTCTGCGTTTAAAAACGCGCTCGTATTAATAAAATGCTGTATAAAAGTAAATAACCCCTCTCTGCAAACAAAGAGGGGAAAATCAACCTGAGATTCCAGCTTATGACAGATTCTCAAAGTAAGCTTCTAGCGCTTTGTTCACCAATTCACTCATCGGTTTACCTTGACTGGTAGCAGTTTCTTTCAGCTTGACGTAGATATCATCTTGAATGCTGACTCTATGCCGACTTTTACCGTTAGCAATGGTAGTATTAGCGATCGCAACCTCTTTCCCTCCACTTTCTTCTACAACTGCACCAGTTGTAGAATCTGCCATTGCTTCCACCAAACCATCGCTATCGTCTGTAATTTCTGGCTCCCCAACAACTTCAGATTCATAATTAGCGGCAAATTCCCGAAGCACATCAAAACCAACGCGATCGCAAAAATCACCAAAGCTTTCCCCAGATTTCCGTGACTGCTTGAAGAATACAAAAATCGGCTCTAGCTGCGTTTCTATGTCATTATGGTGCAGCCTTTCCATATAAGGTAACGCCAATCTAGTTTGAGCCGGTGAACCACCCAGCCATACTTGGTAACTTTCTGGAGCGCTACCCACAAAAGCCAATTCTGCCACGTAAGGACGAGCGCAACCGTTCGGGCAGCCTGTCATTCTTACCACAAAATGTTCATTTTGTAAACCAACTTTATCTAATGATGAGCGAATTCTTTCTAAAATACCTGGTATTGCTCGTTCTGATTCGGTGATTGCCAAGCCGCAAGTCGGCATCGCAGGGCAAGCCATCGCATAACGCACCAAGGAATCTATTTTACCAGGGTCAGTGACAACACCGTAACGCTGAAGAATCTCTTCAATAACTTGTTTTTTCTCAGGTTCAATATCGAAGAGAATTGCATTGTGATGCGGTGTCAAACGAATAGGCAAGTTTAATTGCTCAACAACTTCCCGCAGTGCGGTTTTCAGTTGCAGCGAACCTTCATCTTTGATGCGACCATTTTCGATGGAAACGCCTAAAAACAGCTTACCATCGCCTTGTTCGTGCCATCCGAGGAAGTCTTGATATTTCCACTCTGGCAGTTCTTTAAAAGGTGTGAGTGATTTGCCAAAGTATTCTTCCACCTTTGACTTGAATTTTTCCACACCCCAATCGTGGATTAAATATTTTAACCTAGCGTGACGCCGGTCAGTGCGATCGCCATAATCTCTTTGAGTGGCAACAACCGCTTTAACTATTTCGTAAACGTCATCTTTCGTTACATAGCAAATCGGATCAGCCATTCGTGCGAAGGTTTCTTCTTTGTTGTGAGTTCTTCCTAAACCACCACCAGCAAAGACGTTAAATCCTTCTAATTTACCTTTTTTATCGGTCATGACCACCAAGGTGAGGTCTTGGGTATACAAATCAATCGAATTGTCTCCCGGAACCGTCACGCAAACTTTAAACTTGCGTGGCATGTAGAGATCGCCGTAAATTGGTTCTGGGCTGTTCTCAGCAATCGACTTACTATTATTTTGCCGTGCTGCCTTGACTTCTGGCTTTTCTTCGGCACTAATTACTTTTTCTCCATCCAGCCAAATATCGTAATATGCACCGGTTTGCGGTTTGAGCAAGTCAGAGATATTCTGAGCATATTCCCAAGCATACTCATACTCTGGGCGATTTTTAAAGGGTGCTGGGGGAGCCATAACGTTACGATTGACATCACCGCAAGCGGATAAAGTCGAACCCATATTTTTGACCATACCAGCGATCGCCGCTTTGAGATTTTTTTTCAAAATACCGTGTAACTGAAACCCTTGACGGGTAGTTACGCGCATCGTATGGTTGCCATAATCATCAGCCAGCTTGTCTAGAGTCAGATACAATTGTGGCGGAATAAAGCCACCTGGACTGGTGGTTCGCAGCATAAACTGGTAATCTTTTTCCTGTCCCTTGACGCGATTGTCGCGGTTATCCTGCTGGTAAGATCCGTGAAACTTGAGAATTTGTACCGCATCTTCGGTAAAGTGAGTTGTGTCCTGAAGTAGTTCGCTGGCAACAGGTTCACGTAAAAAATTACTATGTTCTTTCAGACCTTCGACTTTAGAAGGTTTACGGTTGGCGGTAGGGGCAGGAGCAGATTTAACCATGTTTAGTTGTATAGTGTTCTCAATAAGGCATTATTTAACGCCGAAGCAGCTAGCTATTAGCACTTATTCGGCTAATTGATCCCCGGTAATCCGGTCGGAATCAAGAGGAATATTTTACATTTTAACATGGCAAAAGCTGGGTTTATCAGTGATCCAACACTTAACAAACCCAGCAATATTTTATATGGTTATGAGTCGCTTCTAGAAATTGTTTGAAGCTATGATTTAAACCAAACGAGAGCGCTAAAAGTTATAAGAGTCTTGTGTGAGGAGGCTGACGGTAGATTATATTTTACTTGAAGCGAACGCCGATACCAGTTTGGATGCTCAGAGCAGAAGCAGGGCTATTTCTGTAGGCATCAATTCCTAAAGTAGCATTACTGTAGAGCAAGAAATTTTTAGTAACTTCAGATTCTACCCCAGCAGTTACAGCTACGCCATCTTTGTTACCGAGGGGAGTTGGTTTGCCGTTTGCTTCCACAAAAGAGTAGCCAAGACCTAAAAAGGCGTTGGTGTTTTTAGCAATACCCACATCTGCGGAAACTTGGGGGATAATAGCAGTTGTTTCGTCGCTCCAAAGAACATGACCGCGTGCTGAAAATGGAGTATTTCCTAATTTCAGGCGACCTGTAAGATTACCACCAAATGTTGCCGCATCGCCTGTTTGTCCGCCGTTGGTAGTACCAATTGAGACACCAGCACCGACATAGCTAGCATCAGTACCTTTTTTGGTTTCAGCAGAAGCTTGACCTGCTGAAAGCAAAATCGGAGCAATTACTAAAGAAGACAATGCAGAAATCGTCACAAAAGACTTGATAAAGCGCTTCATAATGTAACCGAATTTTTAGGTGTTGCATTTAATGTCTAGGTCGAGAATCAATGAAAAAAGTTCCAGAAAATTTCGATAATTTCTGAATAACTTGTCACTATTAATGCATGGCATTGAGTAAGCGATCGCCTGCAAATATCCACAAGCTGTTATACTTACAGATGAATATCTCGCTGTCCGGAATTATTTCATACACATTAGACAGTTATTCATCTGGCACAAAGTGATTAAATATCAAATAAAATATACGTTCGTAGTGAGCGATTTATCGCTTAAAGCAAAGATTATCACTCCCGCGCATTCCTGACTACCAAAAATTAGGGTGATAATCGCAAAAAAACAGTTTTTACCTACGACAAAAACTTTATCTGGTTTAATAAATTTGTGTATCGGTGATGCTCTAGGAGTACCAGTATTTACTAGCCCTTTCCGCAGCGTTATTTGTCGGTTCCACACCCTCAGTAGCTACAAACAACCATAAGGCTGGCTCAACCAACCTCACCACATCAACTAGAAAATAGAACCTTATACCCTATAGTAATTAGGAGAAAATATCAATAAGCTCCAAAAATGACCTTGTTTCTTTCAGCCAGAGAAGCCCGTCGGCAACAGCAAAATGCTAACCCCACACAAACAAACTCACTAACTGAATATCTAGCAGTATTGGAAGATCCAAAACAGCAAAGTTGGGGTTACGAACATTTAATGGTTTTCCCCACAGACATCACCTTGCTAATAAAACACTATGACTTAGCTGAGGATTTAATTGTTGAGACAGGAGGTTATAATCTTCCCTTTATGGAGTTCAGTTTTGCAGTAATCGGAGACGATGAATCAGAAATGATACCTGCCGGACAAAACTTTATCGCTAGTTATTTTGATTGGGATGAGGGAATTCCTGGTGATGGATTTTATTGGCGAGGAGGACAACAAATTCTATTGGTGGAAGTGGGAATCAATCCCCAACAATTTTTTTGCACACATGAAGTTAGTAGCTTAGATTTTCTACCCAAATCACTCCAGTTATATCTAGAGACTGACAATATATCCTTTCTCGACTACTTTCGCATGGGGCAAACTACACCCGAAATGCAAATTATTTTGCACCAAATTGTCAATTGTCCTTTTGATGGTTTGATTAAAGATATTTACTTGCAAGCAAAATGTTTAGAATTAATGGCTCTGAAGTTAGAACCCGACACAGCAGGAGAACGGGAACTAATTCAGTCACGGGTTTTGCAAGGAGATGATGTTAACCGAATTTACCACGCCAGAGAAATATTAATATGCGATTTCGACAATCCACCCTCATTGTTAGAATTAGCGCGACAGGTAAGCTTAAACGATTACAAACTCAAAATCGGGTTTCGTCAACTATTCAGTACAACAGTATTTGGATATTTATGGGCATACCGGATGGAAAAAGCGAGAATACTGCTCATGAGTCAGCAAATGAACATAAAACAGGTAGCCAAAATGGTTGGTTACGACTGTCCCAGTCGCTTCGCTGTGGCTTTTAGAAAGCGCTTTGGCATCCTACCAAGTCAATACTTAGAGAGATTTTTTGTTGCTAAAAATACCTAATAAAATCCGTTTCGGCATATACTTATTGAGATTTTTTGTAGGTCATTCCCGTATGCTTTTGATAATTAGTCCTGATTAGAGATATTTCTGATCTGGGATATTACGGAGTGTGGGGAGAAATGAGCAAGCAAACAGTCAAAATATTTGGTTCTAGGTTGGAGTGGCTATTGATATTTGCAACAGTTTTGGTGGTTCAGCCAGCCAAAGCGCAAGATTACCCCTCCCCAACCCGGACCTTATCAAGGGGAGGGAGCAAGATACCCTTGTTGATAAAGGGAGAGAGCAAGAATTCTCCCTCAACCCTCCCCTTCACAAGGTCCGGGTGCGCGTCAGCGCGGGTGGGGTATTGTCTTTCCCAAGCCGAAAATGAGTCATTAGTGCAAATAACGGGAGTAAAGGCAAATCCCACCGACAAAGGTGTGGAGGTGATTTTACAGACAACCAAAGGGCAACAGTTGCAAGTTACAAATCGCAGTACGGGTAATAGTTTTATTGCCGATATTACAGGCGGGCAGTTGCGATTAGCTAATGGTGATGGTTTCACATATCGCTCAGAGAAACCTCTAACGGGAATTACAGAGATAACAGTAGTAAATATTAATGCGAATACTGTGCGGGTGACGGTGGTTGGTGAAAAGTCCTTACCTGCGGTTGAGTTATTTGATGATAATACTGGGTTGATTTTTGCAGTAGCATCTACGGAAGTCGCCACCCAACCACCAGAAACAACAGAAACACCGCCGACCCAGGAAAAGCCAGTAACGGAGAAACCAGAAGAACAACCCACAGCCCAACAGGATGACCCAATTGAACTGGTGGTGACGGGTGAGCAAGACGGATATCGCGTACCAAACGCCTCAACTGCAACCCGAACAGATACTCCAATCCGCGATATTCCTGGTTCGATTCAAGTGATCCCGCGTCGAATTTTAGAAGACCAAAAGACGACGCGCATACAAGAAGCCTTGGAGAACGTCAGCGGTGTACGCAAACAAGGTAACTACGGAGGTTCAGATGCAGGGGGATATAGAATTCGTGGTTTCGATCAGGATGGAAATTTCCGCAATGGATTTTCTGACAATGACTTTTACTCTTCGGTAGATCCAGCCAATATCGAGCGAATCGAAGTTCTCAAAGGGCCGGCTTCTGTTCTATTTGGTCAGGCTGAACCGGGAGGAATTGTCAATATTGTCACAAAACAACCCCTTAGTACTCCCTATTATTCAGCTGAATTTAATGTCGGCAATTATAGTTTCTATCGCCCTAGTTTTGATATCTCTGGACCCCTCACAGATGATGGTTCGCTGTTATATCGACTGAATGTGGCTTATCAAAATTCTGGGAGTTTTCGAGATTATAACTTTACAGACCGTGTATTTGTTGCGCCTGTAATTACCTGGAATATCAGCGATCGCACTTCATTAACCTTTGACCTAGAATATCTAAACAATAGTTACCGCTTTGATCGTGGACTTCCTTCCATTGGCAATCGTCCCGCTCCCATCCCCATTAGTCGCTTCATCGGTCTGCCGGAAAGTGTTTATAACGATAGCAGTCTTCGGCTTGGCTATCGACTTGAGCATAACTTTAGCAAGGATTGGCAGCTTCGTAATGCGTTTTCCTTTGTATCTGGTAAATTATCTTCTGATGCTTATGCCAGTGGTGGCTATGACCTAGTTGATAACCAGTTTGCCCCGATATATGTAGGTCGTGAAGAATTCACACGAAAAACCTATACCCTGCAAACAGAATTAGTTGGAAAGTTCAAGACTGGATCGATTGTCCATCAACCTTTAATTGGGGTGGAACTAAGACGCAACACCTGGGAATATACCTCATTCGATGTGGCAGACCCCATACTGCTAGACATTTTCAATCCTAATTATGATGTTGATTTACCTGATATACCTGATGAACAAACTTTATCTTACACAACTCGTAGAGATACTTTAGGGATTTACCTCCAAGATCAAATTACTTTTGCAGATAATCTCAAGGTCTTGATCGGTGGTCGCTTTGATGCCTTCCAAAGAAAAGAAACAGGTTTTGCAGAAACAACAACTGAAGAATCTCTCAGTGCTTTCAGTCCCCGTGTTGGTATTGTTTACCAGCCAATTCAACCAATTTCCCTCTATGCTAGTTATGCTCAATCGTTTAAACCAGATCGATTTTTTGGTCGCTCTGAGGCAACAAACGAACCCTTTAAGCCAACAAGAGGAACGCAGTACGAAGTTGGTATCAAGGCAGATATTAGCGAACGGCTTTCAGCAACCCTAGCAGCCTTCGAGATTACTAAGACTAATGTTGTGACCTCCGACCCCAACGATCCAGATTTATCTGTGCAGGTTGGGGAACAAAGAAGTAGAGGTATTGAATTAGACATTGGCGGCGAGATTTTGCCAGGTTGGAATATCATTGCATCTTACACTTACACCGATGCAATTACCTCAAAAGACAATACAATTGCTGTTGGTAATCGCATCAACAATGTACCCGAACACGCTGCAAGTTTGTGGACAACATACGAACTGCAAAGCGGTGATTTAAAAGGTTTGGGCTTTGGTTTGGGACTTTACTATGTGGGAGATAGATACGCCGACTTGAGCAATACAAGCGTTTTGCCCAGCTATTTCAGAACAGATTCAGCCATTTATTACAAACAGGATAACTGGAGGTTAGCCCTAAATTTCCGAAATCTTTTCAATGAAACTTATTATGAGACATCTCAAAGCAGAAATATAATCTATCCCGGCGCACCGTTCACTGTTATCGGCTCGTTTTCAATTCAGTTATAACCTTGATTTTTATTGAGTCTACTCATGTTCTTGGAAACTTGCTGCAACGCGATCGGGTTGAGCGTTCTAGTTACTATCGATTTTTAATCAAACCACCAATTTATCAGTCTTTATGTGAACGAGCGAACGACTTACGTCGCTTGCGTGATCGCGCTTTGGAATCTAAAGCCTAATTTACCAACTTTGGAGTGGATGTGCGATCGCGTAATTCCTACGGCAATATAAATCAGGAGAAGCATACCACCTACTAATCAACTGATGACCGAGGAACTCCAAAGAGCAGATAATGATTCACCGTGGAAAGAAATATTAGAAGCTTACTTTCCCCAAGCAATGCAATTTTTCTTTCCCCAAACAGCAGCATTAATTAATTGGCAACGTCCCCACGAATTTCTCGATAAGGAATTTCAACAAATCGCCCGTGAAGCAGAACTTGGTCGGCGATATGCAGATAAATTAGTCAAAGTTTGGCAAATTCAAGGAGAGGAAATTTGGCTATTAATCCATGTCGAAATTCAAGCTAAATCAGAAGACAATTTTGCCGAAAGGATGTTTTTATACAACCTGCGGATTTTTGACAGATTTGGCAAACCTGCCATAAGTTTAGCGATTTTGTGCGACACTGACCCGACATGGCGACCCAATCAATATAGCTATAATTACCCTGATACCAGGCTGAACTTTGAATTTGGCATCGTCAAGCTGCTTGATTATCAAAACCGTTGGACAGAATTAGAAGCAAGTGATAATGTGTTTGCGACGGTGATAATGGCACATTTGAAGACGCAGCAAACAACGAAAAAGCTAGGAGAACGGAAAAACTGGAAATTTAGCTTAATTCGGCGATTGTACGAACAGGGACTTACAGAAAGAGATATACGTAACCTGTATCGATTTATTGACTGGGTTATGATTTTACCAAAAGCCTTGGAAGCAGAATTTTGGCAAGAGTTTAAGGAGTTTGAACAGGAGCGGACTATGAGCTACATTACCACAGGCGAACGCATTGGCTACGAGCGGGGGCAACAAGCACTCGTGCTACGGCTACTACAAAGACGGGTAGGAGAGTTATCACAAGAGGTACGGGGACGAGTTCAAACCCTTTCCTTGGAGCAATTAGAAGCACTTGGTGAGGCTTTGTTAGATTTTACAACTATTGGGGATTTACTTAACTGGTTGGCAACAAATCAACCAACGTAGAAGTTTCCTTGATCGTTATGGTTTTGTCAAAGCGATTAGCCTAATGCACAGCTAGGCTAATCACCTACAGTATGATGAGTCTGAATAATGAAGATCGCCGTCGGAACATGAATTATGCAGAAATTATTACAACATCTGTGTATGCGGCAATGTTCTTCGATGGTAATCACCAGTATTGCTTGCGGGTATATGCTCATACCATAAATTAATACCCAATATCTTAGAAAAGTCACGATTTAATCGACGATTACACAGTATATCTATGCTGATTAACGATTTATTTCATCAAATGGGAATGATATTAAAAGAGATT
>Ga0136635_10000484_pt1 | contig 11094 bp, 11 predicted proteins | sample AntDrymeUQ852106_2_FD_105495 | JGI IMG/M metagenome (GOLD analysis project Ga0136635, IMG submission 105495) | Polar desert sand microbial communities from Dry Valleys, Antarctica - metaG UQ85 (21.06) | ecosystem: Environmental > Terrestrial > Soil > Desert | place: Antarctica: Dry Valley... | reverse complement strand
CGCCCCTGTGTATCCCAAACCCGGCATCCAGCACCCCGTTCTAGGGCTAAGGGAAACCGCGCGTATGTAGACATGACAGCTTCATTAAAGCTATCTGCATCAAAGAGACTGGTGGATGCTGACCCTGAATCTGGGGAGATGGTGGCTTGGTCAACTAGAGTTTGTAGGCTCACTACTGCTCCTCGTGAAAGTTTTTCATTATATAGTTATTTACAAGTTTGCTAGAAATTCCTAAAAATTACTTTTTATTTAACGTGAGTTCGACAAGTTTTATTTGACCTCTCGCCCAGCCCCTCTCCGACGCGGAGAGGGGAGCAAAAAGCTGAATTTTTCGTTGCTCCTCCCTTTCCGTTTCGGAGAGGGAGGCTGGGAGGGAGAGGTTCATCGAACTCACGTTTATTTAGCACAACTTGTACTTCTTCTTAAGCTAACGCTTATGTAAGCTCAAAGGCATTGCGGTGGTGAAAAAAACTCCCCTTTGGGATGAAGGGAGTTTAGCGAGAAATTGAAAATGTTACTGAGTCAGTAACCCAACGGCAATTTCAAGGTGCATCTTAGCCTTGTGCAAATTCAGCAGGTTCTCTTGGTCAAATGTATCAGGGTAAGCCATCCTCCTACCTTCCAAGGTTATTTTAATGAGTGCTGCTTGCTCATCTGTGGGTAAATTTATTTCATCTATCACCCCTTCAAAAAATTGAATTACGCTAAATCCAGGTGATTTTAATCCCTTTCCTTCTCTCACCTGCTGAAGTGCTAGCTGAGGGAATGCCATCAGAGATGTGATGTAGCTGACTTTGTATGCTGCACTCCCTGTAGGCTTAACACCGTATCGACGGGCTAAGTCACGTAATTCTGGGATGGTTTTGATTTCTAACTCGGAACGCGTGAACATAAAATAGAATTACCTCTTGGTAAAAGTGGTATCGGTAGGTAACAACTTTTCCAGGGATGATACCTACCGATTTAAAAGTTGATTGGAATGTATACATTCTAATCAAGCTTTATTCATATCTCTCAACAATGCCCAATCCCAAAGGTAATCCACAAAATTTAGAACCAGCCCCGTCAAATAGAGAAGATAAATTAACTGATAATCTCAGTTTCCGGGTTACTAAAGATATGAAGGAAGAGGTGAAAGCACAAGATGACCCCCCAGAGTTCTGTAGACGCGCTATTCAAGAAGCACTAGATAAGAAAAAAGCTAAGTAGTCCTGAGTGATTGGACTATTGGTAGAGATAACTTTAAAGTTAATAGAAAACTAGAAAAATTAGGCTAAAAGTACTATTTTTACCTCATTCTCAAAACTTGAGCAAAAATATCAACGTATCCAAAAAGAGTTAATGGCTGGGGCGATCGCTCTCGGCGGTGTTTTCTTCATTGGCACTTTGTGGTATCGAATAATAGAGGGCTGGTCATGGGAAGACGCGGCTTACATGACAGTGATCACCTTAGCGACTGTGGGGTATGGAGAGACGCATCCACTGGGTAGCCGAGGACGGTTGTTTACAATTGCCCTGATTTTGTTGGGTGTGATGAATATCGGTTACATTGTCAACAGATTTACACAAGCGATCATTGAAGGCTACTTTCACGAAGGAATTCGGCTACAGCAGCAGAGGCGGTTAATGGAATCCCTATCAGAACATTACATCATCTGTGGATTTAGTCGGACTGGTCGTCAAATTGCCAAGGAATTTAAGGCAGAAGATGTACCTTTTGTAGTGATTGATTCGGAGATAGAATCGGTACAAAGGGCGCAGTCAGAAGGTTACACGGCATACCAAGGTGACGCTACCCTAGATGATACACTTTTGAAAGTTGGTATTGAACGAGCGACTTGTATCGTTGCAGCACTTCCTTCAGATGCCGAAAATTTATATATTGTTTTATCAGCAAAAACATTGAATCCAGCAATTCGGGCGATCGCCCGCGCAAGTAAAGAAGAAGCTTTGCAGAAGTTACAACGCGCTGGTGCAGATGAAGTGATATCCCCCTACATTACTGGTGGTAAGCGCATGGCTGCTGCGGCTCTCAGACCCCAAGTGTTAGATTTTGTAGACGGGATTTTGACAGGTGCAGACCGCCAATTGTATATGGAAGAATTTTTACTCGACCCGGCTTTTTGTCCCTGTGTGGGTCAAACTTTGCAAAAAGCCAGATTGCGATCGCAATCTGGGGCATTAGTTCTGGCAATTCGCCGCCTTGATGGGACTCTCATCGGTGGCCCCACTGGCGATACGATTTTAATGCCGGGAGATCGGCTGATCGGTATGGGTACAGCAGAGCAATTGCGTAGTCTTAACCAAATTCTCGGCCCAATTGGTTCTCAGAAATTGCGTAAGCCTAAAAATAATAGCTGATAAAATTAAGGATCAAGGATAGCGTCAATTAAGAGGACAAGGAGTTTTTCTTTTTTCCCCTTATCTTAATTCCTGCCTTCTTCACAATTCCTTGCTTACCCAACCAAAAGAAGCTATCTCTGAATGCAAGTTGGTATCATTGTGCAGAACTACCCTAATCTGGTAGGGATCAAGTTACGATCTTGTCATGCCCTTTTTTTAATTTGAGAAGTCCTAATTCCAGAATTTTCTGGTTAAAATAGTATATCTGTTCTACTCAAACTCCGAAAGCAACACTCCTTAAAACCATATATTTAGAGGCATTAGAGGCAGAAATGGCTATCAACACCGATACTTCTGGCAAGACCGATACTTCTGGCAAGCAAAAAGCGCTGACTATGGTGCTAAACCAGATTGAACGCACCTTTGGTAAAGGAGCAATCATGCGGCTAGGCGATGCTACCCGGATGCGGGTGGAGACGATTTCCAGTGGGGCGCTTACCTTGGATCTAGCATTGGGTGGTGGTTTACCCAAGGGACGAGTAATTGAAATTTATGGGCCGGAAAGTTCCGGTAAAACTACAGTCGCGCTACACGCCCTCGCCGAAGTGCAAAGAAATGGTGGTATTGCTGCTTTTGTTGATGCTGAACACGCCCTTGATCCTACTTATGCTGCGGCATTAGGTGTAGATATTAACAATTTGTTAATTTCCCAACCTGACACTGGCGAATCAGCTTTAGAAATTGTCGATCAGCTTGTTCGCTCTGCTGCGGTTGATATTGTAGTAATTGACTCAGTAGCAGCATTAGTTCCGCGTGCTGAAATTGAAGGCGATATGGGTGATATCCACGTTGGTCTGCAAGCGCGGTTGATGAGCCAAGCTTTGCGTAAAATTACTGGTAACATTGGTAAATCTGGTTGTACAGTAATTTTCATTAACCAATTGCGGCAGAAAATCGGTGTTACCTACGGTAGCCCAGAAACCACAACTGGCGGTAACGCATTGAAATTTTACGCTTCGGTGCGCTTGGATATTCGCCGAATTCAAACCTTGAAAAAAGGTACTGATGAATATGGGAACCGCGTCAAAGTCAAAGTTGCTAAAAATAAAGTAGCGCCGCCTTTCAGAATAGCGGAATTCGACATTATCTTTGGCAAAGGTATTTCTACCTTGGGTTGTATTGTTGACTTAGCAGAAGAAACTGGCACTCTTGTCCGTAAAGGAGCTTGGTATAGTTACGACGGTAATAATATTTCCCAAGGACGAGACAACGCCATCAAGTATCTTGAAGAAAAGCCTGAATTTGCTGAACAAATTAAGCAACTAGTGCGTGAAAAGCTAGATAAAGGCGCTGTTGTTTCTGCTAACTCCGTGGCGAAAGCAAGTGAAGATGAAGATGAAGAGGAAGAAATGGAATTAGAGCCAGAAGAATAAGGACTGTGGATGTATTAATTTGCAACTCCTAATATATATACAAAAAGGTGGGTTAGGCGATCGCTCAACCCACCTTTTCTATATCATCTCCGCTTAAGCGTTTGTTCTTTAAACAAAATGTCAGTCATGAATTATGACTGACATTTTGTTTATTGTTGAGAAATTTCTTGATAAGCTTGCCAACATTGATCATAATTGTCTGGCAAAATCTCGGCATTACCAAAACATAATTGCTCGTGAGTAGTAATTACAGTTTCGTAAGGCTGCATGAAAGTTACAGACGATCGCAGCAATTCCAAATATTCTCCATCAGTACGGCTGAGTTTATGGGGTGCGTAAACGCGCAGGGGCTTGTCGTTAGACATTGCTTTTTGATGCAAGTGTTCCAACATCGCTAAATAGACACAACGGCAAGCCTCACGGTAGTTACCCTGACGATAAAATTTTTGCGATCGCTCCAATAAAAGAGGAATGGATGACTCAGTAGAGCGAGTTTTTACGCGAAAATCAGTGAAATTGCCACCTCTACTCAGCCAAGAATATACATAAGGACTGAATTCTCGCCATAACCGCCAAGCCACCCAAGCTAAAAATAAGCCGATTACCAGCCAAAACAGAAATTTCAGCAACTCACCAAGCCAAGGGCTAATCGACCATCCAGTAGGCAATTCTGGCAAAACCCGTTCCAAGCGGTAAAACTGGTATTCCCACCATTCTCCTGCTTGTTGTTGAAATTGAGAAAGCTGCCAACTCCAGCTAGTTTTTTCAAAGGCATCTGTAGGCATAGGTGAGAAATGGGAAGTGGGACAGAAGGAGAAAAATCACACTTTATCAATGATTAATGATTGCTGAATTCTGACTTCTGAATTCTTTTTTGATCATTATCCAGCCGATGAGAGCAAGCAGCGCACCAAATACAAGAATTCCTAAATCCCAAGCTAACTGATTTGGGCCTGGTTTGACATGATGGATACCGAGAATTTGGTGATCAATCAGCCCTTCAACCAAGTTGAATAACCCAGCACCAATAAGTATTGACCCAATAAAAGTTTGTGATGACCAAGGAACATCATCACGCCCTCCTGCACGCCATAGCAAAATTACTCCTACTACGGTTAACACCCAATCCAAGGCATGAAATAACCCATCCCATACCATGTTTAAATCTCGATTGGTAACGTTTGTCATAGGTCGAATGTTGCTCAACATATGATGCCATTGGAGAATCTGATGCAGTATAATTCCATCAATAAATCCTCCAAGACCCAGACCAAGAAAAATTCCGGCAGTAATTAATGGTGCACGTCGGTTGAGGGTTTCACTCTTCGCTTCCATCATCAACCTCATAGATAAGTCTTTTTTTAAAATAGAACTCTTTTGGAGCAATATCTTCTATCTTGAGGCAAGTACGATCTGAACTACCTACACTGTACTGTAAGCTATCTCTAATTCTTAAATAACGATTATTTACTGTATTTATGCTTTAGAAGGATATCCAGTTAATTTTACCTAGTTAAAATATTAGAATTAAGAGTAATTTCGTCCCCTAAGCCAATTATGACAAAAGGAAAGACGCGGCGTAATTTCCTAATTACTAGTATTGCTGTTACTGGCGGTATTGTGGCAACTAATGCCTTACAACAAAATACTACCAACATCGCTACACCGCCAGCAACTATGCCAGAACGGGTGCTAGGACGCACGGAAGTAAAATTACCTATCTTTGGGTTGGGAGGAGCAGGACAAACGCCGCTATCCTGGGAAGGAAAAGAGGATGATGCTGCGGCAATTATTCAAAGAGCGCTGGAACTTGGCATCCGCTATTTTGATACGGCGGCTAGTTATGGGCCGAGTGAAGATTATTTAGGTAAAGTGCTACCACCCCATCGCTCAAAGCTGTTTCTAGCAAGCAAGACTGATCAAAGAGATCGGGATGGTGCATGGCGAGAATTGGAGCGATCGCTTAAACGTCTCAATACAGATTATCTCGATTTGTGGCAGTTGCATCACGTTTCTTTTTCTGAAGAACTCGACACCATTTTTAGTCCATCTGGCGCAATTAAAGCTATGGAAGAAGCTATACAACAAAAATTAGTGCGGTTCGCAGGTATTACCGGACATCACGACCCTGAGGTGATTGCCGAAGGGTTACGTCGCTATCCTTTCCACACTACACTGATTCCTGTGAATGCTGCCGACAAACACCACCCACGTCCATTTATCCCGGTAGTTCTACCAGTTGCTCAAGAAAAAAATGTTGGTGTAATTGCGATGAAAGTCCCGGCTTATGGTCGCCTGTTTAAATCAGGTGGATTGGCAGGTATGCAGCAAGCTTTGGGATACACAATGTCTCAGCCTGGGGTTCATTGTTGCGTAATTGCGGCAGAGACACTTACACAACTAGAGAATAATGTCAAGATAGCGCGTGCTTTTGCGCCCCTTAAAGAGCAAGAATTGATAGCGATCGCAGGGCAAACTGCTAGCATTTGGGAAGATAGTACATTTTTCCGCGCCTGGACATAGTACAGACCGCCATCAAAAGCTATGGTGTGTAATATTATCAATCCTTGTGATAATGTTGTACCGCTTGCGACATATTAAATTGTAATAACTTCTCCTCTCCCAACTTGTATGGCAAACTCGGCTTCAAAGGCGAAATACTCAAACTGCGAATAATTTCTGCCGCTACAGCCTTTGCTAGTAGGGGTGGTACAGAGTTACCAACTTGCCGGAATCCGTGCCATTTGGTTACATGAAATCTAAACCAATCGGGGTAAGAATGTAATCTCGCCGCTTCCCTAACTGTGATACAGCGAGGCGTAAATGGATGAATCGGTCGAGGAGATGTAAAAGAACCCTTAGACTGATCTGTTCCGGCTCTTAGGGTGTTGCAAACACCAGCAGGGTGCAGCTTATAAAAACGACTAATTTTTTCTCTCTCACCTTGTTGAGTCTCCTGAAAACGTTTAATAGTTTCCGCAGAGTGTTTTGTTCTTAAACTTGAAGAAAGTATTCGCAAATCGTATTCACGTTTGTAAGAATAATCATCATCCAGGGATTTGATACCACGAAGTACAAGAGCATAATTACTAGGCTTGCCGTATTCTGCTATCACCCAATTTCTTGTTAGCAACTCTGGATATTTTTCTATTTCAGGTAAATCTCCAATTGCATCCCATACTGTAGGACTCAATGGAATCTCAGAGGTTTTTTTAGAAGTTAAGTTATTTGGTAATGCTTGTTTAGTAATCGGCTGAGGGTATTTTGGTAACTCTACATCTTCCCTTGCACCTATGAGAAATAATCTCTCACGAGACTGCGGTACTCCGTAATGAGCAGCGTTGAGAACTTGATAATTTTCTTCTACCTTATAGCCATGAATTTTAAACTCGCTAATTAAAACTTGGAGGATTTGTTTATGTTCGCCAACTGTGATCCCCCGAACATTTTCCATTACAAAGAATTTCGGTTTTAGCTCAAAAACCAGTCGATGAAAGTGAAACACCAAAGAGTTTCGTGGATCATCAACAACCCGTTTACCTATTAGCGAAAATCCTTGACATGGTGAGCCACAAATTACCACATCAATTTCCCGATCGCCAATCTCAGACCGATTCCTAATTTCTTCCCCAGTTGTATCCACAACACTTTTACATAACACTGATGAAAAAGGGAAATTAAATTCATGTGTTGCACAGTGGATGGGGTCAATTTCCACAGATGCCAGCACATCAAAGCCAGCCTGTTCAAAGCCAAGAGTCATACCGCCAGCACCGGCGAATAAGTCAACTGCGATCGCTCGTTGTTTTCTCATCTCATGAACACAGATGCTCCGCACTTAATTTTACTCATAAATAAACTGATTAACTCTCTATTTTTAATTACGAATTACGTTAGCGAGTATTCGTTCGCTTTTAGCGTCTCGTAGAGAGCGTCATTACGAATTATTTGGTCGCATTTGCAAAATTTCTAGAGCAGCGCGATCGCACACCCCAATTTCTCCCAAACTCTGCCGCATTTCTTCATAATCTAGCAAAGTTTGCTGTCTGCGAATGGGATTGAGCAGCAGTTCCATCGCCGCTTGAATAATATTCTCTGGTGTAGCTTGCTCTTGTAAAAATTCTGGCACAATCGGCTTCATCACTATTAAATTGGGTGGCGATGCGAAGGTTATAGAACCTTTGAGGATTTTACGAGCTATCCACGCAGTCAGGGAACTTAGGCGGTAAACTACAACTTGCGGCACGTTGAATAGAGCAAGTTCTAAGTTGACAGTACCAGATTTGCTAATGGCTAAATCAGCAGCTGCAAAAACTTCTTTGTGTTGACCTGATAAAACTGTAGCCCGCAAACCGTAACGCTCAATTGCCTCTTCAATTGGTTGTCTAAAGATTTCTAAAGACAGGGGAATCCAAAAATGAACTTCAGGTAATTTAGCTTGAATAATTTGGGCAGCTTGAAAAATTACTGGTAAAAGATATTTTAATTCTTGGCGGCGAGAGGCGGGGAGGAGTGCGATCGCAATTTGTTCTGGTGCAATCCCCAATGTTGCACGAGCTGCTTCCCGACTAGGAGCGTCCTGCATCCGGTCAATCAAAGGATGCCCTACCCACATAACTTTTGCGCCTTTCTCCCGAAAGTAACGGGCTTCTTGTGGAAAGATTGCCAGCAGCTTATCTGTAAAGTTAACAATCCTGTTAGTCCTACGCAAACTTAATGACCAAGCCCACTCTTGGGGAGCAATGTAATACACCACAGGCACATCTGGTAATTGCTGTTTCATGTAAGTCCCAATTCCTATATTGGGACTCATATAATCAATCAGCACCACTAAATCAGGTGGATTTTGTTTTAGGGAAGCGATCGCCTGACGTTGCACACGAATAGTTGGCAAAATATAAGGTAGATTTTCTAAAATACCCATTGAGCCAATACTACTGGTATTTCCCAGTAGTATTGCCCCAGCCTCTAGCATTTTTTCTCCACCCAGCGCCAAAATTTCTAATTCCAACCCAATCGCCACAGCTTGACGCTTCAGTGCTGCAATTAGCAGCGACCCTTGCAAATCGCCAGAGACTTCGCCAGTGCTGATGAATATCCGCATTTGATAATTGTGTTACTAAAAATTAGCAGTAAGGAGTGAGTAGTTATACTATTTATGTATAAAAATACGTAGTTTAGCCCAGGTCGGTGGACTTTGTTTGTGTAGCCCCAGGCTTCTAGCCTGGGGATATTAGGAGTTAGGAGTTAAAAATTTAATTCATAACTCATAACTCCTAACTCACGATTCATCACTCGCGCCTTTTTTCCCTTTACCGGGAATCAAACCACGCCTTCCTGGCATCTGAGAAAGTAGCAGGAAACGACGCAGATGCTGCAATTGTTCGCTATCCCCTAACAGTTCCAACTGTTCCAAGGCATCCTTAAAAAACAAGTCAGAGCGGTAGAGAATGCGGAAAGCTTTTTTCAGCAATTGCAAATTTGCTGAGTCCATCCCAGCCCGTTTGAGTCCGACAAGGTTTAGGGTTCGCACCCGCGCCGGATTTCCCTCCACCAGCATATATGGAGCCACATCCCGGTCAATACGTGCCATGCCCCCTACCATTGCGTGTCTACCAATATGTACAAATTGATGGACACCTAAAACCCCACTCAGCCTAGCGCGTGATTCTATATGGACATGACCTGCTAACGCCACAGAATTAGCAATCACTACCTGGTCTTCAATCACGCAGTTATGAGCTACATGAACATAAGCCATCAGCAGATTCCCATCGCCAATTACCGTCGCTTCACCGGCACCAGTAGCACGGTTAATGGTAACGTACTCACGAATCAAGTTGTTATCGCCAATTTTGACCCAGGTTGGTTCTCCTACAAACTTGAGATCCTGGGGTTCCATACCGATGGCTGCACCTGTAAAAATCTGATTTTGCGCCCCAATTTCACAAGGCCCCTCTAACACTACGTGAGCGCCAATTATTGTTTCAGGGCCCACTTTGACATGCGCTCCAATTACAGCATAGGCACCGACTTGCACTGTATGGTGGAGTTCCGATTTAGGATGAATTACAGCAGTTGGATGAATAAGCGTTTTCAAGGGTGAATCTCCAGAACTGTCTTGATAAGCCAGCGCCGTGCGGGAGTTTTTCGAGCCACCGCGTTGCTCTGGTTAAGAGAGTCGTAGCGGCTGCCGTCCCATTGAGGCAACTGGCATTGTTGAGCGTGAAGTATTTCAGTGAACGAAAGTGTCGGGCAAAGCAAGTTAAGTGTGAATGAGAGTGCGTCTCGTAAAGAGGGCGTCGAAAATCAAGAAATTATTAAGATACTGTTGTGGATTTTTTTTCACTGAAATCCTTTTTCAGGATTCAGTCGGGGCACTTCACGGCTATGCGAATACCACGAAAGCAAACTTTTAGTTAATTAGAGAAAACATTAATTCGCCTTCACAAGCGAGTTCACCGTCAACTTCGGCAATACCTCGCATTTTACCGAAACGACGTTGTTTTACCCATAACAGTTCCACCGTCATTACTAGTTGATCTCCCGGTACAACTTGGCGGCGAAAGCGAACTTTATCGATACCAGCGAAGACGAACAGTCCGCCCTCTACCGGAGACATTTGAGTTAGGACAATACCTCCGACTTGTGCCATTGCTTCGACAATTAACACTCCTGGCATCAGTGGACGTTCAGGGAAATGACCTTGAAAATGAGGTTCATTGACGGTGACATTTTTAATGCCCACGGCTCGTTTTCCTGGAACGTAGTCACTTATTTTATCTATAAGTAAAAATGGGTAGCGGTGAGGGAGCAGTTTCTTAATTTCTTCAGATGTAAAAGTTGTTTTGCTCTCAGATGTGATTGTAGTTTCATTTGTAGTATGTTGTTCAGTAGATGTAGATGCGATCGCATCGATGCTATTAACTTCGGTAAGGATTGACATGAGCCGTGTGGTTGATTTTTAATCTGGAAGTTGGGTGCTTATGCGTGTAAATATTTAAGAAATTTTAATTTTAGGCTTTAGATCCAATCTAAAATCCGTCTTGGAAAGTCTCCTAGCAACTTTCCGCAAAATCTAAAATTTTCTGAGCCAGTTGAATGTGTAAATTGTGGCTGGCTTTATACGCTAAGAAATGAGCAATAGGAAAAGCTCCCAGTAAACTTAAATCTCCTACTAAATCCAATATTTTATGACGGACTGGCTCATTTGCAAATCTTAATGGTGGATTTAGCCAGCCTTCTGTCCCACAAACAAGCGCATTATCCAAACTGCCACCTTTAATTAACCCTGTTTTTTGTAAATGTTCAATTTGAT